>Ga0326597_10003397_pt1 | contig 22980 bp, 23 predicted proteins | sample RVTome_12_FD_203789 | JGI IMG/M metagenome (GOLD analysis project Ga0326597, IMG submission 203789) | Soil microbial communities from uranium-contaminated site in the Upper Colorado River Basin, Wyoming, United States - RVT100D185 | ecosystem: Environmental > Terrestrial > Soil > Contaminated >... | reverse complement strand
CCAAGGCGCCAGCGTTGACGAGTAGTCCCCTCTTCGCCCTGCCGGAGGCGGTCGACGCTAGCGTCGCCTGGCTCTTCCCCGGCCAGGGCTCCCAGGAGACGGGTATGGGCGCCGACCTCTGGCGCGCCTCCCCCGCCGCCCGCGCCGTCTACGATCAGGTCGACGCCGCCCTCGGCTACGACCTCAGCCAGGTCTGCTTCAACGGCCCCGACGAGCGGCTGAACCAGACCAGCTTCGCCCAGCCCGGCCTGTTCAGCACCAGCCTCGCCTGTCTCGCCGCCGCGCTCGAGAGCGGCCGCCTCAGGCAGCGGCCGGGCTTCATGGCCGGCCACAGCGTTGGCGAGTACTGCGCCCTCGTCGCCACCGGCGCCCTGACGCTCGCGGACGGCGCCCGTCTCGTTCAGGAGCGGGCCCGCCTCATGGCCGCGGCGAGCGAGGCGAATCCCGGCACGATGGCGGCGATCCTCGGCCTCGACGAGGCGGCCGTGGCGGCGATCTGCGTCGAGGCGGGCGCCGACGTCTGCAACCGCAACCTGCCGACCCAGACCGTCGTCGGCGGCACGACGCCGGCCGTCGCCAGGGCAGTTGCCCTCGCGAAGGAGCGGGGCGGCCGCGCTATCGAGCTCGCCGTGAGCGGCGCCTTTCACAGCCACCTCATGCAGACCGCCGCCGATGCCCTCGCCGGCGCGATCGAGGCGACGCCCCTCGGCCTGCCCAGCCTGCCCGTCGTCGCCAACCTCACGGCGGCGCCGGTCGAGAGCGTCGCCGGCCTTCGCGCCGAGCTCGAGCACCAGGTCGTCGAGCCCGTCCGCTGGCACGAGTCCGTGGCCTTCATCGCCGCTTCTGGCGTCAGCAGCTTCATCGAGATCGGGCCCGGCCGCGTCCTCACCGGCATCGTCCGCCGCCTCGTCCCCGGGGCGGCGCTCCTCAACCTCAGCAGCATGGCCGAGATCGCCGCGGCCGAAAGCGCCGTCAAGACCTCGGCCTAGGCGCGGCCTTGTTCAATCTCGAGGGCCGCGTAGCGATCATCACCGGCGGCAGCCGCGGGATCGGCCGTGCCATCGCCCTCGCCCTCGCCGGCGCCGGTGCCAACCTGATCCTCAACTACCTCCAGAACGACGCGGCGGCCGAGCAGACGGCGGGCGAGCTCCGCGGGCTCGGCCGCGAAGTCCTTCTCGTCAAGGGCGACGCGAGCAAGGCCGAGGTCGCCCAGCGGGCCGTCGACGCCGCGATCGAGCGCTTCGAGCGGATCGACATCCTCGTCAACAACGCCGGCCGCACCGCCGACAACCTTCTCGTCCGCATGTCAGAGGAGGAGTGGGACAGCGTCATCGAGACCAACCTCCGCAGCACCTTCGTCTGGACCCGCGCCGCCGTGCGGCCGATGCTGCGCCAGCGCTCCGGACGGATCATCAACATCACCAGCGTAGATGGCCTCGTCGGCAACGCCGGCCAGGCCAACTACTCCGCCGCTAAGGCGGGCCAGATCGGCTTCACGCGCTCCGTCGCGCGGGAGGTCGCCAGCCGCGGCATCACGGCCAACGCCATCGCCCCCGGCCTCGTCAAGACCGGCATGACCGAGGCCCTGAACGACAAGCAGTGGGACGAGCTCCTCAAGCGCATCCCGATGGGCCGCCACGCCTCGCCCGAGGAGGTCGCGCCTACCGTCGTCTTCCTCGCCTCGGACGAGGCCTCCTACCTGACCGGCCAGGTCATCGCCATCGACGGCGGCCTCACCTAGGTCATGGCTGCGCCAAGACGTCGCGCCCGCGAGCTCGCCCTTCAGGCCCTCTACGAGATGGAGATCGGCGGCCACGAGCCCCGGCCGGCGCTCGAGCGCATGATCGACGAGTACCGCCTCTCGGCGCCGGTCGCCGACTTCGCCCGCACCCTCCTCCACGGCGTCCTCGACCACAGCCGCGAGATCGACGCCGTCATCGAGCGCACCGCCCCTGCCTGGCCCAGCGACCGCCTCGCGGCCGTCGACCGCAACATCCTCCGTATTGCGATAAGGGAATTCATGCTGGATAATCTGACACCGGTCAGCGTCGCCATCAACGAGGCGGTGGACCTGGCCAAGAAGTACGGGAGCGAGAGCTCCGGAAAATTCGTCAACGGCGTCCTCGGCTCGGTCAGCAAAGGCGACCAGGCCGCGGTAAGGGGAGGGTGAGGCTTGGCCACTGTTTTCGAGCGCGTTCGGAAGATCGTCGTTGACCAGCTCGGGGCCGAGGAGGATCAAGTCCTGCCCGCAGCCTCCTTCGTCGACGACCTCAATGCAGATTCACTCGACCTCGTCGAGCTGATCATGTCCCTCGAAGAGGAGTTCAGCAAAGACGGCAAGGCGCTCGAGATCACGGACGAGGACGCCGAGAAGATCGTCACCGTCCAGGACGCAGTCGACTACCTGAGAGACCTCGGCGTCGAAGACTGACCCGTCTCCAGGACCCACTCCCTACTTCCAGCCGCCTCTCTCGGACCGCGATCACGCGAAGCCGCGTCGCTGCCTGCGTCGTATACTCATAAGGCGGTCGCTTTGACGGGCGTCAACCGCCCGTCCCGAAGAATCGATCAGGCCAACGCCGTGGTCGGCTGGAGATAGCAACCAATGCAGATGTTGGGCATCGGCATACCAGAGCTGCTGGTGATCTTCCTCATCGCGATCCTCGTCGTCGGCCCCGACCGGCTGCCGGAGCTCGCCGCCGACATGGCCCGCTGGATCCGCCAGGCGCGGGCCTACGGCCAGCACTTGACGCGCGACTTCAGCGAGGTCGTCACGGAGATCGAAAAGGAAGCCGGCACCACGCGCGACGACTGGAAAGAGATCGCCAACGTCGTCGGCATCAAGACGAACGAGGTGGCCAAGGAGCTCAACGAGGTCGCCGCCGACGTCGAGGCGGCGACGCGGGCCGACGACGGCGTCGCCCGGCCGAAGGTCCTCGCCTTCGACGCCACGAGCCGCTCCCCGGCCGAGCTGGCGGCAGAGGACGACGAGGAAGCAGCGGCGGAGGCGGCGCCGGCGGCCGAAGGCGGCAGCGACGCCACCGAGAAGCCCTGGTACGTGCCGGAGCGCTCCGGCCGGCGCCGCTCATCGGAGTAGCGAGCGGGGATGGCAACCGAAGCAGCGAGCCCGCGCCGTCGCGACGACGGCAAGAACCTGACGATCATCGGCCACCTCGACGAGCTGCGCCGCCGCCTGATGATCTGCGCCGGCGCCCTCGTCGTCGCGACGATCGCCGGCTTCTACCCGCTCACGACCTGGGCCCTCGAGTGGCTGCAAAAGCCGGCCGAGGACAACGTCGACGACTTCAACCTGATCTTCACCCAGCCGCTGGAGTTCTGGACCACCTTCTTTCGCGTCTCCCTCATGATCGGCATCACCTTCGCCATGCCGGTCTTTCTCTACCAGACCCTCGCCTTCGTCGGCCCCGGCCTCACGAAGACGGAGCGGCGCTGGACCTACCCCATCGTCATCTTCGCCAGCCTCATGTTCGTCGCCGGCGTCGCCTTCGCCTACTACGTCGAGATGCCGCCGGCCCTCGGCTTCCTCCTCGATCCGCCCAGCGACGTCGCGACGCCGTTCATCTCCGTCAAGAGCTACGTCGACTTCGCCACCCGGCTCATGCTCGTCACCGGCCTCGTCTTCGAGACGCCGCTCTTCGTCATGGGCCTCGCCAAAGTCGGCGTCGTCAACTCGCGCCAGCTCCTGCGCTGGTGGCGCTTCGCGATCCTCGGCGCCTTCGTCCTCGCGGCGGTCGTCACCCCCTCCGTCGACCCGATCACCCAGACGCTGCTCGCGGTGCCGATGATCGTCCTTTACTTCGTCGGCATCGGCCTCGCCAAGCTGGTCGAGAAGAAGCCGATCATCCCGCCGACGGCCCGCCCCTGAGGCCCAATAAGTAAAGCGGTTATGCCCATTGGCGTTGACCGGCCCGCGGCAGGCTGCTAGGATTTCCCCATCATCAGCAAGAGGCAGTGATATCGCCACTTTGCCAGCCATCGCAGTAAATCCGAAGGGGCGCCACGGCGCCTCTTTCCCTTTGCGCCGTGCTTGACCGAGACGAGAGGCCCGGCAGCCTCGGAGAGGTCGGCACCCGCGTCCGCTCCTGCAACGCCTGCGGCCTCGCCGCCGGCCGCACCCAGGCCGTCCCCGGCGAAGGCCCGGTCGACGCCTCGATCATGTTCATCGGCGAGGCGCCCGGCTACTACGAGGACCAGCAGGGCCGGCCCTTCGTCGGCGCCGCCGGCCAGTTCCTCGAGCAGCTCCTCACCAGCATCGGCCTCAAGCGCACCGAGGTGTTCATCACCAACGTGGTCAAGTGCCGCCCGCCCGGCAACCGCGACCCCTTGCCGGAGGAGATCGACGCCTGCTCGGACTGGCTCAGCCGCCAGATCGAGCTCATCCGGCCGAAAGTCATCGTCACGCTCGGCCGCTACTCGCTCGCCCGCTTCCTGCCCGGCACGCCGATCGGCCGCGTCCACGGCCAGGGGCGCAAGCTCGGCAGCCTCTGGGTCGTGCCCATGTATCACCCCGCCGCCGCCCTCCACCAGGGCGGCCTCCGCAAGACGATCGAGGACGACTTCCGCAAGATACCGGAGTACGTCGCGCTCGCCGAGCGCGAGTTTCAGGCGACCATGACGCCGGTAGCCGCCGCCGCTACGGCGCCGGAAGCGTCCCAGATACCGCTTCTCTAATGGCAGGTACCGGCAAGCTTCGGATCATCCCCCTCGGCGGCCTCGGCGAGATCGGCAAGAACATGCTCCTCATCGAGTACGAGGACGACATGATCGCCATCGACGCCGGCCTCATGTTCCCCCAGGAGGAGATGCTCGGCGTCGACCTCGTGATCCCCGACGTCAGCTACGTCGAGGCGAACCAGCACAAGCTCCGCGCCATCTTCATCACCCACGGCCACGAGGACCACACCGGCGGCTTGCCCTACGTCCTGCGCCGCATCCAGGCGCCGATCTACTGCACACCCCTGGCCGGCGGCCTCATCGGCGTCAAGCTCAAGGAGCACCGCCTCGCCGACACCGAGGTCAGGACGATCCTGCCGGGCGAGTCGGTTCACGCCGGCGTCTTCCGCGTCGAAGCCTTCAGCGTCGCCCACAGCATCCCCGACGCCGTCGGCTACGCCGTCCGCACGCCCGTCGGCACCGTCGTCCACACCGGCGACTTCAAGCTCGACCACACGCCCGTCATGGGCCAGATCACCGACCTCGCCCGCCTCGCCCAGCTCGGCAGCGAGGGCGTCCTCCTCCTCCTCGCCGACTCCACCTACGCCGAGGTGCCCGGCTACACCCTCTCGGAGCGCGTCGTCGGCGACGCCCTGAACCAGATCATGACCACGTCGCCCGGTCGCGTGATCGTCGCCACCTTCGCCTCCCTCATCGCCCGCGTCCAGCAGGTCATAGACGCCGCCGCCCTCAGCGGTCGCCGCGTCTTCGTCACCGGCCGCAGCATGATGAACAACGTCGAGATGGCGCGCGACCGCGGCTACATCGACTTCCCGCGCGAGCTCAGCCTCACCGTCAACGAGCTCCGCAACGCGCCGCCGGAGGAGGTCGCCGTGATCACCACCGGCAGCCAGGGCGAGCCCACCTCCGCCCTCACCCGCATGGCCAACGGCGACCACCAGCACGTCCAGGTCGTCGCCGGCGATACGGTCGTCCTCTCCGCAACGCCGATCCCCGGCAACGAGGCCCTCGTCTACCGCACCGTCGACAACCTCTTCCGCCTCGGCGCCCACGTCCTCTACAACCGCGTCGCCGACGTCCACGTCCGCGGCCACGCCGCCCAGGAGGAGCTGAAGATCATCCAGACCCTGGTGCGGCCGAAGTTCTTCGTCCCGGTCCACGGCGAGTACCGCCACATGGTCCTGCACGCCCGCCTGGCGCAGAGCGTCGGCATGCCGGAGGAGAACACGAAGGTCCTCATCGACGGCGACGTCCTCGAGGTCGACGCCGACTCGGCCGAAGTCGTCGACCACATCCCCGCCGACTACGTCTACGTCGACGGCCTCGGCGTCGGTGACGTGGACCACATCGTCCTCCGCGACCGCAAGCACCTCGCCACGGACGGCATGGTCGTCGTCATCCTCACGGTCGATAAGCAGACCGGCAAGACCGTCGGCCCGCCGGACGTCGTCTCCCGCGGCGTCACCGGCGTCGAGCTCACCGGCGACCTTCAGGACCGCCTGCGCGCCGCCGTCGTCGCCTCGCTTGGCGGTGCCGACCACATCGCCGAGTGGTCGATCGTCAACCAGAACGTCCGCGAGGCCGCCGCCAAGTTCCTCTACAACGAGACCCACCGCCGGCCGATGATCCTCCCCGTCGCCGTCGAGGTCTAACCCGCGCCCTTCGCCCGCGGTCGTCTCGATCCCGGGCCGTAGATCAATCCCCAGGCCGGTCGGCTGCGATCGTGCCAGCCTCACGAGCAGCGCCCGCCGCGCTGACGCCGGCCGCTTCTACGAGCGCTTCGGCTTCGAGCCGATGCCCGTCGGCTACCGCATCGATTTAGAGGGGCGAACAGGGCCGCCTCGGTGTCGATAATCAATACGAAGCTGCAGTTGTTGGCGGGATCGTCCTTGCGGCCGTCCTCGCTGGTAGTGGCTCGCTCTTTGTCGTCATTTCCACCGTCGTCATCCAGCCGGCTGTTGCCGCGGCTGTTTGGCTTGGAGCCCTGCGTTCAAGACGGTTGGCCGGCTTCCCGGGCTGTCTACTACACGCTTATGGGCTGCGTAACGGTTGTTGGCCTCGCCATGGCGCTGAGCCTCCGACTCTACAGACGATCTGCGGCGCTAGCGGCGTATGGCCCTCACGCCTCCAGCAGGCGCCGCGTCCCTTCGCGCGCCGCCGGGGTGCCGCCCTCGTGCGCGTCGAGCAGGCGCGACATCTCCACCAGCAGGTTCGTCCGCGAGCGCAGCGTCAGGCTGAGGCCGTTGAGCAGCCCCATCACCCGCCCGACGAAGAGCAGGTCCGGCGGCACCTGGATCAGCGGGTTCGCCCGCAGCACCCGCAGGATCTCGCGGTAAGAGTCGCGGAACATGTCCTCGTCCACCCAGCCCGCCTCGCTCGCCCGCAGGCGCTTGGCGATGTGGCCGACGTAGGCGTTGCCCAGGTCCTCGTAGCCCGCCGCCGTGTCCTGCTTCATCCGAAAGCCCAGGTCGCGGAAGGAGCGCCCCAAGGCCGTATCGTCGTCGCCGGCCAGGGCGCGCGTCATCTGGCCGAAGACGGCCCGGAACGCGGGCGCCACGTCCTTCACCTGGCCGAAGTCGACCAGCACCAGCTTCGGCCCCGGCGCGACCATCAGGTTGCCCGGGTGGGGGTCGGCGTGGAAGAGGCCGTGCTCGATCAGCATCTCGCTGAAGGCGACCAGGAGGATCTTCGCCACGTCCGCCGTCTCGACCCCGAGCGCCTCGATCGCGGCGACGTCCGTGATCTTCACGCCCTCGACGAACTCCATCGTCAGCACCCGTCGCGTCGTGTGCTCCCAGTAGATCCGCGGTACGACGACATCCTCGACGGCGGCGAAGTTCGCGCCGATCGCCTCGGCGTTGCGCCCCTCGTTGAGGAAGTCGAGCTCCTTCGGGATCATCCGCGCCATCTCCTCGCCGATGAAGCGGAAGTCTAGCGTGCGGTCGAGGCGGTTGAGGATCTGGCAGAAGCGGGCGATGTTCGCAAGGTCGCTCGCGACGAGCGCCTCGATCTCCGGGTACTGGACCTTTACCGCCGCGACGCGCCCGTCTTTGAGCACAGCGCGGTGCACCTGAGCCAGCGACGCCGCCGCGACCGGCGTTGCCTCGAAGTCGCTGAACACGGCCGCGAGCGGCCGCCCCAGCTCGCGCACGACCTCGCGCTCGATCACGGCGAACGGCTGCGGCGGCACCTCGTCCTGGAGCTGCGAGAGGACGTCGACGTACTCGTTCGGGACGACGTCCGGCCGGCTGCTGAGGAACTGCGACGTCTTGATCAGCAGGCCCTGGTTGCGCACCGCCGTGTCGTAGAAGCGCTGGGCGCTCCAGGCGTGGTGACGCCGCCGCGCCGCGTCGCCCCAGGCCTCGCCGCGCCGTTTCGCCAGGAAGCCGATCCGCTTGTAGCCGCCGTAGACCCGCGCCAGCATGCTGCCCGCGCTGACGAATCGCCGCAGACGGCTGCGCGGTGGTCGCGACCGGAGCTTGAGCTTAATCGTGGCAGGCACCGGCTTCATCTTGACACGGCCGGCGCTTGCGGGCACGGCGCCGCGCCTAGGCGGCGCTCCTGGCTTCGCCGATAATCCAAGGATGAGCGGACCCCCTATCGCCACCAGCGGCACGAGCGATCCGATCGCCGGCCCTTCGCCCGTCGCCGCCGCCCGCCGCCTGCGCTACGACCTCCTCGCCCTCTTCCTCGCGATCGTCGGCGGCGGCCTCGGCATCGTCGGCGCCTTCGTCCAGGAGTTCCAGGCCGGCCTTCTGATCTTCATCGGCGCGCCGATCATCGAGGAGGCGCTGAAGCCGGCTGGCATCTACATCCTCCTCATCCGCTGGCCGCAGGCGCTGCGCGGCCGCCTCCACACGGCGGTCCTCGCCGGCATCTCCGGCCTCAGCTTCGGCCTGATCGAGAGCCTAGTATACATAACGATTTACTACCCCGAGGGCGGCAGCGACTTCGTCCTCTTTCGGTTCACGCTGACGCCGGCGCTTCACTTCCTCGCCAGCTTCCTCTTCGGCCTCGGCCTCAGCCGCGCCCTCGTCGACTGGGCGGCAGGCCGCGCCCGGCTGCCGAAAGCGACGCGAAACTGCTACGTCGCCGCCGTGGCCCTGCACGCCGTCTACAACACCGCGGCCGTTCTCCTCGCAGTGACGGGCGTGATCGACTTCGACTAGGCGCAGGCTATCGAGGCGTACCCGGGGCAGCGGCAGCGTTATGCCGTCGCGCTAGCGACCCAGCGGGCCGCTTCCTTGGCGTGGTCGGTGGTGAGAATGTCGGCGCCGCCGTGGGGCCCCGTAGGCCGTCTACAACACCGCGGCCGTGCTCCTCGCAGTGACGGGCGTGATCGACTTCGACTAGGCGCAGGCTATCGAGGCGTACTCGGAGCAGCGGCAGCGTTATGCCGTCGCGCTAGCGACCCAGCGGGCCGCTTCCTTGGCGTGGTAGGTGATCAGGATGTCGGCGCCGGCGCGCTTGATCGCCGTCAGCACCTCGAGCGCGGCGCTTTGGCCGTCGAGCCAGCCGTTCGCCGCCGCCGCCTTGACCATCGCGTACTCGCCCGAGACGTTGTAAGCCGCCAGCGGCAGGTCGAAGCGCTGCCGTGCCGCCGCCAGCACGTCGAGGTAGGCGAGCGCTGGCTTCACCATGACGATGTCGGCGCCCTCGGCGACCTCCGCCTCGATCTCGCGCAGCGCCTCGCGGCCGTTCGGCGGGTCCATCTGGTAGCCGCGGCGGTCGCCGAACTGGGGCGTGCTCGCCGCCGCGACCCGGAAGGGACCGTAGAACGCCGAGGCGTACTTCGCCGCGTAGGCCATGACCGGCGTCGTCGAGCGCCCCGCCGCGTCGAGCGCCGCCCGGATCGCCGCCGTGTGGCCGTCCATCATGTCGCTCGGCGCCACGACGTCGGCGCCCGCCTCCGCCTGGCTGACCGCGATCTGGGCGAGCAGCGCCAGCGTCGCGTCGTTCTCGACCTCGCCCGCCGGCGAGACGATGCCGCAGTGGCCGTGGTCGGTGTACTCGCAGAGGCAGACGTCGCAGATGACGCAGAGCTCCGGGTCGGCGTCCTTCAGCGTCCGCACCGCCGCCTGGACGATGCCGTCGGCGGCGTAGGCCTCGCTGCCGAGCGCGTCTTTCGCCGCCGGCAGGCCGAAGAGGAGGACGGCGCCGATGCCGAGGCCGCGCAGCTCCCGCGCCTCGGCCGCGAGCTGGTCCAGCGATAGCTGGTACTGCCCCGGCAGCGACTCGATCTCCTTGCGGACGCCGCGGCCGTGGGTCACGAAGAGCGGGTAGACGAAGTCGCGCGCGTCCAGCCGCGTCTCGGCGACGAGGCGGCGCAGGGCCGGGTTGCCGCGCAGGCGGCGGAAGCGCTGGAAGGCGGCCGGCAGCCGCGTCGTCGTGGTCACGCGTTAGCCGTCACCGATTCTGCGATCAAATGCCACGCTTCGAGATAAGGCGATCCTTTGACGCGCGAATAGGCAATGTCGTAGTGGTTAGCACCCCATTGGGGCACCGGTCTAAGGAACTGTTCGAGCTTTGGGGCTGGCACAACGAATGATGTTGGGACTCGAGAAGGCTCTCGTGCGCCTTCAAACGAGACGAGCACGAGAAAATGGTCTCGCGCAGGTGAGTCTACGCCGGTTAATAGCCAGGGTCCCTTGTTGTAGATCCCTTTGACATCGAGGGTGATAGGTGGCTGTCCCGAGCCTTCAACGGCAATGTCCATTTGCTTGCGGTTACCGAGTGTGAGAGAGGCGTCCAGTCCTAGCCGACAGAGCGCCGACATTATAGAGAACTCTGCGGCCATTGCTGTCTGATCGGATTTAATCGCCATGCTGCTTCATCTTAGCGTTTGCGATGCGCCCTCACTCGTCAGCAGCTCGAGCAGCCCGTCCGGGTAGAGCGGCACCTTGCCCGCTACGAAGTCCTCCAGCGCCACCCAGTGCGCCTCGAAGGGCGAGCCGCCCTCGTCCGCGACGATGACCTCGCGTTCGTAAAGCGCCTCGTCGACGAGGCGCGCGTCGTAGAGCCAGACCAGCTCGTGCCCCGGCTCGCCGCGGAACGTGAACAGGTTCTCGACCACGCCCAGCAGCCGCAGCCCGTCGACCGCCGCGCCCAGCTCCTCCTTGATCTCGCGCCGCGCCGCCGCCGCCGCCCGCTCGCCGAACTCGATGTGGCCGCCGAGCGGCCGGTAGAAGGCCTGCTCCTTCACGGTGTCGTAGCCGTAGGCCACGAGCAGCGCCCCGTCCTCGCGGCGGAAGACGCACAGCGCCAGCGCCGCGATCTGACCGCTCACGCCGGCGGCCTCGTCTCGAAGCGCGCCGCCAGCGCCGCCACGAGGGCAGGGATCGTGTGCTCCGCCGGCTCGACCGCGACCTCGAGGCCGTGCTCGCGCGCCGTCCGCGCCGTCACCGGCCCGATGCAGGCGATCGTCGCCGCGCTCAGGCGTCGAAAATCCTCGCCGAGAAGCGCCGCCAGGTTGCGCACCGACGACGACGACGCGAAGGTCGCGATGTCGATCTCCCCGGCGCGGATCAAGCGCAGCGCCTCCGGGTCGGCCGCCGCCGGCGGCCGCGAGGCGTAGAGGACGACCTCGTCGACCGCGGCGCCGCGCTCTCGCAGCCCCGCGACCAGCGACGGCTCGCCGTCCGCCGCCCGCGGCAGGAGGAGGCGCTTGCCGGCGATGTCTTCTGGCCCGAACGCCGCCAGCAGCCCGGACGAGCGGAACTCGGCCGGCACCAGCGCCGCCCGCAGGCCGTTGCGCGTCAGCGCCGCCGCCGTGGTGCTGCCCAGCGCCGCAAGCCGCGTAGGGCCGAAGGCCCGCACGTCGCGGCCGCTGCGCTCGAAGTAGGCGAGGAGGCATTCGACCGCGTTCGCGCTCGTCAGCAGGCACCAGTCGTAGCTCCCCGCCTCGAGCGCGCCGCTCATCGCTTCGAGCGCATCGTCGGCGGCGACCGGCACCAGCGCCAGCGTCGGCAGCTCCACCGGTATGGCGCCCTCGCGGCGCAGCCCGTCGGCGAGGTCGCTCGCCTGCTCCCGCGTGCGCGTCACCAGCACCCGCTTGCCGAAGAGCGGCCGGCTCTCGAACCAGCCGATCTGGTCGTGGAGCGTCGCGACGTCGCCGATCACGCTGAGGAGGGGCGTGCCGAGGCCGGCTTCCTTAACCGCCGACGCGATCGCCGCCAGCGGCGCCGCGACGCTGCGCTGCCGCGTCAGCGTGCCCCACTCGACGCTCACGGCCGCCGTCGCCGGCACCCTGCCGCCGGCGATCAGCGCCCGCGCTACGCCCGCTAAAGCGGCGCCGCCCATGAGGACGACGATCGTGTCGACGGCCGTGGCGAGGCCGGCCCAGTCGACGCTGCTCGCCACTTTCGCGTCGTCCTCGTGGCCGGTGACGACCGCGAACGACGAGGCGAGGCCGCGGTGGGTCACCGGCACGCCGGCGTAGGCCGGCGCCGCGATCGCCGCCGTCACGCCCGGCACGACCTCGAAGGGCACGCCCGCCGCCGCCAGCGCCAGCGCCTCCTCGCCGCCGCGGCCGAAGACAAAGGGGTCGCCGCCCTTCAGCCGCACGACCCGCTTGCCCGCGCGGCCGTTGGCGACCAGCAGCTCGTTAATCTCCTCCTGGGTCATCACCTGCCCCGCCGGCGACTTGCCGGCGTAGATAAGCTCCGCCGCCGGCCCGGCGTGGCGCAGCAGCTCCTCGTTGACCAGGCGGTCGTAGACGATGACCGCCGCCGCCGCCAGCCGGTCCCGCCCCGCCAGCGTCAGCAAGCCGGGGTCGCCCGGCCCGGCGCCGACCAGCGAGACGAAGCCGCTCACGGCGTCACCTCGACGCCCGCCTTCGCCTGGAGCGCCGCCGCCAGCGCTGCGCCGAGCGTCTCCGCGTCCTCGGTCGCCCCCGCCAGCTCGTCGCGATAGACGCGGCCGTCGTCGTCCGCCAGCAGCGCCCGCAGCTTCAGCTGACCCGCCTCGACCGTCCCGTAAGCGGCGACCGGCAGGCGGCAGCCGGCGCCGAGGCGGCGCAGGTAGGCGCGCTCCGCCGTCACCGCAACCCGCGTCGCCTGATCGTCGATGCCTCGAAGCAGATCGTTGATCTCGGTGTCGCCTGCCCGCGTCTCGGCCGCGAGGGCGCCCTGGCCCACGGCCGGCAGCATTTCGTTGGGCTCGAATATCTGAGTAGCACGTGCTGGCAAGCCGAGCCGCTCGAGGCCGGCCGCGGCCAGGACCACGGCGTCGAGGGCGCCCGTCTCCGCCTTGCTCAGCCGCGTCTCGACGTTGCCCCGCAGGCTCACGGGCCGCAGGTCGGGCCGCAGCGCCACGAGCTGGACGGCGCGCCGCCGGCTGTCGGTGCCGACTCGCGCCGCCGTCGGCAGGTCGGCGAGCGTCGCGCCGCCGTGGCCGACGAGGGCGTCGCGTATGTCGCCGCGCGCCGGCACGGCGCCGATCGTCAGGCCGTCCGGCAGCGTCGCCGGCATGTCTTTGAGGCTGTGGACGGCGAGGTCGATGCTGCCGGCCAGCAGCGCCCGCTCGATCGCCTTGACGAAGACGCCCTCGCCGCCGATCGCCGCCAGCGATACGTCGGGCCGCTCGTCGCCCTCCGTCCGCAGCGGCCGCGTCTCGATCACGAGCCCCGGTCGCAGCTCCTGCAGCGCCGCCGCGACGATCGCCGTCTGGCGCAGCGCCAGGGCGCTGCCGCGCGTGCCGATCACGAGCCGCTCGAGCGCCATCTAGGCCCGCGTCTCCAACGCCGCCGTCACGCCGAGCGCCTCGATCAGGTAGGCGCGCGCCTCATCGGGCCGCCGCTGCGCGACGAGGGCGCGGAAGCGCGGGTCGATCGCCCGCTGCCAGACCGTCGCGTCGACGCTGACCCGGCGCTCCTTGAGCTCGCCGCGCACCGCCGCCAGGAGCTCCGCCAGCGGCGCGAAATCGGCGCTGAGGAAGTCGGTCAGCTCCTCCCGCAGCCGTCGCGCCAGCGCCGGGCTCGCGCCGCCAGTCGAGGCGGCGACGACGACCTCGCCCTGGCGGATCACGGACGGCAGGATGAAGTCGCAGTTCGCCGGGTCGTCGGCCGCGTTCACCCAGACGCCGCGCTGCCGGCCCTCGGCGGCGACGGCGGCGTTGACGCCGCCGTCGTCCGTGGCGACGAAGCAGGCCGCGTAGCCCTCGAGGTCGCCGGGCCGGTAGTCGCGCTCCTGCCAGGCGATCTCGCCGGCCGCGGCGAGATCGGCCAGCGCCGGCGTCAGTGCCGGCGCGACGACGGTCAGGGCCGCGTCTGCCGCGAGCAGGCCGCGCACCTTCCCCTCGGCGACGCCGCCGCCGCCGATCACGAGGCAGGGCCGCCCTTTCATCTCGACGAAGATCGGGTAAAACGCCATCGCCTTGATTGTATCCGAAGCGCGAGGCGCGCTAGGCGCCGCACTGCCGCAGCGCCGCGGCGATCTTCGCCGTGTTCGCCGCCATCATGCCGACATAGGTCTCGCCCTCGCTCCCCGCCGGACCCAGCGAGTCGCCGTAGAGGTCATCGACCACCGCCACGTCCGCCTCGCGGCCGACCTGGCGGACGAGCGCCGGGTCGATCGACGTCTCCGTGAAGATCGCCGGTACCGCCTCGGCCCGGATCCGGTCGGCGATCGCGGCGACGTCCGCCGCCGAGGCGCGCGCCTCGCTCGACGTGCTCGGGATGATCGAGCCGACGATCGTCAGGCCGTAGGCCGCCGCGTAGTAGCCGAAGACATCGTGGTTCGTGACGATCTTGCGGCAGGCGGCCGGTATCGTCTCGATCTCGCTACGAATCTCGGCGTCGAGCGCCGCCAGCCGCGTCAGGTAAGCGGCCGCGTTCTCGCGGTAGGCAGGGGCGTTGGCCGCGTCCGCCGCGACGAGGGCGTCGCGCAGGCTCGCGACCATCCGCTTCGCGTTCGCGACGTCGAGCCAGACGTGGGGGTCGAAGCTCGCCTCGCCGTCGCCGCCGTCGCCGCCGTCGTCGCCGTCGTCGCCGTCGCGCCGGGCGATTCCCGCGGTCAGGACGACGACGCTATCGCCGCCGCCGACCGCCTTGTCGACGAAGGCGTCGAGGCCGAGGCCGTTGGTCAGGACGAGGTCGGCGGCGGCGATGCGGCGGATCTGGCTCGGCCGCGGCGCGAAGTCGTGGGCGTCCTGGTTCGGCTCGAGGAGGACGGAGAGCGCGATCCGGTCGCCGCCGATGTTGTGGGCGAAGTCGCCGATCTGGGTCGTCGTCGCGACTACGGCGATGCGCTTATCCTCCTCGCTGCCGCTGCAGGCAGCGGCGAGGAGGATGCCGAGGGCGAGCAGCGAGGCGATTTGATACTTCATCTCAGCTTCTGCTGAGATGGTAGCTCAGAGAGCGTCGCCGTTAAAGGGCTAGACGCCGCCCCGTTTGCAGCTCGGGCAGTAGCCGTAGACCTCGAGCCGGTGGCCGACCAGCTCGTACTCGGTGGCGCTGCGCACCCGGATCAGCAGCTTTTCGATGTCCTCGAGGTGGACGTCCTCGGTCGCGCCACAGCCGACGCAGACCAGGTGGTGGTGGTGGGCCTCGTTGCTCGCGCGGTAGCAGACGGAGCCGTCGCTGAGGATGACGCGGCAGATCAGGGCCTGGTCGAGCAGCAGCTTCAGCGTCCGGTAGACGGTCGCTCGCCCGACTTCAGCCAGCTCCGCCGCCAGCTCCTCCGCCGTGAAGTTGTCGGCCCGGCCCGCCACTCGCTCGATCACGCGGATGCGCGGCGAGGTCATCTTGAAGCCCTGGCCCCGCAGGTCCGCCACCAGCCCCTGCGCCGCTGAGATCACCATTTCGAGCGTATTATAGCCGCCGCCCGCCCGGGCGACGCTCGCTAGAGCGATGGGCCTCGTTAGAGATGGCCGTCCAGTGGTGGCAAGCCCAGCGCCCGAATCGCCCAGGGGAGCGCCGTCTTCAGCTGGTCGAGCTGGATATTTCGCCTGTCGGAGTCGTCGGGCAGGACGACCAGCCCGGCGTGCGACGCGAAATAACCGCTCAAATGGGCTGCAAGCTCCGGGGCATGAGGCAGGAGGCTCTCAGGCGGCGGGCCACCTTCGGCCTCGAGGCTGGGTAGCCATGCGGCGACATCGAAATCGCCGTTGCCGTAGCAGGCGAGGTTCCAATCGATGAGAAGAGCCCGGCCTTCGACGAAGCAGATGTTGTCGCTGCGTACGTCAACGTGTAGCAGGTCGTCCCCTTCCAGTGGTGCGCTCGCCTCGGCGGCAACGAGCTTCGGGAGTTCCTGATTAAGCCAGTGCGACGTACATAGACCAAACGAGAGGAAGGGGCCCGGCTCGGCGCCGACTTTCTGCCAGTTCTCCCGAGCGTCAATATCCGGCAGGGTAGGCACGTCGGCAATTCTTGCTGCATGTACCGCCGCCAGCATATCCAAGACGCCTTCGATGCGGTCCGGCGTCCACGGAGGCGGCCAGATGGCGTTGCTCAGGTCCTCCAGTGCAAGAATCGGCTTCTCGCCGTCATCATCCCACCACAGCATCCGAGGCAGGAAGCCGGCGTGAAGCTGCGAGTAAACGCGATACTCGGCACGCAGGGCCTGCGCCGTCCACGGTACGGTCGCGATCTTCAAGAACAGCGAGCGGCCATCGCTGAGAGAGACGATCCAGCGTTCGACCGGAGTGTAACCGCGGGTCACTCGTTGCCAACGGATCGGGCTCGAAGCTCGAAAGAGGGAGCTTAACCGCTCCTCGTGGCCTCTATCCAGCATGTCAGCCGATTCGGTTAGGCCAGGGTGCCGATCCGGCGCCCGACCTCTGCGACGACGTCGAGGTGAAGGGCAACCCGCCGCTCGAGGCCTTGCTGCTGGCCCATCTCCACGAGCAGCGCCACCACCCCCGGCAGGTGCGTTGGCAACCCGAGGCTCGACCGGCTCCGCCCCGAGCGCGTCGCGCCGCCGTCATCGTCACCGGCGTTGACGGGCCCGCTCGCGGGTGGCGTTGGCGAGCGCGACTGGCGCTCGCGGAAGAAGAGCTCCTCGTGCGCCGCCTGGATGCGGCCGTTCACCGCCGCGACGACGTCGCGTCCGAGGCTGATCCCCGGCTCCGTAGAGCTCGAGACCGTCTGGCCGAGGAAGGCGGTACCGCTCTGGGGCCGGTCCCTGTAGAACGCCCACGACTCGTGCATGTCGACGAGCGTCGTTACGCCGAGCTCGCGCATCGTCTCGACGATCGCGAAGGCCATGCGCGCCATCGGCAGCCCTCGCGGGTCACCCGGGTAGAGGCGGTTGAGGTCGCCCAGCGCCTCCGTCGTCCGCACGAAAGACTCGGTCGCCAGCCGGTTCGCCCGCGGCACGACGATCAGGCCGCCGCTCGCCGGGCGGGGTGCCGCCGCCACCAGAGCCTCCGCCGCCTGCCAGCCGCCCGGCTCGTCGCCGTGGACGCCGCCGAGCACCATGAGCACGGCACCCGGCCGGCCGCTGCCGAAGACGTAGAGCGGCGTCTCGTAATCGCCGCCGGCGAGGAGGAGGCGCCGCTCTACGCCGGCAGCGATGATCGGCGGCAGGGGCGTAGCCGTCGGCGTCGGCCGTCGCACGCTCGTGCTGGTTCCCGCCGCCGTAGCTACCGGGGCCTCATCGTCGTCCTCGCCACGGCCGCAGGCCGCGAGGATCGCGCCGGCCGGCAGGGCCACGGCGAGGCGCAAGGAGCGGCTGAGCAGCTGCCGACGGCTCAGCCGTCGCTCTGCCGCCGTCGTCATCTTGACCGGCTTCCGCCGCCTAGCCGGCTCGCGCCGGCACCTGCAGCGCTTCGAGCAGCCGTCCGGAGGCGAGGCTGATCTCGCTCACGGCGAGGTTGAAGGCCGCCTCGTTGCGCTGCGCCGGCCGGCGATAGCCGCTGACCTTGCGCACGAACTGAAGCGCCGCGGCCTCGATCTCCGCCGGCGTCGCCGGCTCTTCTTTGCGACGTAGCGTCTTGATGCTCCGGCACATACTCCACCCCCGGTCTCAGCTCGAAGCGAATCCGTAGATCGAGGATATGGCTTAGGTTCGAGCGCGGCAAGGCAACGTCGATAAGGGCCGGGTTGCGACCTGGCATGGCGCTTCGGGCGCTTGGGTGGCAGGCTCGGCGGCACAAAAAACCTGCCGCCATTTCTGGCGGCAGGCCGGTCGGTTTTGCCATTTAGCTCCCCGCCACCCGTTGGCAACCAGATTCGGGTGTCGGATCGAAGCCGTCCGCTTGGTCGACCAATCCCTGGCCTGTCCCTGACCGCTTCCTGCAGTCAAAAGTAAGAACGCCAGGCCAGCGATAGCGTTACAGCGCTGGCGTCACCACCAGCCGACTTTGAACGTCCAGCCCTTCGTCTCGCGGCCGCGCTCGCCCGCCTTGCGCAGGCGCTCGAGGTGCTTACGGCAGAGTGGGACCGTCAGGCGGTCCTTCTCCTCGCCGCGCCAGCGCAGGACCGCCACCTCTTCGAAGGGCGGGTCCGTGCACCAGAGGCAGCGCGGCGCCGGCATCAGGGCGCGCCCCACCGCAGGCGGCCCTCGACCGCTTTTGGGCCGCCGCGCTGGAGCCACGACTGCCTGGTTCCCTGGTTGTCGCGTAGCGACCAGTCCCGTCTTGCCCACGAGCGCGCGATTTCCTGTTCGTGGTGCAGCGCGTCGTCCCGTCGCATCAACGAGGGCGTGGCACCGCCTCCGTCACGCAGTGCCCGTCCCCTTGCAGCCACGAGCGCGCGATTTCCTCCTCGTGGCGCAAGCCCGTCGTCTCGTCGCATCAACGAGGGCGTGGCACCGCCGCCGTCATGCAGTGCCCCGTCCCCTTCCAGCCACGAGCGCGCGATTTCCTGTTCGTGGCGCAGCGCGTCGCCCCGTCGCATCAACGAGGGCGTGGCACCGCCGCCGGCACGCAGTGCCCCGTCCCCTTGCAGCCACGAGCGCGCGATTTCCTCCTCGTGGCGCAGCGCGTGGTCCCGTCGCATCAACGAGGGCGTGGCACCCCCGCCGTCATGCAATGACCCGCCACCGAGGGCCGGCAGGATGAGGATGTTCGAGTCCTCGGCGACGCCCTGGGCGAGGCCCTGCTGCGTGATCTCGTCGTCGACGACGATCGCGAGGCCCGGGCGCACCTCGTCGTCTTCCACGAGCTGCTCCCGAATGCCGGGGCACTCCAGCTCTAGGCGATCGAAAACCTGCCGCAGCGTCCGGCCGGCGGCCGCGACGCTCGCGCGACCGCCGCTAAAGGGTTGGAGCGCCAGCGGGATCTGCACCTGTGCCACTGCTACATCGTATATCGCTTACACCGTATATCGCTATCGTATATAGCGTAAATCGCGCTATCGCTCCGGCGCCCGTCTCATTCAGACGGGCGCGCCCCGCATCGTCGCCGCGGCCCTGAGGACGGCGGTGACAATTTTGTCGTAGCCGGTGCAGCGGCAGAGGTTGCCCGCCAGCCAGAATCGGACCTCGTGCTCGGTAGGGTTCGTGTTGCGGTCGAGCAGCGCCTTGGCCGCGACGAGGAAGCCCGGCGTGCAGATGCCGCACTGGAGGGCCGCGTCCTCGAGAAAGACCTGCTGCAGCGGGTGGAGCCCGTCCGGGGCGATCCCCTCCACCGTCATGACCGCCGCCCCTTCCACCTCCGCCGCCATGACGCAGCAGGAGTTCACGAGGCGGCCGTCGAGGATGACGGCGCAAGCGCCGCAGTTGCCGTTGTTGCAGCCTTCCTTGGCGCCGGTGAGGCCGAGGCGCTCGCGCAGCGCTTCGAGGAGGCTGTCGCGCTCGTCGGCGAGGAACTCCGTGTCCTCGCCATTGATCGTCGCCCTTATCACGATGCGGTCGCTCAAGGCCGTCCCCCTTCTTCCGCCCGCGCGGCCGCGCGGCGCAGCGTCCGCTCGACGAGGACGCCGGCAAGGTGCCGCCGCTGCTTGATCGAGCCGCGCATGTCGTCGATCGGCCGCGCCGCCGCCTTGGCCGCCGCTGCTGCCGCCGCGACCGTCTCGTCCGATAACGGTTTGCCCACGAGGGCTGCGGCCGCGTCCTCGAGGAGCAAGGCCGTTGGCGCGACGGCGCCGATCGCGATTCGGGCCGCGCTCACCCTGCCGCCCTCGATTCGGAGGCAGGAGGCCGCGTTGGCCACGGCGATGTCCATCTCGTTGCGGGGGATGAAGCGCTCCCAGGCAGCGCCGCTGCCCGCCGCCGGCGGCGGGAACAGGATCGAGACGACGAATTCGCCTTGGGCGAGGACGTTTTGGCCCGGCCCCGTGCAGAAGGCCGCCACCGCCACCGTCCGCCGGCCGCCGCCCGGCCCGGCGATGGTCACGGCCGCATCGAGGGCGATCATCGCCGGCACCGTGTCGGCCGCCGGCGAGGAGTTGCAGAGGTTGCCGCCGAGGCTCGCCCGGCCCTGGATCGCCGTGCCGCCGACGACGCTCGTCGCCTCGACCAGCGCCGGGTAGAGGCGCCGCACCACGTCGTCCTCGTAGATCCGGTAGCAGGGCGTCGCCGCCCCCACGGTGAGGCCGGCTGCGGCGTCGTAGCGCAGCTCCTGCACCGCCGCGATCTTCTTGATGTCGACGAAAAGGCCGACCGGGCGCTTGCGCTCCCGCGCCTGGACGATCACGTCCGTGCCGCCGGCGAGGACGCGGGCCGTCGGCCCGCCCTCCGCCAGGAGCCGCGCCGCCTCATCGATGTCTCGCGCTCGTGCGTACTTCAGATTTTGCAAGCCAGCCGCTCCTCCCAAAAGCAGGCCTAACGTAGCGCGAAGGCGCCACCGCGGGCAAGAGCAAGGCGTCTCGCTCCCGATCGCCGCGCCTTGACAGCCAGCGCCGCCGTTGCTATTGTCCCGGAGTAGTCCGCGAGCGCCTTAACAACCAAGCTGAGAGCCGCGCTGGTCAAATTGACGGTGCGGTATTCGCGTGCTACGCTCGTGGACGCGCCTGAGAAGGCAGCACCTTGACAACTGAATAGCGGAAGGAAGCACGGGTAACCCGTAACAAATGAAATCCGGACTCGTGTTTAGCGAGTCGCAGATTCTCAGCGAGTTTCAAAGTTTCTTAATGGAGAGTTTGATCCTGGCTCAGGATAAACGCTGGCGGCGTGCTTCAGGCATGCAAGTCGAACGGACCACTTCGGTGGTCAGTGGCGGACGGGTGAGTAACACGTGAGTAACCTGCCCGGAAGTGGGGAATAACCCATCGAAAGGTGAGCTAATACCGCATATGATGGCCCTCCTGCGGGGGAGTCATTAAAGGCTTAGGTCGCTTCCGGAGGGGCTTGCGGCCGATTAGCTAGTTGGTGGGGTAACGGCCTACCAAGGCGACGATCGGTAGCTGGTCTGAGAGGACGGACAGCCACACGGGGACTGAGATACGGCCCCGACTCCTACGGGAGGCAGCAGCTAGGAATCTTGGGAATGGGCGAAAGCCTGACCCAGCAACGCCGCGTGGGCGATGAAGGCCTTAGGGTCGTAAAGCCCTTTTGCAGGGGAAGATGATGACGGTACCTTGCGAATAAGCCACGGCTAACTACGTGCCAGCAGCCGCGGTAATACGTAGGTGGCAAGCGTTGTCCGGATTTACTGGGCGTAAAGGGCGTGCAGGCGGTTCGTTAAGTCTAGGGTGAAAGCTCCCGGCTCAACTGGGAGAGGTCCTTGGATACTGGCGGACTTGAGGTGGGTAGAGGAGAGTGGAATTCTCGGTGTAGTGGTGATATGCGTAGATATCGAGAGGAACACCAGTGGCGAAGGCGGCTCTCTGGGCCCTACCTGACGCTGAGACGCGAAAGCGTGGGGAGCGAACCGGATTAGATACCCGGGTAGTCCACGCCGTAAACTATGGACACTAGGTGTGGGGGGTATCGACCCCCTCCGTGCCGAAGCTAACGCAATAAGTGTCCCGCCTGGGGAGTACGGCCGCAAGGCTAAAACTCAAAGGAATTGACGGGGGCCCGCACAAGCAGCGGAGCGTGCGGTTTAATTCGTCGCAACGCGAAGAACCTTACCAGGGCTTGACATGCTAGTAGTACTGATTCGAAAGAAGAGGGACCCTTCGGGGAGCTAGCACAGGTGCTGCATGGCTGTCGTCAGCTCGTGCCGTGAGGTGTTGGGTTAAGTCCCGCAACGAGCGCAACCCCTGTTGCCAGTTATATTCTCTGGCGAGACTGCCCCGTAAAGCGGGGAGGAAGGCGGGGATGACGTCAAGTCAGCACGGCCCTTACGTCCTGGGCCACTCGCACGCTACAATGGGCGGTACAACAGGTCGCGAAGGAGTGATCCGGAGCTAATCCTCAAAGCCGTCCTCAGTTCAGATTGCAGGCTGAAACCCGCCTGCATGAAGTCGGAGTTGCTAGTAACCGCCGGTCAGCACACGGCGGTGAATACGTTCCCGGGCCTTGTACACACCGCCCGTCACGCTATGGAAGTCGGTAACACCTGAAGTCGCTGAGCTAACCGCAAGGAGGCAGGCGCCGAAGGTGGGATTGGTAACTGGAGCGAAGTCGTAACAAGGTAGCCGTAGCGGAAGCTGCGGCTGGATCACCTCCTTTCTAGGGAGAACGTCGGGCTCCAAAGCGCCAAAGGGCGTCGCGGAACCCAACGAATCCTAGGTCGGTCGGCACCTCGCAAGAGGCGTCGTCAGAGTCGAGCCCGACTCCAACAGGGCGACCCCAGACTCGAGGGTCAGAGCTTCCTTCCGCCGTTCAGTCGTCAAGGTGCGCGCACCGCGGCGCAAGCCATAGCCGCTCGTCGGCACTCGCAGGCCCGGGGCCATTAGCTCAGCTGGTTAGAGCGCGGTCCTGATAAGACCGAGGTCGGTGGTTCGAGTCCACCATGGCCCACCACCGATCGGCAGCGTGTCGAGACCAGCACCAGGGCGAGCCGTGAGTAGGACGGCGACGACACCTTAGTCGGCCAACGAGCGAACCAATAGCGAGAAGAGAACAGCGACAGCCGTAAGCGCACCAACGCTCGCGGCCGAAGGACAAAGAAGGGGCCGTAGCTCAGTTGGGAGAGCACCTCCCTTGCACGGAGGGGGTCAGGAGTTCGAGTCTCCTCGGCTCCACCAAACAAGACCCACGAGCCTTGCGGCCAAACGCCAAAAGGCATACAGTATCCCGAAGGAGCCTGAATGACCCAGCGGCGAGCAAGAAACCCCTAGAGAACCCTGATACCAGAACCGACCTCATCGGCCTGAAGATCAGGCCGATTTTCTTGCCAGAACGCAAGCAAAGACAGAGGACGGACGACCGGAGGAGGCCTGCAAAGGGCAAACCTCCCGCGGTCGGCGGCTTCCGCCGAAGGAGCAAGCGGCACCACGAACGGCCAAAGTCAGAGGCA
>Ga0326597_10003396_pt1 | contig 22981 bp, 23 predicted proteins | sample RVTome_12_FD_203789 | JGI IMG/M metagenome (GOLD analysis project Ga0326597, IMG submission 203789) | Soil microbial communities from uranium-contaminated site in the Upper Colorado River Basin, Wyoming, United States - RVT100D185 | ecosystem: Environmental > Terrestrial > Soil > Contaminated >... | reverse complement strand
CGGGGGCTGAGCTCGCGCGGCGGGCCGTGACGCAGGCCCGCAAGTTCGGGGTCGAGATCCTGACGCCCCAGGCGGTGACGGCGCTGCGTGTGGAGGGACCGTACAAGCATCTGCAGCTCGCGGATGCTTCCGAGGTGTCATGCCACGCACTGATGCTGGCCATGGGCGTCTCGTGGAATCTGCTGCCAGCCGTCGGGGCGGACCGCTTGACCGGATCGGGCATTTATTACGGGGCGGCGGCCACCGAGGCCATCCACGCGAAGGGGCAGACCGTCTACATGGTGGGCGCGGGAAACTCTGCGGGACAGGCCGCGATGTACTTCAAGGACTTCGCCGACAATGTCGTGATGATCGTTCGCGGTGACTCGCTGGGAGCCAAGATGTCGCATTACCTCGTCAACCGCATCGAGTCGACCGACAACATCGAGGTCCGACTGAATACCGAAATCAGAGCCTGCCATGGCCACGAACATTTGGAAAGCCTCGAATTGTGGGAGCGCCGATCCGGCCGCACCGAGGTCGCGCCCGCGAAGTATCTCTTTGTGTTTCTCGGCGCGGCCCCGCGAACCGACTGGCTGAGCGGTGTGGTGGCCTGTGACACCAAGGGATACATCCTCACCGGTCCCGATTTGGAGCCACAGACGCACCTGCGCGACTGGCCGCTGGAACGGCCGCCCTATCTGCTCGAGACGAATGTGCCGGGGATCTTCGCCTGCGGTGATGCGCGACATGCGTCGGTCAAACGCGTCGCGTCAGCGGTAGGAGAGGGATCGGTCGCCGTGTCGTTCATCCATCAGGTGCTGGCTGCGCGCTAGCGGCACGACACTTTGCATCTCGTGCGCGATCCCGATCTTCTGCCACGCCTGGCGCGTCACCGTACGATTGGCAGCGCCCCTCCCGAGGAACTCTCGTGGCTTGCGGCGCATGCGGATCGCCGTCACCTCGATCGCGGCGAAGTGCTCGCCCCCAAGGATCGACCCATCGAGGAACTATGGGTCGCGCTTTCAGGGACGTTCGCAATCCATGTCGATCGCGGCCTTGGCCCCCGAAAGGTCGCCGAGTGGCACGACGGTGATGTCCTCGGCCTCCTACCGTACTCACGCATGACCGCGCCCCCCGGGACGATCGTGACACTCGAGCCGGGCGAAGTCCTCGTTGTCGGTCGCCAGCACTTCCCAGGGCTCGTCCGCGAATGTCCGGTGATCACCGCGACACTTGTACACGTGATGCTCGACAGAGCACGCGTGTTCACATCGAGCGACCTACACGACGAGAAGATGAGGTCACTGGGTCGAATCGCGGCGGGGCTGGCGCACGAGCTGAACAATCCCGCATCGGCTGCCACACGCAGTGCCAAGCTATTGACCGAGGCGCAGGCGGAGGGGGAGATCGCGTCGCGCGCGCTCGCTGCGTCGAGGCTGACGAAGGCCCAACTGGCGGCGATCGACAGAGTGCGTGAGGAGGTCGTGAGCAGGCCCTCGCCAATCCGGACGGCCGTCGAGCGAATGGATCGCGAGGAGGTGCTCGCCTCATGGCTCGAGGCACACGGCGTCGATCCCGAGGCGGCCGCGTCTCTCGTGGACACCGCGGCAACGATTGAGGTACTGGAAGGCCTCGCCGCGGTGGTCAGCGGCGAGGCACTCGGTACGGCGATCCGCTGGCTCGCCGCATCCTGGTCGAGCCGGGCATTGGCATCCGACGTCGAGCGGTCGGCGTCTCGAGTCAGCGACCTCGTCGGTGCGGTGAAGCGTTTTACGTACATGGACCGCCAGCAGGCTCCTGAAGCCATCGACCTGTTGCAGGGGTTGCGCGATTCTGTGGCGCTGCTGGCACACAAGGCCCGGGACAAGTCTGTGGGCATCGACGTGGACGTCGAGAACGGTCTCCCGCGGGTGTGGGCGATCGGGAGCGATCTGAATCAAGTGTGGACGAACCTCGTGGACAATGCGCTTGATGCCGTCCCCGAATCGGGACAGGTGACCGTCACGGCGACTCGCGAGCTCGATCGAATTGTCGTCCGCGTCATCGACAATGGCCCCGGGATTCCAGCAGAAATCTCGGAACGCATCTTCGATCCGTTCTTCACCACCAAGCCGGTCGGCCAGGGGACAGGTCTGGGTCTCGAGATCGCGCGCAGGCTCGTGCGCCGCAACGGCGGCGACATCACGGTGAAGTCGCGGCCGGGTCGGACGGAGTTCTGTGTGGCTGTACCCGCTGCGGCAGAGGGCGCCGCTGAAGGATCCGCGCAGTCATAGCGGGGCGTTTTGCAGAGGGGCGAGGCCTCCGTTCACGTCATGGCTGAAGAGGCCCGCCACTGCGGCGAGATCGTCCTTCCGGCCATGAAGATGGTGCGTGAGTAGGAGAGTTGCTTATCAAATAGTCGAACCGCACATATAGAATGCCATGGAGATATTTCGATGGCCTACATCTTTCATCAAGACGACCTCCCACGCCTCTTGTCCGTGGTGCCAGGCCGCGAGAGAGTGTTCTTCGCGAGCAAAGAGCTGACCGATATGGACGACATGCTCGCCGGCGTCATGTACTACAAGCAAGGCGCTGCCTCTCCCTACCACATGCACAAGAACTGTGAGCACTTCTATTTCATCCTCGAGGGCTCCGCGACGTTTGAAACAGAAGATGGCATTCAAGACCTCAATCCCGGAGATCTCGTGTTCATTCCGCCCGAAGAAAAGCACCGGCTGCGCTCGAAGGAACCGCTGTTCTATTTCGAGTTTCAGGCCCCCAATCGGTTCAAGACGACGATTCTCGACGGCACCAAGGAAGACCTGCTGTGGGAGCGTCGCGACGGAAAGGTGTGGGTGCAGAGCTAGCCTCGACCCGTCGAGCACTAGCGAAGGAGCTACACGACCATGGCCACGACCCGCATCGATACCAACAGCATTCCTCGCCGAAGCTTGCACGGGCAAGGCGAGGTGGCGGAAATACTCAGCAAACAGCTGTGCGGCGCCGAAAATGTCACAGGCTTGCTGCGCTGGCTCAAGACCGGAGAGGAGTTCGCCGCGGCGTCGCTGGATAGCACGCATCAGCTGATCTACCTCATCGAAGGCGAAGGCGTCATGACGCTCGACGGCAAGGGCTACGAAGTGGCGAAGGGCGCGGGCATCTATCTAGGCCCAGCCGAGAGCGCGAGCATCAGTCACCGAGGCAGCGCACCCTTGAAGCTCTTTCACCTCGTTGTGCCGATCAAGACAGAGCTTCAGCTCGATTCTTGACTCGTCGAGCCGTGATTCGGCGCTGCGGCGCTTGCGCTGACCCTCGCGACAGCCAGCGCGCACTGGCCTTGCGGGCCCGATTTCTGGCGCGACGAACCTTCCCCGGTAACACTTACCATGGCGCGATACGCATGGCGCGATACGCCGGGTTGCTCGCGCGACGCGGCAATGCTACCCTCGACCCATCGCGGCGCGCGGGGCGCGGGAACGGTGTCCCCATCGCCCGTCTACTACGTGCCGCACGATGCGGCTCGACCTCCGACTCTGCCGTCGTTGGCTCGCATGATGCCGGTCATAGGCGCGGGAGCAGCCATGTAATCAGAATGTCGTCGCGAGGGGCTCGGCACCGACGAATGCTGCCGCGTCCACCGCGTTCTGTTCTTCGTGCACACAGTCCGTCGGGGCGCCCTGATAGTCGAAGCGTTCGCTCGTGCACCGACTGAGGAGCAGAACATGAAGCCCTGGTTCAAGGAGACCGTGGCTCCGGCCGAGCGGAAGTGGGAGGAGTTCTACCGCAACCGCTTCGAGCACGACAAGCGGGTCCGGACGACGCACGGGGTCAACTGCACCGGTAGCTGCAGCTGGGAGGTCTTCGTCAAGGACGGCATCGTCACCTGGGAGTTGCAGGCCACCGATTATCCGAAGCTCGAAGACGGGATCCCACCCTACGAACCCCGCGGCTGCCAGCGGGGCATCAGCTTCTCCTGGTATCTCTACAGTCCGCTTCGGGTCAAGTATCCGTACGGACGAGGAGTCCTGCTCGACTTCTGGCGCGAGGCGCGTCGGACCCACGATGACCCGGTGGCCGCCTGGGCCTCCATCGTGGGCGACCCGCAGCGGAGGGCGCGGTATCAGCAGGCCCGGGGGAAGGGCGGGTTTCGGCGAATCTCATGGGACGAGGCGATCGAGATCTCGGCCGCATCGGTCATCCACTCGGTCAAGGAGCACGGCCCCGATCGCGTGCTCGGATTCTCGCCGATCCCGGCCATGTCCCAGGTCAGCTACGCCGCCGGCAGTCGATTCATGAGCCTGCTGGGCGGGGTCATCATGAGCTTCTACGACTGGTACTGCGACCTGCCGCCCGCCTCACCCGAGATCTGGGGTGAGCAGACCGACGTGCACGAATCGGCTGATTGGTACAATGCGCGGTTCATCGCCGTCATCGGCTCCAACATCAGCATGACGCGCACGCTGGACGCCCACTTCGTAGCCGAGGTGCGTCACGCCGGCGCGAAGCTGACGGTCTTCAGTCCCGACTTCTCGCAGGTCGCCAAGTACGCCGACTGGTGGATTCCGTCACATCCGGGACAGGACGGCGCCTTCTGGATGGCGGTCAACCACGTGATCTTGAAGGAGTACTACGTCGATCGGAAGGTGCCGTTCTTCGAGGACTACGTCAAGCGGTACACCGACCTGCCGTTTCTCGTTCAGCTCGACTCTACGCGTCCGGGCAAGTACCTGCGGGCGAATCGCGTGTCGGACTACGGTGACGTCGAACATGGCGACTGGAAGCTCCTGGTCTGGGACGAGCAATCGGGGCGTCCCAGGATGCCGAAGGGCACCATCGGCTTTCGCTGGGCCGAGCGCGAGAAAGGCAAGTGGAACCTGGAGATGGTCGACGGCTCGACCGGTGAAGCGCTCTCCCCGGAGCTGTCATTCCTCGACCGGAACGACGGCGTGGCGAGCTCGAGTTCGACGACTTCGCCGGTGATACCATCCAGCGGCGCGGCGTGCCCGTCCGTTATGTCGAGACCAGGGACGGTCGCATCGCGGTCACGACGGTCTTCGATCTGCTCATGGCGCAGTTCGGCGTCAATCGAGGGCTCTCCGGTGACTACGCCACGAGCTACGACGAATCGGGACCCTACACGCCGGCGTGGCAGGAGAACCTGACGGGCATCAATCGGGAGACCGTCATCCGATTCGCCCGCGAGTGGGCCGCCAACGGCGAGAAGACGAAGGGGCGAAACCTCATCATCATCGGCGCCGGTGCCAATCACTGGTACCACAACAACCTTCTCTACCGCGCCGGCATCGTGGGTCTCATGCTAACCGGCTCGGTCGGCACCAACGGCGGAGGTCTTGGTCATTACGTCGGGCAGGAGAAGGTCGTCAACCAGGCCTCCTGGGCTGCCATTGCGTTCGGTCTGGATTGGATGATGCCGCCACGTCACCAGAACACGCCATCGTTCCACTACGTGCATTCCGATCAGTGGCGCTACGAGAGAGGCTTCTCGGATTACGACACCCTCCCAGAGGCCGGCCCGGCTCGGGACCACACGATCGATCACCAGGCTCGGGCCGTGCGCCGCGGCTGGTTGCCGTTCTTCCCGCAGTTCAAGCAGAACTCGCTGAAGCTGGCCGAGGAGGCCCGTCAGGCCGGGGCGACGAGCGACGAGGAGATCGTGCGGTTCGTGGTGGATCGGCTCAAGGCCGGCGACGTCGAGTTCGCCATCAACGACCCGGATGCGCCAGAGAACTGGCCGCGCACGTGGTTCATCTGGCGCGGAAACGCCATCGGCGCCAGCGCGAAAGGGCACGAGTACTTCTTACGGCACTATCTGGGAACGCATTCGAGCGCGATCGCTCCCGAGATGGCCTCCCAGACAGTCACCGAGGTGAAGGTGCGTCCAGAGGCACCGGTTGGGAAGATGGACCTGGTGGTCGATTTGAACTTCCGGATGGACACGACCGCCCTCTACTCCGACATTGTCCTGCCGACGGCGACCTGGTACGAGAAGGACGACCTGAACACAACCGACATGCACACCTTCATCAATCCGATGCAGACGGCCGTGCCCCCGGCCTGGGAATCGAAGAGCGACTGGGGAATTTTCAAGACCTTGGCCAAGAAGGTCAGCGCGCTGGCCGAGCGGCATCTACCTGGGCCCGTGAAAGGACGTGGTCGTGCTGCCCCTCCAGCACGACACGCCGGACGAGCTGGCGCAGCCGGAGGTCCGGGACTGGACGCGGGGAGAAGTCGAGGCCATCCCTGGCAAGACGATGCCCAAGTTCGCGGTGGTCGAGCGGGACTACTCAAGCCTGTACGAACGCATGGTCTCGCTCGGCATCGGCGTTCGAGACAACGGCGTCGCGGCCCACGGCCTGCGGATTCCCGTCAAGGACTACTACGACGAGCTGGCCGCCCGACAGCCCAGACAGCCGAACGGAGGGCCGACCGGGCATGGCCTGCCCTCGCTCGAGGTCGACCGGGAGGTCTGCGAAGCGATCCTGGCCCTCGATCCGGCGAGCAACGGCGAACTGGCCCACCGCGCCTTCGTTGCCGAGGAAGCCAAGACCGGACGCTCCCTTACTCAGTTGAGCGATCCTCAGCGGAACACGCGCTACAGCTTTGCCGACATCGTCGCCCATCCACCGCGCGTGCTGACGACCCCGACGTGGAGCGCGAACGTGAACAAGGGGCGGCCCTACAGCCCGTTCACGCTCAACGTCGAGGAGCTGATCCCGTGGAGGACGCTCACCGGACGCCAGCACTTCTACCTGGATCACGAGAGCTACATGGCCTGGGGTGAGCATCTGCCGTCCTACAAGCCTCGGCCCGATCACGCGATGCTTTCAGAGACCGAGCGCAGCATGGTCGAGGCGCAGGGGCGCATGCTCAACTACATCACCCCGCACGGCAAGTGGAGCATTCACTCGACCTACTCGGACAACCTGCGGATGCAGACCTTGTCGCGAGGGGGGTATCCCGTCTGGCTCAACGACAAGGATGCGGTGGAGATGGGCATCCATGACAACGACTGGGTCGAGGTGTTCAACGACAACGGGGTATTCGTGCAGCGCTCCGTGACCTCGGCCCGCATCCCGCGGGGGACGGTCTTCGTCTACCACGCGACTGAGCGAACGGTTGGTATCCCGATCTCCCCGCTCAGGAACAAGCGGGCCGGGATGAATAATTCGTTGATTCGGACCAGACTGAAGCCGGTCCTCATGAGTGGTGGCTATGCGCAGTTCACCTACTTCTTCAACTACTGGGGACCGACCGGGGTCAACCGGGACACCTTCGTCTTCGTGCGCAGGATCGACAAGCCGGACTTCTGAGGAGGAGCGGATGAACGTCAGAGCGCAGATGAGCATGCTGTTTCACGTCGACAAGTGCATTGGCTGCCACACGTGCAGCGTGGCCTGCAAGAACATCTGGACCGATCGCAAGGGCGCCGAGTACATGTGGTGGAACAACGTCGAGACCCGGCCTGGCGCGGGATACCCGACCGGCTGGGAAGACCAGAGCCACTATCAGGGCGGCTGGCGACGGGACAAGTCCGGACGCCTCACCTTGCGCCTCCAGTCGCGGGCGCGGAGCCTGGCGCGGCTGTTCTTCAGCCCGTCCCTCCCCGAGCTGGAGGACTACTACGAGCCGTTCACGTTCCGGTACCAGGATCTGTTCGACGCGCCGGCCTCGGACGATCAGCCGACCGCCATACCGGTCTCGCTGATCACGGGCAAGGAGATGGAGATCACGTCCGGCCCAAACTGGGACGATGATCTGTCCGGCTCACCGATCTATGCGGCGAACGATCCCAACTGGGATGGTGTTCCGGAAGCCACGCGCCAGCAAATGTCGGAGATCGAGCGGGTGGTCTACAACTACCTTCCACGCATCTGCAACCACTGTCTCAACCCATCCTCAACCCATCCTGCGTCGCGGCGTGTCCAAGCGGTGCGATGTACAAGCGAGCCGAGGACGGCGTCGTGCTCGTAAACGAGGACAAGCGTAGGGCCTGGCGAATGTGCGTTTCGGCGTGCCCGTACAAGAAGGTCTACTACAACTGGTCCTCCGGAAAGTCCGAGAAGTGCATCCTGTGTTTCCCGAGGCTCGAGACTGGCCAGTCTCCGGCATGCGCGCACTCCTGCGTCGGTCGCATCAGGTACATGGGCGTGCTGCTCTACGACGCCGATCGGATTCCGGAGGTCCCCGGTAGCCGCGAGGAAGATCTCCTGTCGGCGCAACTGGACGCCATCCTGGATCCGCGCGACCCGGAGGTGGCATCCGCCGCGAGGGCGAACGGCGTCGACGACGGCTGGATCGATTCGGCCCGGCGTTCTCCGGTCTACCGATTCGTCAAGCAGTGGGGGATCGCCTTGCCGCTGCATCCCGAGTTCCGGACCGTGGCGATGATGTTCTACGTGCCGCCGCTCTCGCCGATCGTCACCACGGCCGAGCAGGGCCTGGTGGGTCTCGACCTGCCTCCCGAGCAGCGGGACTTCGAGCTGTTCGAAGAAGTGGACAAGGCCCGTCTCGCGATCAAGTACCTGGCCAACCTGTTCTCGGTTGGGGACGAGGACGTCATCCGACGAATCCTGCGCAAGATGCTCGTCGTCCGGATCTACAAGCGCCGCCAGAGCGTCGAGGGTGAGGTCGACGAGGCGACGCTTCGGATGATGGAAGAGGCCGGGGTCACGACCGTCGAGGCTGAAGCAATGTACCGGCTGACGACACTGCCGACCCTCGAAGAGCGCTTCGTGCTGCCCCCCTATCACCGCGAGATCTCGGCCGAGCTCTGGAAGGACCCGCTGGCCCACAAGGGAGAAACCGGCTTCGGCTACATGCAGCCGCCCGTGAGGAGAGGATGACGAAGACATTCGACGCGCTGGCGCGCGCCTACCGGTACCCGGTCCCTGGCCGGCTCGACGAACTGCGCCACGGCATCGACGAGCTGCCCGAGGGGCCCACGCGACGCAGCTTCGCCGCGTTCGTCGATGCGATCGGCGCCCTGTCGCTTGAAGCGTGGGAAGAGCTTCATACCCGGACGCTCGACCTGTCGCCGTTGTTCGCGCCGTACGTCGGCTACGTCATGTGGGGTGACAACTACCAGCGCGGAACCTTCATGGCGGCGCTTCGTCGGGCGCAGATCGAGGCGGGTGTCGAGCTAGACGGGGAGCTTCCCGATCACGTCGAGTCGGTCCTTCGCTACCTATCCGCGACCGATGCTCCGATATCCGAGCTCGAAGCGTCCCTCGCACCGTCGCTCGAACGCATGGAATCGGCGCTGACGAAGGCCGAGGCCGACAGCCCCTATCTCCATTTGCTCAAGGCCACCCGCCTGGCGCTCCCCCAGGGCGACGTGGCGACAGGAGGAGCCCGATGAACTGGAACATCTTGTTGTTCGTCGTGTTCCCGTACGTGGCCCTCACGCTGGCCATCGGCGGAACGATCTACCGGCGGTTGTACCGCCCCTTCACCGTCTCGTCCCTCTCGTCGCAACTGCTCGAGAACCGGAAGCTCTTCTGGGGATCGGTGCCGTTCCACTGGGGCATCACGATCATCCTGCTGTTCCATCTGCTGGCCTTGCTGGTGCCCGCGGGCTTCGAGGCCTGGAATCGGGAGCCGGTACGGCTGCTCGCCCTGGAGGGGACGGGGCTCGCGCTGGCGATCTGGAGCCTGGCAGGGCTCGGCGTCCTGCTGTATCGTCGGGTCACCGACGACAAGATCCGAGCGGTCACATCATCCCTGGACCTGGTCGTGCTGGCCATCCTGGCGGGCCAGGTCGTGACGGGCATCTGGATAGCCGTCGGCTACCGCTACGGGTCGCACTGGGCACCCGCGGTGGTCGTGCCCTACGTGCGGTCGCTCCTGGCGCTCCAGCCCAGACCCGAGCTCGTCCTCCCCTTGCCGCATGTCGTGCAGCTGCACGCCTGCTGTTCTTCGTGTTTCTGGCCGTGTTTCCGTTCACGAGGCTGGTACACGTCATCACGGTGCCGCTACCCTACCTGACCCGGCCCTGGCAGATCGTTATCCGGCTCAAACGCGATCACGGGACGGCGTAGTGGGAGAACCGCGCTCCTCCTAGCCTAGCCCGGAAGCTGTTTCGGTGGCCGCGCCGTGGCCGGCTCCGGCTCCTCGGTCAACCTTCGCCGCCCCCCCATGCTTCCGTGTATCCTGCTATCGTCTCAGGCGGACCAAAGACTTGACCCGGCTGACAGGTGCTTTACTCCTGGACCAGTCTGCCCTCCTCCGGCTCATCCAGTTGGGCACGCCCCGCTGAGGCCGGCTGCATGCCCATGAAGGCATACCGGTAATAGCGCTGCCCGTCATTCACCTCGCCGATGAACAAATTGCCTTTCGAATCGGCCGCGAGGCTGTGCAGGTGGAAGAACTCGCGGGCGTTGTGTCCCGCGTGCCCGCCAACGGTCGAGACCGTCTCCATGGTCTTGCGATCGAACACGCGCACGACCTTGTTCGCGCCGTCGGCGAGATACAGGAACTTCTGCTCGCTGTCCGGCGATACGGCAAAGGTGTGCGCGGTGCCCACCGAGTGCAGTGTGTGCCTGGCCACGAAAACTTCCTTGATGAAGGTGCCATCCAGCTCGAAAATCTGCACCCGGTTGTTCGAGCGGTCGGCCACATACACGAGGTCGTCATTGGTCACCAGCACGGAGTGCACGGGGGTGTTGAAGCTCTGCGACGGCGGTTCTTGGACGAGTTGCGCGCGCGGTGGAAACTGGACGCTGTCGTCCGGCCGCCTGCCGTAGGCGCCCCAATGCCGCTTGTACGCGCCGGTCGTGGCGTCGAAGACGATGACGCGCCGATTGCTGTAGCCGTCAGCGACGAAGAGCTCATTCGTCTTTGGATACACCTGCAGGTCAGCCGGCCCACCCAAGACATCTGTGTCGTTGCTGTCCTGTACCGCACCGGACTCATCCGAACCGACAGCCGCGGTGCCTTCGCCGCGCCCAATCTGCATCAGGAATCCGCCGGTGTTCGTGAACTTCAGGATGTGACCGTCTCCTCTCCCGCTCCCGCTCAGCCACACATTGTCCTGGCGGTCCACGAAGATGCCGTGCTCCGCCGTGAACCAGTCGTAGCCGGCGCCTGGGCCACCCCAGGCCTGAAGGAACTTGCCGTCGGTGTCGAACTGCAGAACCGACGGTGCCGGGATGCAGCACTCCGCCTCGGGCGGGTTCAGCGATGCAGCTTTCTCGCCGTCTGGGATCGTGCCCGGCCGGTGAAATACCCAGAGGTTGTCGTGAGAATCAACAGCCACTCCCCCGACCTGCCCGGAGACCCATTTGTTCGGCAATGACTCCGACCACAGCGGATCTGGCTCGAACACTGGCACCAGCTCGCTCGTCTGAGCCGTTGTCCCGTCGAAACAGCCACCGGTGCCGACGGCCGCAACGAAGAACGCCAATGCCGCTCCGAACGTCCGCGGCATGCACTTCATAATCCACCTTTGCCGGCGTGCATGCTGTTGCCGTGATGACAACACCCGCGCGCTTGGCCCCGATTATCCGACAAATCGCCCGCCCCGCGCTCGACTTCGAAGAAGGGGAAGACCACGCAGCCCGGCCGGGCCATTAGACGAAGCGATCATCCCGAATACAATGGGGGCGAAGGTCAGGTCGCCGCCAGCCGAAGGAGCCTCCGATGGACAACCACAACGGCGTCGTCACGCTCGCTTTCGTAGCCCTTGCGGCGTGCATGGCCCAACCCGTACTCGGCGGTCAGGCCGAAGGTGTCGCGGGCGCGCCGTCGCACGGCTGGAAAGCGATGGGGTCGATGCCGTCCACTCAGTACGAGGTCGCGACCGTCGTTCACGAGGGGAAGCTCTACGTCTTCGGCGGCTTTCGCTCGGGCTCACGGGCGACGACCCGTTGTGACGTCTTCCAGCCCTCGACGAACACCTGGCACCGGCTGGCCGATATGCCCCAGGCGGTGAATCATCTGAACGCCGTGCTCGTGGGCGAGGAAGTCTGGTTCGCCGGCGGAACCGAGGGTGACCATCCCGGCCCGGTCGTGAGCAACGTCTGGCGATACGACCTCCGATCGGATTCCTTCACGGCGGGTCCGAGCTTGCCCGAGCCGCGTGGCGGGGGTGGGCTGGCCTATGCCGAGGGTGCGCTCCACTATTTTTCGGGAATGGGAGCCGACCGCAACACGGATGCGGCCGATCACTGGGTGCTGGATCTTCAGGCCCCAACCCGGTGGGAGCGCGCTCCGCCGTTTCCGTCCCCTCGCAATCAGTTCGGAGTGGCGGTGCTCGGCGGAAAGATCTACGCGATCGGCGGTCAGTTCCACCACGACGAGGGCCCCCGGGACCAAGCGCTCGTGCACGTGTATGACCCGGCGACACGCCAGTGGTCGCGCGCAACAGACCTGCCGAGGGCCCGTTCGCACATCGAACCCTCGACGTTTGTTCACCGTGGCCGCATCTATGTCGCGGGTGGGCGGGATACCGGCGAGCTCATGGACGACATGTGGAGCTTTGATCCCCTGCGGGGGACGTGGTCCATGGTCGCGGAGCTGCCTCAGGCACTGCTGGGGCCGGTCGTCGCCGTCGTGGGCGATCACGTCATACTCGTGGGGGGCGCGGCCGAAGAGCTTCAACCGCAGGATTCAGTCTGGCAGCTGAATCTCGAGCAGGTCGACGACACCAGGTGACTCGTGCCGCCCATCAACAACACTCTTGAGACGCGCGGACGGGCACGCGACGTGACTCGACGCGGGAAGCGTCTACCGTCGCCGCGGTTCTGATTTTTGACTACGCGTCAATCTTTAGCAGCTTCGTCAGGTTGCCGCCGAGAATCGCCTCCTTCTCGACGTTACTCAGAGAGGGCGAGTCGACGATCAAATCCATGGTATCAGGCCACCCAAACGGCATGTCCGTGCCATAGACAACCTGGCTTGCGCCCGCCACAGCGACAAGATGCCGCAGGCCTTCCTCGTTGAATACCATGGAATCGATCAGGATTTGATCTCTTAGGTACTCACTCGGATTCTTCGCGTTCAGACAGTTGGCGCCATTTCTGGCGCATCCGACCTCCGAACGACCCAAGTAGGACGGCAGATAACCGCCACCGTGAGCGGCAATGACCTTGAGCCTCGGGAAACGGTCCCGGGCTCCAACGATCTACGGTCGATCATGCCGTCTCTCCTTCGTTTCCGTGCCGAATCCTCGGCCAAGGCGTGCAAGTGTATTCCAATAGCCGAACATTTATTTCAGTCGGCTGGCCCCCTGCAGTCGGAGCCAACGACCTTGATACCAGTACCAGACCACCGAACCCTTCTCGATGAACACGTCATTGATGCCGTCATGATCAAGCTGAGGCGATCCTGGGCCGCCCGACGACTCATGCCGGTCGCGGATGTAGTCGGCGTCGGCCACTGCAGCGTCCGCGAGTAGCCGATCGCGCCATTGCCATCGATGACTTGAAGGGAGGTGACGTCAGGCTCACTTGCGATTTCGGCAACAGCCGCAACCGAGCCACCGCGAAACACGAGGACAGACGACCTGCGCTGGCGCGAGCACAAGATGGCCCAATCCGTCTGACGCGGTGAGGTGAATCGCCCATTGATGACGTTTGCTGGCTTCTCCGCGGTAAACGGCTGCGGGACCGTGCATTCTAGGCGTTCCAGCTCCTCTCGCACTTCAGCCGGAAGACCTGCAAACGCCGATGGCGCAAGGCGTCGCGTCGACCGATCGGCGCGGTCCCAATCTTGCGCTTGCACCGTAACAATCCCGCCCAAGCACAACGCGAGAAGCCACACCTTCATGATGGTCCTGGGACTAGACGACGAGCTCATAGACATAGTCGTCCATGACGAAGCCATTCCCAATGTCGACGACCTGCTCGCCGGTCCGCAAGAAGCCAAGACGTTCGTAGGCCCCAATCGCCGCGAGATTGTTCCGGTTTACCGTGAGTTGTATAGCACGGCACCGACTGTCAACGGCAAGACGCCGAACGAACTCGACGCCGGCGCGCGCGTACCCGTTCCCGCGCGCCGAATCCCGGATATAGATCTTGCTGAGAAACAGTACCTGGTTCCTGATCTCGAACCCAAGGTAGCCGACCGAAACGTCCTGGACTTCGACGAGAAAGTATCTGACGCCCTCTCTGGTGATCTGGCGAGAAACGGCGTCGGGAGATTGGAACGTACGGAGCATGTACTCGACCTGTTGAGTGCCGATGATCGGCTCGTAGTGCTTTGTCCAGATTTCCCGTGCGAGGCGAGCGACGCCATCGATGTCGGCTGGCGACTGGACTTCGCGAATGGACGCGGATGCTTGCTCCTTGGTCACCCGCCGGGATCCTGACCGTCGTGTATCGCTCGGCATCGTCAAGGACACAGTTACCACAAGTCTGCCACGTCTGGTCGCGTTCGGTGTACCATCTTTGCGCATGCCAAAGTCGAACGGTCTTCCTCGAATCGGTCGCAGGCGCTCGAAGATCCAAGGGTACGGCGTTTTCGCTCTCGAGCCGATCAACAAGAACAAGCGGATCATCGATTACGCGGGCGAGCTCATTACGAATGAGCAAAGCAAGGATCGCGAGGACCGCTACCTGTCCAAGAACTGTATCTGGGTCTTCCGGGTGAATCGCAGGTGGAACCGGGACGCCGCTGTCGGTGGAAACGTCGCCCGGTTCATCAACCACGCGTGCAAGCCGAACTGCTGGATCGAGATCGCCGATAAGACGATCTGGATCCGCGCATCCCGAGCCATCCAGAAGGGCGAAGAGCTGACCTACGACTACTCGACCGACGGCGACAAGACGATCCCCTGCAGCTGCCGTCCTGGCTGCAAGACGAAACTGTAAGAGCAACCTGATACTCGACTGTCCGTGTAAGAGTTACGTGCCTTATCGATCAGGCTTGTCATGCCCAAGGTGGCAATCTCCCCATTTCCGCAAACAACTGCAGAGGTACGCGAATTGCGCAGAAACCGGGCGGAGGAGACTTATGCCCCACACACAACCCATGCAGACGCTGGACGGCTGGTTGCGCCTACTGGTCTGCGTCGTCGCGCTCCCGTTGATTGCCGCGTGCGGCTCGGCGACCGCCGTTGAAGACATCCCGACCGGTGCCGAGATCACGGTGAGGCTGGATGACGGTCAGGTCGTCAAGGGTCGGCTCGTGGAAGTGCAGCCATCAACCCTCGTTGTCACGAGCGCGCTCGATGGTCGTGACTCGACGATCCCGCGAGCCAACGTCGTCGAAGTCGAAGCCGAAGCGAGTAGCGAGCGCGCTATGGCCGAGGTCTCGGAAGGAGTGCCGGAAGCGGAAGAAGCGGAACCCGCGCCGCCGGCCGAACCTGAGTACGACGAAGTCACGGTGACGGCCGGGACCCTTCTTGCGGTCGACCTCGAGACCGCACTGGTTTCAAACGGCAGTCACGTCGAGGATGCTGTCTATGCGACGACGCGCAAGGCCGTTGTCGTCGACGGCATCGAGGCGATTCCAGCCGGCACCCGTATCATGGGCGTCGTGACCGAGGCCACGCCCGCTGGCAAGGTCCAGGGCCGCGCGAGGCTGGCGTTCTCGTTCAATCAGCTCACGTACGACAGCGAACCCTATCGAATTGAAACGAAACGCTTGGCGTACACGGCTCAGAGCACGAAGAAGGAGGACGCGACCAAGATCGGCGTGGGCGCGGCTGCGGGGACGCTGATCGGTGCGCTGGCTGGCGGCAAGAAGGGCGCGGCGGTTGGCGCGGCGGTGGGAGGCGGTGCAGGTACCGCTGTCGTGTTGAGCACGAGCGGAGATGAGATCCAATTGCCCGCCGGTACCGATCTCTCGGTGGAGCTCAGCAGTCCGGTCACGATCACGGTTCCGAGGTCGACTGCCGTGGCCCAGGAGTAACGTTCAGAGGCGGGGCGCGCGATCTGTCCTTCTCGCGATCTCTCAACCCAGAGCTGCGGACGTTCGATGCGTGGCTGAAGAGAACGTGAGCCTCATTCCTCTTGAATAGGACAGCAGCTCAGCAGGTGCTCCTCGCAGACGCGAGCGAGCTCACCAGCACTCGTCGGGACGCCCAAGCTGAACTGTGAAAAAGTGTGAACCGTGAACGGACATTGTTCAACAGAGTAACAGCCACACTCGAGTGTAGCGATGCGACTGACGCACGCTGGGATCTGAAGCAAGCTCAACTGCGCTTCTGATCATTTCTCGAACGTTTCAACCGACATCACGCGCCAGCCTACGGAGGATCGCGATCGGTAACGCAGCGATCCTCGCGCAGGCGTGGTTCCTGCACTGAGGTAGCCAATGTACTTGACGAGGCTATCTCAACCGTGACGATTCGTTTCACGACTTCCAACTTCTTCCACGCACTCTTCTTCGCCGTCGGCATCCTCATCCCGCAGGGCGTTATTGCTCAGACGGTGATGGATCCGACCACGGCAGAGTTCGACCCCTCGGCTGATCACAGTGCGAGCAATAGCGGGACTGTTGTCGTCAGCCGTTACGATCTCGAGTTCTACTTCGAGGGTGCAGCTCAGCCTTTTCAAACGTTGTCGGTGGGCAAGCCTGACCCGCAGCAAGACGGAAAGATCCGCGTGAACCTTGCGAGTCTCTTCGGCGCGCTGCCGTCGCCCGGCGTTGTCTACGAGTCGGCTGTGGCAGCGGTGGGACCCGGTGGCACAGCACGGAGCGCGCGCTCCAACGCGTTCATGTGGTCCACGTCCTGCGTCTACTCGGTGTCGCCGACGAACGCGTCGATCGCTGCGAACGGAAGCTCAGGAAGCATAACGGTGACGACTTCAGCGGGGTGTGCGTGGGCGGCGACAGAGAGCAGTACGTGGATCACCATTACGAGCGGCGGCAGCGGTAGCGGAAGTGGCACGGTCTCGTACACCGTCGCTGCTAACACGTCATCGTCGGCCCGCAGCGCGACCATGCAGGTCGCTGGCCAGTCGGTGACCATCTCTCAGAGCGGCGGGTGCAACTACTCGGTGTCGCCAACGAGTTTGTCCCTGGCCGCCGGGGCAGGTTCAACAAGCGTGAGTGTCTCGACCGGAAACGGCTGCAGTTGGACCGCCTCCGACAATCGCTCGTGGATCTCCGTTTCCAGTGGGTCGAGCGGTAGCGGCAACGGTACGGTGGTGATTGCCGTCACGGCCAACCCGAACAGCAGCTTGCGAAGCGGGACGGTGACGGTGGCGGGTCAGTCGATTGCCGTCACTCAGGCCGGCGCCAGCGCGTGCAGTGAGAGCGTGTCTCCGACGAGTCAGACGATCGACGCCGGTGGAGGGACCGCGACCTTCGCCGTCAGTACAAGCAGCGGGTGTGGTTGGACATCAACAGAATCGATTCCCTGGCTTAGCATCACGAGCGGCGCCAGTGGCTCTGGCAACGGTAGCGTGACGTTCCTGGCCGAATCAAACACGACGAATAAGGACCGCACCGCCAGCGTCTCCGTTGCCGGCCAACTCGTGTCCCTGACACAGTCACGCCTAACGGGGCCGAGCGCGCCCAAGGGTGTGAGGGTCGTGGGACGTGGCTGGGGCAAAGGCGGGTCGAAGTAAGGGTCGCATCGGAGGGAATAGCCGCAGCCGGAGGGCGGGTCTTCGGACCCGCATCGTGCGGGACAAAAGACCCGCGCGACAACCGGACACGCCTGGCGCGGTCAGATCGCCGCCTCTCCCCAGTCGTGGTGGCGTGCAGCGGCGATCGACACCTTGCGCTGGTCATGCCCAGCCGGTACGGTACACTGCTTGATCAATGACTGCTCCGACCGGTGCGCGACCCGGGCGCAACCAGCCCTGTCACTGTGGCTCGGGCCACAAATACAAACACTGCTGTCTCGAGAAGGACGACAAGAAGGCGAGGGCTGCGCGAGCCAAAGCTGCGGCAAAAGCGGCGGCTCCATCGTCAGAGGCGGTCTCACCTGCGCCCAAACGACCGCCAAAACCCCAGACGCACCAGCCGTGGAAGGCGACGACGAGTCGTGGCTTCGTCCCGCGCACACGGACTCCACGCAAGGTCGGCGGCAGCTGAGCGGGGCCATCCCCCCGAATTCGCACGCGTTCGATCAAACGGCGCAGGAGAGCAGGCGTCGAACCCCAGGGGCGACTGGACGCTCTCGGTGCTCGCCGTGATGTGTGAGATAGGCGTACTAGAACAAAGGGTTAGAGAGGATGATCATCCAGGGCCACACTGCCGCCGCGCCGTACAGAATGGCCAGCGCCGCCACCTCCCGGTGTCGCTGGTTGAAGTACAGCAAGACCGCGCAAGCAGACGCGAAGGCTTTGACCGCGATGAGCGCGGTGCCCGCGCCGAGGACCGAGATGTAGGTTGCGACGATGGGATTGCCTTCCGCAGTGGGGCCGAAGGTGATGACCCCAACGTAGGTCAGCATTCCATCGAACACCTGCGTCAAGAAGAACGTGACAAGGGCTGCGCGACCAAACCAGGCTGGTAGACCAACAGTGGTCATCATCGACTAGACCGTTTGCAGGTCTTGCTCGGGAATGAGCCGATCGCGAAGAGCGGGGACCTGCTGAGCCGAGTACAGTGCCTGCCCGGGAAAGGATTCCACGAGCGAAGCACGGCGAACGAACCGCACGTCGATGAACTCGCCGATCATGGACCGGCGCTTGGGGTCGAATCGGTCGTGGCTTACAGGGAGGTAGCACGCCCGCAAGACGGGCACAGAAGCGTCCCGAGGGCGCCACTGTAGTACTCGCATCGCTCATGCAAAGAGCAATTCAGGTACCGCTGCTAAGTCGCACTGCGTCAACGATTCACAGACAGCAGTCGCCAAGAAAATCCTTGCGGTGGTAGACAAATGCCCCCGCACCCCGAGAACCTCGTGCACCTCGTCCTGTCGAGTGGCGACGCTTTCGTGGCACACTTATCCTCCGACACCTTCTTGGTGACTTCCCCGACATGTCCGATTCCCCTTCCGGAGTCCGCGTCTTCGCCAAGTCTCTGCACTGGCTCGCAGCCGGATGGTTTGTCGCAGTTGTCTGGTTATGGGTCGCGGCGTTCCGCCAACACATGCTGCGCCGAGGCGATATGCCGCCGGACTACGCGTTGGCGTTGCTGATTCAGGGTCTCTTGTCGGCAGCCGCGCTCGAGATGCTGGCGCTCTGGTGTATCCGGGCGACCGGACAGGCACCCAACCGTCCGCTCGAACGGCGAGAGTGGCACCACGCGTTTTGGTGGTCGGCCTTCCCGAATCTGATGCTGATTGGGGCGGCGTACCTGCTGATTCTCAGCTCACGCTAGCGCCCCGGGCCGGTCTAAAGATGGTCTAAAGACCGGTGCTACCACTAAGTCGGTACAACCTGAAACAGCGTTGCCGCCGGCATCCCACAGACGGTCCCCATCTCTTGACCAGCGGCTGTCTCGTCTGCAGTTGTAGCGCCGGTCTTCAGACCGGCCGTGGTCCCCTGATCGGGCTACCAGTCGCTGGCCACGGTGAATGTGACAGCCTGGTTTTCGTCGCGCAGGCCGCGGGCGTAGTCGATTCGTATCGTGCCGTTCTCCGCAGGGAACCTCAGCCGAACGCCAACGCCGCCGTCGATCTGTAGCGGCTGACCACGTGCGCCTGGGAGTCGATGCCGCACGTGGGCCGTGTCGATGAACGCGGCCAGGCCCAGCGGAACAACGCCGCCGAGCGACCCGAAAAAGCTCGGTGGTCCGGACGTCGTTGAGATCCACCGGCTCACCTCGAAGGACGCCTGTGACAGCTGGCGGCCAAAGGCCGGTCCGCTGATGATGCCGTTGACCAGAAGAGGATGTGCTCTGAGCCGCTGAAGCCGGGAGCGGCCGGCGCCCGCGCCTGCCCACGCCCACAGGGGCGCCTTGGCCGTTGCCGTCTGAAGGGTCGCAGACCCCGACCAGACGAGCCCCTGCGCGTTGGGCGACGACCGAAATCTGGTCCTGATCTGGGTGTCGGCGAAAGGCTCCTCTCCGAGCCACAGTTTGGCGCTTGCTACCAGGGCTAGCCGATCCTGAAGCAGGCGACGCTCGAGGGTCCCTCCGATCCTTGCGGCCTTCGACCCGTCCCAGGAATCCGCGCCGGCTGTCAGTTCGTATCGCAGATCTGCGGTCAGCCAATTAGCCACGCCGACCGAAGCTCCAAGCCGTTCTTCCCGTACGACACCCTCGTTCGCCCCAGCGTCGTACGTCTGCTCTTCCCACGAAAGAGCGACCCGCCACACGCCGGCGAGGCGTCCGACCACCGGAGTGCTGAAGCTGCCGGCGACGCGAGGCCTGTTGTCCCACCATCGCCATCCAGCCGTCCACACTTCGCCCTGGCCCCGACCGCCCGGGAACACAGCCCGCATCTCGCGATTGGCAAGGGCTCGTGCAGCGGTTGCCGCCCATTCCAACCCTGTCCGACCGAACCTACGTTCGACGACGGTTGCTTCGACTTTGGCAAAGCCGTTCTCATCGGGGCGATAGCTCACCATCGAACCGACAGTCGTTGGCAGATCGTTGAGTCGCCGCGCCGCGAGTCTGAGTCGTGCATCGGTGAGCAGCGTGGCGGGTGTAAGGTCGAGCGACTGCGCGACGAGAGCGTACTGGGTCCGCGTCAGGCCTTCGATCTCGACGGCGTCGACCCGCGGTTGATCGATGTGATTCCATGCCTGCAAAGCGCCGGCCTGGTCGTCGGCGACGTAACGGCTCGATCCCAGCACGTCCCAGCCGTAGGTGTCCGATGGATCGAGGTGCACCGCCTCCGCAGCGAGTGTCTCCGCGTCACGCCAGCGGCGTTCGACGAATCGCAAAGCCGCCAACTCACTCACAGGACGCGAACTGTCGGGACACTCCAAACGAACCTGGTTGAGCGCGGCTTCGACCGACTGCGGCGGTTTTGATCGGGTGCTCCTGATCGCGTCGTCCAGGAGCAGGTCACAAGCGGTGGGCTCTGCGCCCAGGTTCATCGCCGGCGCTTGGACTTCAGCGTGAGCGGTTGCCGCGTCCCCTGCCTCGCCTGTAGCGTTTGGCGGATGCTGGGTGCGGTTCTCATCCGGTCGCACGAGCAATGCCCAGAAACCCGTGGGGCGCCAGATCTCCAGAAGCTCCGAGTTGGCATAGCGGCGCGACGGCCCCCACGTCGGATCGTGCAGGTACACGTGCCCTTCGTCTGCGCCGATAGCCACCACGTAGTGATACCGGCCTGGGTGGTCCTCGATGAGAAGGAGGAGCGGCTGTTCGGTGATCACGTGCTTGCGGATCGTCTCGATCGATCCACGAAGACGCACCGCTGTCCATCCGCGCCCCCGAATGGCGTTGGCGAGCACGTCGCCGCGTATCCCGCCGGATCCCCGATCGACCAGCGAAGCGAACTGATGGACGCTGGCGTATCGGTCGCCCCAATACCGGAAGATCATCGCGGCAGCGGCACCGCCGCACAGATCTTCGGTCTGCGACAGATACGGCACGCTCAGCACGGGCGGCGTTTCAGCCGTGGGCGCGACCGACGCGGAGGCGAGGACGAGTACGAACGACGCGATCATCGCGCGATTAGTCGATGGCGACGATCAGCAAGATGACGACGAGCAGCACGATGATGATTGTCGTCGTCGAGAAAGTGATCGTTGACTGCCCGCCGACAAGAGCGTCATTGACCTGACGCGCAGTTGTCGCCGCCCGCTCCAGGTCAGCACCATCCATCGTCGCGACGGCCGCCGACAGGGTGTCTAAATCGAGTCCCGATCTTTCCGCTACCTCCTGGACTTCCGGGCGCTCCAGCGCCTCTTCGATGTCCGCCCGGTCTGCATCCTGGCGGGCGGCGTGCTCGATGACGGCAGTGGCGAGCTCGGTTCGGTCAACGACATGTGAATCCTGAGCGAGGATCGAGATCGAGGACATGACGATAACCAGTTGACCTACGAGCAACTTGCGGAGCATGTTCATGAATACCTCCGATGGCAGACTTCGGTAAACTCGCCCTCCGCGCCGAAGTGGCGAGTCGAGGGTGGCGCAAAGCTCATCCGTAGCCTCGTGTGATGCGTCTACTACGACACTTCTCGGTTTGACGCGGCGGTTCTAATAGACCTGAGGGCGCATGTCGCTATTCGACGAATGGATGGCCGCACTCGAGGCCCGCCATCTGGCCGATCTCGAGTTCCGCGAGGTGTCACGAGCGCTCCGGGCGCTGTCGTCAACCTACGTGGAGAGACGCTCCAGGCTCAGCGAGGGCGCCGCGTTGGGTGGAGAGGGCAAGCGCGCGGCGTTCGCGTTGTTCTACGGGCCACTGCACTACCTGTTGGTTCGTGAAATAGTGACAGCGCTGCCCGGCGCGCCTTCAATACGCGGACCTCTCGTGGATTTGGGCTGTGGGACCGGAGCGTCTGGCGCCGCCTGGGCTCGTGCCTGCGTCCTGCAGCCACGCATCGTCGGGATCGACCGCAACGCCTGGGCTCGACGCGAGGCGGCGTGGACGTATCGTCAGTGCCGACTGCGTGCCCGTACGCTGCGCGGAAACATCGCCGACCAGGTGCCTGCGATACCGCAAGCTGGCTTTTTGCTGGCGTTCACCGCTAACGAGATGGACTCTGCCTCCCGAGATCGCCTCCTGGCTCGGATCATTGAACGCAGCCTCGAGGGGAGTGCCGTGCTGGTTGTCGAACCGATTGCCCGGTTCGTCGCTCCGTGGTGGCCGGACTGGCGCGCACGAATTGAGGAAGCGGGAGGACGCGGCGACGAGTGGAGGTTTCGCGTCAAGCTGCCGCCGATCGTCGCCAAGCTCGACCGTGCCGCGGGTCTCAGTCACAGTGAGCTCACAGGCCGGTCCCTGTGGATTCCATCTGGACGATGAGCTGGCGTGGTTCGGCCGCGGCGCACGGCCTGACAGGGCGACGTGTTCGTCGCGTGTTCGAGGGGTGGTCCTCGACGTGACAGTCGGTGACCGACCTGGAACGACCGCTCCGCATCTGCGTTGACAGGTCCTATGGCCGCAGGACAGACTAGGCGTCCCGATCCTCATGGGAAGACACACTATGGAAGACGATAATTACGACGACGATGAGCTGAGAGTGCCGGACGATGACTA
>Ga0326597_10003395_pt1 | contig 22983 bp, 21 predicted proteins | sample RVTome_12_FD_203789 | JGI IMG/M metagenome (GOLD analysis project Ga0326597, IMG submission 203789) | Soil microbial communities from uranium-contaminated site in the Upper Colorado River Basin, Wyoming, United States - RVT100D185 | ecosystem: Environmental > Terrestrial > Soil > Contaminated >... | reverse complement strand
TCGCAGTGCACTGCGCCGGCTGCGCCTCCGCGCCGCCCACCTCGGATTTTCCCTCGTCAATCGTGAAACGGGTGAGGTCCTCGATGGCGCAGTTTCTTAGGAGAGCGACTACGCCTCGCGTGCGGCCTTCGGGCGCCGCCTCGCATCTGGACCCTTCTCGCCGCCCTGCGGGCCTAAGGCGCTAGGGCTTGCCGGGGTAGCCGGCGTTCTTGAGGCTTGCGGCGATCTCATCGAGGATGGCGGGGTCGTCGATGGTGGCGGGCATGCTGTATTCGGTTCCGTCCGCGATCTTCTTCATCGTCCCCCGCAGGATCTTGCCCGAGCGGGTCTTGGGCAGGCGCTTGACCACCATCGCCAGCTTGAAGGCCGCCACGGGTCCGATCCGCTCGCGCACCCGCTCCACCAGCTGCTTCGCCAGCTCGGCGTCGGAGCGGTCCACGCCCGCCTTGGTGACTACGAACCCCACGGGGATCTCGCCCTTGAGCGCGTCGGCCACGCCGACCACGGCGCACTCGGCGACGTCAGGGTGCCCGGCCAACACCTCTTCCATGGCGCCCGTCGAGAGCCGGTGGCCGGCCACGTTGATGATGTCGTCCACCCGGCTCATGATGTAGAGGTAGCCGTCCTCGTCCTTGTATCCCGCGTCGCCCGTCAGGTAGTGCCCGGGGTGCTGGAGCAGGTAGCTCTTCTCGTAGCCCGCGTCGTTGTTCCAGAGGGTGGGCAGGCATCCGGGCGGCATGGGCAGCCGGATCGCGATCGACCCGATCTTCCCCGCCGGCAGCTCCTTGTTCCCCTCATCGAGGACGCGCACGTCGTAGCCGGGCACCGCCTTGGTGGGCGAGCCCGGCTTGACGGGAAGCTGTCCGAGCCCCACGCAGTTGGCCGCGATGGGCCAGCCGGTTTCCGTCTGCCACCAGTGGTCGATGACCGGCACCCGCAGGTGCTCCTCGGCCCAGTGCAGCGTGTCCGGATCGCAGCGCTCACCGGCCAGGAAGAGAGTCCGGAAGCGTGAGAGGTCGTGCCTGCCGATGTGGTTGCCCTGTGGGTCTTCCTTCTTGATGGCACGGAACGCGGTGGGCGCGGTGAAGAGCGCGGTGACCCCGTGCTGTGAGATCAGCCGCCAGAAGGCACCCGGATCGGGTGTGCCGACCGGCTTGCCCTCGTAGAGGATCGTGGTGCAGCCCTTCAGGAGCGGCGCGTAGACGATGTACGAGTGCCCCACGACCCAGCCGATGTCGGACGCGGCCCAGTAGGTTTCGCCCGCGCCCATGCCGTAGATGTTCTCCATGGACCACTTGAGCGCCACGGCGTGGCCGCCGTGGTCCCGCACGACGCCCTTGGGCACGCCCGTCGTCCCGGAGGTGTAGAGGATGTAGAGCGGGTCGGTGGCGGCCACCGGCACGCACTCCGCGGCGGCCGCGCCCGAGAGAAAATCGCCCCAGTCGAGATCCCGCCCCGTCAGGAGCTTCGCCCTCTCCTGCGGGCGCTGGAGAATCACGCAGCGCGCGGGCTTGTGCTTGGACAGCTCGATGGCCTGGTCCAGGAGCGGCTTGTAGGGCACGACCCGCCCGACCTCGATGCCGCAGGAGGCCGAGAGGATCATCTTCGGCGCGGCGTCGTCGATGCGCTTGGCCAGCTCGTGGGAGGCAAAGCCGCCGAAGACCACGGAGTGGATGGCGCCGATGCGGGCGCAGGCCAGCATGGCGATGACCGCCTCGGGCACCATCGGCATGTAGATGATGACGCGGTCGCCCTTGGCGATACCCTGGCGGACGAGCGCGCCGGCCGTGCGGGCGACTTCGTCGCGGAAGGCGTCGTACGTGTAGCCGCGCACCGTGCCCGTCACCGGGCTGTCGTAGATCAGGGCCAGCTGCTTGCCACGCCCCCGCTCGATGTGCAGGTCGAGCGCGTTGAAGCAGGTGTTGAGCCGGCCGCCCGCGAACCAGCGGTAGAAGGGCTTGCGCGAGTCGTCGAAGACCTTGTCCCAGCGCCGCTCCCAGTGGATGTCCTCGGCCGCCCCCGCCCAGAACTCCTCGGGATCTCGCATGGACTGCTGGTAGACCTGCTCGTACACGCTCGCCATCGCCTCACTCCTCCTTGGCAGAATGCGTTGGGGCAAAATGCGTTGGGGCAGAATGCGTTGGGGCAAAATGCGTTGGGGCAGAATGTCTTGGGGCAAGATGCTCCGGACTCACGACGCCCTCGGGCCGCCGCGGGCACCCCGGCTGACCCACAGGAGACCGCAGACGGCCAGGGCGATGCCGGCCAGGCTCGCGAGCTGGGGCACCCGGTAGCCGGCGGCCCAGAAGCTGTCCAGCCGGAGGGATTCGATGGCGAACCGTCCAACCGAGTACAAGCCGATGTACCAGAAGAACAACGCTCCCGGCCGGTCACGCCAGCGAGGGCGGAGCCAGCAGACGAGGACCGCGAATACCGCCATGTCCCAGAGCGACTCGTAGAGAAAGGTCGGGTGGAAGAACTCCGCGTCCCGGTATTCGAGCGGACGGTGTGGAGGCGAGATGTAGAGGCGCCAGGGCAGATCGGTCGGACGCCCGAAGGCCTCCTCGTTGAAGAAGTTCCCCCAGCGCCCGATGGCCTGAGCGATGGCCAGGCTGGGTCCCCCGAGGTCCAGGATCCGCAGGACCGGGAGGCGCCGCCGCGCCGCGAGCCCGGCGGCGACGGAGCAGCCGACGATGAGGCCGCCGTGGACGGCGAGCCCCCCTTCCCACACCGCGGGGATCTTGGACCAATTGCGGCCGTAGTAGTCCCAGTTGAACGCCACCTCGTAGAGGCGCGCCCCGATGTACCCGGTCACGATCCCCCACATGACGCAGCTCGAGATCTTCTCCTCGGGAAGACCCTCCGCCCGAGCCTGACGACCCACGAGCCACAGACCCACCGTGATGGCCACCGCCGTGAGGATGCCGTACCACCGAACGACGAAGGGGCCGAGCTGGAACGCGATCGCACCCGGAGAGGCGAACATCACTCCGGGGCGCGCTCAGGACCCGACAGGGTGGCGCCTCCGTCGACGACGAGAGTGTGCCCCGTGATGTAGCGCGCGTGATCCGAGAGCAGGAAGCGCACGGCGTGGCCGACGTCCCAGCCGGTGCCTTCGGCCCCGAGCACGGAGGCGCGGCGGCGCCGGTCGCGGGCCTCCGCGCTCATGCCGCGATGGTAGACCATGGGCGTATAGACGGGCCCCGGCGCCACGCAGTTCACGCGAATCCCGTCGCGGCCGTGGTCGACCGCCATGGCGCGCGTGAGAGCGATGACGGCACCCTTGGAGGCGGAATAGGCCGTCAGGCCGCGCGGTCTGAGCGCGGAGATCGACGACACGTTGACGATGGCGCCGCCGCCCCCGCGGATCATGGCGGGGATCGCGTGCTTGGCGGCCAGGAACATCGTCTCGACATTGACCTGCATGACGCGGCGCCAGTTCTCCTGCGACTCGTCCACGACGGATCCGCGGCTGCCGATGCCGACGTTGTTGTCCAGCAGATCGAGGCGGCCGAAGCGGTCGAGCGCGGCCTGCACCACCATGGCGCAGTCTTCGGAGCGCGTGATATCCGCCTCGAGCGCGAGCGCCTCGCTGCCCTGCTCCCCGATCATCGCAACCGTCTGCTGGGCCAGGTCCATCGCGCGATCCACCACGACGACCCGCGCGCCTGCCCGGGCCAGGAGGATGGCGGCCGCGCGGCCGTTGCCGATGCCTTCGCCCGCCGCGCCGCCGCCCATTACGACAGCGACCTTCCCGCTGAATCCCCAGTCGTCCGGCACCTCGAGGTACCCGGCCATGGGCGCTCAGGCGGGCCAGGCGGCCGGGTGGGTGCCGAGCGGCACCGCCGGGCGCGACCAAAAGGTGGGCGTCTCCGACAGCCGCGCGGCGGGTACGACGTGGCGCAGGCGGCCGTAGGGCGAGTCCATGTCCGCGAGCAGGTCCTGCACGGCGTCCAGCGTGAGGTCGGGCGTGCGCCGGCCGTCGACGCGTCCTAGAGCATCGACCCACTTTCCGGTCTGGGCCAGCGACACGCGCACCAGGTAGCTGCCGCCTTCGCGCGCGCGGCGGGCGAGCGCGACCTGCGCGCCGAAGGCGGCGAGGTAGCCCGTGCCGTGGTCCACCACCTGCGCGGGCAGGTGCTGGGGCCTGTCGCCTCCGACGGCGCCTAACCCCTGCTCGTGCGCCATCCCGCTGACGGATTGGATGATCGTCTCGAATCCCCGCCGCTCGCGCCACGGCCCGGCGTGAGAGAAGGCGGAGAGCGTCACATACACGATGCCGGGGCTGAGCCGCGCCAGCTCTTCGGGCCCGAGTCCGAGGCGGGCGAGCGCCCCCGGCCGGTAGGACTGGCAGAAGACGTCGCAGTCGCGGACGAGCGCCCGCAGCCGGTCGGCGTCACCCGCCTGCCGCAGGTCGAGCGACGCCGAGAGCTTGCCGAGGCCAGTGTCGATCACCAGGCCCAGCAGGTTCGGCAGGTGCTTCGACGTAACGTTCAGCACGTCGGCGCCGTACCCCGCGAGGGCGCGGCCGCAGACCGGGCCCGCGATCACGCGCGTGAGGTCGAGGACGCGGATTCCCGAGAGCGCCCGCGGGCCCGCGCCGGCAGGCGCAGGCGCCGCCTCGCCGATCTTCACGATTTCGAGCAGCGGCAGGCCCGCGACCGCGAGCCCCTGCGGGTGGGTGTGCCACTCGGCGCGCGTGCGCACCATGCCGGTGGGCAGGCCCGACGCCGCGAAGGCGTTCTCCAGGTCGCCGGCGGTCCACTTCGCGACGGCCGCGGCGACGGCTTCGCGCGTGTCCTCGCAGCCGAACACGGCCAGCGCCCCCTCGCGGTGGTGCGGCAGGTTGGAATGGATCTGGATCCAGCGCCCGTCGCCGGCCTGGTAGAAGCCGAAGATGGGATCCCGGCGCTGGAGGTCCGGCTGGCTCTCCGCGCGCAGGTAGCGCTCGCTGCGGAAGGCGGCGACGGCGGCGCGCAGGTCGACCGAGACGGACTGGCTCCGCCCCGTCCGCAGCTGCCAGATCTCGGAGGCCGCGAGCGCGCCGGCGGCGATCACGGCGGAGGCCGCGGTGCCGATCTTGAAGTCCGTGGGCAGGATCGGGTCGGCGCCGGTGAGCGTCACTCGCTCGAGCGCAGCGGGCTCGCAGCCGGCCAGGTCCCACAGACGCTCGAGCGCGCTGAACGCGTCGGTCGACACTAGACCGCCACGTCCGCCGACTGGATCCGCTTGACGCCTGCTCCGCGGCGAACCTGGTCCGCCGCCGCCTCGCGCATGCACGCGCTGAACCGCGCACCGTTGACCTCGTATCCGTTGACCACGAGCCGGCCGTCCAGATCGAGCCGATCGAGCGTGATCGTGGAGAAACGATCGCACGCTCCCCGGCGCTCCCAGGCCAGCTCCTGGGCGGGCGTGCTGCGCGCTGCGGCACAGCCGGCCGTCGCCGTCACCATCAGCAGGCCCGGCACGATCGCTCGCATGATCTCCATCCCTTCCCCGCAGACTTTACGTCGAAGCGTCGGCTTCCGGCGTCGATCCTCCCAAGGCGCGCCGTGGCTGTCAAGGCGATGCTCCTCGTGTGGGAGAACGCTTCGCCTGAGCTGCCGGCGCTCCAGGCCAGCGGCCAGATGCCCCCGCCCCAATGCAGTTCCAGCGCCGGAGAGGAGAACTCCGAACCGGCCCACTCGCAGTTTGCCTGGTTCCGGGGATCTCTGAAGTATCATCCACTGGAAGAACCCGGTACCCGAAGAATCTGGGGAGGCGATTTTGCCATGAACTGCCCGGAAGCCCGCGAGGGTTTTTCCGCGCTCCTCGACGGGGACATCGGCCTGACGGAACGTATCCCGTTGGAAGCCCATCTGAGGAGGTGCGAGGACTGCCGGCAGGAGCTCGGGAATCTCCAGAAAAAGGAGGGCAGTGCTCGCCCGACTACCTGGCCACCCCGGCTCCGCCCTTCGATGGTCCCTCGGTTGCCGGCCAGAGTCCTCGCAGCGGCGGCAAGCGTCACGCTGTTGGTGGTGCTGGTCCTCGTCACCCGCGAGCGCCGCGCAGAGGTGGAAACGGCGTTCCGTCACGTGGCTCCCTCGGCTCCCTCCACCCGTGACAGTTCGCCACAATCGGCACCGCTACTGGCGGCCTCCACTGAGCCGGCCGCGCGATCTGAGACCCCTTCGGGGCCTCCACCGGCTGCGCTTCTGCCGGCGCAGTCAGCGCCTTCCACACCGCCGGTGCCAGAGACCGCCCAGCTCCCCCCTGCGGTCGTCCGCGATGTCCCTGCGGATCGCTCCTCTGACGGGCCGACGGTAGTCAAGCCCGGCCAGACAGGATGGCAGATCCCTAAATCGAAGAGCGGTCGCACCAAGCGGAAGAAATCATCCGGCGCGAAACCTTCGAGCCCCATTCCGGTCGCCACCACGGCTGCGGCCCCCGGCGACAGGCAGCGGCCCGTGGACGTGGTCGGGCGGCTGGTCGTGAGAAGTCGAAGCGGGGCTGAGCGCGACGTCGCGGCGCTGTTCGCGCGAGCGGGAGGGACCACGCTGGGCCGGCAGCGCGGCCCGACGATCACGGTGGTCAAGGGTGCCGTCCCGCACTCGAACTACGGCAAGTTTGCCGCAGGCCTGCGTCGCATCGGCTCATGGCAGCTCGAAGCCGAGCGGGCCCCCCTACCCCAGCTCTTGCACGTGACGGTCAGACTGGCAGAGTAGCGGCCCCCCTGCCCGCGATCGAGCTCTACAGCCGGCAGTTTCCGACCTCCGGGAAGGCGAGCTGGGGGGAGCGTTTCGCAGTCACGTTCGAGAGCGAGCGCGGCTGACCTGCGCGTTCATGCGCGCCGGGTTTGACAGCCTCCTGCCGTAATGTAGAATTCCAGTCTGCGTCGTACATTGCGTCGGTTAGGCCAGCCCACACGGTGCTGGACGAGCTGCTCATGCCGGCGAAGGCGGCGGTGGAGACCGCCGCTTGAGGAGCGTGGATGAGGCGAAGCCCCGCTGCCCTGGCTTTCTCCGTCGCGCTCGCGTGGTTCCTCGGCGCGGAGACTGCTTCCACCCAGAAGCCGAACGCGGAGCGCCCGAGTTACGACGTGGGCGCGCGCTGGCTGCTCAACGACGGCGCCTATGACCTGGTCCGCGCCACCCGGGATGTCTACTTCTTCTCCGCCGGTCCCAATCGCCAGATCCAGCTGACCCGCGACCTCGGGATCTACCGGATGCTCAAGGACGGCAATGTCGAATGGCAGCTCGATCCGCCGCCCCCGATCAAGTGGCCGCTCGAGGTCGGCAAGTGGGGCATCATCCACAACGCCGTCCTGCGTAGCCGGGAGTATCCTAGCGGTCTCCCGGTGCGTTTCACCTGGGAGGTCAAGGCCTACGAGAGCGTGCCGGTGCCGGCCGGGGCCTACCAGGCTTTCCGGATCGTGTACTTCGCCGAGTACATCGGAGATCCGCTGAGGCGAAGCGGCGGTATCGCGGGACGGCAGTCCTGGGCCCTGGTCTTGTGGTACGCCCCCGAGCCGCGGCAGATCGTGAAGGCCGAAGGCTCCGGGCTCCTCGGTGTGGACTTCCAACTGGCCGCCGGGGACAGCGTCGCGTCGGCGCCGCCCCAGGTCGTCTTGAACGACCCGAAGGACCAGGTTCGCGTGCGCAGCGCGGAGACCCCGGTGGGAGGCAAGGTGACGGCAGTCGCCGGCGTGGCGCGCGTGACGGCCACCCTCAACGGCGCCGAAATCTTCGCGCGTTCCGAGCGCACGCCAGCACCCCGGGAAGTCGGCCTGGCCTTCTCGCTGCCGCTCCGCGAGGGCAAGAATGTCTTGCTGGTGACCGCGACGGACGCGCGCGGCCAGAGCCGGCAGGAAGCCCGCGTGATCTTCCGAGACCGCCCTGGAGCGCCGCCCGCTGCGCCGGTCGCGCCCGCGCCGGTCGCGCCCGCGCCACCGCCCGCTGCGCCTTCACCGCTTCAGGTCGCCATCTCCTCGCCCAGGGATCAGGCGCGTGTCGACCAGGAGAGCATCGCCCTGGCCGGCCTCGCCTCGAGCGGCAAGGGCGTGAGGCGGGTGCTCGTGACGCTCAATGGCGTGGAAGTTTCGCGGCTGGAGGAACGGGCGCCCCAGCGGACGCTCCCGGTCAATCTCCCTCTCAAGCTGCGTGAGGGCCAGAACACCATCGTCGTCACAGCGACCGATGCCGACGGGGTGATCCAGCAAGACGTCCGAGCCGTCTTCTTTGGTCGGATCGTGCCCCTCACCGTGCAGTTCCGTCATCCGGAGAACGGGGCGCGCCTCACTGACCAGTCGAGCCTCGTGGCGGCGGAGGTCAGCTCGGGCAAGGGCATCGCGGCGGTCAATGTGCTCCTGAACGGTGCCGAGGTCTTCAAGCAGGCGGACCGTCCCCCCAAGAAATCCGTGGCGGTCGCGGCTTCCGTCAAGCTCCGCGAAGGGGCTAATACCATCATCATCCGTGCCAGCGAACCCGACGGCACCGTCCGCCAGGAAGTTCGCACGGTCATGTACGAGCGGCCGCCCCCGGTGCAGCCCGTCGAGCCCGTGGCGGCGCCCAAGCGCACCCGCGAGCAGTGGGCCGTGGTGATTGGTGTGGGGCAATACAACAGCTCGGCAATCCCTCAGCTCCGGTACGCGGTGGCGGACGCCGAGCTGGTGCACCGGGTGCTGGTGAGCCAGGGGGGGTTCAAGAAGGAGAATGTTCTTCTGCTCACCGACAAGACCGAACGGAAGCCCACGCTCCGTGACCTCAAGTGGGCCCTCGGAACGTTCCTGGCGCGCTCGGCCAAGAAGGACGACCTCATCGTGATCTTCTACGCGGGGCATGGCGCTCCTGAGATAGATCCTCGAGGCGCCGAATCCGACGGTCTCGCCAAGTACCTCGTTCCTACTGATGCCGACCCGAATGATCTCTATTCGACAGGACTGCCCATGGACGAGTTCCAGACCATCTTCGACCGCATTGAAGCCGATAGGGTGGTGGTCTTTCTCGACGCCTGCTACAGCGGCGCGGCGGGGGGCCGCACCTTCGCCTCCCGGCGGACGCGGGCCACCCGGGTTGACGAGGTTTTCCTGGATCGGCTCACGCGTTCCAAGGGGCGGGCCATCATCACGGCCTCCCGGGGCTCCGAAGTGTCCCTCGAGGTGCCGGAGCTGGGCCATGGTCTCTTCACGCACTATCTGGTCCAGGGCCTCCGGGGCGCCGCGGATCTCGACCGCGACGGCATAGTGTCGCTCCAGGAGGTGTATCAGTACCTGGAGCAACAGGTGGCGCAGAAATCGCGCTCGATCGGCGGCAATCAGCACCCGGTGATGAAAGGAGAGATCGAAGGTCTCCTGCCCCTGATCAAGGTGGGTGGCCGATGAAGGCGTCGATCGGCACGCTCGTGACCATCGGCGCGCTGTCGCTCGTGGTGTGGACCGTGGTCTACATCTTCAACCCGTCCACCCCTCTGACGCAGGCGGAGACCGTCATCGTGGTCGGCTTCTGCGCGGCGCTGGTACTGGGCGTCCAGTGGATCCTCTCCCGCCTGGCCAAGGCACGGGGTAGCGATGAGCCGCACGCCTAGAGGCGCGCTGGTGGCGTCGGCATTGCTGGCCGCCATGCTGTCGAGCGCCCTTTGGCAAAGCCGTGAACCCGGGGCCGCCGAGCCGCTCGACCTGATCTGTAGCGCCCAGGCACCGACGGTACCTCTCGGGGGGACGGTCACCGTGAAGGCCTGGGCCCGGTCTCCCGCCGGGCGCGCGCTCCGATACACGTGGACGGCCACGGCGGGGCGTATCGAGGGGCGGGGCGCCGAGGCGCGCTGGAGCCTGGCCGGGCTGCGGCCCGGCACCTTTGCAGCGAGCGTGACGGCCGCCGACGGCGTGAGCGTTTCCGCTGAGTGCCTCGTGCGAGTCACGGTCAGGCGTGATGCGCAGCCGCGCGGCATGTCGCGCGAGACGGGCCGGTTCTTCCTCGTGTCGGGTCAGCCGGAGACGGCCGGCTACGGGCTGTACAGCTACCTGCTGCTGGGCGCTCCGCCGAGTGAAGCGAGCCGCGAGCGCTACCTCAAGGCCATCGAAGCCTACCTCAGCCTGATCCCGGACGTCGTCAGCCTCGAGGAGTACGTGCCGCGCGGCGAGCTCAATATCCTCTATGCGCCGGTGCGGGGCGCGCCGGCTCCGCCCGTCACAGCGCAGTGGGTCGTCGACAACTATGACTATGCTCGCGCGCGCAGCGTGCTTCGAACCGTACCCGGATCCAATCGCGATGGGCCGTATATCCTGGCCGCTTTCAAGCCGCTCGGCGGCACGGCGGCGGCAGCCGCGGGCCCGTACCTGTTCCAGGACCTTTCGAGCGTCCCGCCCCATCTGGCCGCGTCGTGGGTGAGGGAGTTTCTCAATCAGGCGGCCCAAGAGCGTTTCTGGGAGGAGAAGAAAGCGGCGCGGCTGGCGCAGCGTTTGCGGGCGACCGTGGGCATCATGGGCGCCGGCCTGCCGGAGGTCCGGAAATCGCTGGACAGCTGGATCAGCTGGGTTCGCTGACCCGGCGCACTGAAGCGTCGGCTGTCGATGCGCCGCGGGGACTTCAGTTGAAGTCGGGATTGCTGCCCCGAAGCTTCTCCTCGACGACCTGCTGCAGGTGCGCCAGCACGCGCTCCCGCCAGGGACCGGCGTCGGCCCCGCCGTCCCGGATGCGCTCGCACAGCGCCCGGTTGGCCTCGAGCACCCATGCGCGCAGTGACCTGGGATCGCAGGGCGGAGCGGGACGGGGCAGATCCAGGAGATTCAGCAGCGCCTCGCGCTCGGCGCGGAGCCGTGTCTCCTCGTCCGGCACCTCCCGCGCCACGATGCCCAGGACGTGCAGCGCGATCCGCATCCGGTAGCGCAAGCCGCGGTCGGCGAGGGCCGGCACCACCTCGCCGGCGAGAAAATCGCGCACGGCCTCGATCAATTCCACGACGGTAGGCCGGTCTTGCATGGCGTCAGGCGGCCCTGATCAAGCGCAGCAGCTCCCACTCCACCTCGGCGCAGCGGCGGCCGATGCTCGCCAGCTCCAGGCTGCGTTCCCGTCCCGTCAGGTGGCGCCGCGCCTGCCGGAGGGTGATGACGGCCCATCTCACGTTGGCGAACACTTCCCAGTAGACGACCATCTCGGGCGCGAGCCGCCAGCCGGCGACACTGGCATAGCCGTCGAGGAAGTGCTGCCTCGGGCCGAGCCCCCGCCTGCCCGGCTGATCCACGCCCTGCCAGAAGCGGATGCAGGCCCACCCCAGATCCTCGCCGGGATCGCCGAGATGGACGAGCTCCCAGTCCAGCACCGCGCGCAGGCCGTCCGACGGGTGGACAACGACATTGCCGAGACGGTAGTCGCCGTGGCTCACGACCGGCGGCCGCGGCGCCGGCATCCGCGGACGCAGCCAGCGGAGCGCGAGCTCGAGGGCCGGGTGCGGCTCCTCGCCCTCGCGCAGCGTGCGCTCCACCTCGTCGAGCCCGGCCTCGGGCGCGCCCTTCCCGGAAGGCGGCGCCGGCAGTCCCGTGACGGCGTCGCACGGCACCGCGTGAATCCTCGCCAGCTCCTCCCCCATCTGCTCGAGCACGCGTGGACGCACCGCTTCGAACGCGCGATCTTCCAGGATGCGCCGCCCCACCGCTTCACCTTCGACCCGCTCGAGGATCAGGCCGGGACCCAGACCTTCGAGATCGTCGCGCGGGACGTGCCAGTAGGGGCGCGGAGCGCGCACGCCGGCGGCGTGAACCACGGCGAGCACCCGGAACTCGTCCTCGCGGCGCAGCCGGCTCTCGACCGGGCCGCCGCCGCGATCCTGCAGGTAGACGAGCCGGTGCGACCCCGCGAACGGCCCCGCGTTGATGCGGGCGTCGATACCCCACGCATCACGCAGGGTCCCACCCGGCAGCCGGACATATCCGGTGACGGCGGCCGAGGCGCCCGACTGCCGGGCGATGAACCGTTCCAGGCGCTCGCGAAGGCGATCCTCCGCCCGTTCCACGGCGGCACCGCCGCTCACGTCCACCGCCGCATCTCGTGCTCGGCGATCTTCACCTTGTGGACCTCGTCGGCGCCGTCTCCCAGCCGCAGGATGCGCGCGTAGCGCCACATCGCGGCCAGCGGTACATCGTCGGTGACGCCGAGAGCGCCGTGCACCTGGATCGCGCGGTCGACGACCCGGCAGGCGGTCTGGGCGCACAGCACCTTGGCCATCGAGATCTCGGGCCACGCTTCCTTCTTGCCGGCGGTGTCCATCTTCCAGGCCGCGTGGAGCATCATCAGGCGCGCGGCCTCCACCTCGATCCTGGACTTCGCGACCATGTCCTGGATCATCTGCTTGTCGGCGAGCGGTCCGGCCCCGACGACGCGCGTGGCGGCGCGGCGGCACATCAGCTCCACCACGCGGTCGGCCATGCCCACCGCCCGCATGCAGTGGTGGATGCGGCCGGGCCCGAGTCTCGCCTGGACGGCGGCGAATCCCGCGCCCTCCTCGCCGAGCAGGCTCTGCGCGGGCACGCGGACCTCGTCGAAGCGGATCTCGCACTCGCCGGGGCTGCTGATGTGGCCGAAGACCGGCGGTGAGCGGAGGATGGTGACGCCCGCCGTCTCGGTCGGCACGAGCAGCAAGCTTACCCTCCGGTGCCGGGTGCCGTCGGGACGCGTCACGGCGGCGACGATCAGAATCCGCGCGTGCATGGCGCCGGTGGTGAACCACTTGCGCCCGTTGAGAACCCAGGAGTCGCCGTCCCGTGTCGCGTGCGTCTGCATCTGCGTGGGATCCGAACCGGAACTCCCCGGCTCCGTCATGGAGAACCCGCTCCGGATGCGGCCATTCAGCAGCGGCTCGAGCCACTGCGCCTTTTGCTCCGGGGTGCCGTACTGGGCGAGGATCTCCATGTTCCCCGTGTCCGGCGCCGAGCAGTTGAAGACCTCCGAGGCCCACACCACGCGCCCCATGATCGCCGCCAGCGGGGCATACTCGAGGTTGGTCAGCCCGGCGCCGAACGCGGGATCGGGGAGGAAGAGGTTCCACAGCCCGGCCTCGCGTGCCCGCTCCTTGAGCTCCTCGAGGATCGCGGGCCGGTGATGCCGGTTGCCGGAATTCTCGATCTGCTCGTAGAACACCCGCTCGTTGGGATACACGAGGCGTGCCATGAACGCGTCGAGCTGCTCGACCAGCATCCGCACTTTCGGGGAGGAGGCGAAATCCATTGCGCGGTGTCTCCTTATGAACCGTCGAGCCGCATGGCGTCCGCCACCGCGTCGTACACGGTCCTCGTCATGCGGCCCGGCTCGTACGCGTCATCGAGCCAGCCGCGGGTTGCGGATGGCGCCCGCGGCATGTCCCACGCCGCGTCATCGCCGGGCGTCAGGCGCGGATCCCGGCCGCGCACGACGAGGGTGTCTTCGGCGGATTCCGGCGGCGGCTCGACGCGAACTCCGGTGACGACGGCAGCGCCGAGGCGCTCCAGATTGCGCCGGATCAGCTCCCGGTAGCCGGGGTGGGCGTCCATCGCGATGTCGTGCGCCGGTGAGCGCAGCTCGACGACGACGCCGCGGGCGGCCAGGATCAACGCGGCGTCAGCGCTCGCGAGGTCGTCGCCGATCACCACCGCCCGAGACCCGGGAACGATACCGTCGGCTGAAGCCAGGACGTCATAGCTGTTGATCGCCGCCGCCCGATCTCCGGAGGACCCGGCCCCGACCGGCACGAAGCGCCGGACGCCCCACAGCATGTCGTCGTCCCCCGCCCCGGGCTCCTGCCGGACGAGCGTCACGCCGGCCTCCTCAGCGCGCCGTAGAAGCGCCGCCACGGTCCCCGCGATCTCCTCCTGTCCGGGAACACGCGCCCGGAGGCCCTGCAAGCCGCCGAGCACGGCCGCCGGCTCGTACAGCGTCACCCGGTGTCCTCTGCGGGCGGCGACCCAGGCCGCCGTGAGAGCCGAGAGGCTGCTCCCCCGGATCGCGAGCCTCAGCGGGCGCGCCGGAGGAATCGGGTCGAAGCCGGCCTCGCGCCCGACGGTGGGATTCACGGGGCAGATGGTCTCGGGCCTCGCAGCGCGGCCGAGACAGACGTTGCAGCCGAGGCACGCCAGGACGCGCGCCTCGCGGCCGCCACGGATCTTCCGTGGGAGATCGGGATCGGCGATGGAGGCGCGGCCGAAGGCGGCGAAATCGATCGCCCCGCTCGCCAGCGCCGCCTCCGCGACGGCTGCTCGCTTCAGCCGGCCGACGCCCATCGTCGGCAGGCCCGTGGCCGATCTGAGCGCGCCGGCGAGCGGAAGCCACTGCCCTTCAGGCTCACCGGAAACCATCGAGAGCCGGCTGAAGGACTCGTACACCCCGACGGACACCGAGAGCCCGTGAACCCCGAGCGCGGCGAGACGGCGGGCGATCTCGATCGACTCGGGCAGGTCGAGGCCGTCGCGGACGAACTCGCGGGCGCTGATCCTCACGATCAGCGGGAAATCGCTGCCGGCCGCGAGGCGGATTCCATCCACGATGTTGGTGAGGAACCGGAGCCGGTTCTCGAGCGGCCCCCCGTAGAGATCCTCGCGCCTGTTGGAGTAGCGGGACAGGAACTCGCCGACCAGGTAGCCGTGGGCGCCGTGGATTTCGACGCCGTCGAACCCCGCGGCGCGAAGCCGGACGGCCGCCTGCACGAAGCCCCGCTCGAGCGCCTGGATCTCGTGGACCTCGAGCGCCCGCGGGACCTCGCGGTTGATCGGGCACGCGATCGCCGACGGCGCCACCAGCGGCAGCCCGGTGATCGCGCTCTTCGTCTGGCGGCCCGCGTGGCTCAGCTGACCGATCAGGGCGGCGCCGTGCCGCTTCACGGCGGCGGCCAGTCGCGCGAGCCCGGGCACGTAGCGGTCGTCGTCGATCATCGCCATGCGCGGCATGACGCGGCCGCCCGCGTGGACGCCGAGGTTCTCGGTGACGATCAGCCCGAAGCCGCCGCGGGCACGCGCCGCCAGGTAGGTGCACAGGGCGTCGGTGACGAAGCCGTCGGCGGAGGCGTAGTTGGTCGTCAGCGCGGGGACGACGAAGCGGTTCGCCAGCACGAGCCGTCCGAGCCGGGATGGGCTGAAGAGCCTCGGATACGCGCGCTCCCCGAACGTCGGCGTCACTAGGACTTCGCTCGCCGCTGCCCGCGAAAGGCCGCCAGGCGGCGCTTGTGATCGTCACCCCGGAACGCGAAGCTCTCGGCGAGGTTCAGGATGACGCGGGCGATCGAGCCCGACCGCTCGAGCACGATTTCGGGTTCCCCCATGGTGCCCTCCGTGCCTGCCGCGGCGCCGGGCTAGAAGCGCCCGAGGACCTCGCGGGCGATGATCATCCGCTGGATCTGGCTCGTCCCCTCGCCGATCTGGTACAGCTTCGCGTCACGCAGGTAGCGCTCCACGGGGTACTCGCGCATGTAGCCGTAGCCGCCGAAGATCTCCACGGCGGAGTTGCAGGCGCGCAGGGAGGCCTCGGCCGCGAAGAACTTCGCCATCGCGGCCTCCCGCTTGATGGGCAGGCCCGCATCGGCCATCCGTGCGGCGTTGAGGGTGAGCAGGCGGGCGGCCTCGATCTCGGTCGCCGCCTCCGCGATCGGCCACTGCACGCCCTGGAAGGCGGCGATCGGCTTCCCGAACTGCTCCCGCTGCCGGGCGTACGTGGTCGCCGCATCGAGGGCCGCCTGGCCGAGCCCCACCGACAGCGCGGCGACGTTGACGCGGCCGCGGTCCAGGGTGCGAGCGAACTGGCGGAATCCTTCGCCCTCCCGCCCGATGAGGTTCTCGGCGGGGACCCGGGCGTCATCGAAGTACAGCATCGCGGTGGGCGAGCCGTGCACGCCGTGCTTCCGGTCGGCCTTGCCCACCGTGAACCCCGGGGTCTCCCGCTCCAGCACGAAGGCCGACACGCCCCCCGAGCCGGGCTCGTCGCCGGTGCGGGCCGTGATCACGAAAATGCCGGCCACCGTGGCGTTGGTGATGAAGGCCTTGGTCCCGGAGATCCGGTAGTGATCGCCGGTCCTCACCGCCCGCGTCCGGCAGGCCGCGGCATCGGAGCCGCCGCTCGGCTCGGTAAGACCGAAGGCGCCGATCTTGGCGCCGGTGGTGAGGGGAACGAGATAGCTCTGCTTCTGCCGCTCCGTGCCGTGCCCGGCGAGGACCGACGACGCGAGGCTGATGTGCGCGTTCAGCGAGCTGCCGACAGCGCCGGAAGCGCGCGAGACCTCCTCGAGGAGCATGGCCACCATGACGCAGTCGGCGCCCCCACCGCCGTACTCCGGCGAGTACGGCGCCCCGAGGAACCCGAGGCCGGCCATGTCGCGGAACAGCTCCGCCGGGAACTCGTCATGCTCGTCGATGTCGGCCGCGAGCGGGGCGATCCGCTCGTCGGCGAACCGCCGCACCATCTCGTGAAACTCGCGCTGCACGTCCGTGAGGAAGTACTTGTTCATCCCCGTTCTCCCGCTGCGGCCCCGTGGGCGCGCGCCAGCTCGCGAAGCTTGAACCGCCGGATCTTCCCCGAGCCCGTCAGCGGCATCTCGTCGATGAAGGTGATCCCCCGGGGAACCTTGAAGCGCGCGAGGTTTCGCCGGCTGTGCTCGATGAGATCCGCGGCGGTGGCCGCCGCGCCCGGGCGGAGCACGACGAAGGCGTGCACCGTCTCGCCGCGGACCTCGTCGGGGAGACCGGCCACGGCCACCGACTGCACCGCCGGGTGCTCGAAGATGACCGTCTCCACCTCCTTCGGATACACGTTGTTGCCGCTCGTCACGATCATATCCTTGAGGCGGTCGAGGATGTAGAGGTGCCCGTCCTCGTCCATGGTCCCGATGTCGCCGGAATGCAGCCATCCATCGCGCAGCGTGGCGGCCGTCAGCTCGGGCTGGTTCCAGTAGCCGACCATGAGGGTCCGGCAGCGGAAGAGGAGCTCCCCTGCCGCGCCGGGGGGAAGGTCGCGGTCGGCCGCGTCCACGACCCGGGCCTCGATCTCCGGCAGGGCGGGCCCGCAGGAGCCTGGGCGGACCGGCGCCCCCGGATGCTGCACGGAGGCGACCGGCGAGATCTCGGTGAGCCCGTAGCTCTCCACCGTCTCCACTCCGAGCGTGCTCCGGAGGTCCTCCTTGAGCTTCTCGGGCACCGGGCCGCCGCCCACGTCGATCAGCCGGAGGCAGGTCAGGTCACGCCCAGCCATGTGCTGCGCCATGCGGACGAACATCGTCGGCACGCCGGCCAGGCAGGTGACCCGGTGGCGCTCGATCAGCTCGACCGCCGCCGCGGCATCGAAGGCCGGCGTGATGGCCGTGCTCGCCCCGACCAGCCCGGCCTGAAGAAAATCGAAGGCGAAGCCGAAGCTGCTGTACGTCGGGAGGAGGGTGAGGAACCGGTCGGAGCCGCGGTAGCCGAGGACGCCCGACGCCAGCCGGGCGTTGTCGACGACGCCCTGCTGCCTGAGGACGATGCCCTTCGGGCTTCCCGTCGTCCCCGAGCTGTAGATGATGACCGCCGGCGCCTCGGCGCGGCTCGGCTCCGGCGCCGCTCCCTCCCCTGCCGTGTCGATCGCCTGGTCGTACGACCGCCAGCCGGGCGCGGCCGCCGCCGTGACCAGCCTCAGCGTGAGCCCGCCTGGCAGCACCTCGGCCGGGACCCGGTCGAGCAGGGATGCTTCCGCCACCAGGGCGGCCGGTGTGCAGTCGGCGAACAGCAGCCCGTTCTCACGGGTGGTGTTGAGGCCGTTGACGGGAACGGCGATGGCGCCCACGAGGCCGCACGCGATGTAGGTCTCGAACAGCTCGCGCGAGTTCCGCATGAACATCGCGACCCGATCACCGCCGCCGATCCCCGCCCCGGCCAGGACTGACGCCAGGCGCCGAGCGCGCTCGAGCGTCTCGGCGTACGGGACGGTGCGCCCATCGGTCAGCACGAGGTGGGTCGCGCGGCCGGCCCGGCGCGCGGCCTCCGAGAACACTCCGTCGATCGTGAGAGGCATGCCGGTCACAGGAGTCCCAGCGACCGGGCGATGACATTGAGCTGGATCTCGTTGGTGCCCTCCCCGATCCACGCCTCGGGCGCATCGCGGTAGAGCCGCGCGATCCTCATCTCCTCGATGTAGCCCGCCCCACCGTGCAGCAGAAGCGCATCGCTCGTGAGGCGCACCGCCGCCTCGCTGGCCAGGTATTTCGCCATCGACGCCTCGCGCACGCAGTCGCGGCCGGCCATGCGGAGGCGGGCCGCGCGGTAGATCATCAGCCGCACGGCATCCACCTGCGCTGCCATGGCGGCGATCTTGAAGGCCACGCCCTGGAAGGTCCCGATGGTGACGCCGAAGGCCCGCCGCTCCCCCGCGTAGCGCAGGATCAGCTCGAAGGCCTGCTGGGCGATGCCGAGTCCGCGGTTGGCGACGAGGATCCGCCCCTCGGTGAGCGTCTCCTTGAGCTGCCCGAGGCCGCGCCCGAGCTCGCCCAGCACCCGGCGCGCCGGCACCCGTACGTCCTCCAGGCTCACGAAGCACGTCGACGACGAGTGGTTGCCGACCTTGTCGAGCTCGCGCGCCGCCACGCCGGGATCGCGGGTGTCGACGATGAACATGGACAGGGCGCCGGCGGTCCGCCCTTCGCCCGTCCGGGCCGCGACCAGCATGAAATCGGCGATGGCCCCGTTGGTGATGTACAGCTTGCTGCCGTTCAGCACGAAGTCGCCGCCGTCGGCCTTGGCGGTGGTGCGGATGCCGCGGATGTCGCTGCCCGCATCGGGCTCGGTCAGGCCGAAGGCGCCGATCTTCTCCCCTCGCAGGGCGGGCAGCAGGAACTCCACCTTCTGCTCGTCCGTCCCGAAGTGGAGCACAGGGCCTGCCGCCAGGTGCTGGTGGGCGAAGACGCCCGCGGACACGCCCGCGGAAGCTCGCGTCAGCTCCTCGTAGAAGATACACGCCATCAGGAGATCGCCGCCGCCGCCGCCCAGCTCGGCCGGGAAGTTCACGGCGAGGAACCCGCTGTCGCGCAGCACCGGGTAGACCTCGAGCGGGAAGCGGTGCTCCCGCTCGCCGATGGCGGCCAGCGGCTCGACCTTGTCGGCGACGAAGCGGCGGAAAGAATCGCGAAACTCCCGGTGCTCCCGTTCGAGGCCGTAGTCCTCGACCCAGGCCGCGTCCGTCATCCCGCGGTCCCCTGTCCGCCGTCGAGGTAGATGGTCTGCCCCGTCATGAAGTCAGACGCGGGGGAAGCCAGGTAGACGGCGAGCGGCCCGACCTCGTCCGGCTCCGCGACGCGGCGGAGCGGGATCCTGGAGAGGATCAGCGTCCGCATCCGCTCATCCGCCATCTCGTCGACGGAGAAGTCGGTGCGGGTGTAGCCGGGGGCGATACAGTTGACCCGGATGCCGCGGCGGGCCCACTCCACCGCGAGGCAGCGGGTCAGGGCGTCGACACCGGCCTTGCTGACGCAGTAGGCCAGGAACTTGGGCACCCCGACCCTTCCCCACATCGAGCCGACGTTGATGATCCTGCCGCCGCCCCGCGCGATCATCGACGGGGCGACCGCGCGGGCGAGCCGGAACATCGAGGTGAGGTTGGTGGTGAGGATCCGCTCCCATTCCTGGTCGGTCAGCTCGAGCGATCGCTTCTGCAGCGTCGTGCCGGCGTTGTTCACGAGGACGTCGACCGGCCCCAGGGCCTGCGCGATCGCCTCCAGCTGGCCCGCGATGTCCTCCGGGCTCGTGACGTCGAGGCGGAACGCGCGCGCGCTCCCGCCCTTCGCGCGGATGGCGGCGGCGGCGGCCTCGACCTGGTCGAGCGAGCGCGCCGCGCACGCCACCGTCGCGCCGGCCCCGCCGAGTGCCTGCGCGATGCCGTACCCGATGCCCCGCCCGGCGCCGGTGACGAGGGCAACGCGGCCGGCGAGGACCCGGCCGTTCTCGCTCACGGCGCCGCCGGCGTGACCCGCTCGATGAGCGAGATCTTCTGCACGCCGGGCTTCTCGAAGGTGTCGGGGGGAACCAGCTCCACCACGGGGCGGAAGGCGAGCGCCTCGCGGAGCCCACGCTCGAGCTCGGCGGTGAGCGCCGGCCGGTCGGCGGCGGTGACGCTGTGGCCGTGCTCGACCTTGACCCGGAGCGGCCGCTGGGTGGTGTGTCCGGGGAAGTCGACGACGACCTTGATGGCCCCGGTCGCCCGCGGCTCGAAACGCGCCACGACGTCCTTGATCGCCGATGGGAAGACGTTCACGCCGCGCACGATGAGCATGTCGTCGGTGCGCCCGAAGCACCGGATCTTGGGTGAGGTCCGGCCGCACCGGCAGGAGGTGCCGAGGACCTCCACGTGGTCGCCGGTGCGGAAGCGGAGGAGCGGCGAGGCCTCCCGGTCGATGGCCGTGTACACGAGCTCGCCCTTCACCCCGGTCTCGAGCGGCAGGGGCACGTCCGTCTCAGGGTCGATGACCTCGAAAAGGATGAACTCCTGGGCGCAGAAGTGCATGCCGCTCTTGTCCTCGCACTCGCCCCAGTAGGTGCAGCCGAGGTCGGTGCCGCCCAGCATCTCGCGGACCTCGGCGCCCCAGAGCGCCTCCGCGCTCGCGCGCACGGCCGGGATCCCGCCCCCGGGCTCGCCACCGACCGAGATGCTCCGGACTCCGAGGGTCTTGGCTTGGCGGCCGAGCACGTCGGGGGCCCGTTCGGCGAGGTGGATCGTGAAGTACGGCGTGCCGGTGATCACCTGCGGTCGCTGATCGGCGCACACGCGCAGCAGGCGCTCGACGCCGGCATCGGCGCCGACGGGAATGTCGCACACGCCCATGTACTGGAGGATCTGGACCATCGGAAGGCCGCCGACGAACCCCTTGCTCATCGAGAACCCATGGAGACAGACGTCGCCCGGCCGGACGCCGTTGGCGAACATCGTCCGAGCGCCCATCTCGCACCACACGCGGATGTCGTGATGGGTGAGCCCGACGTAGGACGGGCTCCCCGTCGTCCCCGACGAGGCCTGGATCTGGATCACCTTGCTCATCGGCGCCGCCAGGTGCCCGCCGAGCGGCGGCTGGGCGGCCAGGCTCTCGCGCAGCTCCGTCTTCAGCGTGAGCGGCACGCGCGCAAGATCGCCGGTGGTCTTGACAGCGTCGAACTGCACCCCGGCCGCTCGCATCTTGTCGCGATAGAACGCGGAAGTCCCTTCCAGGTACGCAAGCTGCCGTCGCAGCGCCGCCTCCTGGATCGCCTGCACCTCCGCCCACGGCCGTCCCTCGATCTCGTGCCAGAACCTCTCGTCCATGCCCTGCTATCTCCTTTCGGCCCGGCTGGTTACCCCGCACGCCCCTGCGCACGCGTCACGCGCACGGTCAGTCCGCGCGCCGGAAACGCGGGAGCGCCACCTCCGGAGCGATGGTATCGAAGACGATCTCGACCGCCTGGCCGAGCCCGACCGTCTCGGGAGCGGCGTCGACAAGCGTGCTGATCATCCGCGGCCCCTCCGCGAGCTCGACGAGCACCACCGTGTACGGCACGTCGTCCTTGAACTCCGGCGACGGCGGCCGATACACCGTGCTGAAGCTGTAGATGGTTCCGCGGCCGCTCGCCGGCCGGTGTTCGAGGCCCGCGCCGAGGCACCGGCCGCAGAGCGCGCGCTGGTAGAACTGCACGTACCCGCAGTCCCGGCAGTGCTGGAGCAGCAGCTCGCCGCGCGCGAGCCCCGCCCAGTACGCGCGGGTGTCGTCGTCGATGCGCGGCAGCGGCTTCCCGGCGCTCATGCGCGGGGCTCCGTGCCGAGGATGATGGTCGCGTTCGTGGCGAAGCCGCCGCCCAGGCTGTGGCAGAGCGCGAGCTCCGCCCCGTCCACCTGACGGCCGTCCGCCTCGCCCCGGAGCTGCAGCGCCATCTCCACGATGTGGAAGAAGCCGCCCGGGAGACCGGGATGCGCGTACGAGAGCATGCCGCCGTGCGTGTTGATGGGGATCCGGCCCCCGAGCGTGATGTGTCCGGCCTCCACGAACGGCCCGCCCTCGCCCTTCCGGCAGAAGCCCAGATCCTCCAGCATCATGATCACGGTGCCCGTGAAGCAGTCGTAGATGCCGGCCACGTCGATGTCCCCGGGGCCCACGCCGGCCATGGCGTAGGCCTTGCCGCTGGAGATGCGGGCCCCGGTGGTCGTGATCGACTCGGCGCAGAAGATGTGCTCCTGCGTGTAGCTCTCCCCGGCGCCGAGGAGGTAGACCGGCTTCCTGCGCAGGTCACGCGCCCGCTCGGCCGTGGTCAGCACGAGAGCGGCGCCCCCGTCGCTGACCAGCGCGCAGTCGAGCATGTGGTACGGCGTCGTGATCGGCTTGGACGCGAGCACGTCGCCGACGGTGAGGGGCGCGGTCATGTGGGCGCCCGGCTTGCGCCGCGCGTGCTCGCGAGTGATGACCGCCACGCGCGCGAGCTGCTCGCGCGTCGTGCCGTACTCCGCCATATGACGCTGGGCGGTCAGCGCGAAGGTGGTGGCGACCAGGAGCCCGAACGGCGCCTCGTACTGGGGGTCGCGGCTCTCGATCAGCGCCTTCACGGCGAGGTCCCGGGTCATGCCCGACAGCATGTTGTCGCCGCAGCAGACGACGACGGTCTCGGCCAAGCCGGCGTGGATGGCCGCCGCCGCGAGGCTGACGGAGGCCGCCGCCGACGCTCCGGAGACGTTCACCGTGTTCGAGAATGTGGGCTGGATGCCGAGGTACTCGCTCACCGCCACGCTCATGCGGTGGAACGGCGCGACGAAGCTGGGGCAGGTGAGCAGGCCGTCGACCTGCTGCTTGTCGATGCCCGCGTCCGCGAGCGCCAGGCGGGTGGCCTCGGCGTTGAACCAGAGCGCGCTGCGGCCCGGGACCTTGCCGACCGGGGTCTCCCCGACACCCACGATGGCCACCTGCCCCGCGTAGCTGCGCACGCCTACGCTCCGTGCCCCGTGGCGATCACCTCGCGCCGGATCATGCGCGCCTCCTCGGGTCGCTCAGCCGCCGTAGGACTTCGGGAGGCCGAGC
>Ga0326597_10003394_pt1 | contig 22989 bp, 22 predicted proteins | sample RVTome_12_FD_203789 | JGI IMG/M metagenome (GOLD analysis project Ga0326597, IMG submission 203789) | Soil microbial communities from uranium-contaminated site in the Upper Colorado River Basin, Wyoming, United States - RVT100D185 | ecosystem: Environmental > Terrestrial > Soil > Contaminated >... | reverse complement strand
GAAGGAAGACCCGCGTCTACAACCTGAGGACATCTCCGCCGCGCTGGCCTACGCCGCCCAGGTGCTGGCCCACGAAGAGGTTTTCCCCTTGTGAATTCCAGCGTAGGTGACACCCACCATGAAGTTCATCGTGGACGAGTCAAGTGGCGCGGCCGTGGCCGAGGTTCTGTCTCAAGCTAACGACCAGGATATCCTGGCAAGAGCCGTTCATGAGGGGCGCATCGTCGTGACCAACTACAAGGATTTTGGCGAACTGATCTTTCGCACAACGGGGTCCTACTCCTGCGGCTCCACGACGAGAGCCCCGCAAACCGGGTTCGAATGGTGAAGGTCGTGTTTGAGCAACATACCGACCAGTTGGCAGACCATTTCATTGTCGCGTCAGAGAGCGGTATACGAATCCGGCCAGCCAGGGAGCTCTCCTAACGCAACGGCTGTTTTCAGCTTTCAGCGTACAGCTTTCAGCGTTCAGCCTTCAGCGATCAGCTCTCAGCGTTCAGCTTTCAGCGATCAGCTCTTAGCTCTTAGCTGTTGGCTGTTGGCTGTTGGCTGTTAGCTGTTGGCTGTTAACTGTTAGCTGTTAGCTGTTGGCTGTTAGCTGTTCGCTGTCTGCTGTTCGCTGTCTGCTGTCCGCCTTCCTTCGCTCGCACCCGCTTGAGGAGTGCACTCAGCATCTTCTTGACTTCTTCGACGTCGGCGGCCAGTTCGGCGTAGCTTTCCCCTGCCAGATACCCCAAGTCCCTGGCCAGGATGATCTGATACTGCACCTCGCTGGCCGAGGCGGCTGCCAGCTGAAGGTAACGGGCGAACTCCAGTTCACTCCCATGCCCGCTTCCTTCAGCGATGTTTGAAGGAATAGAAACGCTTGCCCGCCGGATCTGGTTCGTCAGGCCGTAGCGTTCCTCGCCTGGGAAACCGCCTGTCGCCTTGTAGATCTCCAACACCAAGGCGTGCGCCTTTTGCCATATGACCAGCTTGCGGAAGTCTCTCATGGTTGCCCCCTCTTCAGCGTTCAGCTTTCAGCGTACAGCTTTCAGCGATCAGCTCTCAGCTTTCAGCCTTCAGCGATCAGCTCTCAGCTTTCAGCCTTCAGCGATCAGCTCTCAGCGTTCAGCTTTCAGCATTCAGCTCTCAGCTCTTAGCTGTTGGCTGTTAGCTGTTGGCTGTTAGCTGTTGGCTGTTGGCTGTTAGCTGTTCGCTGTTAGCTGTTAGCTGTTAGCTGCTCGCTATTTGCTGTCAGCTGTAACCTGTACATACTCGCAATCAAACCCAGCAGCATCCACCACAGGATCCCGGGTTTGGCGCCGAGGGCGACGGCGTCGGTGAGGCCGTAAATCAGGTGGGCCCCCAGGCCTCCCCCCAGGCCGATGATCAGGGCACGGCTGAGCGGCTCGGGGAACGGCAGCTTGGCGCGCTGCCGCCAGGACACGGCCAGCATGGCGAAAGCCCCGAAGTTGACGGCCAGGAATGCGGTCAAGCCCGGGATGCCCAGGTCGAGCGCGGCTTGCAGGAACTCGTTGTGGGCATGCCCGATATCCACTTCGGGACCGATGGTGAAGAGAGGATAGAGGACGGGCACCACCCGCCGGAAGGTGTTCATGCCCATACCGGTGAAGGCGAAATCCTGGATGCCGTAGATCGCCCGAGACCAGATCTCAAACCTGGCCGATAGGGTCTCGAGGGATGTGCCATGGCCCGGGTCCTCCTGTGGCCCGAGGATCAACGGGTCCAGCGCGTGTGGGTGCGAAAGGCCGATCCACAGCGCAGCGGCAATTGTGGTAGCGGCGAGGATCGCCGTGGCAGCCCATCGCCTCTTGCCTTGGAGCAAGGTGAGGAGGGTTACTGGTAGAACGAGTGCGGCGGCGATCCAACCGCCGCGGGACTGCGTCAGGACCAACACACCGACCAGGAAGGCCGCCGTCAGGATGAGCGCACATAGAAGGAGGGCTCCACGTACGGCGCCGAGAGACCGTTTGAGGGAGCGGGCGCCAAGGATGGCTGCCATCGCCAGCGTGCATGCCAGCGGCGCAACCCACAGCAATGCGCCGGCGACCTCATTGGGATGAAAGCCCTCAGCCGCCCCGGGCAGACCGGTCAGGCGCGCTGGGAGCCGAGCCAGGATCGATTCGAACAGGGCGAACTTATGGATCCAGCGCGTGCCGGCCAGACCCAGCGACCCGACCGCCACCCCTCCGACCAGAAACGCTCCGCCGGCTAAGATCCACGACTTGCGGTCAACGGCGCCGGCGACGATCACATAGAAGACGCCGATCCCCAGCACCATCCCGGCGACCTTCGGAAGGCTATAGGCGATATCAAACGTAGCGTAGAGGCTGACCAGCACCATCAGGGCCATCAGAGCGAGGGGCACGTCGAGAGGGGTGTGGTCGATGAACCGGCCTCGGGCGATCCTGCGGCTGATCCAGAGAACGGGCACAACCAGCAAGGCCAAGGCCCGCCTGGGATCGGGAAAGAGCAGGAAGGGCGCCGCCAGAAGCAAGCCCAGCCATTCGAAGCGAACGATCGCTGAGGCCATGGCCGCCATACCGTCAACTCTCGACGAGGCATGCGCGGCTGCCCATGGCCTCGATTCGGAGGAGCGGCGCCAATGAGCGCTGGTTCGCTGACGATGGGCACGACGCTCTCGGGGTCATCTCAGAATCTCCCTGCACGCCTGCGCCACCTGCTGAATCTGATCGAGCCTCAGCCCTGGGTGCATGGGCAGCGAGAGGACGGTCCGGGCTGATTCCTCGGTGCGGGGAAAGTCCCCTCTGGTGTGGCCCAGGTGCCGATAGGCCTCCTGGAGGTGCAAGGGCACGGGGTAGTGAAGCCCCGTCCCGATACCGCGGTCCCCAAGTCCACGCCTCAGTGATTCCCGATCCGTGGCTCGCACCGCGTAGATGTGGTAGATCGGCTCGGCGTAGTCGGGTTCCACCGGGAGGCTCAGAGGCAAGCCTTCCAGGGCCTTCCCATAATAGGCGGCGGCGGCTCGTCGAGCCGCGTTCCACCGGTCCAGGTGCTTGAGTTTGATATCTAATACGGCCGCCTGGATCGCGTCGAGACGGGAGTTCCAACCATCGGGCGTGTTGTGAATGTACCGCTCGCTTTGTCCGTGGTCCCGCATGCCGCGCATCTTGGCTGCCAGCTCCGGGTCATTTGTGGAAACGGCGCCTGCATCCCCCATGGCCCCCAAGTTCTTGGCCGGATAGAAGCTGAAGCCGGCGGCTACCCCCAACCCCCCCATTCGCTTCCACTCACCACCCACCATGCACCGGGCGCCGTGCGCCTGGCAGGCGTCCTCGACGATGGGCAGCCCGTATTTGCCGGCCAGCTCCATAAGACGGGGCATGTCTGCCGGCAGCCCGTAGAGGTGCACAGGAATGATGGCCGCCACTCGTCGCCCGGTGCGCAGGTGGACAATCCGGCCATCATCTTCCTTCCTGCACTCCTTCTCCAGGAGCTGCCGGGTCAACTCGACATCCATCGTCGCTGTAGCGAGATCGATGTCCACGAACAACGGATGTGCCCCGACGCGTGTGATGGCTTCCACCGTAGCGATGAATGTGTTCGGGACAGTGATCACGGCGTCATCGGCGCCCACACCTATTGCCGCCAGACTGAGCCACAGGGCGTCGGTGCCGTTGGCCACGCCCAGGACCTCCTTCACACCCAGGTACTGAGCGAAATCCTTCTCAAACCGTGTGAGGGCGTCGCCCCCGATGAAGCTCGACCGATCGATGATATCCGAGATGGCAGCCGTGATCTCACTGCGCACTTCCTCATGCTGGGACCTGAGGTCAACGAATGGAACATTCAAAGCCACGGGCATCTCCTCACTTGGTGGCCTGCCTGAGCGGACTCCCTGAGCGTCAGTATTCGATCTTGAGCTCCACACCACCGTTCATCAACGAGCGCTGGGCCGTCTCCAGCACCTGAACGATTCTCAAGCCGGCATCACCGCTGCTGCGCGGCACCCCACCGGTGCGGATGCACTCGATGAAATGGACGCATTCCACGTGCAAGGGCTCGACCCATTCGATCGGGATGGCCGTCTCCGCGCCATGGCGGTAGGAGGCGCGAAACTCGTCCTCGGTCACCGAGTAGGGCGGGACGTCGACCCCTTTGTCGAAGATGACAACCTTGTTATCGGCGAGATCGTCGTAGACCAGCATCTTCTTGCTGCCGACCACGACCGTATTCCGCTTCTTGACCGGATCGAGCCAGCTCAATCGCAGATTGGCTATGGCGCCATCGCCGAAGCGCAGGACCAGGTACGCCACCTCGGGCAGGTCGCGGCTTGTGTTGACAAAGGCCGCGCCGTGTGCGCTGACCGAGAGCGGCTCCGTGCCGAGCACATACAGCAGGATCGACAGATCGTGAGGCGCCAGATCCCATATCACGTTAATGTCCGATTGCAGCAGCCCAAGATTTACCCGCGTAGAATTCAGGTAGTAGATCTTCCCCAGCTCCCCCGATTGAACGATTCGACGCACGGCCTCGACGGCGGGGTTGTAGACGAAGGTATGGCCCACCATGAGCGTGAGGTCGCGCTCCTCCGCGATGGAAATGAGTTCGCGAGCCTGGTCGGCGCGAGCCGTGATGGGCTTCTCGATCAAGACGTGCTTACCAGACATCAGCGCAGCCTTGGCCAATGGATAGTGCAGCGCGACTGGGGCGGCGATGGCCACGGCGTCGAGATTGCCGTTCAGCAGGTCTTCATATCTATCAGTGGTAGCTGCTAGCGGATAGAGCTTGCCAATCTCTGCCAGGCGATCCTCACGCAAGTCGCAGAGCATCTCCAATTGCGAGCCAGGCAGCTCGCTGAAATTGCGAGCGAGCTTGGGGCCCCAGTAACCGCAACCGACGATGCCCACCCTCAGGCCAGCCACCGCCCCTGCCTCGATGCCCATATGCGATGCCGTTGCCAGCTTCGTCGCCATCAGCCGCCCCCCTTTCCCCGTAGCATCTCCAGTGGTGTCCGCACGATAATCCAGAGGTCAAGGAGCGCATTCATCCGGCGGATGTAGGCCAGGTCGATGCGGACCATTTCTTCAAACGAGACTTGATTGCGGCCGGTCACCTGCCACAGGCCGGTGATGCCCGGCAGCACGCATTGCCGCTGCTTCGCCCAGTCGGTGTACAGCTCGTACTCGTACGGCAAAGGAGGCCGCGGGCCGACGACGCTCATCTCCCCCCGCAGGACATTCAGGAACTGCGGCAGCTCATCCAGGCTGAGGGCACGGAGAATACGCCCGAGGCCCGTGATGCGCGGGTCGCCGCGCAGCTTGAGCGTGGTCGAACCCAGGTCTTGCGGGCGGGTGTTCTCGCGCATCAGGCGCTGGACGTGTTCGCGATGAGGGGCGCTGGATGAGCCATCGCGCATCGAGCGGAACTTGAACATGTCGAACGGCTGGCCGTCCTTGCCGATGCGCTTCTGACGGTAGAGGGTCGGCCCGGGCGAGTGCAGCTTGATGCCCATGGCGATTACCGCCATCAGTGGCCCAAAAAGCAACAGGAGCGATGAAGCCACGACCGCGTCGAACCCTCGTTTCAGCGAAAGGTAACCCACGGCCCGCCCGCGGGCAGCCGCCAGGTCATCGGGGTGGGGACGTGGACGTGCTTCCAGGAGGTCCATGTAGCGCTCTCCGATCCATGGGAAACGAGAGGTTGGCGCTTAGGGGAGCCGAGGGCCGAGAGGGTTAACCGAGCTCGCTATGGAGGGACGTGCGGGTCGGCCGGCGGGCGCTTACGGTCCGGGCGCCGGGCGGAGCAAGCGGGCCGGGTTTCCTGCCACGATCGTCCCGGCCGGGACGTCTCTGGTGACGACGCTGCCAGCGCCGACGATGGCCCCCTCGCCGATCGTCACACCGCACAGAATGGTGGCATTGCTGCCGATTGATGCACCGCGCTTGACGACGGTCGGGATCACCTGCCAATCGGCCTCGGTCTGAAGGCTGCCCCCGGTGCCGGTCGCCCTCGGGTAGCGGTCGTTGATGAACATCACACCGTGGCCGATGAAGACTTCGTCCTCGATCGTGACGCCTTCGCAGATGAACGTGTGGCTGGAGACCTTGCAGCGCCGCCCGACCGCGGCGCCTTTCTGAATCTCCACGAACGCCCCGATCTTTGACTCGTCGCCGATCGAGCAGCCGTACAGGTTGACGAAGGCGAAGACCTTGACGTCTTTGCCGAGGACGACGTCGGGGGCGATGCGGGCGTAATCTGCCTCAGGCACGGTTCGCGATCACCTCCTGGTAGAGTGCCTCATAGCGGTTCGCAATGGAATCCCACGCGAAATAACGCCGAACTCGAGCTTGCGCACGCTCGCCCAAGGCACTCATCTCCGCACGGTGCTCGAGAGCCCAGCTCAGCTTGTCGGCCAGATCCCCGGCGTTCCCGGACTTGAAGTACACCGCCGCATCCGACAACACATCCCGATTGGGGGGGATGTCGCTGCATACAATCGGAGCACCCACCGAGGCCGCTTCGAGCAGCATCATCGACATCGCCTCGTCCATGGAAGGGAACACAAACAGGCGGCTTAACCTGATCAGACCCAGGAGGGCTGCTTGGGATTCAACAAACGGTACGAAGACGGCACGTCCATTGCCACCGGACCGAAGCCGGGCCGAGTACTCAGGCAGCGCGGAGCCATCCCCAATCAGCACCAAACGGCAGCTTGATTTCAGCCTCAGAAATGCCTCCAAGATCAAGTGAGCGCCCTTCAGAGGGATCATTCGGCCGGCCGCAAACACGAGGTATGAGTCGGGCTCCACCTCGTATTGCCGCAAGAGTGTTCGGGCAGCATCCTCATCAATGCGCGGCTTGGGATCGACCCCGTTGGGGACGTGCGTGACGACACGCCGGAACCGGCGAGCTAAGTCCCGCGCTTGAGGTTCTGACACACTTGTCGCCGAGTCCGACATCACCGCGTACGGCACTTCCATGGCGCGCATCACCATTGCGGCCAGTCTGCCCCATTTGTTCCCTTCTGTGATCCGACCGTGAGAAGTAGAAACGACCTTGAAGCGGAGCTTCAGCAGCGGCAACACAAAGCATGCCTCGATATGGTGAAGGTGGATCAAGTCGTATTTGCCCCACAGGACGGCATGCAGGGCGGCCAACAAATCCACCGACGTCATGTGGACGTGCTTGCCGGTGAGATACGGCATTCGGATGAGTGTTACCCCATCGAGCACAGCATTCGATGGAGTGTCGCGCTTGCTGCAATACACTGTAATCTGGTGACTTGTGGCGAGACACAGCGCGATCTTCTCGACAACCCGGTCAGCGCCACCTCTGGAGGGTAATCCCTTCATCCCGATGTGAGCGATCTTCAAGCGACCTCCGTAGCCAAGTTCCCCGACACCGTGTTCACAACGCGGTTGACCTGCGCAAAGGGAGTGCTAGTGAACAAGCCATGTACGCGGAACGCGCTTGCCAAGGCGCGACAGAGTTAACGCAATGCACTCCCCAAGCCAGTCACTCTACTAGGAGAATGCGGGCGCGTATTCACAGCACCTCCTGCGCCCAGGCGAAGCCGAGCGTACAGCCGTTCTCAGTATGCTACACGACGCGAAGATCCTGGTGCTTTCCCCTGGAGTCCCCGCACGCGAGCCTCTTCAGAACATCTACTTCCATGGGAACGACTTTGTTGAAGTCATACTTGCCTCGCGCCTCACTTGCTGCAGCCCGGCCCAGCCGGTAGCGCAAATCCGGGTTCTCTAGCAGTCGACCCAAAGCCCCTGCAAGGCACTCCGCATCAAATGGGGGCACCAACAACCCAGTTTCGCCGTCTTTGATGACGTCCTGGTTTCCTGCCACATCGCTTGCGAGGCACGCCATACCGCATGCCATAGCCTCCAGTAATGCCCTGGGTTGCCCTTCCATTGTGACCGTTGGCAGCACGAATATGGCCGAGGAATGCATGAGCCGTAGCACCACGCTGTTCTCAACAACTCCGCGAAACTCAACCCGAGTAAGGCCCAGCAACATGGCCCTCGAATAGAGGCGGTTGCGCTCTTCGCCCCCGCCGCAAATGACCAGCTGTGCGCTCGGGAACGCCCGCTCGACACGAGCAAAGGCATCGATCAGTACGTCCACGCCCTTGCTCCAGTGCAATCGTCCAACGAAGATGATGACGCCCTCGCTACGAGGCTCGTCCGGGATGCCCGCCACGAAAGATGAGTCAACCCAATTGGGTACTAGCAACGTCCTCTTTGTGTGGGCCCTCCGAACCTTGTCCTCCAACCACTGGTTGGTGACAAATACCAGGTCTGCCGAGCGAAGGGCGTATCTTTCCAGCGTGGGCGCAAGCCAGTACTTGAGTCCATGCTTCTCGTTCATTCGCGTTTGTCGCGCGTAATCCCACTCGTATGTGACCACAACAGGGCTTCGGGAGAGACGCTTGACCAGCATGAGCACGGGGATATTGCTGCCTATCACTTTGACAACACCCCGCATGTCGCTCGCGTTCCGTAGAAGCCACAGCCAGAACACCAGGTGCCGCCAGCCAAACGCTCGAGGCAACCACGGCACAGGCCTGTGCTCCACGCCAAGTTCACTAGAGAAATCGACCGCATCGCAAGAGAAGACAACAACGTCGAACGCTCTTGCGTATTCCTGCACCAATCGGCGGGTCCGGCCGAAGTGCCCGGAATTCACAGAGCCAGTCAGCGAGCTGTCGCTAGAGAGAATCACAGTGAGCGTCGGCGGCAATGTGGATCCCTCCACGAGGACTCTGGCTGCCCGTCATCCCAATTCATCAATCGAGCGAGTTGCCCCAAGATAGGACACATGCGCCCGTCCCCCAGAACAGATTCGCATCGGAGGAGAGCCAAACCGGCGCGCCGCTGTGCCCGGGACTCGATGTCGTCATTTCGACTCAATCCTGAATGAACTGCAAGAGTTCCCCGGCTCGTGCCCCCCAAGTCATTTCCCGTGACTGCCGCTCTGCAACCCCTGATCTCAGCGCCATGGCGTCTGGATCCTGGATGCACGCCAGGATCGCATCAGCAATGGTCTCAGGCTTTGCGTCGCGCACGATGACCAAGCAGCGGGGGTCCCCAACAGCATCCTTGAACGTCTGAATGTCGGTACAGAGCACTGGCTTGCCCATAGCCAGGAACTCTGCCAGTTTGATGGGGTAGTTGTAACTCCAATAGTCAGTATCTGGATACGTCATTACCCCCAATCTGCAATACGAGATCAGTTTGAACACGCCCGCCTGAGGAATCGCCGGGAAGATGCCCACGCAGTCGTGACAGTCCAGTTCCTTGATCCGATCCTTTAGCAGTCCCTCTGCCGGTCCACTCCCCACAATCGCAAAGAAGACGCGGGCACCCCGTTGACGTGCCATGCGGATCCCATCAATGGCCCGAGCGAGACCTCGGTTCTCAGTAATCGATCCGTGGTACAGAACAAGGAATCCGTTCGCCGCCAAACCCTCTATCGCATTCAATGTCGGATGGGGCGAGCGAACCTCAATGGTCGGCGGCGCTGAGTGACCCGAACCCCAGACCGTCACATGGCGATTGCCCCCGAGCTCAAGTGCCCTACTTGCCAACCGCGGCGTGATTGCAGAAAGGCCGAAATGGAGCATTCTTCCATAGAGAAGTGCAACAATAGTAAGAAGCTTCCTCATCCGATCGCCAAAGGAGTCCTCTTGCCCACTACTCCCGAAGTCGAATGTCCTCAGGTCCATCACAACACGTACGTGCACGAGGCCAAGTTTCGACAGAACATCGACAGGGAACGCGCAGCAGAATGTGGCGACGTCAAGGATCACCACGCGATTCTTGTGGAACACAATCTCATACAACACTCGAATCCAGGCCCTCAGAAGGAACGGCACGAAGTAGAGCCAACCCGGCCTCGCGGGCCCGATCCACACCATCTTTGTGGGCCCCGACATCTGTATCGGGTGCTGCTGGTAAGAGCCGATCAGTGTTACTTCGACACCTCGTTCTCGAAGAGCACGGGCCATTTCGAGCCATGTTGTTCGATCAAGACTGATGTCGAATGCCTCTCTATGGAGCCAGACTAACCTGTTCATGCTCCCAACCAGTGGATGGCCCAGCAGATTGGGCGGCCGCCATGGAACTGAACCTAAAGAAGGCTACCCCAAGGCCCACTATCAAGAAGAAGAACTGCATTGTCGGTTCGCTACGCAGGAATTCCACCTTCATTTCGCTAGCGAGCATTGCGACGACCGATGCCACAAAGCCAATTGGGACTGCGCTCGCCCTAGGGAATCGACTCGAGTGCAACGACGACCGTGCTGCCCTACCCAAGCTAGTGGCCAACCAAGCCCACGACCCCACTCCGATAATCCCGCCCTGGAACCACAGTGTGAGCCAGAGCGAGTGCAGGGAACCGGCTCCCGCGTAGTTGAGTAGCCTCAGGGGCAGAAAGCCGTACCCCAGCAAGTGGGCTTCCGTGATGAAACCCGGCAAGGAAAGCCACCTGCTTCGGTTTATCGCCATGGCGAAGGCCGGGAAGAGACCTCTGCTCAGATCAAGACTAACCGGCGCGTTATTCAGCCTGTCCATCATCCCCTGAACAAGACCAGGGAACAGCAGCTGAGTCATAGCTAGCGGCAACCCAATGCCGAGAATGGTTGCCACGACAATGCCAAGTGCTCTTCCTTGCCTTTGGCGGGTCAGCAGCGCCAGAAAGACCGCCAGCCCCAGGCCTGCGGCCACTATGCCTCCTCGAGTTACGGTCGCTAGCAGCCCCGCAATAATCAAGAGCACGTATGGCAGGACAATTCCTGGAGGGAAGCCACCAGCGCCAAGCATCATTGACAGGGCTATTGGCAAGGCGGCGGCAAACCACTCGGCAAGCAGCTCGTAATCACCAATCGTTCCTGTTGCTCTATAGACTCCACTCGCCAGTGCAGGACCGACCGTGCTCCCCCGGGCCGCCAACAATTGCGCTCCCGGGACCTCCGCATTAGGGAAATATGCTTGTCCCACAGCTACGAGGGCCTGAAAGAGGATCATTATCAGCAAGCATCCGACCACCGGGTTTAGACTTTTGTGAGAGACACAGTAGGACAGAATCAGATGCAGCAGCATGAAGGCCGACATCAGCCCAATGAACAAGCGCGTCGAGCCCAATACCAAGTCAAAGCTTGTTAGCTGAGGGATGGCTAGGCCGTACACCAGGAGAATCAGGATCGCCGGTCCTACCAGACTGGTTTCTCTTCGGAGACTCTTCCGGAGCAGCGAGATCCCATACATCTCAACTATCAGGAACGTCGTAACGACTCCTGCATCACGGCCGAAGACGCGGATATAGATCGGAGACCCCATCATCAATACCAGAGCAGCAAGGCTGCTCACAGGCCAACGGTAGACGGCCATCCCGAAGATCAAGGCCACAGGCGCCAAGAGATAGATACGCTGCTCCGCGCCTACGACGACCATTACGAATATCGGCAGGAGCGCCACTATCAGACCTAGCTTCGAGAAGGCAGGATCTGCGCTCCCCGTTTCATCACGGCCTTGGGGCATGTGTACTCATCCGCTCGCTAGGGCATCGAACAGTAGGCTGTAGTCGCGAACGTAGCGCTGGACCCCGAACTCCTCGGTGGCACGGCGACGACCAGACTGCCGCAACCTTGACCTCAGACCCGGCGATGCCAAGACAGAAAGCACCGCCTTCGCCATCGCCTCTTCTGTGCGGGGCCTTACTATCAACCCCGTAACGCCATCTTCGATTATCTCCGTCAGGCCGCCCAGGAACTCGGTGGTCACCACTGGAGTACCGCAAATCATTGCCTCGATCAGAACAGTGGGCAACCCTTCGGATAGAGATCCGAATATGAACACGTCCGAACGCGCTACAAACCGGTGGGGGTTTTGCTGATAGCCGACCAACTCAATGTATCGGGTCGCCCCAGACTCTCTTACGAGCCTCTCGAGGCGTGGCCTCTCGGGACCATCTCCGACGATCAAGCACCTAGCGCGATGTGTTCTATTAAGGAAGACTACTGACCGGATAAGGAAATCGATGCCTTTCGTGGGAATGAGCCGCCCAACGGTTGCGAGAACAGGGAGATCCTTGTCTGCCAGCCATCGATGCTCAACAGGCACGCCCGCCAGGCTCTCCACAAGGTCGGCGTCTGCGCAGTTTGGAATAACGGCGATACCTTCTCGCCTGCCGTAGACTCTGGCAACACTCGCGGCAACCGAGGAACTCGCGCAGCAAAGGCAGTTCATTCTTCTGATTGCTGGTCTTCGTATGAAATCGAGTCGTCCAGTCGACGCATGACCGGCGAAACTCCCTACGACCGGAAGACGGCCGGCTGCTAGACGCGCTCCGATAAAGGTCTCGACATTCAAGAAGGGATGGAAGCTCACGCACAGATGAGGGTTGACCATCCTTACTAGCCCGGCAATCCGAGGGACAAGCGCTGCGGTGAGGCGAGGCCCCGGTCGACTACCCAGTTCGTGCAACTCAACGTAGTTTGGGACTTCTTGAAGGCGGTCGCCAACGGCGCGGCCGAGGCCCAAGTGGATCTCGTACCTTGCAGGGTCCAGTCCGCGTAAGAGAGACAGCAGTTGGGTTTCTACCCCTCCGCTATACATGTCCACATGAACTATGAGTAATCGAATCCGCCTCGATGCCAGTGGGAACGGCTCAACGACACCCCTGGCATTACCAACAGCGGCGCGGTACGGGCCTGCAGGAGATTGGAGTCTTGCTAGCGTCGGCTGCGGCTTCATTCTAGGAACGCAACTCAGGCGTGACGATGCTGCCGTGGCGGAGCAGTTGGTAAGCCCGCCTGCAATGCTTGCGCACATTGCGGGGGAAGTAGCTAAGGAGGTAGAGAGCAGCTGCTCTGGTGTTGTACATATTCAGCTCGAGCGACTTCCGCAGTACTACCCGCGCAAGCTTCGGCTCGTCATTATTTAGGTTAGTGGTTCCGTAGGCACATAGCAGAGAGCTGACGATCCCCTCGCCTCGGCGCTCCTCATTTCCCCGACCACGTCCTTCGAAAACCCCGCGCTTCTCATCCTCTAGTGACGCCGGCAAGCCCCGGCTCCGCTTCGATGCCAGGGCTCGGGCAAGTGCGGCAAATTGCGTCTGCTCGGCATAGTGTCTGCACGTTATGCTGTCCAGTCTGATTCGGAGGCAGTAGTGGAATTCTGGGAGATTGCACACACGATACCGATCAGCGATGCGAAGCGCAAGATCATAGTCCTGAGCAAAACGGAACCCGTCACAGTAGCCGCCGACAGCGTCGAAGACGGATCGTCGTAGTATGACCGACCCGTGAACGATGCAATTGCCACGCCTCCTTAGCTCCTTCTCAACTTGGTCGGCATCTACAGGCAACGCCTCATAGCCGAGTGTCTCGCCCTTCGCATCAATGCCGTAGGCCTGCGTTCCCAGGAGGCCGACATCAGGGTGACACTTCAGAAACGCGATTTGACTGTCGAATCTCCCAGACAAAGAGACATCGTCCGCGTCCATGCGCGCCACATACTCGCCGGCCGCCAACGCGAAGCCCCGGTTTAAGCCTCGTGTAAGACCCGCATTTTCCTGATAGACATACTCGACCCGCGGGTCCGAGTAGCCATGAACGATGTCGCGGGTTGTGTCTGTGGAACCATCGTCGACAATGATGAATTGCAGGTCTTGGAGGCTCTGTGTCAAGACGCTGTCAACCGCCTTTTTCAGGAACCTTTCTCCATTGAACACAGACATAACCACGCTGACCATCGGAATACTCATCGCCGTCAACCTGGGTCAGCGTTTCCGAAGGCCAACCGACATTCGTGCTTTTGCCAGCAATCGTCTGAAGGCATACCGCGGTCTAGAGAGAGCCGAAGCTAGACACGCCACCGCCGAACCGGCCGCTTCGAACAACACAGATGCAGATGCCGGTGCCTGAATCGCCGCTTGCCTGAGGTGTTCCGCTGCCGACCACTGGTGACCCATGGCGATGTGCACTCTTGCCCAATCCAAGTGGAGTCGGGCTGCCTGTGCCCGAGCGGAAACCGGGGAGGAAGGGCCGTGGGCTTCCCCCGAGGCGGTAAACACCACGGTGTTCGAATCAAGAACCTTGAACCTAGTATCGGAGAAGACGCTACCGATCACTTCGAGTAGCTTGTTCGCGCTGTACTCGACAATGTGATACCTGTTACTCGGATGAAGCTCAGCTACCGTGCCAGCAGCTATTGGGGTTGAGCCAACCAGAACGCCATCGTGCACTAGCACTCGCCTACATTCGCGCAGAAATCTCTCCAGAGCCGGCTGGTCAACGTGCTCAATCGCCTCAAACGAAGTGACGATATCTGCGCTCGAATTGCGTAGCGCAAGGTATCCCATATCCATTAGCAAGAAAGTCAGGCGCCCGCTGGATGAAGCCTCGAGCGCCTCAGGCCCAATGGACTTGACAATGTCAAACGCGAGCACTCGCGCTCCCGCATTCCCCAACTCAACACTCCCCCAGCCCGAACCACATCCGGCATCGACGACAACCGATCCCGGCGTTGTCAGCGCGCTTGCGTACTCATAGCGCCGTCTTACCTTCTGGCGCCACGCCTTCGGCAGGGTCGCTAAGTCCATGTGAAGTCGCTCTTCTTCACCATTTGAGAGAACCAGATTGGGGTTGTGCCAGCCGAGTCCCGGAAGCTGCCGGAAAACCCAACTCTGCGGGCAGGGATTCTCAACTCCATCGGCTCCACTCAATGATATCTCCGCCAGCGCGACCATTCGGAACCAAGACGACCACACGTCGCTCTCGCTGACGGAGTACTCCATCAATTTCCATCCGCTATATGCCATCGTTTCCACGCGCGGCCTTATCAGGTTCCGCATGCCGATTCTTGTCATTCGGTAGCGCGAGTTGGGAAGCCTCGACATCGGATTCACTAAGTCAAGCCAATACCGAGGCCCGTAGTCCCGCCTACTCACCCAGCGGAAGCCGCCATCCGCGTTCTGGCACCCCAGGAGAGCACCCCACGCGCGTCTCAGCCCGGCATCGATATCTGCTCTCCGGTAAGTGGTGAGCTTCCTCATGTTGACAAGAATGTCTATCGCGTCGAGATCTTCACACGATCCACCGCCACCAAACGCCGAAAACAGGCCATCTTGCTTCTGCAATGAGAGCGTGCTGTCAATGATCGCTTCAAGGAACTGCACAGGGCGGCCGACATAGTAGTAGAAGAGATAGATGTGAAATGCCCCGGCCATCGCATCGAACAATGACGCGCCTGCTTCGGTTCCCCAATAGCCTGTCGTCGGATCTTGATGCTCGTCTAGCCAATCCAAAGCCTCGCATACGGAAGCAAGCACGAGGTCAGAACCATAGTGCTTGTTCTCATGCAGCATGAACGTCAAGAGAAACATCACCTCATTGCCTTCAAACCAAGGCCTGGACCAATCTCGAGCCGACAGCCACTCGGCCATGCGGCCGGGCAGAGAGTAGTCCTCTACTACCCGCAGCCGGTGGTCGGGTCGGGCGCCCAGGGCATCCAATGCATGAAGGCAGAAATATGTTATTTGGCGCCCGATGTGCTCCGGGCTGTGTGTCGAGAGATCTGCGGCGCTGAGCTGCGACTCCCAAAACATTCCTGTGGTCGGATCTTGATGCCGCTGAAGGAATTCGATCCACTCGCTCCGTTCCCTATTCTCCAGCGTCTGGAGATCTCCCATGAGCTCGCGCGCCAATGCGGCAAAGCAAGAGGAGAGCGCCGTCGGCTCGCAGCTCTGGCTCATACGATATCTTCCGTAGCCATCATCACTCACGCGCATAGACTTAAGCCAAGCGAGCGTATCGGCTGTCAACTCTGCCAGCCTCACACTCCCTTCATTCGAGAGTCTCACCTCAAGCATCTGAGACATGCCTCCATTTCCCCGTCGGGCACCATTCCTTAGCCGCGCGTGCCTACTTGCCGTGCCGGCACCCCTGCGTTAATGCTCATGGGCATGATGTCATCCACCACAACGGCGCCAGCGCCTATCACAGCGCCATCTCCTATCCACACGCCGTCCAAGACCTTAGCACCAGCACCGATCCAGACATCACTCCCTATCGTGATGCCTTCCATCACAAGCTGTTGACTATGGATAGGCTTGTCGACAGCTCCAAACGTGTGGTTTGCGGGAACCACAACCGAGTGAGCCGCGATCCACACGTTATTCCCCACCGTAAGCCCCCCATGACCATACAAGACAGCGTACGGTCCTACCCCACAGTTGTCACCAATAGCGATATCCCCACCGTAAGTCAACAGCATGGCGCCGCGTCGCACAACACAGTTGCTGCCGATACGGATGGAACCGCCGTATTCAGTCGACAGCACCGCCCCGGATTCAACTACTGTGGACGGACCCACATTGATCCTGCGAGCGCTTCCCTCAACAATGGCGCCGTGGGCCAGCCTCACACCTCGCCACAGATGGGGAGCCAACGAATTGTAGAGAGACCTCGCAGCATCTCTGAGTATCCGTCGTATCCCATCATTCATCTGCAATGTCCCTCAGAACGTGGACCGCGGCTCGACAACAAGACAAGCCGTTCACCGCACTTACACTTGCCCAATTCCGCTGCGAACAATGAATCAACCAGGTATTCCGAGGGGGCAGTTCAAGAGCAGCTCTAACCTAGCCTGGTGCTACGCCCCTAATGCCGACAAGATTCCTCCACAGCCCCCCAGAAGCAAGCATTACCCCCATGTAGGCAACGAATCCCAGCAAGGCGACCACGGCCATACTCGCAAGGCCATTGCCAAACCCAAGCTGTATTCCAGACACAATCGCAACGCACATGACAGCTCCGCCAATCAAAGGTTCCCATGGCAATCTGATTGTTAGCGGCAACCGATACCTTACCAAGAGAACGCCTGCTATGGCACTTCCTCCGTGCACGATCAGTGTGCCAATCACCGATCCCAAAGCCGAATAATGTGGGATAAGCAGAAGGTCAAGAAGTACATTCGCAATCGCAGCTAGCGTCGTCAGTTTTGCCACGTCTTTCGCAAACCCCGCGGGGGTAAGACACCCCCCAGCCATCACCGTGCCGAGGGACCTAAGAATCAAGAGTGGGGAAAGCAGGCGAAGGAGGACAGCCGCTCCCATATACTCAGGGGCAAGTGCCGCAAAGAATGGCCCCGCCAAGGCGAATGCAGCGATGGAACTTGGCACTGAATAGATGAATAGCCAGTTGATGACCAAGTCGAATAGGTGCTGTAACTTAGCCCAGCTTTCAGACGTCACGAGTGCGGCGATTGCCGGAAACACCGCCGTCGCTATCGATTGCGCTACTACGAGCAGGACTGTGAACATGGTTGAAGCAAGACCAAGGTAGCCAATCTCTGCTCGATCGTGGGCGTAGAACCCCAGGATCACGATGTCCACGCGCGTATACGCATAGAATGCCAGACTGCTCACAACGAGCGGAGACGCATAAGCAATAAGGGTCCGGAAGGGCGAGGGCAAGGCTTGCCGGCCGCTTCCTGGTTGAATCCATCTGCGCCAAACCACGATCAGAAAGAGAATGGAGACTAGAAGATAGCTTAGCGCCGAGGCCCACAAGACACCTTGGACTCTCAATCCAAGACCATAGAAGAACCAAATTGTCAAAACAAAGCGCAAACTGCTACTTGACAGCTGAGAACCCGCCAGAAGATCCAGGCGGTCCAGGCCCTGAAAAGCCGACTGAACAAACGACATCAGCCCGTTGGCGAACAACGCGATGGCCGCTATTCTGACCATACCTCCCAACTCCGGTTGATGAAACACCTCACTTATCAGATCGGCGCCTAGGAAAACGAGTGTACCCACCGCTGCGGACAACACTGCGATAAGGACAAGGCCCGTCTTGAGGACTTGACTAGGCCCTCTGGAGTCTCCTCCTCGATTCGTGGCCACATGCTTTGCCAAAGATGTACCGAGGGTAGTGACAAGCACAAGTCGCGGCATATCGGTAATGCCGGCCAAGAGAGGAATGTAGCCGTATTCGGAGGGTCCGAGTGGCCGAGCAACAAGAATGGTGAGCGCAAAGGAAAGAAGATAATCTGCTATGCTGCCCAAGAAAGACCAGCTAGCCCCAGACAACGTCCTAATACCAAGATTCACATTCTGCGTTAGTGGCTCTGGCACTTCTACCTCTGCAGGCGTGCCAATGCGTCGCCTGCGGTCCGGCTATTCGGGTCAATTATGATCACCTGTTTGTATGCCGCGATCGCGGCAACCCGATCGCCCTTGCCTTCAGAGATGCTCCCTGCAAGCAGCCAGTACATGCCATTGTCTCCTTCGAGAGACAAGGCTCGGTCAATGGCTCGAGTGGCATCCTCGAAGGCATGAAGGCGACTATACGCCACCGCAAGAATGTACCAAGCGTCCCCACTCCCTGGAAACCTACTTGTAGTTCCGTGTAGGATCTCGATGGCTGTGGACAGATTCCCCGCTTCGATCTGGGCTTCTCCCCTAGCGATCCCAGGTCTGGGATTGTCCCCTGCGACGTCCATTGCCTTTGCATACCAGGAATCGGCGTCGTCGTACATCTGCTGTTCCCGCAAGACGTCTGCCATGGCCATATAGCCTTCGACGGCGTCGGGGGCCAGCGCGATCCCTTCGGCTATTTCCCTTAGTGCCTCGGGGAGGGAAGTGCCTTCGCCTGCGAGGGCAACTCCCAATCCCACATGAGCCCTAGCACTGACTTGAGGATTAGAGGCCCCTTCGCTCAGGAGTTCCTCATACACCGACACCGCCTTAGCCCATTCTTGCGACTCGGTCAAGAAGAAGCCCAAAGAGATCAGGTAGTCGGCTCGCCTATTCGAGGAGGGGTACGCGGCAATTGACCGGAGAAGAATCTCCGCCGCCGAATCCGGATCTGCTCTCCCATAGTAGAAAGCCCAGGCAAGGTCATAGGCAGCCGAGGCCTCATCCAGCCTCCAGGCTTCATCCAAGTAAGCGATGGCATTCTCCCAAGCAGCATCGTTTGCGGATAATTGTCCCGCATACAGCAGCCTACGCCATGCCTTTGCCTGGCCCCATGCCCGCGCACCCTCCGCCACACGACCTTCGTCAATGAGCATTCGTCCCAGATCGAACAGGGCCAACTCACTAGCGTTGCTGCCGACATCATCTTTGAGCGTGGATACCCTTAGCACCGAAATCGCCTCAGACCTGCGTCCCTCACTCCAAAGCGCGTTGGCAAAGATGCGCAGAAAGGCACCCGACGGTGAAGGACTCCGCAAGGCACTCTGTAGAAGTTGCTCCGCTACTGCGTAGTCACCACGAATGAATTTCACGGACCCCAGATCTCCAGCAAGGACCGCATGGAGATCAGGAAGTCTCAAGAGCAGACCGAGTGCAAAGGAGGCGGCCAGACCTACACGTGCGAATGCCATCTTCGGCCCGGACACACGGGACTCCCCTCGAGAGATGTAGGCCGTCTTGTGCATGCTGATAGCCCGATCTATTCCTCTGGTCTCACAAATTCGTTACGCTCTCTGGGGCGCAAAACGAGACGGAGAACACGGCCCATGTCCAATGACGTTCATCGAGAATGAGCCTGTATCAGGCGAGCAGCAGGGGGATACCGTCACCAGATGGCAATTCCGTGGTCATGGTCATCAGCCTCCACATTCAGCTGACCACATCAGAAGCGACAATGCGGCACGAAGCACTGACCCTGATAGAGGGACCATCCTCATCTCCCGCGCTCCGCCCTTCCGACATGGGAAGAAGACAAGCTGCCAGCTACCAGCTCCCAGCACCCGACATCCGGCTGGCAGCTGCGCCTGAGATCCTTGCTGTCCCCCTTGAATTGTGGAGCTATGTGGTCAGCCCGCGATCGTCAGCGGGCGATGGATGGCTGGTAGCTGAGTGCCTTTCCCCCGTCCTTCTCGATCAACTCCATACTCACTTCCAGCGGCACGTAGCGGTCGTTCAACATCTTGAGCAGCACGCGCACGCGTTCGGTCCCCGGCAATCGGGCGTCGAAGAGCGCCTGGTAGCCCTCGAAGGCGCCCTCACGGACGATCACACGATCGCCATGCTGGAAACGATCCGGCAACAGGTCGCCGCCTCCCCAAATCTCCCGCACCCGCGCCGCAATGCCGCGCACGACCGGCTCCGGCACCATCCCCGGCTCGCCGCCCACCTGCACCAGCCCGCACGGAGGATGCGTGCATGGGAGCATGGGCGCGAGTGCAAGCAAGGGTGCGCGGGCGCCGGGGAGCTGGGGTGAAGAACAAGCATGGGAGCTGGGGTGGAGAACAAGCATGGGAGACGGGGTGGAGAACAAGCATGGGAGCTGGGGTGCTGGAGTGCCAGGGAGAAAGACAATACCAGAGCCAGTGTCAGCTTCGAAGAATCCAAGGCGTTGGGTTCGTGATCATGCGGACGAGCTTGCCGATGATGCGATCGTAGGTCTGATGCAGTTCACCGACCGTTTCTGACGGTAGATAATTGCAGTTGAGTGCGAACTTGAGCCAGGTTTGGGTTTCTGCGGCCTCGGACTCTGCGTCATTCAGCTTGCTGACAAAGGCGGCCTCGTAGCGCCTCTTTCGCCAGGCTTCTGCGATATTGGAACACACAGATCGAGCAGAGCGGCGGATTTGATCGGTTAGGGAATAGGTCTCTTCGCGGGGAAACTTCTTCGTTTCTTCGTAGATCCGCATCGCTGCGTCAAACGCCATGCTGTACACATCAAGTTCTTCATGACTTTGAATGCTGCCCACTGCTCTTCCCCCTAGCTCCCCCGCTCCCCTGCTCCCCCGCTCCCCCGCTCCCCTGCTCCCCTGCTCCCTTGCACCTTGCTCCCCCGCTCCCTTGCCCCCGTGCACCGCCAGCTTCGCTGGCGTGCTCCCCTGCCCCCAAGCTCGAGTTGCCGGGCCAATCCTCTGCCTTCACCCCCTGGCTGAACAAGGGCCACCGGCCGCAGATTGACAGGTCTGCCCGCACGTCTTACAATTGAATCTAGAAAGTAAGACCAAGGCTGAGAGCGGGAGGACCCATGATGGGTAAAGTTACGTCCAAAGGACAACTTGTCATCCCGAAGCGGATCCGCGACAGGCTCGGGATTGTGCCTGGAACGGAAGTCCACATCGAAGTCGTCGGGGACAAGATTCTGCTGGAACCGGTCAATCCCCAGTCTCCTATGGAGGCGCTGTATGGGCGCTATTCGGGGACCGATCTGCTATCCGACCTCGAGGCGGAGCACCACGAAGAGCTGAGGGCCGATGAAACGCTTCGTGCTTGACGCATGGGCCTTACTGGCCCTGCTCCAGAAAGAGGAACCGGCCGCCTCACAGGTACGCTCGCTGTTGCAGGAGGCTCAGCAGGAGCGATGGAGAGCTTTCGTCTCCGTCATCAATCTGGGCGAAGTCTATTACGTACTGGGAAAGGCCACAGGCGAGGCGGAAGCTCAAAAGGTCATCGAGGTGATCCGCCGTCTGCCTGTCAAGGTCGTTCCAGCGAACGACGAGCGCGTCTTCGCAGCCGCCCACCTCAAGATCCATCACCCTCTGTCGTATGCCGCCGCCTTTGCCGCCGCCACAGCCGAGGAATGGTCGGCCACGCTGATCACCGGGGATCGGGAGTTGCTGGCGATGCAAGGTACGACCCCGGTGGAGGCGCTCGAAAGGTCATAGCCAGCCCACGCACGCGGCTGGTCCGCCTCACGGAAGAAGACCATCAGGAAGCCTGGCGGCTCTTCGCCGAATTCCCCGACAAAGCCTGGAGCCCCTTCGATTGCGCCTGCCTGGCCGGCGCCCGGGCGAGAAAGATCGAGCAGGCCTTCGCCTTCGATCAGCCCTTCGCCCAGATGGCCGGGGCGGGGTTGCTGCGGTTGCCGTGAAAGCAGGGATCAGGTTTCAGATTCCCGGTTGCAGGCTTCAGGCTGCGGGTTTCAGGTTACGGGGTACAGGAGAAAGCGGAAGCCTGGTGGCGCGGATACCTGATAGCTGTTAGCTGTTCGCTGCCCGCTGCCGGGCCGCTCTACGTTCTGAGCCTGATCCAGGAGCTGCAGGCGGGCGGGATCGCCAGGGTGCGAAACCTCATGGACGATGGCGGGAAATCAAGAGGCTTCTCTGGGCGCGGGGGCGCCTCGTAGTGGCGGCGGCTCATACGCATTGCCCGACTTCGGAGCGCTATCGAGCGCTGAGACTACCTTGAAAATCCCCCATCCGGCGGTGGAATTTCAAGGTACAATGGCCTTGTGATTGACAGAGCTAGATTACGAGCGCAGATCGAGACGGCTTTGAGTCGGAGCAGGGTGGTGGCCCTGATCGGAGCGCGTCAGAGTGGCAAGACTACCATGGCGCGGCAGTTTGTCCAAGCCGACTCCGTCAATTACTTCGATCTCGAAGACCCGGTCAGCCTGGCCCGGCTGAATGAGCCGATGACGGCCTTGCGCGACCTGCGCGGGCTGGTCGTGATTGATGAAGTTCAGCGTCGGCCCGACCTCTTTCCCATCCTGCGCGTGCTGGCCGACCGCGATCCGCTGCCAGCGCGCTTTCTGGTCCTCGGCAGTGCCTCCCCCGACTTCTTGCGCCAGCCCTCGGAATCGCTCGCTGGGCGATTGGAGATTGTCACCCTAAGCGGATTCAGCCTGAGCGAGGTGGGAGCAGACGCCCATGAGCGGCACTGGCTGCGCGGCGGCTTTCCCCTGTCCTTTCTCGCGCCGAGCGATGGCGATAGCGCCGCCTGGCGTCAGGCTTTCATCCAAACCTTCCTCGAACGCGACCTGCCGCAACTGGGCGTTGGTACCGCGCCGGCGACGCTCCGGCGGTTTTGGACCATGCTCGCGCACTATCATGGGCAAATCTGGAACGCCGCCGAAATCGCACGTTCACTGGGCGTCGGCGAGACGACTACCCGGCGCTACCTGGACTTGCTCGAAGGCGTGTTTATGGTGCGGCAGTTGCCGCCGTGGCACGCCAATCTGAAGAAACGCCAGGTCAAGTCGCCCAAGGTCTACATTCGAGACAGCGGCCTGCTACACACGCTGCTCGGCATCCACTC
>Ga0326597_10003393_pt1 | contig 22991 bp, 18 predicted proteins | sample RVTome_12_FD_203789 | JGI IMG/M metagenome (GOLD analysis project Ga0326597, IMG submission 203789) | Soil microbial communities from uranium-contaminated site in the Upper Colorado River Basin, Wyoming, United States - RVT100D185 | ecosystem: Environmental > Terrestrial > Soil > Contaminated >... | reverse complement strand
TGCGGCCAGCCTCGCCACGACCTCCTCGATCGGCTCGATCTTGCCGAGCATGAGCAGCGATTCGCCGGCGCGCTGCGCGAGCGCCATCGGCGTCTCGAGCGCGAGCCGGAAGCTCCCGATCGTGTAGTCGCGCGCCTTCGTCAGCTCCTCGTCGCCCACCAGCTCGTCGACCAGCTTCCTCAGCTCGGCCTTGATCACGCGCACCGTCTCGGTCAGGTTCTCGGCGCTGATCCCCGCGCTGATGCCCAGCACGCCGGTATCGTTGTAGCGCGTCAGCGACGAGCCGATGGAGTAGGCCAGGCCGCGTCGCTCGCGCACCTCCTTGAACAGGCGAGAGCTCATCCCGCGCCCGAGCACAGCGTTCATGATCATCGCCGCGTAGCGGTCCGGGTCGGTGCGCGAGATGGCGCGCAGCGCCAACGCCAGGTTGCTCTGCGTGATGTCGCGCGCCTCGACGACGGCGTTCTCGGCCGGGATACCGTTGCGCGCCACGGCCACGGGCGGCGGACTCCCCCCGCCGAGCCCGTCGAACAGCTTGCTCGCGGACGCGAGCACCTCCTCGCGCGTCGTGTTGCCGCCGACGCTGAGCACCATGTTCTGCGGCACGTACCACGTCCCGATGTGCTGCATGAAGTCGTCGCGGTTGAGTTCTTGCACCGTCTCGACCGTGCCTGCTACCGGCCAGCCGAGCGGCTCGTCGCCGAAGCAGGCTTGCGAGAGCAGCCGGCCCGCCCACGCCGACGGCTGGTCGTACGCGCGCCGGATCTCCTGCTGCACCACCGTCCGCTCGCGGTCGAGCTCCTCGCCGTCGATCATCGAGTAACGCATCATGTCCACGAGCACGTCCATCGCGAGCGAGAGCTTGTCGAACGGCACCTGGTTCCAGTAGCAGGTCAGCTCCTGGCTTGTGTACGCGTTCAGGATGCCGCCCGCGCCCTCGACCGCCTCCGCGATATCGATCGCGGTCGGGCGGCGCTCCGTGCCCTTGAACATCATGTGCTCCAGATAGTGCGAGAGGCCGTTCGTGCGCGGGTCCTCCGCGCGCGAGCCGACCCCCACGAACACGTTCACGCTCACGGATTGCGCGGTCGGGACGGGTGTCGTCACCACGCGCAGCCCGGAGTCCAGCGTATCGATCTCCCAGGTGGCTTCAGCCATGCAACGCTCCTCCTCCGGTCCTACTCGCTTACTGGTATCAGGCTTTTCAATTCTACCCCGTCGTCTCGCAGCTTGGCGGCCTCGACCGCGACGCCCAGCTTGATCAGCTCGCGGCTCGGCCGGATGTCCTTGAAGCGGTTGAGCGCCAGCGCCGCGCGCAGCCGGCCGTCCTTCAGGTAGAACGCCGTGAACTTGCGACCGGCCACGTCGCCTCGCATGACGATCTCGTCCCAGCTCGATGCGTGACCGACGTACTGGAGGTTGAGGTCGTACTGGTCCGACCAGAACCATGGGATCTCGACGTAGGCCTCGCGCCGGCCCAGCATGTTCTTCGCCGCCAGCACGCCCTGGTTCTGCGCGTTTGCCCAGTGCTCGACGCGCAGGCGCTCCTGCAGCACGGGATGGTAGAAGCGCGCGACGTCCCCCGCTGCGAACACGCCGGCGACGGAGGTCTCCGCGTATTCGTCCACCACGATGCCGTTCTCGACGGCGAGGCCCGCCTGCTCCGCCAGCTCCGTCGCCGGCTCGATGCCGATGCCCACCACCACAAAGTCGCAGTCGATCGCGCGCCCCGACGCGCCCACCACGCGCTCGACGCGTCCGCTCCCTTCGAAGCGGTCGATCGCCTCGCCGGTCAGCAGCTCGACGCCGTGCTCGCGGTGGATCTCGCCGTACAGCCGGCCCATCTCCTCGCCCAGCGCCCGCCCGAGCGGCACCGGCGACATCTCCAGCACGGTCACGTCGAGGCCCTGCATCCGCGCCGACGCCGCCACCTCCGCGCCGATGAACCCCGCGCCGATCACCACCAGCCGGCGGCCCGGCTGCAGCTGCGCCGCGATGCGCTCGCTGTCGGCCACGGTGCGCAGCTCGTAGATGCCGTCGAGGTCGCTGCCAGGCGCCGCGAGCCGTCGCGGCCTGCCCCCCGTCGCCAGCAGCAGCCGGTCGAACGCGATGCGCTCGCCGCCCTCCAGCTCCACGGCCCGCTCCTGGAGGTCGAGGCCCGTCGCGCGGACGCCCAGGCGCAGCTCGATCCGCTGCTCCTCGTAGAAGCCGGGCTTGTGGATGAAGATCTTCTCGCGCGGTACCTGCCCGCGCAGGTACTCCTTCGAAAGCGGCGGTCGCTCATACGGCGGGTCCGGCTCGGCGCCGATGAGCACGACGCGGCCGTCGAAGCCCTCCTTGCGGAGCGCTTCCGCCGCGCGGCCGCCCGTCAGGTTCGCGCCGGCGATGACGAAGGTCTGGTCTGCCATTGGGGCTTCCGGGGAGTCAGTATAGGCGATCGCGGAGCCGGGTGCAGGGCCGTGCTAGACTGGGCCGGGCGGGCCGGAGGAGCAGTCGTGCTTGCGTGGATCCCGGTGGCGGCGCTCATGCTCGCCGGACTCGGCGGCATTGCCGCTGGCCTGGGCCGGGCGAGGTTCCAACCTGCGCCGGTCATCGCCAATGTAATCATCGTAGCCACCTACGCCGCCGCGGTTGCAGCCGTTGCGGCCTGGGCCAGCCAATGTTGGAACTGCAACCTGAGCGGCAGCTACGAGGACGACCGATCGTTCCTCTACTACGTAACCGTCGTGTTCCTCGGCCTATTCGCTATCGTTGGAGTGGCACTAACGTGGATTGCGGCGCTCGTGTCCACCTGGATCTGGCGAGGGCAGAGTCCCTTGAACGTGCGAGGCGTTGTCCTGTCATGGGCCGTCCTGATATTCGCTGTGGCCGTGCTGGTCAACTTCCCGCCCTCGTAGCATGTAACCCTGTTCAGAGTCAGGGGATACCAGTCCCGCGGGTTGAAACCCGTGGCTTCAGCCATGAGCTGAGAAGCTGCGGGATTCATCCCGCAGAATTCGGAAACTTCTTCACCGCGGGCGTCGCAGAACTTGGCCGCCGCTGGTGCTTCATGGCGGTGAGGATGAGGATGGTCGCGAGGCCGAGCGGGCTCATGGTCTTCATACGCGAGCAGAAGCGCAGCAGCCCGCCGCCCGTGGGTACCTGGTGGCAAGAACCCGAAGGGAGAGCAACGGCTGCTGCGACGGCGCTACTCTAGCATGTCGAACATTCCTTGTCTACCTCTGACGTGGGCGCAAGCTGGGAACGAAGCCGCTGAATTCGGTGCTCGGAGGGGCCCGTCGACTGTTGGCGATCGCCACAATGGCGGTACCCGCGGTCAGCCAAGCTACGCCCGCGCCGATGAGCGCCGCGACGACCCAGGTAAGGGCGTCGTTGCCGCGCAGTTTGCCGGGCCCGAAGCCTGCGGTCGGCGCCTGGGCCGCCCCTGCCACCTCGGACTGAGCAGCGCCAGTCGTGCTTGTTCCGGATGCCGGCGACGTCTCGCAACCTAAACCGTCGCCGTCGTTATCCAGGCCGAAGGGATCGGGCCCGACAACGGTCACCTGGCCAGTGTAGAGTGGCCCGTCCTCCTCGCCGCCAAGGCAGTCGTAGTCGGTGGCGTTCGCGTCGAGGCAAGCGCCCTGGTACGACGTGTGGCAGCTTTCTTGCGCTTGGACGCGAGCAGCCGAGCCGTTCAGCGATGCTGCAAGCAAGGCGAAGACCATGAGGCTGCCAAGGGCTATCCATCTCATTTGCGCCACCTCGGAGTGGAGCAAGTGTACGAGATAGGTAGGCCATAGCCGAACTGCACACCACACCGCTTACAGGAGACGTCGATCAGCTAGCGGTTGGCGAGGGGTTAACAGGTACGGCCTCCTCTGTAATGCTAACCTTCCAGCCCTGCCTTCTGAGATCGTCCCAGGTTACGGTCTTAGAGAATACTACGGCGCCTGTCTCGTCCTTCGCCTCAATGGTTTTCGCACCACGGAATCGCAGCAGGTCCGATGTCTCCTTGGCGAAGGGCTTGATACTCACATCTCGCGCTCCGGACACGTAGATAGTCAAGGAGCTGGCTGTTCGATTCTCGTAGGTCACGTCGTGACCGGGATCACAGGCCAGCGCTGCTAAAGCGAAAATTGCCAGGACTGACGTCACGAGAATCCGAGGCAATATGTAGCTAGCCCCAACTCGTCTCAGGCTGGAACGCACCTTGACCAAATCCTCTATTCGTAGTTGTCTGTGCATTCGCCTTGTGCCGCGTATGCCTCTTGCTCGAAGCGATTGGAATCGTATCCTCCTTGAGATTCCCAGAAGTATCGAGGCAGCCAAGTCACGCCGTACTTGTCTCCTTGCCGCACATGTGCAAGTTCGTGACATGTCGTGATTGGACCTATTGCTCCTCTCCCAAAGACGAAGTGCCCGACGGTTATCGTACGCGCGTTCGGGAATGCTCTGAAAACCCAGCAAGCACCCCAGCAGTTCTCGTAGAATACCGTGCCGCCGGCCTCAAAGCGGTCTCCAAATGACAGGCGCGCTACCGCAAGGCCCAGGCTGTTCTGAATGACGCTTCCAGGATGATCGATCATCGTGTCGATGTACTCCACCGTGTCCTTGAAGTCATTCACAGGCTTGGTGACAATGTCCTTGACAATCCCGCAACCAGGGCAGGGAATTAGCCCGTACGGATCGACCAAATTCACAGGATTGTTCCCGACGTAAGGATAGCGTTGTAGCAGGGGTAGCGGATCCTGGCTCAAGAACCGCCCCGTCGCGTTGTCATAGTACCGAGCCCGCAGGTACTGCATCCCTGTAGTATCGACCTGCTCGCCGGTGAACGTGAACTCGTTCGGCTGCGTCCCCGTCTGCGTGCGGATCGCGCCGAACACATCATACTGGTACGTCTTCTGGACCGCTCCTGTCGAGCTGGTGATCGCCGTCGTGCTCCCCAGCCCGTCTGTGTGGTAGTAGAACTTCTTGTTCTGGCTGTTCGACACGCTGATCAGATCGAGCCCGTACAGGTATCGATTGCCGGCGCTGTCGCGCAGGATCACCGGCATGCCCGTCGCGTTGCCCCAGGCGAACGTGGTCGTCGTCGCGCCGATCGCCCGGCTCGTCCGCAGCCCGTTGCCGTTGTACACGTAGCTCCCGGCCACGCCGGCCAGGTTCGTGCTCGTCAGCCGGTTCTCGGTGTTGTAGCCAAAGGTGTCCGTACCACGCGTTGTCTGGTTGCCGTTGTTGTCGTAGCCGTACGTCACGCCGCCCGCCGCCGTCATCTGGTCGGCGTCGTCGTACGTGTAGCTGGTCGGCGTCCCGTTGTGCACCTTCGTCAGCCGGTTCCCCATCGGGTCATACGTGTAGCTCTGCGTGTCCCCGTTCGGGTACGTGACTGCGCTTAGCCGGTACAGCTGGGCGCCGCCGACGCCTCCGCGTCCAGCGCGCCTGCGCACGCCGTGTCCTCGGCATGACCCAGCGCGGCCAGCACTCCCCCCAGGATCGACTCAAGCTGCCCGGCCTCGGCCTCGCTCAGGTGCCGCCCAAAGTGCTGCGCGATGGCGGAGCGCAGCAGCGGCCCAACTTGCGCCAATGCGCTGCGCCCGGCCGCCGTCAGCACAGCGTACGTCCCGCGCCTGTCCGAGGGGCAGCTCGCCCGCTCGATCAGCCCGGCTCGCTCCAGACGGTCGACCAGTCGCGTCGCGCCGCTCCGGCTTAGCACCAGCCGGTCCGCCAGCTCCTGCATCCGCAGCGCCCCGTCCGGGGCCGCTGCCAGCCGGAGGAGCACCTCGTGCCAGGTCAGAGGAATGCCCCGCCCGCGCTCCAGTTCCCGTTCGATGGCGTCCAGCAGCACAGCGTGAGCCTGAACCAGCGTCCGCCAGGCAGCTTCGGAAGTTCGCGCCTCCATCACTGTCAGTTTACGAGATAACTGTTGACAAAGCAACCATCTCGTGGTATGGTAGTTGTAGAGGCAATGATTGCAAGGGCAATCGCCAGCCAGAACGAGGAGGATTATCCATGACCCAAGTAGCAGCTACCACCCAGACCTCGGCGCCCGCCGTCTGGGCCGTCGACCCGGCTCACGCCTCGGTCGAGTTCGCCGTCAAGCATCTCATGCTTGCCACGGTTCGCGGCCGGTTCGGCCGGCTCGAAGGCACCATTCGAGGCGACCCCGGCGATCCGCTCTCGGCCAGCGCGGAGGCCGTGATCGATGTCGCCAGCATCGACACGGGCAGCGCGGACCGCGACACCCACCTGCGTTCGGCGGATTTCTTCGATGCTGAGCGCTTCGCGTCGATCCGCTACGCCAGCCGCGCCGTTCGTCAGACCGGCGATGGCGAGTTCGAGGTCGATGGCGACCTTACCATCCGCGATGTCACCCGTCCCGTCACGCTGAGCGTCACGCTGGAAGGGCGGGTGAAGGACCCGTGGGGCAACGATCGCGTCGGCCTGAGCGCCGAGGGGAAGATCAAGCGCAGCGACTTCGGCCTCAAGTGGAACATGCCGCTCGAGACCGGCGGCGTGCTCGTGGGGGAGGACGTTCGCATACTCCTCCAAATTGAGGCGGTACGACAGGCCGCATAACCTCGCGCCGTTGCGGCATGCACAAGGGGCGGGCGCAGGCCCGCCCCTTGTTCGTCGATAGGCCGGCGACAAACCGTCCTGTCTGCCCTGGCATATCGCCTTTTCTACAGTCCGTGGCGTATAATTACTCGCCTGCCGCCCCGCCTTGTCGCGGCCGGCCTCGAACGTCAAGGACAGCGAGAAGGAGCCAGCGATGCTGAACGAAGCCCTCAACGGCAAGATCCTCAACGTCAACCTTTCGACGGGCACCGCAGAGCCCGAGACGATCCCGGAGGAAACCTATCGCGCCTACCTGGGCGGCTACGGCCTGGGCGCCCGCCTGCTCTTCGACCGCATCCCCGCCGGCGCCGACCCGCTCGGCCCCGACAACGTCCTCGGCTTCTTCCCGGGCCTCCTCACCGGCACCCCCCTCTTCGGCATCCGCTACCAGGCCGTCGCCAAGTCGCCCAAGAACAACGGCTGGGGCGACGCGAACTGCGGCGGCGACTTCGGGCCCTTCCTCAAGCACGCTGGCTGGGACGGCCTCCTGCTCTACGGCCAGGCCGGCAGGCCGGTCTACCTGCTCATCCAGGACGACCAGGTCGAGATCAAGGACGCCTCCGACCTCTGGGGCATGCTCGCCATCGACGTCGAGATGGCGCTCAAGGAACGCCACGGCAAGAAGGCCAGCGTCGCTTGCATCGGCCCCAGCGGCGAGCACATGTCGCTCATGGCCGGCATCTGCAACGAGCGCGGCCGCCTCGCTGCCCGCAGCGGCCTCGGCGCCGTCATGGGCTCGAAGAAGGTCAAGGCCCTGGTCGTCCTCGCCTCGCGCAACATCCTCGCCGGCGACAACAAGGACGTGCGCATGATGGTGCGCACCTCCCTCGATGAGTTCGTCAAGCCGCTCGCATCGTTCTTCCGCACCTACGGCACCACTGGCATCACCGCCGGCTCGGCCATGTCCGGCGACTCGCCCGTGAAGAACTGGGGCGGCGCCGGCATCGCCGACTTCCCATCGGCAGGCGACCTCGCCGGTGACAACTTCAACGCCAAGATGGACAAGAAATACGCCTGCTGGCACTGTCCGCTCGCCTGCGGCGCCGAAAGCCACGAGTCGACCAACCCGAAGTACCCCTACCCCAAGCACACCCACCGCGCCGAATATGAAACGGCCGCTGCCTTCGGCACGATGAACCTGATGTCGGACATCGATGCTCTCCAGTACGCCAACCACCTCTGCAACCAGTACGGCTTCGACGTGATCGCCGCCGGCGCCACCGTCTCCTTCGCCTTCGAATGCTACGAGAAGGGGATCATCACCAAGGAGGACACCGGCGGCCTCGAGCTCAAGTGGGGCGACGACGAAGCCGTGATCAAGATGCTTGAGCTCATGGGCACGCGCGAGGGCGTCGGCGAAATCTTCGCCGACGGCGTCATGCGCGCCGCCGAGCGCCTCGGGCCCGCCGCGCAGGAGTTCGCCATCCACATCGCCGGCGAAGAGGTGCCCATGCACGACCCGAAGCTCCAGCCCGAGTTCTTCACCACCTACAAGCTGGACCCCACGCCCGCCCGCCACACCCAGTACGAGGGCGCCACGCGGCCGCAGTGGGGCCTGGCCGCCGCCCCCGGCGAGCGCACCCAGTACGAGGGCCGTGGCGAGCACCACAAGGGCCGGTCGGAGTACATGCACGTCGTCAACAGCGCGGGCATGTGCATGTTCATCATGATGGCCGCGCCGAACAACCGCATTCCTGAGTGGATCAACCTCACCACCGGCTGGGACACCACCCACGAGGAGATCCTCAAGGCCGGCGAGCGCATCGCGAACCTCAGGATGGCCTTCAGCGTGCGCGAGGGCGACATCGTCACCAAGCGCCACGTGCCCGGCCGCGTCGTCGGCAGCCCGCCGCTCGCCGTTGGCCCGCACGAGAACGTCTCCCTCGACACCGACAAGCTGGAGAAGGAGTACCTCCAGGCCTGCGACTGGGACCTCGAAACGGCTACCCCCAGCCGCCGCAAGCTCGAGGCGCTCGGCCTCAAGGACGTCGCGGAGGCCATCGGCGCGAAGTAGCCGGCCAGCCTTCGGGCCGCCGTCGGTCCCCATTCTTTCGAAGGCCAGCCTTCAGGCTAGTGATTCTCCACAATAGGAACGGAGTCCTTCCCGCAAGGGAAGGACTCCGTTGTACTCCGTCCTAACTCTGTTGGACTAGGGTCCGTGGTTCGGGATTGCCGGCGCAGCTGCGCTGTTACAGACCTGTGGCGCAACGCAGTACCACGGGCGGTCGCCCGCCGGCCACGCCGCGCCGACGTCATACGACTCGTGCGTCGCCGTCGTCGGGTCCGGGTCGTGGCCCAGGCAGGGCTGGGAGACCTGCTGCGCCGCGCCCAGCACGTCGCTCGTGATGTCGATGTTTCCGTTCGGCGCGCTCTTGTTCCAGCCGAACGGCCCGTAGCCCAGCACACCCCGGTCCTTCCGAGGGGCGTAGTTCGGGTTGCCGGCCCCGTTCGCGAGCGCTATCTGCAGGAGATCCGACGTGACGGCCACCGCTCCGTCGTGGTTGATGTCATACCAGTCGTAGGGGTTCCACGGGTCGCGGATGCCGCCCTGGTTGAGCACCGGCCGCAGCTCGCGCTCGTCCAGGCAACCGTCGCGGTCGGTGTCGTCATCAATGCCGTCGTTCCCCGGCTCGCCCAACACCGAGTCGTACGTCGTGCTCGTCGTGACGTCCTCTCCCGCCGCGTCGTCGCAGTCATCTGCGTTACCATCGATGTTGTCGTGGAACGCGTCCAGCACCACGCGGATTGTCCCAGTGTTCGTGCCGAGCGGAGTCTTGTCGGCCACCGACGTGCTGCTGACTTGAAGGTTGATGCCTGGCGTGAAGTCCGGGATGCACGCCGAGGTCAGACTCAGGACGCCGTCGGTCGTTCCGTTCGTGTCAACGTGTGGCACCGGGCCCAGAATCACGTGCGTGAAGCCCCCGGTGCTCAAGAACGGCTGCCCCGCGATCGAGTTGATCACGTTCAGGTCGTGCCCTACGATCTGCGCCGGCTTGGTCGGGCCGTCCTTCGGCTGGCCCTGCGCGTAGCAGACGGCCGTGACGCCCACGCTGGTGCCCGGCATCTGCGCCGGAGGTTCCTGGATGCCCCCCATCCCCAGGTTGGTGTCAACGCCTGGCTGGGAGCTGCCGTTGCGGCAGCGTAGGAAGCCGTCCGCTCCTGTCACGATCGACCCGGTCGGGTGCACCGGGTTTGGGCATGGCCCATCGCCGCCCGGCGACTTGTTGTACGTCCCCGCTGCCGCGCAGCGCCCTGTCATGTGGAACTGGTCTTGCAAGCCGCCCGCGCCGTCCTCGGTGGGCGTCTTGATCTTCGTCACCCGGTTGTTGTGGCCGATCAGCTCACAGGTGGTGAGCGGGAGCGGGTTGCCCGCGTTGCAGACCAGCAAGCCGCCCGCCGGGAAGAAGCCGACTGCGCTCTTCACGTTCATTTGGAAATGCACGCTCACCTTGGTCACGCCCGGGTGGCCCGCCATGTTCGCCACTTGGCTCGGCTGCGCGTAGCCCGTCGGCCGGTGGACGTACGCCCGGTTCGTCGGCTGAATCGCCCGCCGGATGATCCGGATCTGGTTCACGCCCGCGCCGACCATGTCGTACTCCATCATCTCGCCGGCCTGGCCGTTCAGCAGATTGGACGTCTGCACGTCCTGATGGCCGATGGAGATGGAGCCGGTCGTTGGGAAGCCTGCCGTGCTCGTGAGCTGGATCAGGAACGACGCGGCTCCGAGTGGGCTCGGGCAGTTGGTGGCGAACGTCTCGCCCGCCGGCTTGGTGCAGCCGCCGCGGATGTTCGTGATGTTGTTGTTGCCGGCCATCCCCAGGTCTCCGTCCACGAGGGTGGTCTGCGGGCCGTCCGTTGCCGTCACCGGCGCTTCGGTCACCGTCGCGAGCTTCACCTTGCTCCCCGCCGGGTGGGCCTTCTTGATCATCGCCGGGTTGGTCGGCTTCTGCGGCCCCCGCTCCGTGATCGTGAACCCGCAGTGGACTTCGTACAAACGATCGTCTTTCGGCGGGATGCTGGAGACGATGTTGGTGCAAGGCGGGTTGGTCAGCTTGTTCATCGTAAGGGTTCCGCCGGCCACGATGATAATCCGGTAGAACCCTTGCTGCTCCAAACAGCCCGGTCCCTGAGGAGGATCGTCCGTTGGGTCCTCGTTCCAGTACACCGTCTGTCCCGCTAGCGGCGGCACGGTCTTGTAGACGACGTTGACCGTGATGACCTTGAAGGTGGCGGGATTGCACCCCTTGGTCTTCACCTTGAGGCTGGCGGGGAGTTCAATGGGATTCGTGATGGAGCCGGGACCAATCGCACCCTTGATGGCCGAGTAGGTCATGATCTCGGCGCCGTTCTTGTCGCCATCGCCCCACAGCCCGTCGCTGACCAGAAGCTGGCCGCTGGGCGGGAATCCACCTGTCGAATTGACCTTCAGGTTGAAGAGGGGTTGCGTGACCGCGTCCACGGCGAGCACCGTCCTCGCGACCGGCGTGCCCGGTATCACGAATTCCGATACGGCCACTGACTGGTTCACGTTGACGCCAGCGGCATACGCCGTGCCGCCGAACATCGGCAGCAGGCCCGCACCGGTCACAACCGCGGCGATCGCCGCCAGCAGCCATAGTCTTGGCTTCACGTGTTCCGTTCGATGCATGTAGGTCCTCCTCGACATAAGCTGCCAGCCTCTCCGCCCCGAACAGCCCGCCTACGTCGGAGGCCTGGGCTGCAAACGTTTGCTCGACGCATCACCAGGCGGAGTTTGCCACCTTGTGAAGCCGATCATACACCCGCTGTCAAGGCCCCTGCCACCCGTTGTCAAGGCCCTGCCGCCAGCCGCCTCGAGTCCCCTCACTGAACACGCGACCACCCCGGGCCGTCCCGCGCTGGGCCCGACGCCCAGATCATCACCCGAATCGTCTCCACGCCAGACGACCGGCTGCGAAGCTGCCTGCTACACTCGAACCGCCATGATCCGCGTGCGCCTCTACAACCTGCTCGCCGAACGCTCCCTCTCCGGCAAAGACCAGTACGAGCTGCCTTTCGAGCAGGGGCTGCGGCCGGTCGACATCATCCGGCGCGAGGGCTTCCGGGGCGAGGAGGAGGAGGCCATCGTCGTCCTCATCAACGACGAGCAGGCCGCCCGCGAAACCTCCCTCTCCGACGGAGATCGGGTAGAGCTGATGATCAATATGGTGGGCGGCTAGAAACGGCAGAAGGAGACCGTAGCGGCGACCTTTAGGTCGCCACGGCGTGTCTACCTTCCCTGGGCGGGCGGTGGCAAGAAGACGTTCCCTTGGGCCGAGGCCTAGGCTCAGATAGAGCGAGACGGCCCTTCGTCTGAAGGGCCGTCTGTGTGTTCCGGAGGGGGCCGCGGGGTCATGACTGGTGGCCTTGCGACAAACCCTCGGTAGGAGGTCAAGCCCAGTATCGCATCAGGGTGTTGTGCGCCTATGGTAGCCCTCCTAAGAAATTGTAAAATCTGCCGGCGAATCTGATCCGCGACCGCCGGCTGCCCGTCGAGCCCCCGATCAACCGCTTTCCAGCCTACACCCTTGACGCCCAACGCCCGTTTCCGCTAGTATGTTTAGCGGGCGGCACCCCGGTGCCGTCAGTTCTTTTTGATGCCGAAGTACATCTTCGTCACCGGCGGGGTCGTCAGTTCCGTAGGGAAAGGCATCACCACCGCTGCCATCGGTCGAATCCTCAAGTCTCGGGGCCTCTCCGTCGCCATCCAGAAGCTCGACCCCTACCTGAACGTCGACCCTGGCACGATGTCCCCCTACCAGCACGGCGAGGTCTTCGTCACCGCCGACGGCACCGAGACCGACCTCGACCTCGGCCACTACGAGCGCTTCCTCGACGCTAACCTGACGAAGAGCTCCTCGCTCACGACGGGCCAGATCTACCAGGCCGTGCTCGCCAAGGAGCGCCGAGGCGACTTCCTCGGTGGCACGATGCAGGCTATCCCCCACGTCACCAACGAGATCAAGGACCGCATCCGCGGCGTCGCCCGCGAAAGCGAGACCGACGTGGTAATCATCGAGGTCGGCGGCACGGTTGGCGACATCGAAGGCCAGCCCTTCCTGGAGGCCATCCGCCAGATGCGCAAGGAGGAGGGCCGCGACGGCACCGTCTCGGTCCACGTGACGCTCCTCCCCTACGTCGGCGCCTCGGGCGAGCTCAAGACCAAGCCCACCCAGCACAGCGTCCGCGAGTTGCGCAGCCTCGGCATTCAGCCAGACGTGATCGTCTGCCGCAGCGACCGGCCCGTGGCCGACGAGCTGCGGGCGAAAATCGCCCTCTTCTGCGACGTCGAGCGGCGCGGCGTCATCCCGCTCCTGACGATGCCCAGCATTTACGAAGTGCCGCTCGTCCTGGAGGAGCACGGCCTCGGTGACTACATCCTCGAGCTGCTCGGCATCGAGCCGAAGGAACGCGACCTCCAGGACTGGCGCGACCTCGTCGACCGCCTGGCCCACCCGGGCGGCCGCGTGACGGTCGCCGTGGTCGGCAAGTACGTCGAGCTGCACGACGCCTACCTCTCGGTCAAGGAGTCCCTCACGCACGCCGGCGTCTACCATAACGTTGCGGTCGATGTCCGCTGGGTGCACTCCGAGGCGCTGGAACGCGGCGACCTGACCGCGCTCGAAGGCGTCGACGGTATCGTCGTGCCCGGCGGCTTCGGTGAGCGCGGCTTCGAGGGCAAGATCGAAGCGGCCCGGCTCGCCCGGACGGAAGGCATTCCCTATCTGGGTCTCTGCCTTGGCATGCAGGTCATGGTCGTCGAGGTGGCGCGCGACCTTCTCGGCTTCGAAGAAGCCAACTCGAGCGAGTTCGCGCCGGACACCCCGCACCCGGTGATCACCCTCCTTCTGGAACAAGAGGGGGTCACCGACAAGGGCGCGACGATGCGTCTCGGCTGCTACCCCTGCCGCCTGGTGCCGGGCACCAAAGCCGCCCAGGCCTACGGCTGCGACGGTGTCGACGAGCGCCACCGCCATCGCTACGAGTTCAACAACGCCTATCGCGACCGCCTCGCCGAGGCCGGCCTCATCGCGAGCGGCCTCTCGCCCGACGGAGAGCTGGTCGAAATCTGTGAGATCGAGGGCCACCCGTTCATGGTCGGCAGCCAGTTTCATCCGGAGTTCCGCTCCCGGCCGCTGCGGCCGCACCCGCTCTTCCGCGACTTCGTCGGCGCTGCCGCCGGCCGCTCGACCGGCCGCCTGCCGGTCGAGAACGAGCTGCGGACGCCACGCGTCTCGGACGCCACCGGCGTGCCTGCCGGCGGCTGATCGTAAGCGCGCGTGGCGGCAACAATCAGGGTTCACGCGCCTTTTCGGAGAGCCGGGAAGGCGTTATAATGAGGGTGCCCGAACAGCTCCAGCGCTGACATCGCGACAGGAGGCAGCATGCGTCTCTTCCTGGACACCGCCAGCATCGATGAGGTGCGGCAGGGCGCCCGCATGGGCATCCTGGCCGGCGTAACGACCAACCCCTCGCTGATGGCCAAGGAGCGCGGCGTCACCTACCGCCAGCGCGTGGTCGAGATCTGCGAGGCCGTTCAGGGACCCGTCTCCGCCGAATGCGTCTCGCGCGAGCTGCCCGCCCTCCTCGAGGAGGCGCGCGAGATCGCGGCCTGGCACAAGCACGTCGTGGTCAAGATCCCGATCGACGAGCTGGGTCTGGAGGCGACCTCACTCCTCGCCCGCGAGGGCATCACCATCAACATGACGCTCATCTTCTCCGCCAACCAGGCGCTCCTCGCCGCGACGGCCGGCGCCACCTACGTCAGCCCCTTCGTCGGCCGCATCGACGACGCCGGCCAGGATGGCATGGAGGTCGTGCGCGAAGCGGTCGAGATCTTCGACCGCTACCACCTGCCGTCGCAGGTCCTCGCGGCAAGCATCCGCCACCCCCGCCACGTCGTCGAGGCCGCTCGCGCCGGGGCGCCCATCGCGACGCTGCCGTTCGCCGTCCTCAAGGCAATGGTCCGCCACCCCCTCACCGACGTGGGCATCGAGCGTTTCCTCGCCGACTCCAGAACGTATGATCGGGAATCGGCCCGCGAGCAGGCCAGTTCGTGACAAGCGCGTGACAGGAGGGGTATTGCGCCACTGAGCAAGTTCGTTCATCATTAGAGCGTTAATTCTGCCGGCGCCTCCATCTCCCGGCGCCCGGCGAAATCCCCCAGCTTAACCGGCTGTCAGACGATACGTAGTGAGAAGGATGATGTAGTGCAGCACAAAGCTGTGTCGATGTGGATGGTCACGTGACGATCGCAGAGCTCGAGAGCAAGACCCGCGAGGACTTGCTGGACCTGGCGAAGGATCTCGGCGTCTCCGGGTACAGCGCGCTCAAGAAGCAAGACCTGGTGGTCAAAGTCCTCAAGGCCCAGACCGAGAAGGAAGGCAACATCTTCGCCGAGGGCCTCCTCCAGATCGTGGACGACGGCTACGGCTTCCTCCGCGGCGAATCGCTCCTGCCGACGGTGAACGACGTCTACGTCTCCCAGTCCCAGGTCCGCCGCTTCGCCCTGCGCACCGGTGACCTCGTGATGGGCCAGGTCCGGGCGCCCAAGGACAGCGAGAAATACTACGGCCTCCTCCGCGTCGAAGCGGTGAACGGCATGGACCCGGAGGTCGCCCAGCGGCGCCCGCACTTCGAGGAGCTGACCGCCATCTTCCCCGACACCATGATCAACCTGGAGACGGGGAAGCCGGGCCTGGACGACCTCTCCCAGCGGATCATCAACCTGATCGCCCCCATCGGGCGCGGCCAGCGGGCCCTCATCGTCTCGCCGCCAAAGGCGGGCAAGACCTTCCTGCTGAAGGCGATCGCCCACGGCGTGATGGCAAACTACGACGACATCCACCTCATGGTGTGTCTCATCGGCGAGCGCCCTGAGGAGGTCACCGACATGAAGCGCTCCGTGGCCGGAGAGGTGATCGCCTCGACCTTCGACGAGCCCGTCGAGGACCACACCCGCGTCGCCGAAATGGCCCTCGATCGCGCGAAGCGCCTGGTCGAGTGCGGCAAGGACGTCCTGATCCTTCTCGATAGCATCACCAGGCTCACTCGCGCCTACAACCTGGCGATGCCGCCCAGCGGGCGGACGCTCTCCGGCGGCATGGACCCCGTCGCCCTCTACCCGCCCAAGCGCTTCTTCGGCGCCGCCCGCAACACCGAGGAGGTCGGCAGCCTCACGGTCGTCGCCACCTGTCTGGTCGACACCAACAGCCGCATGGACGAGGTCATCTACGAGGAGTTCAAGGGCACCGGCAACATGGAGATCCACCTCGACCGCCGCCTGGCCGACCGCCGCACCTACCCGGCGATCGACATCCAACGCAGCAGCACCCGCCGCGAAGAGCTGCTGATGGACGAGAAGACGCTCCAACAGGTCTGGCTGGTGCGCCGCATGATGGCGATGATCGCCAGCAACTCGCCGAACCCGACCGAATCGACCGAGCGCCTCCTCGAGCGCATTTCGCGCACCAAGACCAACGAGGAGTTCCTCATGACCCTGAAGGACGAGATGTAGGGCGGCATTTCCCTAGGCAGTTTGCCCAAGATCCAGCGCCTCCGGCATGAAATCCGCCGGAGGCGTTTCCGTTAGGAATAGATTCGGTTCATGTACGGAGGCGGCCACCGCCCAAGAACATGCATGCTGATTTTGGGGTTGACCCTACACCTGAGCCAAGTAGAATAACACGGACTGCAGGGAGGCTGCCTGATTCCGTCAGGTCCTCGAGAAGGGAAGCTACAATTCAGGGAAGCCAGCCGCTTTCACCATTCAGCGCGCGCGATCTTCGTCCGGCGCGGCCGCAACTGCCACGCCAGCGACGCGCGCGCGCCGTCGTGATCGCCGGGCGCCGCCGGTCGCTGCTGCACGCGTTGCTGCTGGGGGTGATCGCCCTCGGTGTCGGCCTGTCGTTCTTCGTTTCCCAGGCGTTGCCGTTCGGCGAGTCCTCGCCTATCACCGGGCTGGCGCTGCCGAGCATCGGCGCGTCGCGGCCGCAGGAAACCGTGCTCACCTCCGATGTGCTGCCGGGAACGGTCCGCCGCGAGGAAGTGGGCGACGCGTTCCGGGCCTTCGCCGGCGAGGCGCCCGCCGCCGCCTACCCGCAGGGCGTCCAGGTGGCGGCAGCCGCCGCCCCGCCCCCGCTTTTCGACCTCTACACGGTCGCCGAAGGCGACACCGCCAGCGCCATCGCATCGCGCTACGGCGTCGACCTCGCGTATCTGCTCTGGGCGAACCCCGACCTGCGCGACGGCGAGCTGCTTGGTGTCGGCCAGACGCTGATCATCCCCTCCGGCAACGGCATCCTCCACCACGTCCGCTACGGCGAGACGCTGAGCGACATCGCCGACCGCTACGGCGTCACCGTGGAGACCGTCATCAGCTGGACGGGCAATCGTATCGCCTCCGCCGATCAGGTGCTTGAGGACCAGATGGTCTTCGTCCCGGAGGGCGTCATGCCCGCCCCGGTCATCGTGGAGCCGACGCCCGCTCCCCTCCCGGCCGTGGTCGGCGTGCCGATCCCCGCCGCTGTGCCGCCCATCCAGGTGCCGCCCGCAGTCGCGTCGGTCATCGGCCTCATCTGGCCGGTGACCGGCCCCATCTCCAGCTACATGGACGCCTCCCACCCGCTCGGCATCGACATCGACATGTACAACAGCCCGAACGCCGCCATCGCCGCCGCCACGTCGGGCACCGTCACATTCGCCGGCGGCGATCCGTGCTGCTCCTACGGCCTGTACGTCGTCGTCGTCAGCCCGGAGGGCATCGAGACGCTCTATGCCCACCTCTCCAGCATGAACGTCTCCGCGGGCCAGCAGGTCGCGCAGGGCGATGTCCTTGGCTACACCGGCTGCACCGGCTACTGCACCGGCAACCACCTCCACTTCGAAGTGATCGACAACGGCGTCCGCGTCGACCCGCTCGCCTACCTGCCGTGATCTAGAAGCTGGATGCCGGGGGTTCGCCACCAGCGCACCGTCACCAGCGCACCGTCACAAACGAAGGCCAGGCTTTAGCCTGGCCCGGCTTGTCCCTAGCCTCCCTCTCAGTCTGCCCCCGGCGACGACCTTGCGCGTTGGAGCAGGCCTCGTAGGGACGTAGCTTCAGCTGCGTCCTGTCCGCCGAAGGCGGACGCCTGTAGGGGCGCACGCCTGCCCCGGGCGGCCGGCTCGGAGCGTTTTGATTGTTTGATTGCAATCGAGAGTGAAAAAAAATTGGCGGGGAAATCGAATCTGGAGCGGCGGATTGTTCGCGCATTCCGTTGATTGAATCGCGCGCGGGCGAGGGCATGACAGGACGTGTTGGCGATCATGTCGAGGTGAGGATAGCAGCGGATGGGGAGAGGGCGGAGGGGGTGGTGGCAGTCACCGGCTTGGCAACGGATTGGCGGCGGTCGGGGCGCGAACTTCGAACTTCTAGCAGGGTGCTGAAAAACAGATGTCTGCCGTTCCCACCCGCCCGCCCAGGGAGGTAATTGAATCTTGGGGGGGGGACACCCCCCAGACCCCCCGACAGGGGGCGGAGCCCCCTGTACCCCCGGCGACCGAAGTATTTCGAGGCTTCCAGCCTCCAGCCTCCAGCGACCCCTCACGCCCCCTTGTAGTCCAGCACCTGGACCTTCGTCTCGTGGGGCAGCGTGCTTCGCGTCACCGAAAGCTTGGGCTGTCGCTCCTCGTACGCCTTCGGGGCGCCCATCTCCTTGAGAAAGCGGTCCAGCGGCTCCAGCTCCGCCTTGTCGGCGGCAGTCTTGTAGTGCATCGGGATCACCAGCTTCGGCTCCAGCAGGCTGATCGTCTCCGCCGCTGCCGTCGGCCCGATCGTGTCGCCGCCGCCCACCGGCGCCAGCAGCACGTCCACCCCCGAGAGGTCCTCGACCTGCTCCGGCGTCGGCACGTGGCCGAGATCGCCCAGGTGGCAGACGCGCAGGTCGTCCAGCTCGACGACGAACGACGTGTTCTTGCCCAGCTTCTTGCCGTGCTCCGTGTCGTGGAACGTCCGGATGCCCATGATCAGCACGCCGGCGATCTCGAACTCGCCCGGGCCCTCGACCACGCGCGGCGTCCCGGCCACCGCCGAGAGATTGTGGTGCGCCGGGTGGTCGTGGCTGACGGTGACGATATCGGCCGCCAGCTTGCCGATGCTGTAGCCTGTGCTCTTGTCGCACGGGTCCATCACGACCGCCGCGTCGCGGCCGCGCAACCGGAAGCACGAGCGCCCGAGCCACGTGATCTCCATTTAGATGTCCTCCATGTCCGCGCCTACTACTTCAATCACGATACGGGTCTCTCAGGGACATACACTCTACGCAACGCCAACAGCGTTTGCGCTCGTTCGGGGAGCTGGTCGTAGTGCTCAAGAATCAGGTCAAGCAGGCGCTGGCCGTCCACGAGAGAGACCAAGCCACTTCGCACGAAGGGCGCGCTCTCCGCTTCCTTTGTGAAACCGCCCGTGCATACAAACAGGCCCTTTTCGCCAGCGCTTAGCACACCGTTCAAGTATCCCACGTCTTGGATCCCAGCCGAGTTCCTCTGGTTCTTGACCTGGACCTTGATGCGCGGGGAGGCGAGGCCGAAGACATCTGGATAGGCTAGAACGTCCACTCCGCCGTCGGCGCCTCTCTTTCCCACCTCTGTTCTGTAGCCCAGTGCTTCGAGCAGTCCCCCGATGAACACCTGGAAGTCGTGATGCTCGATCTCGTCGAGTGCTTCTAGGACCTGGCCGCGCGCCTGTCCCTCGATCTCCTCTGCCCAGATGCCGGGTTCTGCAACATCGTCGGCTCTTGGTGTGGAGATTGGGGCTCTTTCTCCGAGAAAGGCCTCCAAATACGGGAGGGCAACATCAGCTCGGAAGACTGTCAGGGCGCTTCCCAGCGTATTGCGGACCGTCTGGGGGAAATACTGCCTCGGCACCAGCTTCAAGTATTCAACGGCGCGAATGTGAGGGTAGTCTGAACTGAAGGTCCCCGCATCGAACCTGTACGGCCCAGCGCATCGAGAAATGTGGACCTCTTTGGTGATCTTCTCCGGCGTGAGTATGTAATCGCCTTGCTGGATGTCCTTTGCAAAGCGGAACAGCTGTCCGACGGCGTCAGGGGTCCCCTTCCCAGGCTCGGCCTCTTCCATGGCCGCGCGCAGTTGTTCGCGGGTCTGGATGCTCGCAACATCGCCCACGGCAGGCCAACCAACAGCGACGGCCTCTTTGGCTCTCACTTGGCTGGCGAGCTCGTTGTAGTTCCCTCCGCGGACAACCCACACCCTCGCTGCTGTCATAGCCACCTGTCAATCGCTCCTCGCCGCCGCCCGATTATCCGTCTCGTCCTTCTTCTCTCGCTTAGCTTACGGGCCGGAGAAGCAGAGCGCCACGTGGTGCCCGCCGAAGCCGTACGCGTAGCAGAGCGCGTGACGGACCGGCTGGCGGCGGGCCTCGCCGGGGGTGTAGTCCAGGTCGCAGCCCTCGGCCGGGCGCTCCAGGTTGATCGTCGGCGGGATGATGCCCGTCTCGATCGCCTTCGCGCAGACGATCGCGTCCACGCCGCCCGACGCGCCCAGCAGGTGGCCGAGCATCGACTTCGGCGCGCTGATCGTGACCTTCGATGCCGTCACCTCGCCGAAGATGCGCTTGATCGCGTCCGACTCCATCCGGTCCAGCTCTGGCGAGCCCGCCGCATAGGCGCACACGTAGTCGATTTCGCTCTGGAGCAGCGCCGGCTGGCGCAGCACCGCCTGGATCGCCCGCCCCGCCTCCGCCGCGCTCGGGATCGCCGCGCCGGGCTCGGTGAGCGACGCCGCGCCCGAGACCCGCGCGTACACGCGCGCGCCCCGCTGGCGCGCGAGCTGCTCGCTCTCCAGCACGACCATCGCCGCGCCCTCCGCGATGGCGAAGCCGTCGGCATCCGCGTCGAACGGGCGGCAAGCGCGCGCCGGCTCGTCGTTGCGCTCCGTCAGGATGCCGAGCGCCGAGAACGCCGCGATCGCCGGCGGCGTGATCGCCGCGTCGGCGCCACCCACGATCGCCACCTCGACCTCGCCGTGTCGCACCATGCTGGCGGCGACGGCGATGGCGGCGTTAGCGGACGCGCCCCCGGCCGAGACGGCCAGCATCGGCCCGCGCACGCCCAGCGCCCCCGCCGCCGCGACAGCCGAGGCGTTCGCCAGCGTCCTGGGGCCATAGCCGGCCCGCACGCTCTGAGGCCCCTCTTCAATGAACCTTCGCTGGCCGGCCCAGGCGCTCGTCTCCCCCGGCCGCGCCGTGCCGATGATGAGGCCCACGTGGCCGGCGTTCTGCGGCGTCAGCTCCAGCCCGGCGTCGGCCAGCGCCTGGAGCGCCGCGCCCGCGGCGAAGACCGCCGCGCGGTCCAGGCGCGCGGCCCGCTCCGGCGGCAGCGCCGCCGGCGGCGTGTAGTCGCGCACCTCGCCCGCGACGCGGCAGGGGTAGGGCGTCGCGTCGAACGCCGCGATCGTATCGATGCCGCTCCGGCCCGCGACGAGCGCCGCCCAGAGCGACGGCACATCGTGGCCCAGCGGCGTCACCGCGCCCAGGCCCGTGATCACGACCTCCCGCTCGTCGGTCATCTGGAAATGTGAAGGCGAACGCGGTCCGCGATGTCCTTCAGCCGTTCCGGCGCCATCCCGGGATGACGCCGGAAGCTCTCTTCTCGCTCCGCGCGCGTGATCGCCGCTAGGTGCGGCGGGCCTTCTCCCCAGCCGCCGCTGTAGCGGCGCGGCACAACGTGCATATGGACGTGCGGGATCGCCTGAAGGCTGGCGACGCCGTTGTTCTGGTAGAGCGTGATGCCGTCGGGGTCGTAGGCGTCCACGATTGCCTGCGCCAAGCGGCGGACGGCGTGCATGAGCGCTGCCGCCTCAGGGTCGGTCAGGTCGAGTAGCGTTGGCGCGTGGCGGCGCGGGATGACCAGCGCCTGCCCCTCCTCGAACTGGAGGTCGATCATGAACGAGACCGTCAGCTCGTCGCTGGCGAGCACTTCCCAGTCGTCGCGCTCACCAGCGACACGTTCACAGAAGAGACAGGGGTCGAAGTCGGGCAGCTCGATCGGCATGCGGCTAGCTGCCGCCGCCGGTGACCCTGGCCGCCTCGCGCGCGGCCGCCGGAACGGGGCCGACCGGCGCCCATTCGAGCAGCAGCGCGCCCCAGACCAGCCCGCCGCCGAACGCCACGAACACGACCCGGTCGCCCTCGTGCAGGCGGCCCTGCTCCCACGCCTCGCGCAGCGCCAGCGGGATCGAGGCCGACGACGTGTTGCCGTAGCGGTCGACGTTCGTCATGCAGCGCTCCGGCGGCAGCCCGAGTCGTTTCGCCGTCGCGTCGATGATGCGCAGGTTCGCCTGGTGCGGGATGAGCAGGTCGATGTCGTCCACGGTCAGGCCGGCCGCCTGCACCGCTTCGCGCGTCGCCTGCTCCATCGCCTGCACGGCGAACTTGAAGATGTGCGGGCCGTCCATCTGGATGAAGTAGCAGCCGGGGTCGGCCTCGCCCGGCTGGCTGCACGGCCCGTGCGCGAACAGCTTGTCGGCACCCCCGCCGTCGCTGTGGAAGACGAACGAGAACGGCTCGCCGCGTTTTGCCGCCTCCAGCACCACCGCCCCCGCGCCGTCGCCGAAGAGGACGCACGTGCCGCGGTCCGACCAGTCGACGATACGCGAGAGGACTTCGCTGCCGACGACGAGCACGCGCTGGTACGTCCCGCTCAAGATGAACTGCGATGCCGTCGCGAAGGCCGTGAGGAAGCCCACGCAGGCGGCGTTGATATCGAACGCGGCGGCGCGCCGGGCGCCGAGGCCGTGCTGGACGAGCGAGGCGATGGCCGGGAACATACCGTCCGGCGAGGTGGTCGCCCCGATGATCAGGTCCAGCTCCATCGGATCGACCTCGGCCTGGGCGAGCGCCTGGCGAGCGGCCAGGACGGCCATCGTGCTGGCCGTCTCGTCATCGGCGGCGACATGCCGCTCGCGGACGCCCGTCCGGTCCCGGATCCAGGCGTCCGAGGTCTCCACCATCTTCTCGAGGTCAAAGTTCGTGACGACGCGTTCGGGGAGGTACTTGCCGAGACCGGCGATGCGGGCGGGAATGGTCAACGGTGTCTCCAGCAGCTTCGTCTGAGCGCCAGTATAGCATGAGAGGTGCATCGACCTCGTAGGGACAGAGCTTCAGCTCTGTCCGGCCCCGACGATGACCAGGCTTGGCCTGCGAAGCCGTCGAATGCGCGCAAGGGATCGTCCTGGCAGTAAGGACGGAGCGGAACTTGTCCGCCGCGGGCGGAGGTCCGTCCGCCCCCAAACCGATACTCTGCGGGTTGGAGAAGACCTCGTAGGGACAGAGCGGAACTTGTCTGTCGGAGCCTGCGGCCGCAGACGGGACGTATTCC
>Ga0326597_10003392_pt1 | contig 22998 bp, 20 predicted proteins | sample RVTome_12_FD_203789 | JGI IMG/M metagenome (GOLD analysis project Ga0326597, IMG submission 203789) | Soil microbial communities from uranium-contaminated site in the Upper Colorado River Basin, Wyoming, United States - RVT100D185 | ecosystem: Environmental > Terrestrial > Soil > Contaminated >... | reverse complement strand
CCGCCGCACCTCGATGCGGTTCACCACCCGGTCCACGGCGAACAGGCACCACGCATCGGTCTCCGCCCGGCTGCGCTCCTCCTCGCTGCGCACATAGCCGTCCAGCGTTATGACGTAATCGCGGCAGCTCGCGCGGATCTGCTCCGCCTGCACGAAAGGGTCCATCTCGAGCACAATCTGCAGCGCATCGACCACTTCAGCGTCGTTGTCCTCCTCGCCCGGCTGCACGTCGAGTGAATTCACCACGTCGCGGCAGCCCGCCGTCCACCACGCGAGCACGCCGGCCACCCGCTTGTGCGACAGGCTGATGACCGTGCCCTCGAGCGTAACCACGCCGTCCTCCACCCCGACTTCGATCGTCCCGCTCGCGTTCCTGGCCGGCACTTCGCGCAGCCTCTCGGCACGGCCTTTCACCAGCGCGTTGATCGCGCAATTGCGCAGCTCCGGCTCGCGCATCAGATAGGTGCACACCGCGTCGCGCACCGCGCCGTCGCCCCTGCGCTCGCCCGAAGACACCCGCAGCCGGTCGATCACGCCGCGCACGCCGTCGACGCCGGCGGCAAGCTCGAGCGCGAGCTTCTTCGCCGCGACATCGGCCACTTCGCCTTCGAGCACCGCGGCGCCGTCGACGAAACTGATCGAAATGGGATGGCGGTGCAGATTGACTCGCAGCTCGTGCTCCAGCGCGCGGTGAACCTGCCTGACGACTCCATTGTGTTTCGACATGGATGGCTCCTTGCAGGGAGAAGGGGCGTGCAAATTCTTTTTCTCGATTGTAAGACTTTCCGCGCAAGGCAAACACCCATGCCGCCGGACCGGCAGCCACGGGTAGCGCAGCGGCACATGCAACTGACAAACCCTACAGCGACGGCGGGTTGGGCGCGATCTGGGCGCGGCCGGGGCCGCGGCGGAAGGTCCAAGGTGCAACCGGGTTTGCTTCAAGCCACAGGCCGGCGTGGCTTCTCCTCGCGGCCCCTTCGGCGTCGGCGTAGCGCTGCCGGTCGTCCGGATCCTGTTCGCTCTGGTATTGCCGGTAATGCCAGGCGAGGCCGGCGCCGATCAGCGTGAGCCCGACGTCGAGCGGTTTTGCGCAGCCATTGCGACTGCATTCGGACGCGAGCACCTTGCCGACGATGCGCCTGTACCGGTCGCGCTTGTGCCACACGACGACGACATCCTTGCCGAAGACGAGCGCCGACAGGTGCAGCTTCGCCCGCTCGCCGAAGGCCTGGCGCCGCTCCGGCGCGTCGATACCGGAGAGACGCACCCGGTGCTCGGTGCGCGCGCGGTCGAGCACGGTGACGGTGTCGCCGTCCGCGACGCCGACGACCGTGCCGTGGATCTCGGCCGCGACGGCCAGCGCAGCGGCGAGACAGAGCGGAATGAAACAGAGGAGGCGGAGGAAGGGGAAGCGCGCCGCTGCGGCGGCGCCCGGGCCTGTGGGGGCAGGCCGCGGTCTCAGGAACATTTACTCGACGGGCATTGGATCACGGCGAGATTATCGCAACCCGCCGTTGAAAGTACAAGGGATTTTTCCTCAAAATCCGAACAGGCTTGCTTCGCCGCCCGCCGCGACCGCCTGCGCCGAGCGCAACAGGCACACCCGGTTTATGCCGTCCGTGATGTTCGGCAGGCGTGAAGTCCATTGCCTCGCTCCGGTAGAAATAGTTGCCAGAAAAACTTTGCCGCCAAGATCTCGATACCCCCTTGAGGGGTACGCCAAGACCGCCAAGAAAAGCTAATAGTTGTTTTTCTTTTGGCGGCCTTGGGTGTGCAAAGTTTTTTGCGCCCTTCATGCCCCGGGCGGCCGCAGTGGGTTAGACTTTCGCCCTCGGCGCCGCGCGCCGTGTAACGCGACTGGCGAAAGGATACCGGGATGGAAACCGGACTCAAAGGCAGGACCGTGCTCATCACCGGCGCAAGCCGCAACATCGGGCGCATTACCGCGCTGATGATCGCGCGCGAAGGGGCCAACCTGGCGCTTTGCACGAGCTCCAAGATGGACGAGCTCAACGCGGTCGCGGAGGAGGCGCGCGGGCTCGGCGCTCGCGTGATGACGGCGCAGTGCGATGTCGCCGACGCCGCCTCGGTGGCACGCTTCGTCGCCGGCGCGAAAAAGGAATTCGGCTCGGTCGACGTGGCGATCAACAACGCAGTCTTCCGGGCCGAGGGCGGCGGCTTCCTCGAGCAGCCGTGGGAGAAATGGGCGCGCAACATCGAGGTCAACCTGAACGGCCCGTACCACGTGTGCCGCAACGTGATTCCGCTGATGATGGAGAAGAACTGGGGCCGCATCATCAACTACTCGGGAATCGCGCCGTACCTCGGCCACGGCGTGGCGAAATCCACCGCCAAGCTCGGCATCGTCGGCTTGACTCGCGGCATCGCGAACGAATTCGCCGGGCACGGGATTACCGCCAACTGCATCGGCCCGGGCTCGATCGATGTCGAGCGCGACGCCTCGCAGGACCGGAAGGGGGTGCGTGCAACGCAGCCCGTCCGCCGCTTCGGCACGCCGGAGGAGATCGCCTCGCTCGCCGTGTATCTTGCAAGCGAGCACTCGGGCTTCATCACCGGGCAGTGCTATCTCGCCAACGGCGGGATGTACATGCTGTAGGGGCGCGCAACTCGGCAGAAGGGAGAAAGATGAGCCACTGGTTCGAGTATTTTCCCGGCAACCACATGTGGTCGCAGGGCATGATGTTCGGCATCGAGATGCAGACCTGGGGCGCGGCGGCGCTGGGCGAGATCGATCAGATCGGCCAGAAGCTGAAGGCCCACGCCGGCGACAACGAGAAGTGGTGGCAGGAATGGATCGCGATGGCGCAGCGTATCGAGGGCTTTGCCGAAGCGGAAGCGGCGAGGGGCCATCAACTCACCGCGGGCAGCCATTATTTGCGTGCGGCGATCTATTACTTCTGCGGCGAGCGCTTCATTGCGCCGTCGGAGCGCAAGTGGGAGACCTACCGCGCGTGCCTGCGCTGCTTCCGCAAGGGAATTGCGCGCCGCTACCCCGGCATCGAGCGCGTGGAAGTGCCGTACGGGGGCACGACGCTGCCGGCGTGGCTGCTCAAGGCCGACGTGAAGGGCCCGGCGCCGCTCGCCGTGATGTTTGACGGACTGGACAACGCCAAGGAGATGAGCGTGCTCTTCGGCGGCGTGGAGATCGCGCGGCGCGGCATCCACGTGCTCGCGATCGACGGGCCGGGACAGGGCGAGGCGCTGCGTCTGCAGGGCATCCCGAGCCGTTTCGACTACGAGGTGCCGGGGCGCGCCGCCTACGAGTTCATGATCCAGCGTCCCGACGTCGACGCGAAGCGCGTGGCAGTGATGGGATTCAGCATGGGCGGCTATTACGCGCCGCGCGCGGCGGCGATGGAGCCGCGCTTCGCCGCGTGCGTCGCGTGGGGCGGGCACTTCGACTACCACGAAGCGTGGATGCGCCGCCGCAAAATCATGGAGTCGGGCGGCACGAAGCTCTCGGCGCCGCCGTTCCAGCTGCCGTGGGTCCTCGGGATGCCCGACATGGACGCGTGCATGAAGAAGCTCGAGGGCTACCGGCTCGCGGGTGTCGCGGAAAAAATACGCTGCCCGTTTTACTGCATACACGGCGAGAACGACAATATCGTACCGCTGGAATTCGCGCAGCGTCTCTACGAGGCGGTGAGCGCGCCGGACAAGACGCTGAAAGTATTGACGGCGCACGAGGGCGGCAGCGATCATTGCCAGGAGGACAACCGCCAGGTCGGGGTGAACCTGGTTGCCGACTGGCTGGCCGAGCGGCTTGGTGGTAAGGTTGCCTGACATGTTGGGCCGTGCGGCCCGGGACGAGCGCCCGGCCGCGATCTGATCGACTGTCAGCAGTATCTTGCATCCGGAGGTGTGACATGGCGCGAACGATCAGGGCGATTATCGAAGACCAGGATCCCTTTACGGCACCCGCCACGATGACGGTGAGCGAGGCCGCGGGTCTCATGCGCGATCGGGGGATCGGCGCGGCGATGGTGGTGGAGGAAGGCAGGCTCGTCGGGCTGTTCACCGAGCGCGACGCGCTGTTCCGCGTGGTCGCGCAGGGGCTGGACCCGAAAGGGACCCGGCTCGCGGACGTCATGACCCGCGATCCGCGCACCATCCATCCGGACAAGCCGTTCGGAAACGCGCTGCAGATCATGCACCAGGGCGGCTTCCGCCACGTGCCGGTGGTCGAGGGCGAGAAACCCGTCGGCATGGTTTCGGCACGCGACGCGCTCGGCCCCGAGCTGGAAGACTTCGTCTACGAGCTGCTGCGCCAGGAGCAGGCGCAGGACATCCTCGCTTAAAATCTGAACCGCCAAGATCTCGATACCCCCTTGAGGGGTATCGAGATCTTGGCGGTTCGTTTTGTTTTTGGTCTGCCAGCCGCGCGGTTTGTTTTGTTTTACCAGGGACCAAAGGGGTAGTCATGCTCAATGTAGCCGTGGTCGGAATCGGCTGGTGGGGAAAAGTCCTCATCAACCTGATGAAGCAGAAGCAGGATCGGTTCAAGGTGGTCAAGGGAGTCAAGCGTAATCCCGCAACCGAAGCCGACTATGCCCGCGAGCAGGGCATCGAAATCATTTCCGATTACCACGCGGTGCTGAAGGACCCGAAGGTTCACGCGGTGGCGCTGTGCACGCCGCATTCGGTGCACACCGAGCAGATCATCGCGGCCGCCGAGGCCGGCAAGCACGTGTTCTGCGAGAAGCCGCTGTCGATGACGCGCAAGGACGTCGAGCGCGCGATCGCCGCGGTCAACGCCAACAAGGTGAAGCTCGCGGTCGGGCACGAGCGCCGCTTCGAGCCGCCGGTGATCGACGCCATGCGCATGATCCGCTCCGGCGAGCTCGGCACGCCGCTGCAGGTCGAGGCCAATTTCAGCCAGGACAAGCTGCTCGCGCTGCCGCCGGACAACTGGCGCTTGTCCCCGGCGGAGGCGCCGGGAGGTCCGTTGACGGCGACCGGGGTGCACATCCTCGATCTGTCCGTGGGCGTTTTCGGCGAGGCCGAGAGCGTGCTGTGCAGCGTGAAGCAGTTGGGCAGCAAGCTCTCGAACGGCGACACACTGGCGGCGATGGTGTCGTTCAAGCAGGGCGGCCACGCGCTGCTCACCGCCTGCCTCGCGACCCCGTTCGACGGGCGCTTCACGGTCTATTGCAACAAGGGCTGGGTCGAAGTGCGCGACAAGGCGCATCCCGCCACGCCGCAGGGCTGGACGCTCACCAAGGTGGTGAGCGGCGACAAGCGCACCGTCAAGGAATACCCGCCGGAATCGAGCGTGCTCGCGAACCTCGTGGCGTTCGCCGACGATTGCGAGGGGCGGGCGCCGTACCCGGTCGCGCAGAAGGAGATGGTCGCCAATATCGCGGCGATGGAAGCGATCATCGAGTCCGCCAGGACCGGCGACAAAGTGGCGGTGAAATAGCCGGCAGCGCCCGTGGATGGAAAACGTGGGTCCGCCGCTCGCGCTGGGATTGGCGACCCGGTAGAATGGGCGGCAATGCTTGGACAACCCGGTGTCTGACTGTTAATTCCGATTGGAGAGAGATTCACATGGCTGCGAAGGGAAGATCGAAGTCGAAAGCGAAGGCAAAGTCCAAAGCCAAGGCCAAGTCCGCGGCCAGGGTTCCGGCCAAGGCCAAAGCGGCGGCCAGGTCCAAAGCGAAGGCCGCGCAGCGTTTCGACCACGCGTTCAAGGCGATCTACGACCACGAGATTCCGTGGGAAAGCGACGATGTCCGCGGGTTGCTCACCCTGCCGCCCGGCGTGCAGGTGAAGGTGCTCAACTACGACCCCGTGATGAAGCGCATCGACATGAAGCAGCGCTTTCCTCCGGGCTACGTCGAGCCGGCGCACACCCACAAGAGCTGGCATTCGATCCTGGTGACCGGGGGCCGCATGTGCGTGGCGGGCAAGGACCTGCGGCCCGGCGACTACGTGTTCGGCTGGGACATTCCCCACGGCCCGTACGAGTACCCCGACGGCTGCGAGGTGTTCATCGTCTACATGGGCGACACGTCGCACCGCTGGCAGAAGGACAGCCTCCTCAAGCACAGCAACATCTGGAATCCGGAGACCGAGGAAGGCAAGAAAGGGGTCGAGGCTCACATCCAGAGGCGCAAAGCCGGCCGGGCGTGACGCGCGGTTCCCGCGCCGCAAAAAAGACGGGGTGTCGCAAGGCGCGGCGTGGCGTTTCCGCAGCGGCGCGCGCAACCGCCGCCTCCGTGACGAATGGACGGACGTTTCCGACGGCTGCCGCACTAACCTCTCCCGCGAAGACGCCGAAGGAATTGATCGCGTGGGCGAGGAGCATCAAGACGCTCAACTTCGGCTCGGCGGGCATCGGCAGCGGCGGGCACCTCGCCGGAGGCGTTCCGCAAGTTCCTGCTGGCCGACATGGCGAAGTGGGCGGACGTGGTGAAGCGCAGCGGCGCCAGGATTGACTTGTTGAAAAGCGTGATGCATCACCCGTCGCCGATCATTGATCCAATTCCGTAATCTCTCACTCGCCCGCGGCGCGCGGCGGCTGATCGAGGACGCGAGCCTGCAGATTCATCCCGGCTGGCGCGTCGGGCTGGTCGGCGCCAACGGCAGCGGCAAGTCGAGCCTGTTTGCGCTGCTGCGCGGCGAGCTCCACGCCGATCTCGGGGCGTGCGAGGTGCCCGCCGCGTGGCGCATCGCGTCCGTCGCCCAGGAAACGCCGGCGCTCGACACGCCCGCGATCGACTACGTGCTCGACGGGGACACCGAATTGCGCGCGCTCGAGCGCGAGCTCGCTTCCGCCGAGGCGCGCCACGACGGCCGCCGCGTCGGGGAGCTCCATGCGCGGCTCGCCGACATCGGCGGCTACGGCGCGCCCGCACGAGCCGCGGCGCTGCTCGCGGGCCTGGGATTCGCCGAGGCGGAATTCACGCGCCCGGTTGCGTCGTTTTCCGGCGGCTGGCGCATGCGGCTCAATCTCGCGCAGGCGCTCGTCTCGCGCGCCGACCTGATGCTGCTCGACGAGCCGACCAACCACCTCGACCTGGACGCCGTGGTGTGGCTCGAGAAGTGGCTCGCCGGGTACCGGGGCACGCTCATGCTGGTCTCGCACGACCGCGACTTTCTCGATGGTTGCGCGACGCACGTCGCCCATATCCACGCGCGGCGGCTGACGCTCTACTCCGGCAATTACACGGCATTCGAGGACGCGCGCGCCGCGCAGCTTGCGGGGCAGCAGGCGATGTACGCCAGGCAGCAGCGCGAGATCGCGCATCTCGAGAGCTATATCCGGCGCTTCCGCGCCAAGGCGACCAAGGCGCGGCAGGCGCAGAGTCGGCTGAAGGCGCTCGACCGCATGGAGCGCATCGCCGCGGCTCACGTCGACACGCCATTCGACTTCCAGTTCCGCGATCCGGACCGCGCACCCGATCCGTTGATCGCTCTCCAGGGTGCCTCCGCCGGCTATGGCGAACGTACGGTGTTGAAAGACGTGAGACTCAGCCTGCGGCCCGGCGCGCGGCTGGGGCTGCTGGGTCCCAACGGCGCGGGCAAATCGACCCTGGTGAAGCTGCTTGCCGGAGAGCTCGCGCCGGCAGCCGGGCGGCGCGTGGAGGGCCGGGGGCTCGCCATCGGTTATTTCGCCCAGCATCAGCTCGAGCAGCTCCGGCCCGATCTTTCGCCGCTCGCCCACCTGGTGCGCGAAGAGCCGGCGGCGCGCGAACAGGAGCTGCGCGACTACCTCGGCGGCTTCGACTTCCGCGGTGCGATGGCGGAGGCCCCGGTCGAGCCGTTCTCGGGTGGCGAAAAGTCGCGGCTCGCGCTGGCGCTGATCGTGCGGCGCCGGCCTAATCTGCTGCTGCTCGACGAGCCGACCAACCACCTCGACCTCGAAATGCGCCATGCGCTCACCAAGGCGCTCGCCGAGTACGAAGGCAGCCTCGTGCTCGTGTCGCACGACCGGGCGCTGCTGCGCACGGTGTGCGACGGCTTCCTGCTGGTCACGGACGGTCGCGTCGGCGAGTTCGACGGAGATCTCGACGACTACCTGGCGTGGCTCGATGCGCGGCGCGGCGCGCGCGCAACCGACGTGGCCGCTTCAGGGCCGTCCGCCGACAAGGCGGCGCGGAAGGAAGCGCGGCGGTCCGCCGCCGCCGAGCGGCAGGCGAAGCTCGCGCGCCGCCGGCCGCTGATGCGGGAGGTGCAGGACCTCGATCGGCAATTGGCGGCTTGGCATGACGAGCAGCGCGAGCTCGACCGCCAGCTCGCCGACCCTGCGTTCTACGCGAGCCCGGACGGGGGTGAGTTGAAGGCGGTGACGCGGCGGCAGGCCGAGGTGACGCGGTTGATCGAGGAAGCCGAGCGCCGCTGGCTCGATGTGCATTCGGAGATCGAGTCGATCGGGGCGGTGTAAGCGTGCGGGCCATGCTGGCTGTGCTGGGATTGCTGCTTGCGGGCTGCACCGGCCTGCCTCGCTACGCACTCGTCGCCGGCCCGAGCCGCGATTACCTGTGGATCCTCGCGCGCGAGAAGCGGCTGCCCGAGGCGGTGATGACTGATCTGCGCGGCGTCGCGCAGGCCAACGGCTTTGACGCAAGCGCGCTGATCCAGCGCGAAAGCGCGCGGCGCCTCTCTCGGCTCCGGGGCAGCGAACCCGGGTTGCGGCCGATCCCCCGGCGCCGCTCCGGATTGGCGTAATCTTCATGGTTGTCCAATCCGCCACGCGGGCTCACGGCTCGAACACGCGCCTGCCCGATGCCGGCGGCACGATCTGCAGGTGGCACCACTGCGGAGTGGCGTCCGGGTTCTCGAGCCACAGGCCGAACTCCTCCAGCACGTCGAGGTGGGCCATGCACCAGGCGTCGAGCGCGTCGTCGTCGTCGGCCACGTCGATCGCCTGGCAGGTGAGGTGCTTGCTGCGCGGAGAAGCCCCCGCGACGGTGTCGTTGACCGCTGCCGGGCGCCAGCCCGAGCTGACCGTGCGCGCGATGCCGGCGAGCGCGAGCAGGCGATTCACCCGCTCGACGACGGCGGCGGCGTTGCAGCACAGCTCGTCGGTGAGCTCGTGCGAGTACTCCCTGTCCCGGCCCATGTAGTAATCGTCGAGCGTGATCATGATGGAACGCGCACCGCAAACGGTTTAACACAGCAATATGCTGTTTGCAAACACGCGGCCTTGTGAGGCGCGGGCCGCCGGCCGGGCACGGCCGGACCGGGTGCTAGAATCGACCGCTGAGCGGCTCAACCGCGCAAGTCGACAGGGTGCGACATGGCTGACATATACGGATTCGATGCGTACTCTCCCCGGGAAATCGCCGAGCGGGTGGAGAAAGTGGGAGTGGCCAAAGCCCGGTCATCGCTTCTCGCGACCGCCTTGCTCGGCGTGCTCGCGGGCGCGTTCATCGGGCTGGGCGCGCTGTATTTCGTTATCGTCGCGAGCGATCCCGGGCTCGGTTTTGCCGCCACGAGCGTGCTCGGCGGGGTGTGTTTTTCGCTCGGACTGCTGCTGGTGGTGGTGGCGGGCGCCGAGCTTTTCACCGGCAACAACCTGCTGGCCATGGCATGGGCCGACGGCAAGGTCTCGACGCTGGAGGTGCTGCGCAACTGGGTAATCGTGTGCGCTGCAAACTTCGTCGGCGCGGTGGGTCTCGCGGTGCTCGTGTTCTGGTCCGGCCACGCGGGGATGAACGACGGCGCGGTCGCCCGGACGTATCTCGCCATTGCCGCGGCCAAGACCACGATGCCGCTCGCGGAGGCGTTTTTCCGGGGCGTGCTGTGCAACGCTCTCGTTTGCATGGCGGTGTGGATGGCGCTCGCGGGGCGCAGCGTCGTCGACAAGATGGTGGCGATCGTGTTCCCGATCTCGGCATTCGTCGCGGCCGGCTTCGAGCACTCGATCGCCAACATGTACTTCATCCCGCTCGCGATGATGCTCAAGGCGGGCGGCGCCGCGCTGCCCGTCGGGGGGGACGCGATCGGCGTGGCCGGCCTGTTCCGCAACCTGGCGCCGGTGATCGCCGGCAACATCGTCGGCGGCAGCGTGCTGGTCGCGCTGGTCTACCACGTCATCTACCGCCGCGACCCCGGGTCGGCGGTGAAGTGAGGCAGCGCGCGACCGGGCCGCGGCGGCCGCCGACACGGCCGTGCTTTCCGGCGCGCCGCGGGCCCGGCGTGCCGTGAACAAGCTCGCCCTCGTTCTCCTGGCGACCATCGCCGCGCAGGTGCTGGTCGCAATGGCGCTGTTCACGCCCGCGGTGCTGGCGCCGGTCGCGAGTCCCGACATCGGTGTTCCCGCGAGCGCGATCGGGGCGTTCTCGGCGCTGGTGTACCTGATCGCGGTGGTGTCCGCGCCCATGGGCGGCAGCTACGTCGCGCAGTGGGGCGCGGTGCGCGTGCTGCAGGTCTGCCTCGCGCTCGCCGGCATCGGTCTCGCGGTCTGCGGGCTGGCGCACCCGGTGCTGGTGATCGCTGGCGCGGCAATTATCGGAATCGGCTACGGGCCCGTCACGCCGGCGAGCTCGGCGCTGCTGGCCGAGCGCGCGCCGGGCAAGTTGCGCAACCTCATCATGTCGATCCGCCAGACCGGCGTGCCGATTGGCGGCGCGGCGGCCGGCATCGCCGGGCCGTGGCTTGCGCTTGCCGCGGGCTGGCGCACCGCGGTGCTGGTCATCGGGGTCGCGGGCGTGCTGCTCGCCGCGGCGTTGCAGCCGCTGCGGCGCGAATTCGATCGCCCCGTGGATCGCGTGCCGGGCCCGCGCCCCGCGCTCGTTGAGCTCGTGCGGATGGTGTTCCGGCACGCCGAGCTGCGCCGCCTGACCATCTCGTCCTTCGGCTACGGCGGGATGCAGATGTGCTTCGCGAGCTATCTCGTGGTGTTTCTCGCCGGCCCCGGGGGGCTGACGGTGGTGGGCGCGGGTGCGGCCCTGTCCGCGGGCATGATCGCCGGCATCGTCGGCCGCATCGCGTGGGGGCTCGTCGCGGACTACACCGGCAACGCGCGGGTCCTGCTCGCGGCGATCGGCGTGGTGACCGCCGCGAGCTCCGCCGCGATGGTGTTCGTCGGGCCCGACTGGCCCTACGGCGCCGTGCTGCTGCTCTCGGCCGTCTTCGGCGCGAGCGCGGTGGGCTGGAACGGCGTCTACATCGCCGAGATCGCGCGCATCGCGCCCAAGGGACAAGTTGCCGCCGCGACCGGCGGGTCGCTGTCGTTCACCTACCTCGGCGCGGTGGTCGGGCCTTTCATATTCTGGCTCATCGTCGCCGCCACGGGCAGCTACGCGGTCGCCTTCGGATCGGCCGCGCTGGTGACGCTGGCCTCGGCCCTGCTGCTGTTGCGTAGGATACCCGTGGCCGAAGAGGCCGCATGAGCGCAGGACTCGTCATTCACGCCGCGATCACCGTGCGCGGGGATGCCGCGGATCGTGCGGCGTGCGCCGGGCGGATTCGCGCAGTGCTCGACGCGCAGGCGATCGAGGGCCAGGCCGCCGAGCATCACGGCGCGGAGGCGTTGTGCTACGACCTCAAGGTCAAGGGCGGCATCCCGTTCCCGGTGTTCGCGGAGGTCTCGCTGACTTTCCCCGGCCTCACTTTCACCGTCGAATGGGTAAACCTGGAGGCCGGCCAGCGCGGCGCCGCGACCATCATCGCGGGCAAGTTGCTGCGGCGGGATGCCGCCGCGCTTACCGGGCAGTCCCGCGCCCCGGTATGCGTGCGGGTGACGGTCGACGGGCGGCTCGAGCTCGCATGCGCGGTTATGCGCTTCGGGCCGGACGAATGCCGCGGTTACGCGATCGAGGCCGGGCACGACGCGGTGTTCCGGGCAGTGTGCGCGCCCGGCGGCGCAGTCGAGCTCGTTGCGACCGACGGCGCGCTGGAATGGGCGCTCGCGTGGCGCGGCCCGCTCGACGGCGGCGCCTTCGAGCGGGAAGCGTTCGCGCCGCCGCAACCGATTCCCGAGGCGGAATACGCCGACCTCGAGCGCCTGGCGCAGACGTTCGTCGCCGAGTGGGTGTGGCTCGCGGAAGACCCGGAAAAAGAGATTGCCGTCGAGCGCGAGCGCCGGAGGCGTCGCGGGTACGCAGAGCACGCGGCGAACGTCCGGTCGGGCGCGCTCGCGCGGATAGAGGAAGCGGGCATCCGCCGCGGCGGAGTGCTGGTCTATGACACCTTGCCGGAGGAGCTGCGCTGGGTCGAGGAGCTGCTTACGCGGTGCTGGCTCGCAGGACCGCCGGGTGCCTGCAACGGAGGACACGGAGGTTTACCGGGAATACCGGTCACCGTCGCCGGCCGCGCCAGTAGCGGATCAGGATGAACCCGCCCGCCATCCCGCCCAGGTGGGCGAAATGCGCGACGCCCGCCTGCGTCCCGCTGATGCCCATGTAGAGCGTGATCAGGCCGTAGAGCGTCACGAACAGCCACGCCGGCATCGGAATCGGCGGGAAGATCAGCATCACCGTGTTGCGCGGGAACAGCATGCCGTAGGCGAGCAGCAGCCCGAACACGCCGCCCGATGCGCCCACCGTCGGGTACGCCGGACCGCCCGAGACCGCCGAAACCGTGAGCTGCGCGGCCGCGGCCGTCACCACGCACGTGAAGTAGTAGAGGAGGTAGCGGCGCTGTCCGAACACCCGCTCGATCGCGGAACCGAACATGTAGAGCGCGAACATGTTGAAGAACAGATGCAGGAAGCTGCCGTGGAGGAAGCTGTAAGTCACGACCTGCCATGGCAGAAAAGCGGCCGGGCCGCCGTCCCCGGGGTCGCCAAACGGCCAAAGTGCGAACAGCGTGAGGAGCCCGGTCTCCGCCGCGGATTGCAGCAGGAAGACGATGCCGTTGGCGACGATAAGAAACCACGTGACTGGGGGGATTCCGTACATGGTGTCTTGCCGCGCGCTACTTCGCGACCGTCTCGCGGATCAGCAACCCGCTGGTGGATATCCGCAGCTCGAGCGTCGCGGGCCGGGCCACGGGCACGAAAGTCGCCGAGCCGTACTCGGCATCGAGCAGCGGCCAGAGAAAAGCGTGCTGCCGGCGCAGGTCGAAAAGATCGACCGGGCGCGCCAGGCCGAGTTCATGGACGGTGCGCGTCGCGGCGCGCTCTTCGGTGATGCCGCGATAGCGTCCCGCGACGCGGTCGAGCTCATAGGCGGTGTGGAGGCCGAGAATGTTCGCGAACGACTTCCACTTGAGGATGTGCGCGTCGACGTAGATCTCGTCGCCGGCGAGCTCGTAGATCTGTCGCCGCCCATCGGCGAACTCGAACGTCGCGTCGAAGCGCTGGCGGCCGGTGGGCACGACCGTCACGTGCGCCGCGACTTCCTCATGCGTGAGCGCGCGATAGCCCTGGATGCCGACGGCGAGTCCGCCCGCGAGCAGGCCGAGCGCGGCGAACAGCAGGCCCATCAGCGTACGCACGGCGAACCCCAGCGGTCTTGCGCGCCAGAGCGCGGCGACGCCGGTGATGACCAGCAACGCGCCAATCAGCCCGAATGCGGCGGCGGCAATGAAATAGGGCGAATAAGACAGTTCTGGCGACACGAGCGCACCCGCCATCCGGAAGGAACAGCGGTTACCCTAACACCGGTTGCGGCAATTTGGCCAGTTGCGCGCGACCGGTCCGGCACGGGGCAGCGGCCGATCCCGGCGCGCCGGACCCCACGCGGGTCTTCCGTCACATATCGGACAGCCGAAGCTTGGTCAATCCCGAGCCGATTGCCTCGAGCTGGAGGATTTCCTGCGCAGTCAGCGGTGCGCTCACGTATCCGCCCTGCACGCGCTCGCAGCCGAGCGAGGACAGCGCCAGCGCGGTCTCGGCATCCTCGACGCCCTCCGCGGTCACGCGCAAACCCAGGGTCCGCGCGACCTGGGCGAGCGAACGCACGATCTTCGCATGGGCTGCCCCGCGCTTCATGTCGGTCGTGAACATCGCGCTGATCCTCATCTCGTCGAACGGCAGTTGCGCGAGGTTGCCCATGGACGAGGAGCCGGTGCCGAAGCCGTCGATCGCGAGATGCAGGCCGTGCGCCCTAAGCCGCGCGAATGTCTCTTTCACCTGCTCGAACTCGCCGGCAATGGCCGTTTCGTGGACTCCGATCACCAGCCGCTTGGGCGGCACATTCCAGGTACGGAGCGCCCGGCCCACGAACTCGGGAAAATCGGGCTGCAGCAGACCGCTCGCCGTCACTTTCATGCTGAGCAGGCACTCGAGACCGGCGCGCGCGAACTCGGCGCTCTGACGCAGGCCGTTGTCGAAGGTCCACCGCGTCACTTCCCGGACCAGGCCGGCGCTCTCGGCCGCTTCCATCGCCTCGGTGTCGGTGACTGTGCCCAGGCCCGCGTCCACCCAGGACAGCACGCATTCCAGCCCGCCGATCCGGCCGGATTTCAGGTCAAGCTGCGGCGTGAAGACGAGCCCGAGTTCGTTCTCTTCCAGGGCATGGCGCAGCCGCCCCTCGTAGCGTACCTTCCGCTCTTCGCTCTCGCCCTGTTTCGGATCGTACACTGCGGCCCGCTCCGCCGTGCCCCGCGCCACGCCCGCCGCAAGCTTGCCGTTGCGCACCAGGGTCTGCGGGTCCTCGCCGTGATCCGGGTACATTGCGATGCCGACCACCGCGTCGGGAGCGAACGAGCGCTCGCCCAACGGGATCGGCGCTTCCAGCGCGTTCAGGATCTTGTTCGCGGCGAGGATCGCCACGCCCTCGCCCGCGATCTGCGGCAGCAGGCAGGCGAGCTGGTCGCGGCTCACCCGGCCGAGCTGGTCCTGCTTGCGCAGCACGCCTTCGCGCATGCGCCGCGTTACGCGCAACATGAATGCCTCGCCCTTCTGCAGCCCCAGCAGGCGGTCGACCTGGTCGACTTTCTCGATCTGGAGCAGGAGCAGCGCCAGGTGCTTGCCCTCCTTGCGGTGGCTCTCGATCTTCGAGCGGAAGATTTCCATGAATGCCGCAAACTCCGGGGTCGGCAGGGTGCGCACCACGCCGCCCGATTCCTGGCTGCGCGCCGAGAGCGAAGCGAGGAGCGCGACCTGCAGGAAGTTGAATCGCTGCAGCGCCATCAGGCTCTCCGCGCATCGCTCCGGGTCCCCGGCGTACAGCCGCAGCGCGCCCCGCGTCATCGCGTTCTCGAAGCGCAGGCAGTCGCGCCGCATGCGCTCGATCGGCTCGCCCTCGGCGTCGAGCGCCCACTCGCCGAGCGCCGCGTAGACGGCCTCGGCGTCGGCGCCGTCCGAGACGTTCATGCTCGCGAACGCGGGGGCAATTGCGCCGGCAGCCTGGATGAAAAGATCGGGCGCCCGCTCCTGCACTTCGCCGAACGTGGATGCCACGCGGGCAAGCGTTTCGGGGCCGGCGTCGAATTCCTGCGCCAGCCGCTCGACCAGCGCCCGCAGACCGAAGGCGGGGTCCTGGAGCCTGACAATGGTGGGCGGATCCGTGACCGCCGCAGCGTTCTCAGATGAAGAATTCGGCGGGATCGATTGAGACACTGTCCTTCTCCATCGTGCGCTTGATGCGGTACGGCGTCTGCGGATTCACTCTTGGATCCTTCGCAAGGTCGAGAATCATCTGCGGACGGAGCGGATTTCCCTTCGCGTCGAGCACCACCATCACGCGCGGCAGCAGGCGCCGCGCCTGGTTCTGCGCGATCACGATGCCGATTTCGCCCGAGTTCAACTCGACGATGGCGCCCACCGGATAGATCCCGATGCACTGGATGAACTGCTCGACCAGCGGGCCGCTGAACTTCTGGTCGCGGGTCTTGTAGAGCATGCTAAGCGCGTTCGAGGGCGCGACCACGTCGCCGTACGGCCGGGGACGCGTCACCGCGTCGAAATAATCGACGATTGCCGCGATGCAGCCGAACAGCCCGATCGTGTCACCTTTCAGGCCTTTGGGATAACCGCTGCCGTCGAAGCGCTCGTGGTGCAGGGCCGCAAGCGCCGCAAGCTCCTTGGGCATCCCGGCGGTCTCTTTCAGGATCGCGACCGATTGTTCGACGTGGCTCCTGCAAGTCTTGATTTCGGCGTCGCTCAACCGCTCCTTCTTGTTGAGCAGCGCCGCGGGCAGCCGCACCTTGCCAATGTCCTGCATCAGACCGAGCATCCCGAGTATCTCGAGTTGATCGGGCGGCAAGTGCAGAAAGCGGCCGAAGGTTATCATGTAGACCGAGACCCCGACAGCGCGGCCGACAATCTGCTCGCCCTTCTCCTTCAGCTCGGCGAGCAGCAGCATCGCGTCGGGATTGCGCGCCACGCTGTCGGTCATGCTCGTCACGGCATCGCGTACGCGTTCCGCATCGAGACTCTTGCCCGCGCGGATCGCATCGAACGCGTGCGCCAGGACGGTTTCGGTCTTTCTGTGAGCTTCGCGCGCGCGCGGCAGCTCCGCTTGCAGGGTCGCGCGTTCCTCGTAGACGACGGTGCGGGTGATGCTGTCGAGCACGTTGCCCTGTTTGCCTGCGGGATGGGCCTGCGCGCGGCTCGCATCGGGCAAGTCGAGGCCCTTGTCGGTGTCGACGAAGACCTTCTTGCAGCACTTTTTCAGCTCGTCGAGCTCCTCCTGGGTCTTCAGCTCGAAACCTTGGAACACGAACGACGTTTCCGTCCAGGGACGGTCGAGTTGGACCACGTACATGCCGAACTGCAGCTCTTCTACGGAGATCTCTCGTTTCATATCGGAAGCATCAAACACACCGTGTCACGCACTGCGGCGCAAGCAGCTACGATTCCCCGGCGGCGCGCAAGCGGCCGGCGGCGGGGGCTCTAGAACTCGAATACGTAATTATTCTCAAGCAGCCTCGGGCTGTGGTCGCTGCGGATCTCCTCGATTTCCTGCATCGTCAGCTCGATCTCGCTAGGCTTCAAGTGCGTGATGTAGATCTCCGCCCGGCGCGTGAACTTGCCCAATTCGTCCGCAAGCATGGACGGGCAAAGATGCTTGGCAAGCTCGGCGAGCTTGCGGTCCTTGTCGGAAAACGCGGTCTCGATGATGAGAAACTTGAGATTCTCTATCCGGTTCACCAATTCCCACAGCCCGTCGTTCGGCCCGGTGTCGCCGGTGAAGACGAGGCTTGCCGTTCCGCTGTCGAGCAGGTAGCCGACCGCCGGCACGGTGTGGATGGCCGGCAGTACCGTGATCTTGCGCCCCCCGAGCACGATCGACCTGCCCACTTCGATTTCCTGGTAGCGCATGAACGGCTGCTCGGGCGTCGGAATCACCGTGAAATCGGGCCAGATGTCCCAGTTGAACAGGTGCTTCTTCAGGATCTCGATCGTCTCGCCCTTTGCGTACACCGTGATCGGGTTGGACCGCAGCGAGCCGACCGAGTCCAGCAGGAACGCTATCGAGTTGACGTGGTCGAGGTGCGAATGGGTGACGAAGATATGGTCGATCACCATCAGCTCGGCGAGCGACAGGTCGCCGACTCCGGTCCCGGCGTCGATGAGAATGTCGTTGTCGACCAGAAACGAAGTGGTCCGGTTGTGCGGTCCGCCGATACTGCCGGAACAGCCGAGCACGCGCAGGCGCATCGTCAGCCCCGGCCCATGCCGGGCCGGGGCGCCGCACGGCCAAGGATACCGTCCTCACGACGCGCATCACAGCAAGACTTGTTCCGGTTCACTGGTTTTGGCTCCATTTCGCCGTGGCGTTCAATGCCGGCTGTACCGCTATTATAACGGCCGATCGGCTTCGCGACGGTTCGGCCGGATTTCCCGGGCAAAAGCGACTTGCCCGCACTGGCGCGGACCGAATTATTCACGCCAGAACGGGCGGCAGCTCCCTGGCGAGCGTGGTGCGTTCGGCCGTGGCCGCGCCGTTCAATGCGAAGCCGAGCGTCTTGCCCGCACCGTCGACGTAGACCGCCTTTACGCCGCCCCCGATCCGCTCGATCTTCCACTGGCCGGCAGCGCCGCTGGCGGGCGGCGAGACAATGGTGGGGCAGGCGGGCGTTTTTACCAGCACCGGCATCGCCGGGTAGGTGACCGCGGTGCGCTTGCCAGCGAGGGTTGCGGCGAGCGCGCGCGCGGCATGCATGATCGGCATCACGAAGGGCAGCACGTGCCCCTCGACCTCCGCACCGTCCCCGAGCGCGTAGACACCCTGCGCGTTCGTTTCGAGGTGGCGGTTGACGACGATGCCGCGGTTCACCTCGAGCCCGGCGGCGCGCGCGAGATCCAGCTTGGGCCTGAGCCCGACGGCCGAGAGCACCACGTCGACCTCGATTGTGGCGCCTCCATCCAGCGTGAGTCTCACATCATCGTTCGCGCTGTCGACCGACTTGACCCCGGTGCCCAAATGCCACGTGACGCCGATCGCTGCGAGCTTGTCGCGGAGCAGCGCGCCGCCCTCCGGCGGCAGCAGGCGCGGCAACGGCTGGCCGGCGATATCGATCACCTCGACGCCGCGTCCGGTCGCGGCGAGGTCGTTGGCGAACTCGCAGCCGATCAGACCGGCGCCAATGATCGCGACGCGCTTCTTGTCGGCGATCGCCGCGCGGAAGCGGGCATAGTCATCAAGGCTGTTTACCGAGAGCACGCGGCCGGCCGCGCTGCCCGTGAGCGGCAGCCTGATCTGCTCGGCGCCGGTCGCGACCACGAGTTTCGAATAAGCGAGCCCCTCGCCGCCGATGCGCACTTCCCGCCTGCCAGTGTCGATTGCGGTGACCTGCGTGCGCGTGCGAACCGTCGCGTTGAACTGCTGCGCCATCTGTTCCGCCGAGCTCATCGGCAGCGACTGCGGCGTCTTGTTGGACCCCAGCGCATTCGACAGCATCGGCTTCGAGTAGAACTCGCCGCCGTCGGCGGTGATCATGGCGAGCGGCGTCTCGCGATCGAGCTTGCGCCACTCGCGTGCAGTGTTGTAGCCCGCCAGGCCGGTGCCTAAGATGACGACGGGATTCATATAAACATGATTATAAACATATAGTTATGGTCAGGCCCTTGGTTCGGGCCGAGGCCGGGGGCGCAGGCGAGGCGGCGGGGGCCGGCCGGTGGTTGCTTGCCCCGCATCGGCCGATCACGCGAGCATGGTATCAAACATCATCATCGGGACGAAGCCGGTCGACAGGCCTGCCGTGGCGCGAGTCTCGTGGCCGTTGCGGCGCGTCCGGTATCGGGGTCACACCCGGCACCTTGCAGGCGAGCACCGCCTCGCGCACGAGTTCGACCGCGCGCGGGCGCGGAAAGCTCTTGCGCCAGGCGAGCGCCACGCGGCGCGATGGCTGGGGCGGCGCGAACGGCCGCACGGCGATCAGCCGGTTTTCCGCAGTGCGCGATTCGGCCGCGCTGGCCGGCAACACCGTGATGCCGACGCCGGAGGCCACCATGTGGCGGATGGTCTCGAGCGAGCTGCCCTCGAGGCTCTGCTGCAGGGCGTTGACCGCGCGCTTCGCGCCGGCGCAGGTCTGGAGCACCTGGTCGCGAAAACAGTTGCCGTTCGAGAGCAGCAGCAGCTTCTCCGCGCACAGGTCTGCCGCGGGAATGCGCGCTTTCTTCGCCCAGGCGTGGGATGAGGGCATTGCCACGCGGAACGGCTCGTCGTAGACCGCCTGCGTCACGATACCCGGTGCGGCAAACGGCAGCGACAGGATGACGAGGTCGAGGTCGCCGTTCTTGAGCAAGCCGCCCAGCTTTTCGGTGAAACTCTCCTGGATCAGCAGCGCCATTTTCGGCGCGCGCCGGTGCAGCTGGGGGATCAACTGCGGCATGAGGTAGGGCCCGATGGTGTAGATCGCGCCGAATCGCAGCGGGCTGGCAAGCTCGTCGCGGCCTTCGGTGGCGAGCTGCTTGATGAGCTCGGCTTCCTCCAGCACGCGCTGCGCCTGCTCGACGATGCGGGCGCCCGCGGGCGTGACCGTGACGTCGCCCGGCCCGCGCTCGAAGAGCTGCATGCCGAGTTCGTCCTCGAGTTTCTTCACCGCGACCGAGAGCGTGGGCTGGCTCACGAAGCATTTCTCCGCGGCGCGCCCGAAGTGCCGCTCGCGCGCGACGGCGACGATGTAGCGAAGCTCAGTGAGCGTCATGCATTCGCTCGCGCGTATGAAGGCCGGGGGGCATGACCGAAATTATAGCGACCGCGGCCGCGCCGCGGCCCGGTTGCGCGGGGTGCGAGGCGGGCGGAGGGGCAGTTTCCCCGCCGCGAATGCCGAAGGCGGGGGAGACGCCGCCCCGATTCCGTACTCACGGCTCCCACGGGTTTGCGCAGCCTCGACCGGGATCTGATAACCCGGTGTCCGGCCGAGGCTGCGCTCTGGCAGTCCTCGAGGGAGGATAGCTCAGTCCAGATCAGGCGAGGTCGAAGCGATCAGCGTTCATCACCTTGGCCCACGCCGCCACGAAGTCACGCACGAACTTCTCCTCCGAGCCCTTGCATGCATAGACCTCTGCAAGCGCCCGCAGCTGGGAGTTCGAGCCGAAGACGAGATCGATGCGGGTGCCGGTCCACTTCACCTTGCCGGTCTTGCGGTCGCGTCCCTCGAACACGCTCTCGTCCTTCGCGGTCGCCTTCCACTCCGTGCCCATGTCGAGCAGGTTGACGAAGAAGTCGTTGCTGAGGGTCTCCGGTTTCTTGGTAAAGACGCCGTGCCGGGACTGCCCCTGGTTCGCGCCCAGGACGCGCAGGCCGCCGACGAGAACCGTCATCTCGGGCGCCGTGAGCGTCAGGAGCTGCGCCTTGTCGATGAGCATGGCCTCGGCGCCGACCGTGTACCTGCCGTTCAGGTAGTTGCGGAAGCCGTCGGCGATCGGCTCGATCACGGCGAAGGACTCCACATCCGTCTGTGCCTGCGTGGCGTCCATGCGTCCCGGCGTGAAGGGAACCTTTACCTCGACGCCGGCCTTCTTCGCGGCCTGCTCGACGCCCGCGCAGCCCGCGAGCACGATCAAATCGGCGAGCGACACCTTCTTGCCGCCCTTGGCCTTCTTGTTGAAGTCCGCCTGGATGCCCTCGATCGTCTTCAGCACCTTCGCGAGCTGCGCCGGCTGATTGACCTGCCAATCCTTCTGCGGCGCGAGCCGGATGCGCGCGCCGTTGGCGCCGCCGCGCTTGTCGGAGCCGCGGAAGGTGGACGCCGACGCCCAGGCGGTCGACACGAGCTGCGCCACCGACAGCTTCGAGGCGAGGATCTTCTTCTCGAGATCGGCGATCTCCTTCTCGCCAATCAGCTTGTGGTTGACCGCGGGGATCGGATCCTGCCAGATCAGCTCTTCCTTCGGCACTTCCGGTCCCAGGTAGCGGGCGCGCGGGCCCATGTCGCGGTGCGTCAGCTTGAACCAGGCGCGCGCGAAGGCGTCGGCGAAGGCCTGCGGGTCCTCGTAGAACCGGCGCGAGATCCTGCCGAACTCCGGATCGAAGCGCAGCGTCAGGTCGGTGGTCAGCATGGTCGGCTTGTTGAACTTGCCCGGGATGTGCGCGTCGGGAATGATCGGCGGCGCGTTCTTGGCCACCCATTGCTTGGCGCCGGCCGGCGACTTGACCTGCTCCCATTCGTACTTGAACAGGATCTCGAAGAAGCTGTTGCTCCACAGCGCCGGGGTCTTGGTCCAGGTGACTTCGAGGCCGCTCGACACGGTGTCGGCGCCGTGCCCCGTGCCGTAGTCGCTCATCCAGCCCAGGCCCTGTGCTTCCAGCGGCGCGCCTTCCGGATCCGGGCCCTTGTGCGATTCCGGGGCGGCGCCATGGCACTTGCCGAAGGTGTGGCCGCCGGCGATGAGGGCGACCGTCTCCTCGTCGTTCATCGCCATGCGGCTGAAAGTGGCGCGAATGTCCTTGGCGGCGGCCATGTAGTCGCCGCTCGCGTTCGGGCCTTCCGGGTTGACGTAGATCAGGCCCATGTGGGTGGCGCCGAACGGACCCAGATCCCGATCGCCGCTGAAGCGCTTGTCGGCCCCTAGCCACGCGATCTCCTCGCCCCAGTTCACGTCCTCGTCCGGCTCCCACACGTCCGCGCGGCCGCCGCCGAAGCCGAAGGTCCTGAAGCCCATGGATTCCAGCGCCACGTTGCCGGCGAGGAGGATCAGGTCGGCCCAGGAGATCTTCCTGCCGTACTTCTGCTTGACCGGCCACAGCAGCCGGCGCGCCTTGTCGAGGTTGACGTTGTCGGGCCAGCTGTCGAGGGGCGCGAAGCGCTGCTGGCCGCGGCCGCCGCCGCCGCGGCCGTCGGTGACGCGGTAGGTTCCGGCGGCGTGCCAGGACATGCGGATGAAGAGCGGGCCGTAGTGACCGAAGTCCGCGGGCCACCAGTCCTGCGAGTCGGTCATCAGCTTGACCAGGTCCTTCTTCAACGCCTTGTAGTCGAGGCTCTTGAACGCCTTGGCATAGTCGAAGTCCTCGCCCACGGGATTGGACTTGGAGGAATGCTGGTGCAGCAGTTCCAGCCGCAGCTGGTTAGGCCACCAGTCGCGGTTCGTCCTGCCGAGGCCGGCAATGTGGTTGAACGGGCACTGGCCCGAGCTCTTGGTATCCGTCTTCGTGTCCATGATTTTCTCCGCGTAACCTTCTCGGGGCGTGATTGGGTGCATCCATTGCACGCTTCGCGCGACGCGTAGTCCAATCGTTTGATTGGCAGGACGTCATCGTCTCTGCCTATGGAGGTCGGGGCGCGCTTCAACGAATCCCCCGGGCTGGCCTGGCGGCGGCTGACTTGCCCGAGCGGCGCGTGCAACGCAAACCACCCCACCCCGCCCGGAGCCAGGAGCTTCTGACCTACATCAAAGGGAATCGCCGCGCCGGCGCGGTCAGCCGGACTGCGTCTGCAGCCAGTTCTGCGCGCCGACCTTGCCGATCAGTTCGAGCTGCGTCTCAAGCCAATCGATGTGCTCCTCCTCCGATTCGAGGATGTTCTCGAGCAATTCGCGCGAGGCGTAATCGCCGACCGCTTCGCAGTGCGCGATGCCCTCCTTCAGCGCCGGGTGCGCGATTAGCTCCAGCTTCAGGTCGCATTTCAGCGCTTCGGGCGCATCCTCCCCGATCATCAGCTTGCCCAGGGCCTGCAGATTGGGCAGGCCCTCCA
>Ga0326597_10003391_pt1 | contig 22999 bp, 20 predicted proteins | sample RVTome_12_FD_203789 | JGI IMG/M metagenome (GOLD analysis project Ga0326597, IMG submission 203789) | Soil microbial communities from uranium-contaminated site in the Upper Colorado River Basin, Wyoming, United States - RVT100D185 | ecosystem: Environmental > Terrestrial > Soil > Contaminated >... | reverse complement strand
CCCTACGACGCCCCGTCTTGAATCGACTGTAGGGCGTGCGATTGCAGAGTTCCGTCCGGTGCTCCTCAAGACGCACGGTGCCCCCTCGCAGACCTCGTAGGGACGGACCTTCAGGTCCGTCCGGCCCCTACCGACGCGCGGCGATCTTACGCAAGAGTAAGGGCGCACGGCCGCGCGCCCTTCTGTCCGGCCCTTTGCAGACGCTCCGTCCCGCCGCTCCTCAAGACGCACGGTGCCCCCTCGCAGACCTCGTAGGGACGGACCTTCAGGTCCGTCCGGCCCCTACCGAGGCGCGGCGATCTTGCGCAAGAGTAGGGGCGCACGGCCGTGCGCCCTTCTGTCCGCCCCTTCGCAGACGTTCCGTCCCGCCGCTCGTCAAAGCGCTCCGGCCCGCCGGCGTCGCGCTCGTCAGCGGCCTCATCGCCGAGCACGAGCCTGCCTGCCGCGCCGCCCTCGATCGCGCCGGCGCCCGCCTGCTCGAGACCCGCTCGGCCGGCGAGTGGCGCCTGCTGGTGGTGGCGCGGCGCTGAGGCGCTCGCCTAGGGCAACTTGATTGTTCTCGAAAAGCGCGAAAAATTTCGGCCTCTCTGGAATCTGCGCGGCGGCATTTTTCTTGATCGTTCCGGCAGGGTGGTGGGCGCCGACCGGCTCATGCCGCCATGGTACACGCGTCCGGGGAGAGCGCGAAGGGCCGCAGGTCACCGGCGGGCGGGGAACCTACGGCGCGTACTCGGTGTATGTCCAGGGGACGGGGTCGACCTCGACGCCGTTCACGATGATCTCCCAGTGGACGTGCGGGCCGGTGGCGAGGCCCGTCTGGCCGGAGAAGCCGATCAGGTCGCCCTTCGCCACCGTCGCGCCGGCCGCCACGGAGGTGCTGGAGAGGTGATGGTAGCCGCTGAAGACGCCGCCGCCGTGATCGATGATGACGCTCGTGCCGCGCACCGGCAGCGGCCCTGCGAACGCGACGCGGCCCGCGTTCGCGGCGGCCACGGGAGCGCCCTCGTCGACCGGGAAGTCGGCGCCGTGGTGGAAGCTGCTGACCGGACCGCCGTTGTAGCTGCGCCCGCCGCCGTAGCCGCTGCTGATCGGCCCGGCGACCGGGTAGATGAACGGCCCGGCCCACAGCCGCGCCGCCGTCGACGACGCGAAGACCTGCGCGCGCGTCGCCGCCTCCTGCGCGGCCAGCTCGGCGTTGAGGAGCGAGGACGGTCCCGGCGGCAGCGTGATGTACTCGACCGGGTAGGCCGTGTCGTAGACGAGCACCGTCGCGCTGAGCTGGGCGACCGTCGCGCCCGCGCCGTCGAGGATCGTGATGCTCACCGGGTAGCTGCCGGGCGGCTGGTCCGCCGGAGCGCCGAGCACGCCCCAGAAGCCGTCGCTGGCAGGGAGGAGCGCATAGCTGCGCCCGGCGAAGACGGCGACGGCCGAAGCGCCGCCGCCACGCACGCGCAGGACCGTCGCGCCGCCCTGCGCCATCTCCAGCGTCGATGTCGAGCGCAGCGGCTCCGGGGTGAGCGTCGGCGAGGGCGTCGGCGTGCGGGTGGGCGTCGCCGTGGCGGTGCGGGTCGGTGTGGCGGTGCGCGTCGCGGTCGGCGTTGGGGTGGGCGTGGGCGCCGGATCGCCGGCGAAGACCCCGCAGCCCCACGACGAGGTGGAGAGCAGCAGCAGCAACGGGAGAAGGCGGGCGGCTCGCATGGGCTCCGGCGTCATTGTAGACGAGCGCCCGCGAGCGGGGGCAGCCCGAACATCGGACTGCCACGCTCTGATCGGGGCGGTCCTTCCGATCGGCTGGACAGCGCTTGCTATAATCGAGTGCCCGCGTACGACGCGCGCTCGCCCTGAGCGGAGGTCGCTATGGAAGACCCAAAGGCCGTCGCCGAACGCATCCTCGCCAACGTCGAGCGTGTCATCATCGGCAAGCGGGAGGCCGTCCGCCTGGCGTTGGTCGCGCTCATGTGCCGGGGCCACGTCCTGATTGAGGACGTGCCCGGCGTGGGCAAGACCGTCCTCGCGCGCAGCCTGGCGAAATCGACCGGCTGCGCATTCCGGCGCATCCAGTTCACCCCTGACCTCCTCCCCACCGACGTCACCGGCGTCTCCGTCTACAACCAGAAGACGGGGGACTTCGAGTTCCGGCCCGGGCCCGTGATGGCGCAGGTCGTCCTCGCCGACGAGATCAACCGGGCGACGCCGAAGACGCAGTCGGCGCTGCTCGAGGCGATGGACGAGCGCCAGGTCACCGTCGACGGCGTCACCTATCCGCTGCCGCAGCCGTTCATCGTCCTCGCGACGCAGAACCCGATCGAATACGAAGGGACCTTCCCGCTGCCCGAGGCGGAGCTGGACCGCTTCCTGCTGCGCATCCACCTCGGCTACCCGTCGCAGCGCGATGAGGTGGCGATCATGGAAGCGCAGCAGATCGCGCACCCGATCGATTCGTTGGAGCAAGTGACCAACGCAGAGGAGATCACGGGCATCCAGCGCGCGGTGCGCGAGATCCACGCCGACCCCCTCATCCGCGAGTACATCGCGTCGCTCGTGGACGCGACGCGCCGCCACGACTCGGTCTACCTGGGGGCGTCGCCGCGTGGCTCGCTGGCCCTCTACCGCGCCTGCCAGGCGAGCGCGCTGCTCGACGGCCGCGACTTCGTGACGCCCGACGACGTGAAGGCGCTCGCCTACGCGACGCTTGGCCATCGCCTGATCGTGAGTCCGGCGGCGCGGGTGAAGGAGACCTCCGCGCTCGATATCGTGAACGGCTGTCTCCAGCGCGTGCCGGTGCCCGGCTTGCGGCCCGGCCAGCCCGTCCGGCAGCAGCCTTCGTAGCACTGGGAGCGCCCATGCGCGCCATCCGCCTCGTCCGACGCCTGCTCCGATACGTACTCGTCGAGCGCCGTGCGCTGACGGTCGTTGCCGCGCTCCTCGCCGGCTCCCTTGTGATCGCGTTCGCGAACGGCTTCTGGCTGATGTCGCGGCTGGCGAACGTCCTCCTCGTGGCCATCCCCGCCGCGTACGTCTGGGCGTGGTTCAACGTCCGCTGGCTGGAGGTGAGCGTCGAGCGGCCGCTCGACCGCCTGCAGGAGGGGAACGACTTCGAGGAGCGGATCTCGGTGACGAACCGCTCCTGGCTGAGCAAGCTCTGGCTCGAGGTCGAGGACCCGTCGGACCTGCCGGGGCACAGCGCGCGACGGGTGATCAGCCTCGGGCCGCGCCAGCGGCGGAGCTGGCGCGCGATCTCGCGCGCGACGAGGCGCGGCCGCTATGCGGTTGGGCCGCTGCGCATCACGAGCGGCGATCTGTTCGGGATGTTCCGCCGCTCACGCCGCTTCGGCGAGGCGCAGCACGTGTTGGTCTACCCGCGTGCCGTCGAGCTGACGAACTTCGCCGCGCCGCCGGCGCTGCTCCCCGGCGAGGGGCGCTTGCGCAGGCCGGCCCACTACATCACGCCGAACGCCTCGGGCGTGCGCGAGTACGAGCCGGGCGACAGCTTCAACCGCATTCACTGGCGGACGACGGCGCGCACGGGCGACCTGATGGTGAAGCTCTTCGAGCTCGACCCGGCGAGCGACGTCTGGGTGGTGCTCGACCTGTACGGCCCCGCCCAGGCGGGCACCGGCGACGACGGCACCGAGGAGCACGCGGTGCGCATCGCGGCGTCGATCGCGCGCTACTTCCTGCTCGCCAACCGCAGCGTCGGCTTTCTCGCGCAGGGCAGCGCGTTCCACATCGAGGAGCCGGAGCGCGGGTTACCGCAGTACACGCGCATCCTCGAAGCGCTCGCGCTGGCGCAGGCACGCGGCGACGTGCCGCTGTCCGGCCTGCTCGGGCGGGAGGGACGCCGCTTCGGGCGGCACACGACGCTGATCGCGATTACGCCGTCGACCGACGAATCGTGGGTGGTGAGCCTTCAGCTCCTGGGCGGGCGTGGCGTGAAGCGAGCGGCCGTCCTGCTGGAGCCGCGGACGTTTGGCGGCGACGGGAGCGCCCTGCTGGTGTACAGCGCCCTCGCGGCGGCCGGCGTGCTCACCTACCTCGTGAAGCGCAGCGACGACCTCTCGGTAACCTTGGGTTCGGGCGCCGCCGTCGCGGCGGGAGGCCGGCCGTGAGGCAGGCGAGCTGGAACGAGCTGTTCGGCTATCGCCGCGAGTCGGTCGTCATCGACCTCGACCTGCCGGAGGAGCCACGCGGCTGGCGGCGGCTCCTCTGGTGGGAGGACCTGGTCACCTTCGCGGTCGTCGTGTTCATCTTCGCAACGGTCGTCGTCTCCGTCGACCGCGCCCACTGGTCGGACGACATGCCAACGCTGGCGACGGTCGCGCTCGCGGGGCTGCTGGCCGGCGCGCTGCTGGCCCGCGTCCCATGGCCGGAGGGCCTCGTGCACCTGCTGGCGCTGCCGCTGGGCGCGGCCATCTCGCTGGCGCAGATCCTGGCGGTGGCCGACGGCCCGAGCCCGGTGCAGCGTTTCGAGAACCTGACGACGCGCATGGGCGACTGGTTCGCCATCGCGTTCGGCGAGGGGATCAGCAACGACGACCTGCCGTTCATCGTCCTCGTCGTGCCGATGGCGTGGCTCGCCGCCTACCTGTCAGCCTGGGCCGTGTTCCGCTGGCGCAACGCCTGGCTGGCGCTGGCGCCCGGCGGGACCGCGTTGCTGCTCAACATCAGCTTCCTCGGCGGGCAGCTCAGCCTGGCGTTCGTGCTCTTCGTCCTCGGCGGGACGCTGCTGGTGACGCGGCTCCACCTGCTGGACCGGGCGCAGCGGTGGCGCGCGGAGTCGACGCCGTACCCATCGTATCTGAGCCTCACAGTGCTGCACGCGACGTTCTGGGTGGCCGTCGTGCTGCTCAGCGTCGCCTGGGCGCTGCCCCGCGCCGACGAGCAGGACGGCGTCGAGGCGCTCTGGCAGGACGCGACGGCCCCGGCGAGCGAGCGCTTCGAGGGGATGGCGCGGCTGTTCCTGGGCGTGAACAACCAGCGCCCCGGATCGCGCCTGCACGGCTTCGAGGACATCCTGCCGTTCCTGGGCGGCATCGAGCTGCCGGACACGCTCGTGGCGGAAATTACGGCGCGCGGGCTCGATCAGCCGCGCTACCTGCGCTCGAAGACCTTCGATGTCTACTCGGCGTCCGGCTGGCGGCTGCGCGCCCAGCAGCAAGCGAGGCTGTCGCCCGGCGCGGGGACGCGGGTGGACGAGCTGACCCAGCTCCGTCGGCCGTTCGTGATCGAGCTGACGGCGAGTGGGGAGGGAGACAACACCATCCTCACCATCGGGCAGCCGCAGAGCATCGACCGCGCCGCCCTGCTGCGCTGGCTGGGCGCGCGTGCGAACGTCACCTCGGTGGAGGTAGAGCGCTCGCTTCAAGCTGGCTCCACGTACGAAGCGGCGGGCAGCCTTTCGGCGGCGACGGAGGAGGAGCTGCGCGCGGCGGGGACCGAGTACCCGGACTGGGTGCGCGAGCTCTACCTCCAGCTCCCGAACGATCTGCCGCCGCGCGTCGGACGGCTCGCCCGCGACCTCACGCGGAACGAAGCGACGCCGTACGACAAGGCGGTCACGGTTGAGGACTACCTGCGCGCGATTCCGTACGACCTCGACATCCCGGACACGCCGCCCGGCCGCGACGCCGTCGACTTCTTCCTCTTCGATGTCCAGCGCGGCTATTTCGACTACCACGCCTCGGCGATGGTGGTGCTGCTGCGCTCGCTCGGCGTGCCGTCGCGGCTGGCGGTCGGCTACGTGCTGCAGGACGAGCAGCGCGAGGGCGCGCGCTACCTGGTGACGGAGGAGAACGCGTTCGCCTGGCCCGAGGTCTACTTCCCGGGGCTCGGCTGGGTGGAGTTTAACCCAACGCCCAGCCTGCCGGAGATCGCGCGGGCCAACCCGCCATCGGACGGCGGCGGCGCAGGCGCCGACAGCGCCGGTGGAGGCCCCGGACTCGGCTTGGAGGACCTTGGCGGCCAGTTCTCGGACGGCGGCTCGACAGGTGGGGCGGTGCCGGTCGCGGGCGAGGGCGGCGGAGCGAGCTGGCTGCTCTTTGCGCTGGCCGCAGGCGTCGCGCTGGCGGCGACGCTGGCCGGCGGCGCGAGCTACGCCTGGCTGCGCGGCCTGGGCGGGCTGGCGCCCCAGGCGCGGCTGTGGGAACAGACGGTACGCCTCGCTTCGTGGGCCAGGGTGCCGCCAACGCCCGGCCAGACGCCTCGGGAGTACGCGGAGTCGCTGCGGGCGCGCGTGCCCGGCGTCACCGGCGTCGACGAGCTGGCCGGCGCGTACGTCCGGCAGCGCTTCAGCGGCCGGGGCATGGATGGCGTGGAGCAGACTCGGCTGGAGGCGGCGTGGCGGGCGGTCCGGGGACGGCTGCTGAGACGGCTGCTCAGGCTCGGTTGACCCCTTGACAATACTGGCACTAACGTTCTAAACTCGGCCCCAGTCCTGGTTCGGAAGGAGACCGACATGCAGTACGCGATCACGAAGACGAAGGTCGGTTGGGTGGGCATCGGCATCGAGGACGGGGCGATCTGCTACGCGAGCATCGCCGGCGCGAAGGAGGACGTCCTGGACGAACTGGCGGGTCGTGGTGCGACAGAGCCAGCGAGGGCGTCGGACGCGGCGCCGCTAGTCGCACTGATGCGGCGCGCGGCGGCGGGCGAGGACGTACGGGTGAATGGCCGGGTGAAGATTACCGGCGGGACGGCGTTCCAGCGCGATGTCTGGCAGGCGCTGCTCGCGATCCCGCACGGCGCGACGACCTCCTACGGCGAGCTGGCGAGGCGGGTCGGGCGGCCGGGTGCGGCGCGCGCGGTGGGGCAGGCGGTGGGCTCGAACCCGGTGCCGGTCCTGATCCCGTGCCATCGTGTGTTGGCGTCCGACGGCACGCTGGGCGGCTTCGGCGGCGGCCTGCCGATGAAGAAGACGCTGTTGCGCCAGGAGGGCGTCGCGGTCTAGGGCGAAGAGCGGCCGGGCGGTCCCGCGCGGCCGTCCTCATCGCCCGAGGCCCTCGCCGACGCGGGACGCTCGCGCACGGCGACGCGCGCGAGGGCGATCGCGAGCACGGTGACCGCGACGAATCCGGCCATCAGGAGCGTCGCCCAGACCCAGGCCGGGGCGGCGAGCAGCGGCGGACTGACGAACGATTCGATCGGCATCGCGCATCGTGGCGCCAACGCGCCACGTCCCCATTATTCGCAAGATGACGAGAGCCCGCCAGGGTCACGCGACGGCGCCCTGGGAGCCCCGCCGTCGGTCATCAACCGAAGGTTGTGCGTTGGCTTCCCCGGCCTGTTCGTGCAGCACGGCCGCCGCGCGGCCGCACCAGGCCGCCTCGGCCTGGGCGCGCGTGAGCGCCGCCTCCAGCGCCAGCAGGCTGCCGAGCTGCGCGGGGTCCGTCCGGCTGATCTTGGCCGCCAGCGTTGACAGGCGCGCCTCCTCCCTTGTCATCTCATCGAGGCGTTCCTCCAGCCGGCGCGCGAGGAGCTGCGGCGAAAGGCGTTCGAGGCAGACCAGCCGGACAAGAAAGTCGTCCTTGCAGACGCGCGGCGTGGGCCGCGTGAGCAGCCAGGCGTCGAGCGCCTCCTGGCCGTCTCCGGTGAGCGAGTAGATCTTCTTCGCAGGCCGGTTGGGCAGCTCGACCGTCTCGACGGCCAGCAGCCCGCGCGCCTCGAGCTTGGCCAGCTCGCTGTAGATCTGCTGGAGGCGGGCGTCCCAGAGGTGGCTCAGCTCATCGCGCAGGAGCCGCCCGACACCGTATCCGGTGTTCGACTCCTTGCTGAGCAATACCAACAGAACGTGCTGCAGACTCATACTCGACGGCGGTCCTTGCCGGTTACGATCTTGACGGCTGCGTGTAACGCGGACAAGACTCCTATCTTTTGCTAGCGGAATAGGAGCGCATGCATGTGAGTACAACCAATTGTGCGCTACGCAACGCGGCCGCGCCTATGAAGGCGGCCTGAAGCTCGCGTGAAGGAACGGAAGGTTGGTCGAGAGGCCTCGTGGACTGGGCGCGGCGGCGCTCCCTATAATGACCGCGGTAAGGAGGAGGCGCGGTGGAATCGATGAACGGCCGTCCGCCGGAGCGGCGCGAGATCGACCTGCACAGGCGCGTCTGCGCGATCAAGCCGGATGTCATCGATGTCCGGCCGGCGCGCAGCGCGGCGGTCGTGCCGTTCATTGGCTTCGCGCTCGGCGTGCTCGCCTTCGTGGCGGTGCTGTTCTGGCTGGAGCAGATGCCGTTCGTCGTGACGCTGCTGCTGATCGGCCTGGCGCTGCTGCTGGTGCCGTTCTCGGCGATGGGCTTCGTCTACTCGATCTACGGAGCGAACGTAGTCATCGACCGCAAGAAGGCCACGGCGGTCTGGCAGCAGGGCTTCCTCGGCATGGGCGTGGGCACGCAGGAGCTGGCGCCCTTCGCGAAGATCGAGCGGGTGGAAATTGAGGAGGTCAGCCGCGAGGAGCAGGCCGGTGGCGCGCAGGACTTCGCCCAGTTCGAGATCCGGGTGCTCAAGACGAGCGGCCGCCGCCTCGCGATCGGCCAGGTGACCGTGCCGCACTCCATCAGGGACGATGGCCTCGCGCGCGCCCGCGAGGTGGGCGAGGCCGTCGCGGAGATGACGGGCCGGCCGCTGGATGTGAACGCGGAGCGGCCGCGCCGGCGGCGGCGGCCGACGGCGACGGTTGCCTGATCGGCCGGAGATGGCTGGCCTTCCCTCCTCAACCAGCGCACGCACCGTGAGCTTCGTCGTGCCCGCGAAGGACGAAGAACGCCGGCTGGGCGACTCGTTGCGGCGGCTGATCGAGTTCGCAGGCAAGCAAGACTACGCATCCGAGATCATCGTCGTCGACGACGGCAGCACCGATCGCACTGCCGAGCTGGCGCGTGCGGCGGCGGAGCGATTACCCGAGCGCGTGTCGCTGCGCGTGCTGCAGCACGAGCGCAACCGGGGCAAGGGCGCGGCGGTGCGCACGGGAGCGACAGCATCGACGGCCGACTACGTCCTCTATCTGGACGCCGACGTGGCAACGCCGCCCGAGGAGGCGCCGAAGCTGCTGCGCGCGCTCGAAGAAGGCGCGGACGTGGCGGCGGGCAGCCGCATCCAGCCGGGCGGCGCCGACATGCGCGCCTCGCAGCCGGCCTGGCGGCGCGTCGGCGGGCGGCTGTTCGCCGTAGCGCGCCGCCGGCTGCTCCTCTCGGACATCGAGGACACGCAGTGTGGCTTCAAGGCCTTTCGCCGGGCGGCCGCGCAGGCGGTCTTCGCGCGCCAGCAGCTCGAAGGCTGGGCGTTCGACGCCGAGCTGCTCTACCTCGCGCGGAAGCTGGGCTACACGATCCAGCAGGTGCCGGTCGAGTGGCGGCACGTCGGCGATTCGCGCTTTCGGCCCGGGCCGGGCACGGCGCTGCGCGAGCTGCGCGACCTGCTGCGCATCCGCTGGCTGCATCGCGCCGTGCGGCGCGATGGCGGCTAGCCGCCGACGGGCCGCTGGTATCATGGATCGCAGCCATGATCGACCAGCTCAGCGCCGATCGACAGGCGGGCCAGCGCGCGTTGGGCCTGGCCTTCGTCCTCGCTGCCGCCGTGCTCGCCCTCGAGCTGGTGGGCGGCGTCCTCACCAACAGCCTGGCGCTCATCGCCGACGCGGGCCACGTCCTGTCCGACCTGCTCGCCGTGTCGCTGGCGATCGGCGCGCTCTGGATGGCGCGCCGCCCCGCGAGCGGCCGGCAGAGCTTCGGCTACCAGCGCGCGGAGGTGCTGGCGACGGCGGCCAACGGCGGCGTCCTGCTACTGGTCGCGGCCTACGTGTTCTGGCAGGCCGCGCGTCGCTTCGGCGACCCGCCGCAGGTGGAGAGCGCGCCGATGCTCGCCGTCGCTGGCGCAGGCCTGCTGGCGAACGCGGCGAGCGCGCTGCTGCTCTTCCCCCAGCAGAAGCGCAGCATGAGCGTGCGCGGCGCGTTCTACCACGTCGTGGGCGACCTCCTCGGCTCGATCGGCGCGGTGGCCGCGGGTGTGCTCATGCTCGCGACGGGCTGGTTCCTGGCCGACCCGCTCATCGGCGTGCTGATCGGGCTGCTCGTGCTGGCCGGAGCGGCGCGCCTGCTGCGCGAGTCGCTGGCGGTGCTGCTGGAGGTGACGCCGGGGCACATCGACCCGCGTGCGGTGGAGTCGGCTCTGCTGGCGACGGCGGGCGTCGCCGGACTGCACGACCTGCATATCTGGACGGTCACCTCGGGCCTGGTGGCGCTGAGCTGCCACTGCGAGCTGGCCGGCACGCGCGAAACGGACGAGGTGCTAGCCGACCTCTGCGACATGCTCCACGACCGCTTCGAGATCCAGCACGTGACGATCCAGCCGGAGGTGACGCCCCTGCACGGCGGCGAAGGCCACTCGCTGCCACGCTGCACGAGCGTGCTGGGTCACGAGCACCGGCCGTCGCGGGTAGGGTGAGGGCGAAGGGTAAAGGGCGAAAGGTGAAGGGCTAGTCGCGACCGCCGCGCAGCGCCCAGGTCCCGCCGGCGATGAGGACGCCGCCCAGTACCACCGCGGCGAGCGCGACGAGCGCCCGGTCGCGCGCGGCCTGGTTGGCCGTAGCGTACGCGTGCTCCGCCGATAGGGCCAGGTCGGCAGCTCGGTCGAAGTTGCCCTGGTCGAACTGCGCTCGCGCGTCGTCGAGCGTTCCGTCCGGGTCGTTGCCGATCAGGCCGAGGCGTCCCCAGAAACTCACGCGCGTCTTCGCTTTTGCCGCGGCTGGGTAGACGTCCATGAACGCATGCGCGTCGTCGACGGCGTCGAGCGCGACGGAGAAGCTCCAGTCCCGCATGGCGGCGTCGATCGGGTCCGTGCGCAGCTCGAACTCTGTCTGCGCCGCATCATCTCGGAGCGTCGCCAGCGCCGCCTTGGCCTTTGTCCGCTGGTCCAGCACCGGCGAGAACGGCGGCGTGAACACGCGCTCCCGGAAGAGATCCGTGAGGTCGGCGCCGCTCGTTGCTTCCAGGAGATCCAGGAACGCTCGGCTGTCCACCGTCTCCAGCGCGCCGGCGAACGCCATCGCGCCTCGCATGGGGTCCGGGCCGATCCGGGCCTCCACGTCCTCAAAGAGGCGGACGGCCTCGCGGTAGCCGGCCAGCTCCTGCAGGATCGCCTCGTCCGTTGCCGCCGTCGTGAGCAACCCATCGCCCCACTCGTCGAGGTAGACCTCACCCACCGCCGGAAGGATCGAAGGCGGCTCGAACGCAAGGCCAAGCTCCCGCGCGGCGCGGCGCGCTGCGAACTCCGCCAGACCTTCCGAGAGCCACCGCTTATCGAGTTCCGTCGTCCAGAGATGCGCAAGCTCGTGCAACACCACACCGTCGCTCGCCCCGCGCACGACGCCTATCCGGCACGCCTCCTCTTCGATGCACTGGAAGATGCCGTCATAGCCGCCCAGGTCCGTCGGCCCCACCTCAAGGAGGGTGAACTCCTCGCGAAGCTCGAGCGGGACGCCGACGATCGATTCCAGCGCCGGTAGGCCCGAGACAGCGATTTCCCGCACGTGACGCGCCCAGCTCTCGTGGCCAGCCTCGAAACGCAGCTCGAACGTCTGGGCCCCTCCAGTGGTTGCTACCGTTCCCTCGAGCGTCCGGTACTGCTGCTGGTCGACCAGTTGTACGACGGCTGCCAGGTAAACGTCGGATGAGCCGGTACAGGTAAACCGCTGTTCGACAACCGCGCCCGTTCTTTCGCAATCGCGCGGCTCTACCACTGAGTACCACTGACGGTCGTCCGGCAGGTCGAGCTGGACGGTCGCAGGATCGCCGATCGCGAGAATGGGGGCGTAGAGGACCGTGTCCGAGACGAAGACGCTCTGTGAGCGTACTTCGGTCAAGTCGTATTCAAGCAGCAAGCTGACCTGTTCGCCGGGCCCAAGCGCCCGTCCGAAGAGCACCGCGATCCGCGTGAATTGCCCGCCGGGCAGCGACGGCGCCTGGACCTCCAGCGCCCGCCCGTCGCCCGTCGTCGCGTGAACGTTCGCCGCGCCGGCAATCACGGGCAGTTCGATCCGGTCGACGGCCGTCGTGCTCGTCGCGGGCCGCGTAACAGTGACCCGGAAGCTGACGTGCAGGCTGTCCTGGTCCGGGCGCAGGCTGTAGACAACCGTGCTCTCGACACCGAGCACCGGTTCGTAGCGCCCCTGGACGGCGCTTGATGGTACGAGGGTGCTCGCCAGCCCAAAAGCGATGGCGAGGATGACGGGGCCGATCGTGTTCAGCCGCAACATAAGCCTCCGGCCTCGATCTATGTATCGGCCGCGCCGGCGCGTGACTCTATCGAGTGGGGGCTCTAGCTGTGGGGGCGAGGCTCGCGAGGCGGGAGGGGTGACTTGTTCAGGGTTGGTGGGTCTTGGAGAAGTTTCCTGTCCGCGGGTTGAAGCCCGCGGCTTCCCCGCGTTCGAGACGCCAAGCTGGCGGCTTCATCCGGCAGCAATTTGAAACCGACCCACCAATCCTGAGCAACCTTACCGGGAGGGTTGGCCCTTGACAAGAGAGAGAGAGAGAGAGAGAATACTGGGGGGACATAGTTGGTGGCCGTCCTTCTCCGGAAGGATGAGCCTGGCGGGGGAGGCGTGTGCAGGGTGACCCGCCCATGCGATTGCAGATCTTGCAAGCGCCTAGTGCCGAAGGCCGCTCAGGGCGGAAGAGTAGGCATTTGCATTGAGAGGCTAGGTGGCTGCTGATGCGGAGAAGTCTGCCCAGTATCGGCTTGGTCGCTTGTCTGGTCATCCTCGGTTCCATCTTCGCAGCCCGCGCCACAGGAGGATCCGACGGTGCAGGGCCTGGCGGCGCCACTACGGCGCGGCCGACTACGGGGCCGCCTTCTACCGCCATCGTTGGAACCCCCGCCCCTCGGCCACCTACGACGCCGGTTCCGACGGAAGCCTGTTTTACCCCCATTCCGCTGACTCCCGTCGACATCCGAGCCCTCCCCGACGGCGGCACCGACTATGTGTACGACACCGACGGCGACGGGATCGGCGAAACACGTGTTCCGATACCCCCTGCGGACTTCGACCGGCTGACAGCGACCGATCAACAGATCGAACGCTATGGCTTGCCGCCCCGACCAACGGATCCTGAGAGCCTCGCGCGCTGGCGGGATACGGTAGGCCGCGGGCGTAACGCCGGCCCGGGTTTGGCAATACTCCCCTGTATCTCATTCCGATAGGTGCGAAGGCGAAGCGTCTTGACAGATAAGGGAGCATTTGGACTGTCATGGCCACTTGCTCTCGTCAGCGTTCTGGCGGTGACGCTGACAGCACTTGCCTGTACCAGATACCAGAGTTCGAACTGGTCGGGGTACATCTCGAATCAGATTTCGGGCACCAACCAGTGGGTTGGCGTTCAGGGCGACTTAATCCAGCCTACCTTCGCCACACCTCCCCCGCCGTCCTCAGAGTGCACGGAGCTTCACGAGGGCTCCTGGATTGGCCTGGGCGGGGTCAACTCGCAGTCCCTTATCCAAGCTGGCACCGCCATGCTCCCGAGCTCTCCGCCGGTGTACTTCGGATGGTTGGAGCACCTGAAGCCCGACAGCCCCAATCCTCCCGAACTGATGGCCGTGACCGTCCGCCCCGGCGACAGCATCCATGTCTACGTCGCCTACTCCACATTCTTCCACCAGGCCAATTTCTACATCGCGAACAACACTATCACTCCACCGAGCGACCATACCGTGATAAAGGACTTCCCAGACGATGGCTACTACGATGGAAGCACGGTTGAGTGGATCGATGAGCGTCCGTCTGCACTAATACCCGGCATCCCTGATCCCATTCCGCTTGATCTGGCCAACTTTGGCCATGTTGATTGGTCCAATGTTCAGGCGTGGGCGAGCGATGGGAACTGGTATTCCTTGGAGTCCACTGACCGCGGGAGCGTTTCGATGTGGGATGGTTCCACTATTCTGGCTCTTCCGTACGCGCCTTCAAGCCCCACCTCGTTCACCGACCAATGGACGCACTGCTAGCTGACCTGAGCGAGGGAGCGCGGCCGAGGTGATGTAGGCGGCGCCGGCGGACGCAAATCGGTGGGGTGTCCAAGGGCGGGCGGCGGAGAACGGGAGGGCCTCCCTCCGACTCAGGACGCAACAGGTTCCACCGGTGAAATGCAGAGGAGGAGTCATGCATCCTCTGAGAACCAGCCATCTATGGCTGCTCGTCGCCATCACCGCGACGATAGGCGTTGCTAGCGCGCTACCGTTGTTCAGCGGCAAAGCGTACACGGCCGGCCTTAATCTGAACTTGTGGGCTGCCGAGTCCAAGTTCGTGATCCCCGGCGGGCCGCTGACTCGCACGACCGCGGCGATGAATGCCACGCAACAGTGCAGCGTCGCTACGCCCTGCATCCTCACGGTGAACGACACCTCCGGCTTTCCTGCAAGCTGCGCCCCCACGACGACGTGCCAGCTCCTGGTCAGCGACGGAGTTTGGGGCGACGGCGATAAGAATGGGGCCGAGATCCTCACCTACAACAGCAAGACCGCGACCAAGTTCGTGATTATCCAGCGCGGGCCAGCCAAGATTGCCGGCTCGCTCAAGATGTCCCATCCCGCCGGCAGCAAGGTGAAGCTCGCGACCACGCTGACGACGGCCATCGGCGGCACGGACGGCGCGCAGACGACGATGACGGACGCTGACACGGTGACCGTCGGCGTCCAGCACATGACTGCCATCCAGGGCGGCTGCACGCTAGTGTCGGGCGAGACGTTCGCGACGTGCCCCGCCGGCATGCTGCCGAGCCCGTTCCTGATCCAGCTCACGAGCACGGCCAATTTCCCGGCCAGCGGCTACGTGACCATCTCGCACCAAGCGGTGCAGACGAGCAACCTCCTGGGCGGCCAGTCGACCGAGCTCATGCAGTACGACATGGCCGGCGCGGGGGCCAACCAGGTCCGCATCGTCCGGCGCGCGCTCCAGCCGGCGGGCCGGGCGTACCCGCACAAGGCGACGGGTTTTGCCCAGCCCAGCCAGAGCACGATCCCGGCGGCCGGGCCGCCGGGCGTAACCAAGGTGAGCGTGCACTTCCAGGCGGTCGTAAAGAGCAACGCCGGCTTCTTCCCGGCGGGCAACCTGCTGGTCTGCAACATGGCCAGCCCGCTCTCCAACTGCGAGCTGCTGGGCCACAACAACGCGGCGGCGCAGATCAAGACGCCGGCGAGCACCGAGCTCCACCTCACGGAACGCTGCGCGGAGGCCGGCACCTTCAACAAGGCGCCCGGCGGCAGCGGGCCGTGCACGTTCCCGGCGCATGCGGCGAACACGTCGGTCGTGACCGGGGCGGACACGTTCATGCACTGCCGCAACGGCATCCAGCAGCCGGGCGTGGACACCGACCTGAATACCGGCGGCATCCAGGAGCCCTTTGGCCAGATCGCGGGGACGAGCGTGGGCGTCACGGCGGTCTGCTACGCGGAGAGCCAGCCCGACGAGGGCGGCCCGAACAAGCCGGCCACCATCATCGGCCAGGACCTGAACGTGTGGAACTCGATCGCCGGGCAGCCGTTCTTGAGCACGGGCGGCTTCACCCACGTGCTGCTTGGCGCGGTGCCCCACGTGGACACGGACGGCCCAAAGGGCGACGCCAACGACTGCGACGCAGACGGGAACACGGCGGAGGTCGTGCTCTGCCTGGTGTCGCCGTGCATCCCGGACTTCACGCCGGGCACCAACCTGAAGCTTGAAGTCCGGCCCCTCAACGGCACGATCCGCGTCGTGGTGGACCAAGTCCATGACAACATCGAGGGCAACGCGGACGACTGCGACGACCCGGCCGCGACCGACGTCTTCACGAGCACCGTATACGACTCGGCGACCGGCGAGCCGGTGGTCGACAAGGCCGACGACACGGACCGGGACGGCTGCACGGACGAGCGGGAGCTGCGCTCGGTGCTCAACCAGGGTGGGCAGCGCGACCCGTGGAACCCGTACGACTGGTACGACATCAACCATGACGGGGCGGTGAGCGTCACGCTCGATGTCCTCCAGGTGTCGCTGGCGAACGGGGCCGGCAACCCGAACTACGCGCCTCGGAAGGACCGCGGTGTGCTGAACTACGGACCGTTCGGCTGGAACAAGAGCGGGCCGAACGGTAGCATCGACGTGACGAGCGACGTGCTCGGCGCGCAGCAGCAGGTCTCCCAGCCCTGCCTGGGCCACGACCCGGACACGAGCACGCCGACGCACGAGCTCTACGACACCGGCCCGCCCTGGCCGGCGGGTAACGGCCCCTGGTACGGCGTGGGCGAGGTGCTGAACCACTAAAGCACTACCAACGCTGACGGACGCTGCGCTACCCTCTCCGCATCCCAACGCTGGAACGCCCCGCCGCTCCCCCTTGACACTTGCCCCGTTACGCATTACGGTCAGTACATGTGTTCCGAGTATGCGCTCAAGCAATTCACTCGGCGAGAAGAGATCATCCGCGTATGCAAAAAAGATGCGATTTTGCAAAACAATTTCGATTCCAAATCTGTGCAGGGCGAGAACGCCGTCGAAAACGGTGCGATTTCGGCCGAAATGCCACCAGATTCGGCGTCCGAAACGGCCCCCAACCCGCCGTCCGCGCTCCAGACCCCGCAGCCGGGCAGGCAAAGGCCCCCCCGAGCCGGCCGTAGGGGCGCACCCGTGTGTGCGCCCCCCACCGCCCGCCGCAACCCGGCCTCCGATTGCCCCAGCAACGCCTCCCTGATAGACTGAGGGTGCTGGACGCGAGCGACAGCGTATTCGGACCCGCACGGCCTGGGGGGCCGGAGGTACGTGTGAGCCCGACCCTGCATGAGTCTTGCGGCGTCTTTGGGGTCTATGCCCCCGGAGCTGACGTAGCGAGGCTTACCTTCTACGGCCTCTACGCCCTCCAACACCGAGGACAGGAAAGCGCCGGCATCGCCTCGGCAAACGGCCGGCGCCTCTACCTGAAGACCGGCATGGGGCTGGTCTCCCAGGTCTTCAACGAAGAGGACCTGAGCTACCTGCCCGGCCACATGGCGATCGGCCACACGCGCTACTCCACCACGGGCACGAGCCAGGCCGAAAACGCCCAGCCGATCATCGTCGAGGGCCTGCGGGAAGCGCTCGCGCTGGGGCACAACGGCAACATCGTCAACGCCGCGCTGCTGCGCACCGACCTGGAGGAGCAGGGCGTCGCCTTCTCCACCGGCACCGACTCAGAGGTGATCGCGCAGCTGCTCGCGCAGTCGCCCGGCGCTTCGTGGGAGGAGCGCTGGCAGTACATGATGCGCCGGCTCAGCGGCGCCTACTCGCTGGTCGTGCTGACGTCGAACGAGCTGATGGCGGCGCGCGATCCGATGGGCAACCGGCCGCTCTGTCTTGGCCGGCTCGACGGCGGCTGGACGGTCGCGTCGGAGACGTGCGCGTTCGATCACCTGGGCGCGACGTTCGTGCGTGAGATCGAGCCGGGCGAGGTGGTGCGCATCACCGAGCACGGCGTCGAGAGCTTCCAGGCGGCCGAGCCGAAGGAAGCGTCGTGCATCTTCGAGTACATCTACTTCGCGCGGCCGGACAGCGTGCTCGAAGGGAAGCTCATCTATCCGGTGCGCATGGCGCTCGGCGCGCAGCTCGCGCGGGAGCACCCGGCCGACGCCGACGTCGTGATCGGCGTGCCGGACTCGGCGACGGCCGCCGCGGTGGGCTACTCGCAGGAGGCCGGCATTCCCTTCGTCGAAGGGCTGGTCAAGAACCGCTACGTGGGACGAACGTTCATCCAGCCCGATCAGCGCATCCGCGAGATGGGCGCCCAGCTTAAATACAACCCGCTGCCGGAGCTGCTGGCAGGCCGGCGCGTCGTGCTGGTGGACGACTCGATCGTGCGGGCGACGACCACGCTGCTGCTGCCCGCCATGCTGCGCAAGGCGGGCGCGCGCGAGGTGCACATGCGCATCACGTCGCCGCCGATCATCTCGCCCTGCTTCTTCGGCATCGACATGGGGACGCGCTGGGAGCTGATCGCCGGGCGGATGTCGGTCGACGAGATCCGGCGTCATATCGACGCCGACTCGCTCGGCTACCTGAGCGTCGAGGGGCTGATCGAGGCCGTCGGCCTGCCCAAGGAGAAGTTCTGCCTGGCCTGCTTCACCGGCAGCTACCCGGTGCCCGTGCCGCTCCAGATGGACAAGCTGGCGCTGGAGCCGCCGGCGGGCAGCGATCGCCACGAGCTCGAATGGACGGGCGCCGTGCCGTCGATCTCGTCTGGCCCGTGAGGGCGCCTTCCCCGCAGCTTCCCGTAGTATGGAACTGGAGCGACCCTAGCCCGTAAGGCCGGGGATAGACGATTGCCGTCAGAGACCACCCGCCCGCCGCTGACCTACGCCGCCGCCGGCGTCGACCTCGACGCCCGCCGGCGCTTCATCGAGCGCATCCGGCCGATCGCCCGCTCGACGCACCGTCCCGAGGTGCTGGCGGGCGTCGGGCCGTTCGGCGGGCTCTTCCAGCTCGCCGGCTACCGGCAGCCGGTCCTCGCGTCGAGCACCGACAGCGTCGGCACCAAGGTGAAGATCGCCGCGCTGCTCGGCGCGTACGAGAGCACCGGCGTCGACGTCGTGAACCAGAACGTCAATGACGTGCTGACGACGGGCGCCGCGCCGCTGTTCTTCCTCGACTACCTCGCCTCATCGACGATGAGCGCGGACGAGAAGGAGGCGCTGCTGCGTGGCATCGCCTCGGCGTGCCGGGAGGCGGGCTGCGCGCTGATCGGCGGCGAGACAGCAGACATGCCCGACCTCTACGCGCCGGGCGACTTCGACATCGTCGGCTTCGTCGTCGGCGCGGTCGAGCGCGACGAGCTGATCGACGGCGCATCGATCCGCGCGGGCGACGCGCTGGTCGCGCTGCCATCGAGCGGGCTGCACACGAACGGCTTCTCGCTCGTGCGCCGCCTGTTCGACGTCGGCATGGGCGGCGACGCCTCGGCGGAGCGGGGGCGGCTGGAGCGCGCCTACGACGAGCTCGGCACGACGCTGGGCGAGGCGCTGCTGACGCCGCACCGGGGATACGTGCGCGAAGTGCTGTCGGTGCGGACCCGCGTGAAGGGCGTGGCGCACGTCACCGGCGGCGGGCTGATCGATAACGTGCCGCGCATGCTGCCGGACGGCCTCGGCGCGCGCATCGAACGCTCCGCGTGGGAGGCGCCGGCGATCTTCGCGCTGATCGAACGGGAAGGGCGCATCGAGGAGCGCGAGATGTGGCGGACGTTCAACATGGGGATCGGCCTCGTGCTGGCCGTCGACGCGTCGGAGGTGGCCGCCGTGCGCTCGTCGCTGCCCGACGCTCTCGTCATCGGCGAGGTGGTGTCCGTGGAAGGCGAACAGCGGGTGAGGTTGCAGTAGGGTGGGCCTCATGGGACGTCGCGCTGCCGTCCGGCCGATGGGCCCGCTGGCCGAGGACATCGCGTACGTCCGCGACCGCATCGTGGACGCGTACAAGCCCGAGAAGATCATCCTCTTCGGCTCCGCCGCGACCGGGAACGCGCGCGAGGACAGCGACCTCGATCTGCTGATCATCAAGCGCACGCGCAAGCCGTACTTCGAGCGTGTGCTGGAGGTTTGCCGCGCGATCCATATTTGGCGTTCGACCGACATCATCGTCTTGACGCCCGAAGAATTCGACAGGGCACTGGCAGATAACCGGTACCTGCTGACGAAGGAAATTCTCCCTAAAGGCCAGGTCATCTATGAGCGTTCCCGAGCATCAGGTGGACGTCCGCGAGTGGCTTAGCCGGGCCCTCGAGGACGTGCGCTGGGCACGCTACTCCTACGAGGGGCGCTTCCCTCGTCAGGCGTGCTTCGGGTGCCAGCAGGCCGTCGAGAAGGCGCTCAAGGCACTCCTCCTTGCGTGCGACCAGCCTCTCGAGAGGACGCACTCTCTGCCCAAGCTCCGTCAGCTCTGCGAACCCTTCGTCCCTGAGCTCTCCGCCTTTGATGACTCGCTCACCGTGCTCGATGCCTATTACGCGCCCACTCGCTATGCCGATGTCGGACAAGAGGTAGATTATACGGAGGAGCGCGTCGAGAACGCTCTGGCGCGTACGGACGAAATCGTTCAGTTTCTGCGGAGGGAGATTGAAGCGAGGCTTGAGGATCGGTAGCCTGGCAGGTTAGCCCATGCGTGCGATCATCGCTCCGTACGATAAGACCGGCGCCGTCACGCTGACGCGTGGGCTCATCGAGCTGGGCTGGGAGATCTACTCCACCAGCGGCAGCCGACGCCACCTGGCGGAAGCCGGGCTGGAGGTGCGCGGCATCTCGGAGCTGACCGGCTTTCCGGAGATCCTGGACGGACGCGTGAAGACGCTCCACCCGGCTGTCCACGGCGGGCTGCTCGCCCGGCGCGACAAGCCGGAGCACCTGCACGAGCTCGAGGCGCACGGCCTGGCCGCCATCGACCTCGTCGCGGTGAATCTCTACCCGTTCGTCGAGACGGTCGCGCGGCCGAGTGTGACGCTGGAGGACGCGCTGGAGCAGATCGACATCGGCGGGCCGGCGATGCTGCGCGCTGCGGCGAAGAACTTCCCCCACGTGCTGCCACTGGTCGATTCGTCGGACTACGGCCCGGTGCTGGCGGCGCTGCGCGCCGGAGACGTGCCGCTCGAGGAGCGACGGCGGCTCGCGGCGAAGGCCTACCAGCACGTCGCCTCGTACGACACGGCAATCGCGACGTACCTGCGCGGTGACGCCGGCGACTTCCCGGAGGCCCTCACCATCGCGCTCGAGAAGCGGCTGGATCTGCGCTACGGAGAGAACCCGCACCAGCAGGCCGTCTTCTACTCGCAGCTCACGCCGGGCCGCCCGCCGGCGGGCATCGCGGCTGCCGAACAGCTCCACGGCATCGACCTCTCGTACGTCAACATCGTCGACGCCGACGGCGCCTGGAACACCGCCTGCGATTTCGAGCGGCCGGCGGTGGCGATCGTCAAGCACGCGACGCCCTGCGGCCTCGCGACACACGACGACATCATCGAGGCGTGGCGGCGCGCGTTCGCCGGCGACCCGGTCTCGGCGTTCGGCGGCATCGTCGGCATCAATCGCCCCGTTACGCGCGCGCTGGCGCAGGCGATCCGCGAGAGCAAGCACCCGACCAGCGGCCAGCGCCTCCTGCTGCACATCATCGTTGGGCCGGCGTTCGAGGAGGGGGCGCTGGAGCTGCTGCGGAAGAGCCGCGACCTGCGTATCCTGCGCGCGCCGCTCGTCGCTCCAGATACGCAGCCGTACGAGTTCCGCCAGGTGGTCGGTGGAATGCTGATGCAGACTCGGGACGCCGTGCCCGACAGTGCCGTTGAGATGAAGGCCGTCACCCAGCGGCAGCCGGGCGAGCAGGAGCTCACCGATCTGCGCTTCGCCTGGCGCGCGGTCAAGCACGTGAAGTCGAACGCGATCGTGCTCGCGAAGGACGGGGCGCTGGTCGGCGCGGGCGCCGGCCAGCCTAACCGCGTCAACAGCGTCGACCTGGCGTTGCGCGCCGCTGGCGAGCAGGCGCCGGGCTGCGTAATGGCATCGGACGCCTTTTTCCCGTTCCAGGACAGCATCGAGGTGGCCGCCGCGGGCGGTGTGCGCGCCGTGGCGCAGCCGGGCGGCTCGCTGCGAGACCAAGAAGTGATCGACGCCTGCGACCGGCTCGGCGTGGCGATGGTATTCACGGGCTACCGGCACTTCAAACACTAAGCAGCAAGTCACAAGGACGAGGACAGGATAGGATGGAGATAGAGGGCAGGAGTAGAGGACGATGACTGTGGCATCCGACCTGACGGTAATGCGCCTCGACGAGATCCTGGACGAGCTGCCCGTGGACGAGCGCCTCGCGTTCGAGCGCGTGTTCCACGTCAGCGTGACGCACGGCGACCTCGTGCCGCCGGCCTCAATGGAGCAGTGGATCGAGCAGCGCTTCGGCAGCATCGACCGGGTCCGCCAGCAGAAGATCGTCAAGGTGACGAACGAGGTGACGCTGGAGGGGGTGCTGTTCAACTGGCTGCGCTCCGCGCGGCCGATCTGGCGGCAGGAGCTGAACCTGGACGAAGAGCTCGAGCGCGGCGGCAATGAGCCCTTCGACGATGTCTACGGCCTGACGCCGGAGGACACCTTTGGTCGCGTCGAGAGCGAGTGGTGCGTGACGGCGAGCAACATCGCCAAGTTCGACGGCCACCACAGCGTCATCGTCTTCAAGGAAAAGCACCCGCTCCACTTCACGCGGGAGCAGATCCACGACTACCTGAACACTGGCGAGCGCTGGGCCGCGCTGGCGCATCGGAGCGACCCGTCGGCCAAGTATTACTTCTTCCTCTGGAACTGTCTCTGGCGCGCCGGCGCGTCGCTCCTGCACGGCCACGCGCAGGTGCTGCTGGGGCGCGAGATGCACTACGCCGCCATCGAATCGCTGCGCCGCGCCGCGCTTCACTTCGAGGCGGACAACCGCCAGAATTACTTCGACGCGCTCTACTACGCGCACGAAGTGGTCGGCGCGGCCTTCACGTCCCAGGGCGTCCGCGTCCTGGCGAATCTGGCGCCTATCAAGGAACACGAGGTCATCCTCATCACGGACGAGATGAGCGACGCCCTGAAAGACCGCTGCTACGACGTCCTCGCCTGCTACCGCGACCGCCTCGGCGTGAGCGCGTTCAACATGGTAGTCTACCGGCCCCCGCTGGCGCCCACGCCGGAGAGCTGGGACGGCTTTCCGGTCATCGTGCGTATCGTTGACCGCGGTGACCCGGTGACGCGCACGAACGACTTCGGCGCGATGGAGTTGTACGCCGCCAGCGTTGTCGCGAGCGATCCGCTGCAGCTCGCGCAGACGCTGCGAGATGCGCTGCCCGACTAGCGAACCGGCCAAGGTGCTGAGAGACTCCGGTCGCCGGGGGTACAGGGGGCGGAGCCCTCTGTCGGGGGGTCTGGGGGGCGTCCCCCCAGACCCCATTAACCATACTGGGCGGGTGGGTGGGAACGACAGACATCGGGTTCTTGGCGT
>Ga0326597_10003390_pt1 | contig 23003 bp, 18 predicted proteins | sample RVTome_12_FD_203789 | JGI IMG/M metagenome (GOLD analysis project Ga0326597, IMG submission 203789) | Soil microbial communities from uranium-contaminated site in the Upper Colorado River Basin, Wyoming, United States - RVT100D185 | ecosystem: Environmental > Terrestrial > Soil > Contaminated >... | reverse complement strand
GAGGTTCACCGGACCGGCCAGCTCGTCCTGGTCCATCATCGCGATCATCCCGGTGACGAGGTCGTCCACGTAGCAGAAGGACCGCGACTGGCCCCCGTCCCGTACAGCGTGATCGGCTCCCCTTTGAGCGCCTGGACGATGAAGTTCGACACCACGCGCCCGTCGCTGGGGTGCATCCGCGGGCCGTACGTGTTGAAGATCCGCACCACGCGGATCTCCAGCTTGTGCTGGCGATGGTAGTCGAAGAAGAGCGTCTCCGCGCACCGCTTGCCTTCGTCGTAGCAGGCCCGCGGGCCGATCGGGTTCACGTTCCCCCAGTACGCCTCCGTTTGCGGGTGCTCGACCGGATCGCCGTACACCTCGGAGGTGGAGGCCTGGAGGATGTGCACCTTCAGGCGCTTCGCGAGCCCGAGCATGTTGATCGCGCCGTGCACGCTCGTCTTCGTCGTCTGCACCGGGTCGAACTGGTAATGGACGGGGGAGGCGGGGCACGCCAGGTTGTAGATCCGGTCGACCTCGACGTAGAGCGGCCAGGTGATGTCGTGGCGCATCAGTTCGAACATCGGGTGGCCGATCAGGTGGGCGATGTTCTGCCGGCGGGAGGTGAAGAAGTTGTCGACGCACAGGACCTCGTCCCCCCGCGCCAGCAGCCGCTCGCACAGGTGCGATCCGATGAACCCGGCGCCGCCGGTGACAAGGACGCGTTTCATGGCATTCGCTCCTTCATCGGGATTTACGTGGAATTCCGGATATCCTTATCACACGGCCACTACTGGAATCTTGAGACCTCTGTCGCCGAGCATCCCCCTGATCTCCTCCCGATACTGAGGATTCATGCAGACCATCAAATCCGGCGGCGCGTTCGCGATCTCGTCGGGCGATATCACACGGTGACCGGTTCCCGCAGTGAACATTCCGCGCTTTTCAGGATTGATATCGACGACGTAACCGATTTTGTCTTCCGGACTGAGCAGGTTCAGGAAGGTAATCCCCTTGGACCCCGCTCCCCAAATCGCGGCCCGTTGCCCCTCACGATGGAGGTGATCCAATCGCTCACGCCAATGATCGACAAGATTGCGAACGGTTTCACCCAATCCGGCCGCGAATTCAAGAAGTTGTTCCGGCGGAGGTACCTCGGTAAAGTCGTCGACAATATCCCTCGGCGTCGGCAATTCCGCTTCCAGGCAAAGAAACTGCCCGCCGAACGATTCCCATGTTCGTTGGATCGTGAATCCTGCACGCGTGAAACATTCCTGCAAGGAACGACCGCAGAAGTAGGAAACGTGTTCGTAGATGAAGTCCCATACTCCCTTGTCCCTCAAACTGTAGAGAGAATTGGGCACCTCGAAGAAGACCGTCGTCCTGTGAGCGGGCGTCCCCGGCGAAACCATGCTGCCCAGGGTATCCCGCAAGCCAATTAAAAAGCCCATCGGATCCGGGATATGTTCCAGCGCCTGGCGGCAGCACAGGAAATCAGCAGTGACGTTCTCGTTGCCGGCCCCGTAGTACGCCTTCACGAACCGGACCGTGCCGTCGCCTTCTCCAGCGCGATTATCCTCTTCGGCCGGGAGGAGATCACGGGCACCCGAATCCCTGTAACTGGGATCGTACCCCACCCCCTCGTTGCCGCCCAACCTGCATAATAGACGCAGGAAGTCTCCCTGGCCGCTGGCGATCTCTACGATTCGACGCCCGCGCAACCCGTGACGCTCGACCAGTTCCCGCGCCAGTGATTCTGCGTACTCCCGGAACAATGGGGAAAAGTGCAGAGAATTCTCGTATCGGTCGGTGTAATCCACAACCCCGGGGTCGAATGCCGTGTTGAAGACATGTCCGCACTTCCGGCAGATGGCAAGTTTCAGGTCGCCGCGGGCTACCTTCCGGGCCGCCGCTGCCGTTGGCAATAAAACATTGCAGTAGACCGGCACCCGGGGCAGGTCCAGAAAAGGCAGCGGGTCCCCGGAACCGCAGACCAGGCACGCCGATTCCGGGGGCGCCACCGTCACCTCCGTCCGCTGTCGCCGGGTGATTCCGCCACCGTCAGTATCTCGGGCTCCAGACCCAGTCTCTGAAGCTGTTCCCCGATTTCAACGCGGTAGATCGGGTTCATGACGATCACCTGGTCGGGGCGTACCTCGCGCAATTCTTCCGGCCCGACGATGCGGTGTCCCGTGCCCGGCATGAAGTAACCGTGCCGGTGGGGGTTGATATCCACCGCACATGCGATCTCCTCCCCCAGGCCCAAGGTGGTCAGGAAAGCGACTCCCTTCGACCCGGAACCCCAGATCACGGCCTTGCGACCGCGTTTTCCGTTCTCCGCCATCCGTTCGCGCCAATAATTCAGCTTGCGCTTGAAGGCGGGGGGGAAGGAGTCGATGCCGGAGGCGAAGCGCTCCGCCGATGCCGCCGAGACGCCGGGGATATCGGCATTCCGGAGCCAGTCACCTCGAAGCGGGCCCTCTTGCCGATCTACCCCGTCGAGTCGAGCGCCGGAGCCAGAGGGCGCCATATTCGCCGTGATGGCGATGTACTGGCCATCGAATTCCGCGTCCACTCCCAGCGGATGAAATCCCTCGGTGAGGAAAAGATAGGCCAGGGATACCGGGCTGAAGTAACTGCAATGTTCATAGTAGATGTCTTCGAAGGCGCAGTCGCCCATGATGCGCGTCGTGTCGGGGATCATGAAGAAGACCCTGGCCGGTGAATCGCCCAGCGCGCGTCGTATCGTCCCCACGAATTCAGCCGTGGGTCCGATATGTTCGAGAGTCATCTTGCAGCAGACAAAATCCGCATGCACGGAGGAGTATTTTTCCGAATAGAAATCTTGCACGAACCGCACGCTTTCACCGGGTGCCGGTGTGTGACGGTCGAACCGGTAGGAGGGATCGAACCCTATGCCGCGGTTTCGACCGCCTTTGCAAAGAAGCAGCAGGAATTCGCCCTTCCCGCACCCGATCTCCAGGATGACTTTGCCGGCCAGCCCGAACCGGGCGATCAGTCGTTCGGCCAGGTCGTGGTGGAACCTCTGGAAGGTCGGCGAAAAACCTTGCGTCTCCTCGTACCGGCCGGAATACTCGGTGAGGCGGGGATCAAAGGCGGTGTTGCTCACGAAACCACAGGTGGCGCAGAAGCCGAGGGCGATGTCGCCCCTGGGGTAGGCCAGCGCTTCCGCGCGGGTCTCGAGCAGGATGCAGCTGTTCGTGGGAACATTCCCTGCCCGGTGGAAGATCCGCATCCCGGACGAACCGCAATTCGGACAGGTCATATTTGTCGGCATGATTTCCTTTATTCGCCCGGCAGCAGGGATTAAACGATCCTGGGCACCGGCACGGGGATGATGAAATGACCGCCCGCTTCCCGGAAAGCGCTTTCCTGCTTAAGAATTTCGCCCTCGAGATTCCAGGGCAACAGCAGCACGTAATCCGGTTTTTCCTGGAGGATCCGCTCCGACGGGTAAATGGGAATTTTCTGCCCCGGCATGAACATTCCCTGTTTGTGAATATTCCGGTCAACCACGAATTCCAGAAGGTCCCGTCCGATCCCGACATAATTGATCAGAGTGGCGCCCTTGGCGGCAGCGCCATAGGCGGCGATACGCTTTCCCTTGAATTTGAGATCCCTCAACATCGTGAGGAGGACCCGCTTGAGCTCCTCCACCCGTGTGGAGAAATCGCGATAGTAGCCCGTGTGGTCCATTCCTAGTTTCCTCTCCTCTTCCTTAAGGGCGGCTACGGACCTTTGTACGCACTCCCGTCTCTCCACGTAAAGCCGCAACGAGCCGCCGTGAATCGGCAGACGTCGCACATCGTTCAGGAAGAGTCCGTGACGCCGGAACAGGTGATCCAGGGCCGTAACGGAGAAATAGCACAGGTGTTCGTGATAGATCGTGTCGAACTCGCAGTGGTCCACGAGATCCCTCAGGTACGGCGCTTCGATGACCGCAACGCCATCGTCCTTCAAAAGAGCGTGGATACCCTGAACGAAACCGTTCGTATCGGCTACGTGGGCGAGGACGTTATTGGCGTGCACGACGTCGGCCCGCTGTCCCTTTGCGGCCATCTGTTCGGCAAGATCCCTTGTGAAGAACTCCACGAGTGTGGGCACCCCCGCCTTATCGGCGGCCTGCGCAACTCCTGCCACCGGGTCGATCCCCATGACCGGGATGCCCGCCTCCACGTAGTTTCGCAACAGGTAGCCGTCATTGCTTGCCAACTCGACGACGAAGCTCTTCGGGCCAAGTCCCCGCACCCCGATCAACTCCTCCACATTCCGGCGCGAGTGTTCGAGCAGATAGTTAGAGAAAGAGGAAAAGTACGGGTAGTCGGCGGCGAAAAGGACTTCCGGCGCTACCGTCTCTCGGATCTGGACCAGGGTGCACCGGGGACAGAAGACGACTTCCAGCGGGAACAGGGGTTCGGGCTCTCCCAGTTGGTCCTTGCGGAGCAGGCGATCGGCAAGCGGGGTCTTGCCGAGGTCCAGGATCGGTTCGAGTCTCGTTTCACCGCAGGAGCGGCAGGCGTTCGTGGTGATGCTCGGGTGCATGGACATATTCTTCTTTCTTCAGTTTATCGATGCCAGTGGGTTCAGACGCACCAACGAAGCGTCGGATCGAGTTTTCCTTCCCCCAGCAGTTGCTTCACGTGGGCGATGCGCTTGTACTTCGGCCCCTCGAAATCCTCAAGGGTCAGACCGACGGCCTTATACGTTTTGTACAACTCTTCGACGCCTCGTAGCGCTGTCCACTGGGGTTTGTATTCATGGAGCGTGCGAGCCAGGAGATTGCAGTCGACACGGTAGCAACGCTTGTCCGGGCCGGCGCCCTCGGCGAAACTGATCTCGCTCCCGGGGACGACATCCCGGACCATCTGCGCAATCTCGCGGATCTGGTAATTCTCGGTGGTGGTGCCCACGTTGAAGGCCCGGTTGTGAACTACCTCGCGATCGGCGTGCAGTACGGCGATATACGCACGGGCGATGTCAGAAACGTGCACGATAGGTCGCCAGGGAGTTCCGTCGCTTTTGAGATGTACCTGACCGGTGGTGAAAGCCCACGCCGTCAGGTTGTTCAAAACGAGATCGAAGCGCAGGCGGGGGCTCACACCGAAGGCGGTGGATGCCCGAAGGAAGGTGGGAGAGAACTCGTCGCTCGCCATAGGGGCCACCTCCTGCTCGACCCGTACCTTGCTGATCCCGTAGGGCGTCACCGGATTGAAGGGCGCGGTCTCGTCCAGGAAATCGTTCCCGCCGCCACCGTAATTGCTGCAGGAGGAGGCGAACAGGAAACGTGAGACACCGGCCTCCTTGGCCAACCAGGCCAGCCGCACCGAGGCCTGGCGGTTGATCGCGTCGGTCAGGGAAGGATCGTAATCCCCCAGGGGATCGTTCGACAGGCCCGCCAGGTGGATCACCGCTTCCTGACCCCGGATCTGGTCGAGGGTTGCGTCCCGGGTGTCCGTTCGGATCTCGGGCACCTTGGGCAGATCGCCCGTGAAGGTGCAGGCGGCGTACAGATCGGTGTCCAGCCCCGTGACCTCGTGCCCCGCCTCCTGCAGCATGGGCACCAGGATGGATCCGATGTACCCCTTGTGTCCGGTAACCAGCACTCGCATCGCCTACCCCCACACTTTCCAGGGTGCATTGCCGCTCTGCCAGTACGTTTCCAGGATATGTTTCTCGCGCAGCGTGTCCATGCACTGCCAGAAGGACTCGTGTTTGTAGGCCATGAGCTGGCCCTCCCGGGCAAGGGTCTCCAGCGGTTCCTTCTCAAACTGGGTATGGTCCGCCTCGATATAATCGAAAACCTCCCGCTGCAGGACGAAGTAGGCGCCGTTGATCCAGCCTTCGGACGTCTGGGGCTTCTCGGTGAACTTTTTCACGCAGTCTCCTTCGAACTCCAGGTGCCCGTAGCGAGCCGGAGGCCGAACCGAGGTGAGCGTCGCCAACTTCCCGTGTCCTCGGTGGAAACGCAACAATGCCGGAATGTCCACGTCGGACACCCCATCACCCCATGTCAGCATGAACGTGTCCTCCGGCAACCACGGTTTCAGTCGCTTGATCCGACCGCCCGTCTGGGATTCATTGCCGGTCTCCACCAGGTGAACCGTCCAATCGGGTCCGTGCTGCTGGTACGTCAGGACGTCGCCCGAGTTGGTCTTTACGGTCATATCGCCGTCAAGTGCGCAGAAGTCCCGCATCCAACGTTTGATGTACTCCCCCCGGTACCCAAGTCCGATCACGAATTCGTTGAACCCGTAAAAAGAATAATGCTTCATGATATGCCACAGGATCGGCCGGCCACCGATCTCCACCATCGGCTTGGGCCGGGTCTCCGTCTCTTCCGCAAGCCGGGTCCCCTTCCCCCCCGCCAGGATGGCGACCTTCATGGATTCGCTCATGGTTCCCCCCTCCATTGCGGCAAATTATTCTTCCGTGAAATTCAATTTCCTGTAATAATGTCGAGTTACGATTCTCCTTACTGTGCCCACCGTGGACCGCAATTTCTCCTTGAGGGGTAATTTTCGCCAGTTTTCATAGAGCGAAAATCCAACCAGCCTTGGAATCGGCAGACCGAATAGCCTCATTGCCAATAATCTTCCGAATATTGCCTTCCGTTTCCCTAACAGATTTTTTTGGGAATCTACCAATGCCATAGGGTCTACTCGTTTTAAATGCACATATCCGGCTTCTTTGGCAGCACGTAGTATTCTCCTTCCCCTCTCCGTCCTGACGACAACGAGGGAGTGTCCCGGCTCATTCTCCGGAATTTCCCGGTACCAGGGATCTCCGCAAGACAAATCCGCAAACTCCCCCGTTCCGTCAGGGCAGAGGTGGCAGCGGTACGGTCTGTACCTTTGGAGGAATCCCCAGGATTCCATGTACGACATCTCCGTTGCCCTGCTTCCCTTGCCATAAGTTTTCACGGTGAATTTGCCGGGCCATCCCCTGCCGCGGAACCGGATTTCTTCCACGGAACCCGATTCCACCTTTAGGTGTTCCAGCAACGCAAGCAACCCCGCGGTGGAAGGGGTTCCTGCGCAGAAAAATGCGATGTTGAGCCCGATGTTCCGGTCCAGTCCGGGCCGGACGGCTTGCGACATCCGGGTCCCCGCCACATCGCACGGTTTTCCGATGAAGACGCATGGGCCGGTCGAAGACTCGATCCGCCGCAATCCGTCGCACGGCGAAGCCGGTGAATAACGGGATCCTGTACGGGATAACAAATCGTTTCGGGTCGTACTGAAGACCGTTCTGTTTTTCCACGGTGTGTCGGGAACGTCACCGATGTGCAATGCTCCCCGCATTCCCCCTTTTTCCATGCAATACAGCGCGAGCGCGCTGGTGACTCCACCCGAGGATCCGTGGTATCGGATCTCGTCGTCTCCCGCATACCCCTCCCAGATTTCCAGAACCGGCCCGAAATCTTCGCGGAACCCGGCGTCCGGTCCTCCCCCCACCACGAACCCGGGCGGATGGATCGTGGCGTACCCGGGACACACTTCGACGCACTTCCCACATTCGTCGCACCCTTTTTCGTCAAGGCGCGGGCGGATACCATCCTCCGGGACATCCACCAGCGAAATCCTGTCCTTGGGGCAGGCACAGGCGCAGGCGCCGCATCCGATGCACAATCTCCAGGAGGCGACATCTATAACATTATTGATTTTTGAATTCATAAACCAGGTTCCCAACAAGATGAAAACGCAGGTAAATACATAACCCGGAAAAGCTATAATATTTCAGGAGATTCAAACGGCAATGCCAGAGAGTGCCCGACATTCCATTTCATCCCCGGGTAGGACTCTTCGAGATGCAGAATTCTGTAGCCGAAACTTGTGATCAATTGATCCAGTTCCTGCCATCGACGGCAGAAGGAATCCAGATTTCCATCGTCGATCTCAAATAGAAGTACAGGCTTCGATTTTGAAATCGTTCTTGCCATGCCTTGAATTACATCAAACTCCAATCCTTCGACATCAATTTTCACAATAGTTGGAATCCGTAGTCTTTCCTCCTGTATGAATTCGTCCAAGGCCACGACACGAACATTCCTTCTTGAGGTAGGCTCAGATGGTTTGACAACCGACGTTGATAAGGTGGCTCCGCCATCCCATTCGGTCAAAAGGAGTTCTTCGTTTCCGGAAATCCGTCCGACAGCGACCTCGAAAGACCTGATGTTTTCCAGTTGATTGATTTTGGCGTTGTCGCGTATGGATTCAACGTTCTCGGCGACGGGTTCGAAGGAATACACGCAACCTGCTGATCCAACCCGCTTTGCGGCAATGAGGGAGAAAAAACCCACGTTAGCGCCAACATCGTAGAACACATCGCCAGGATGGAGCTGCTGGGTCAACGCCTCTTGCACGGGGCGCTCGCTTGATCCAAAAATGTATGCGGAATTTTGGGGGAAGCGGATCTTGAGCCTTGCCCCTTCACCGCCCTCGATCGTCCAGACCCGTCTCTGCAGGACCCGCTGCCCATAGCGTCCCAACATGCGAGAGGAAAACAACTTAAGAAGTACTTTTTGATAGATCATACTCGATCCCTCGCAATAAAGTTCTGGAAGAGGCTGCCGGTATCCGTTCCCCATTCCCAGTTGGCTAGAATCCCAACCCGGTTTATTTGTATATGGTCCCAGTCCGAATAAACATCCGCCAGAGCCCGGTACAACACTGGCTCGCCATTGATAAATGCATAGAAACGTTTCCCGTCGAACACAACACGGAAATCGTACGGCATCCCCCAGTAGATACGCCTGCCTACATTGGTCCATACAGCGTCATACAGTTCCTCAAAGCCATCCACATGAAAGAACGCCGCGATGGACACTGCAGGATATTCGCCATGGAAGAGACTCAGTGTGATGTAGTTGCGGGGATCCTGCCAAAATATTAGCCCTCCTCGCCCCTTCTCCTGCATACCTTTTCGTATACCTGGAGGAGTGATCTTTACATCCACGTCAGCGAAACCAGGATTGGTCCATTCGATTGTATAGGCTGTTCTCCCGGGACACGGTTTCTCGACAGTCGCAAGCACTTTCGCGGCCCCTCCACCAGTCAACTGGATGAAGCCTTTTCCAATTTCCTTTCTCCATGTCCTGGCACCCACGTTCGTGATCCGCCCTGCAAGATCCGCAGATTGACCATCAAAGTAATCCTTTACGACAACAATATTGCCTTCGAGTAACTGCGGCTTGCCGAGGTCAAATACTTCAGGAATAGGGATATCTCGTGGATGAGCTTCAAGAGAACGCAACACCGCCCCGATTCCGTTGCCAGAGACCCGAATCCCTATCCCTAATCCATCCTGCATGCGTGTATCGAAAAAAGTTGTCCCATATACGAGTTCGCCATTGATGTAGAGTCGTATGCGCTCGCCATCATCGGCCACCTGCAAAGAGTTCAAGGCATTTGGAACAAGGCAATGCTCTATTGTGGCCGGGAACTTGAACCCGATGCCATTCTCCTTAATGGAAAGTTGGCACTGCCGACTCCCCAACTCAATGCTCCAATAGTTATTTTCGTTTATTGCACGCCAGATAAACGCAATCCCCTGGACCGATTTGTCGGTGGTTTTTATAAGAACGTGTAGGAATCCCACAGGTGATTTCAAGAACATCATGGCTGAATTCGCTGTGTCTATAGCGATCAAGCCTTGCTCGGTTCTTTTGAACTCTCCTTCGTAAACCGTCCAACTCCCTCCGATCTCAGTAACCGATGAATCGAGCGAGCCGTCACCTGTCAGCGTATCGGCTCCGTGCGCCGAGCCATACCAATTTGCGAATTCAGGAAGCGTAACAACCTGAGTGCGGTAGACTCTCGTATCAACACGAAAACCGATTTCGCCAAGGACACTCTGATGAATCCCCGCATATACCCGTTCGTCTGCATTCTCCGCGTCAATCGCCACAAGCCTCATGCTTGGATATGGATTCAAACTCGGAACGCGCGGAATCGATGCGGCATAATAGGCAGCTCCTCGTTCGCGCAATACAACGAAATAGTACATCTGGACATTCTGAAGGCCCCGAACTGTCCGCTGGAAGGTCGATCCCGTAGTTGCACATAACTCACCGCACTCAGCGCCAAGCGCATGGATGATGAATGAGTTCCCCTCGCATAACGGATTCACAGGCACTTCACAGGGGAAAAACCCTATGGCGAGATTCTCACGGATAGAGCTCACCTTGAGAAACATCGTCCCTTGCCTGATCCATTGCAACAAGCGCCGCCACATGAACTTCCTTTGACGGCTGCGCATACATTGAATGATTCGCTTCAGCGGCGTCTCTGTCTCACTCCCAAGGGCCCAGCGTTGGAGTCTCATTCTGAGTTCGTCAGGATGTGGTCCGGCTTGAGATGTATTGTGGCCATTTGTGAGAAAAACCCCAAGAGATAGGCCGGCCTGTCGCTTGTAGGGTCCGTAAGCAATTCCAGACCGCCCCCATCCGGGCTTGATCAAGGGTTGGATCCGGAGAGCTCCATTGTCGATCCCTATCACTCCCTCCTCATCGATGCCCTTGCGTACAATGCCGTCCTTAACTTCCGTTCCAATAACGCCACCCGCTGGCCGATCACCCAAATAACAATCGATCATCGAATCGGTTTGTTGCTTGGTTACGGCAGACGGTTTTTCCTTGATGTCCATTGCCATCCTTGGTTTGTCAGAGATATTCACACATTGAATTACGTGATGAAATGTTTGATTACATCGCTCGGAAAATAAAATTCGTTCGCCAAGGATTACGATTCGATTGCGTTACTCATTGATTTCTAAGACACTAATTTGCCCGTTCTATCTCTTCGCGTTTCATTTTTTCCTGCATTCCCGCTTTCTCGCCCTCCACCAACGCACCATAGACGCGTGCAATCTGGTTTGTGATGGCTCGCCACGAAAACATTTCCAAGGCCCGGTCGCGAGCCGCAGCGCCCATCCGCTGACGCATGTCGCTATCCCCAAGAATCCGGCTCAGTGCAGCAGCAAGAGCCTCGGGACTGTCCGGCTTCACCAGTAGCCCCGTCGTTTCATCAACGACCGCCTCTGGGATGCCTCCAACTGCGCTGGCTACTACCGGCAATCCAGCGGCCATAGCTTCAACAACGGTAAGCGGAAACGCATCTGAGAGTGAAGGGGCCACGAACACCGTCGCCCTGCTATAGTGCTCTATCAATTCTCGGTGAGCTACTTTCCCGTGAAACGTAACGCGCTCAGCCAACTCATCAGTTATCCGATTCTTTATGTCAGCCAGATAATCTCTGCCATAGAATTTATTCAAGCTCTTGACCAGTGGATCATCACTCAAGGAAACAAGGAATTCCTCCGGCATACTGCCTAACCCGCCTACCAGTTCGAGACATGCCGTGGGAAAATTCCTAGAGACAAGCTTAAACGCCTCTACTAAAACGTGCACTCCTTTCTCCGGCGAAATTCTACCTACAAACAGGATCCGAAGTGTATTAGGAGAATTGATCGAGACCTCGTCTTCAGAAGGAACGAAGAGCTTTACATCCGCGCCATTGAAAACAACACTGCATTTTTGCTCAAGATGGGGGAATCTTTCGGGTATTTTCTGAAGAATATAACTGCTGCATCCGACTACCGCGTCTGCGGACTCAAGTCGTTTTTCGATCATCTTCGGGTCAAGTTGAGAAAGCCATTCGCAATTCATGTGGAGAACGATTTTCGATCCACGGTTAAAAAATCGTACAATCGGCACATATTGAGAAAACTGATGGATGTGAATTACATCACACTTCTGCTTGCGTAAGTCCAGGGCTACCCAAAGAATATAGCCGTAATTGTGAACAGATGAAGCAAAATATGGTATTTTACTTAAGCCATTGAAACACCTTTTTATGATTTTTATTTGAAGAAATTTTTGATGATATCTATTGATGAAGTTATTCAACATCGTTGGGACATAAATATATCTTGCTCCTTCGTGCTGTTTTATCCTGCTATTAAGGTACCCCCCATCCATTTCGTACGCAATAATGTTTTCGGTTTTTATTAACTTGTTAATAACTTCATAGGTCCAGATCGAAATCGAACCATACGCTTTAGGTGGATCGATTCGCCCGAGACCCTGTGATATAAAAGCAATTTTCATATTTCTTTCCACTCCTTTATTCTAGGTGCCTTAAATCCCTGATCTGTAGCTTATAACTCGGGCTTCCATTCACCCTGGAAATATATTTGGACATCTTCGATGATCGTGTCCAAAGTCCTTGTTGTTCGGTAGTTAATGAGTTGGCGGACACGGGTGAGATCAGGTTTCCGGGCATCCATGTCTTCGAAATTTTTCCCCATAACTTTTTCATAGGGAAGTCGGACGATTTCAACTTCCGGGTTGATTTTCTTTCGAATTTTTTCGGCAAGTTCATTGATCGTAACTTCCTCATCATTGCCGATATTGACGACAAGACCTTGGGCCTTTTTCGTTTTCATCAAATTGCATAGGGCAGGCACAATATCAAGTACGTGGCCAAAACACCGAGTTTGTTCTCCCGATCCATAGACGGTAATCGGCTCGCCAGTCAATGCTTGTTTGACAAAACGGGGGAGGACCATACCGTAGCGACCTGTTTGCCTTGGGCCTACGGTATTAAACAGCCTCACAACGACCCCGGGAAGTCCTTTTTGGCGGTTGTAAGCGAGAAAAAGAAATTCATCAACAGCCTTTGATATGGCGTAACTCCAGCGAAACCGGCTTGTCGGGCCGTACACGACTTCGCCATCTTCCGAAAAAGGAAGTTTGTCGGACCGACCATATACTTCCGAGGTGGACGCCACCAAGACCGGCTTCCCGTAGGTTACGGCATGCTCTAATACTACCTGGGTGGAATTAATATTGTTTTCGATAGTGCGAACGGGATCTTCGACGATCAATTGAACCCCGACCGCCGCGGCCAGATGGTAAATCCGGTCAACAGGTTCGATGATGCGCTCGAAGAACCTTCGATCCTCAACCTTGCCGATGTAGTACTTGAATCGCTTGTTTTCTATGTTGTGTTTAATGTTTTCGAAACTCCCAGTAGAAAGGTCATCCAGAATAATGACTTCTTCCCCTTCCTTTAACAAATAATCCGCAAGGTGACTTCCGATAAAACCTGCTCCCCCAGTGATTAAGTTCTTCATTTTCCGTCTCCTTTATGCCTGAAATGTGTATCGGTGGTGCTGTCCTGTATATTGGTAGCTAGTGAAGAACTCGTTCGATCTAAAGAACAGTTTCAAGAATTCACCTTGGCCGACGTCCCCGAGCACAGGCCATGGCTTATCCTCAACAAGGCGCATCATTTGCGACTTGTGTTTCTCAAGCGCAAGGCGTTTCTCCGACAGAACATCAGCGATGCTTATTGCCGTGTTGAAATGCATGTAGGCAGAAAGACCAAAAAGCGCCTCCCAGCTTAACTTGAGCAACTGGCGAGTATCTTCGCTAGATAGTATTGGAACCCACGGCCAATGGTACCAGAACCATACTCCATATTCAAATATCTCGGGGCGCTCCTTACTGCTGTTTAGGGCACGGAATACAATATCGGTCGTGGATTTATGATCTGCTGACCAAATTTCAGGCTCAAGGGTGCTTGGTACAAACACTTGCTGACATCGAAGAGCCGAGAGTATCCCGATTACACGCTGGACCGCTTCGACAGCGTGTAGCTCCAAGTTTGTTTCCGGATAATCCAAGAAGATCACGTGATCTTCATCTATCCCTAAAAATTTCGCGGCGTGCAGGCCTTCGTTCCGGCGTAATGCGGACAATCGAGTTCCATCCATTGCATGCGAGTGCGACCTACTTCCATTCGTCATAAATACAAGGTAGACAGTGGCGCCGCACCTGCGCTTTTTTATAATTGTTCCCCCAACCCCAAGTGTCTCGTCATCGAAATGCGGAGAAAAGACAACTGCAGAACTCTCCATCTGCAGCGTAGTGGGCCGGATTGCGCGCTTCACCATCGACCTCAGACACTGCCTTTTATAGATTCCCCGAATAATTGTTTATACCCAGCGCAGGATAGACTTTACTGAAACACTAAACCTACTTACATCCCAACGTACTTGGCAGTACAAGCAAGTAAGAACAGTTGCCTCCTCACCCTGCTCAGTAAACCGGTTGAAGTTTGGTATCTCACCCGTGATGACAAGAGGAGCTAACCACTTCAATCTTATTTCCCTTTAGGCCTTAAAGTATCGTCGGAACGAAAATACTCCGTTCACCCTCCATATCTATAGTGCAGTGTAAGTTTTTTCCACAGATGAACATCCCGATATTGGTTCCACCCAATCGAAACAATTTCCATCATTCCATCATTATCCAGGTCGATAACCTTGGCCCCAAGGTGGCTGCTGTGGGGCCCTCGCTCGACCACATGTGGCATCCAGGTGCGCCCCCGATCCTTGTTGAAATAAACAACAATCAGGTTATTCCGCGCCCATTTATCGTTCTGATCCGTGTGTTCCGCCACAACGATATCTATGGTGCCGTCGCCATCGACATCGGCGATATCCATGCTGTTCAACGACCGATGCCGGGCGATGGTATGTCGCGCCCATTTCCCCGTCTTGGGTTCCGCGGGTGCTTCAAACCAGTACAGATGGGCATCCATTTTCTGATCCGGCCTCTCCTCTGTTGCAATGATGTCCAAACGCCCATCACCGTTGATATCCGCAAGGGCAATGCGATCCAGCACGTTCGGTGAATCGGATTCCTGCCCCCCCACAACATGGATCTTCCATTGCACGGACAAGGAACCAGGGTTCTCCAGCCAGATGACATGGTGTCCATCCGATTGCACGGCCACAATATCGAAGTCCCCGTCTCGATCGATGTCCCCCACCGCTAACCCTTCCTCTTCATTTTCTGTCGAAATGCGGGAAAGAGACCACGGATTTCTTGCCGGATCAGCGGGGATCTGGAGTACATACAAGTTTTGCCCACGTGTAAAGACAATCTGTGGCTTTTCCCCTGGAACAAGCTTTGCCTTGAAAGATCCCTGCGTTCGTCCTTTCGCCACCTTCCCCACGGGGTGAGTCTTCCACGAAGTTGCCTTCTCGTCAGTGGCCTCGATCCAGTAGACGGTATTGCCCATTATTCCGATGAGATCGGAACAGTTGTCCCCGTTTACATCGGTTGCAAAATAAACATCCATACCTTCGACGATACGCGATCTTTTCCAGATTCCCTGCAAATCCCCGCCTGGGTTCCGGTAGAGGAAAGATCCGGCGACAACATCGGTTAACCCGTCATGATCTGCATCCGTGAAACAGAGCCCCATTGTCCCTTTTTCGCTCTTGGGCCGGGTTTCGTCGATGGAAATATATTTCCACTTCTTTGCGTCGCTGGACTGGTTTTCCCACATCTCGATGACTCGCCCGGGACCGCCGTAATTCTTGCCGACGATGTCGATATCCCCATCTCCGTCGATATCCCCCACCCGCATATTGTGGGAACCGGTTCGAGCCAGGACATGCGGTTCGAAGGACCCTTTCTTGTTGAGGTACACCAGTACACGCTTTTTCCCTGAAGTGTGCATCTCGGCAGTGAGGACGTCCAGTTCCCCATCCCCGTCGATGTCTGCGACCTGGAGAGAGTGCGCTCCCTCAAGAGTCCCTTTTTCGATGGGGTGTTCGACCCAGGTACCCGTCCTGGGATTCGTTGGCGATTCGAACCAGGACAAACCCCCCTTCCCCTCCGACACCGTAAGAACCACGTCGGGCCTGCCGTCCTTGTTCATGTCGGCCACGAACACCCGGGTGTCCGGAGACCATTTCGGGGCGATGGGATGGGATTTCCATGGAGTCGTTATCAAGGAACCGGGATTTTCCAGCCAGGATCCTCCGTAGACGATATCAAGATCTCCGTCTCCATCCATGTCCGCCAGGGCGATCCCTTCTCCTGCCCGATCCGCAACGATATGCTCCCTCCAGGAGTCCGGGGAAACCTGTTCCCAGAGCACCACCTTCTTCTTATCGCATGTAACGACATCCATCTTGCCATCCGCATCCATGTCCCCGACGGCAACATCATGAGCGTACCCTTTTCCAATGCTGCGACGAATCCATTCTCCCTTTCCGCCGGATACATTTTCAAACCAGAAGATCTCTCCCTTGCCCTCCGGATTTGTACCGATTACGATATCCAGGTCTCCGTCATTATCCACATCCGCCAATTTCCCATCGGTTGTGAACTCTCCACGTGCTATGAGATGTTTTTCCCAGGAAGGGTATTGGTACCAGACCAGACCCGCACTTTCGGCCTCTTGGGCACCAATTACTACATCCATGGTCCCGTCACTGCTGATATCGCCCAACATCAGGATATCGGTGCAGCACTCTTTCCCGGTGTTCGGGTGGGGATCCATTATCTGATGCTTCAGGAAAGCTACCGATTTATCTCCAGATCCACATCCGAACAGCATTAGAAAAAGCAACAAACTGATTTGAAGCGCTGAAATTGTTTCTTTCATCCGGACTCCATTCCCGAAGCACTTTGAGCATTCAATGTGACACGACCTTTTCCAGGCCCCGGTTCGATTCCACGTTCATTCATTTGAGAATACTCGTCGAGGATAGCACTCCGGCAGGATGACGAGTACGAACGACCTCAGAAGTTTCCGGACATCGTCCGATAGCGTGCCGGTTGTTCTCAATTCAACAATCTCGTTGACGAGACCCTGAGGCACATGCACCGCCTCCGGCAGTACTGGCATTTTCCCGATGCACTCCTGACGCAACGATTCGGATGGCCACACGGATCGGAGCATAAGTCCGTCAGAGACTTCCTCCACATGGTAAAGAGGATTGAACCCAAGAAGATCCGGACGGCGGCACATGGCATCGTCCAGGCCCGTATGCTTTTCCCAAAGAGTTTCCGCTCGAGCACCTACAAGCGTGAGGACTTGACTGGAAACCAGGGATCGGACATCCGACTGCGCTTTCAGGTCCAGGCATCCACTCGTCTGAAATTGATGCAAAACCTCGCATTCCGGCATCAACCGCTGTCGCCCAAAGGAAAATCGCGATGCATAGCCGTCCGCCGAGAGCGGTGCTCCAGGATTCCCATTGTCCCCCGTTACATTGTGCATATGAGGGAAGAGCCAGACGCCATCCGTGCTCACAATGCGATCCACTTCGCGCAGAAGGGCGACCTTGGATCGGACATAATGCAGACCATCAAGGCAGAAGAGACCATCAAAGGAAGAATTTCCGAACGGGAGGGGCAAATCCGCATCAACGCAGAGCGCCGCCCCCTGCGGAACGACGAATTGGCATGCGAGGAAGAGATTCACGAAGTCGCTATCGGCCATGACAATCTGCAATTCCGGCTGAAGCGCCCTGAGGATCGCGCTAGCATGTCCCGTACCGCACAACAGGTCGAGCACGCGCCCGATCGATTTCTCCCGGCATGCATCACCGAAGACGACAAGAGGGGGAATTGCCCCAAGAAGACTGGGATTCGCTGGGCGATGAAAGAGATAGTCGGCATAGCCACGTGGGCGGGTGGCCTGCAGCACTGCTTGAAAACTACTCTGAAGTTGTATGGGATCGTCGAGTAGAGGCGGAGGGCTTATTCGAAGCAGTGTCCGCAATCGCCGGACAATGCGCGCTGTTCCGCCTTCATGTACCGATAATGCATCAAGTCCCGGAACGCCCGCCGCACTTCCGTTTTTTAATAGCCACCGAAGCGCACCATTGGGATCACGTCGTTTCAGGCAATCAACCGCCTCGTTTCGCGTGGAAGAAACAGGTCCCATCTGGCGAAGCACGGCGATTCCGCTCACAACGGGGTACTCGTAACAATCGCACCGGAGTATGCCATCCCTCAAACCTTCTTGGGATGAACGAAGATCCAAACCGATCTCGAAGCAAGACCCGCAACAGGGGCACGTAAGCTCGCGCGTGAGACGCCAGGGAACACCCCATATTTCCGAAACGCGCGCGGAAATGGTCAAACCAGTTTCCCGTATCATTCCAATATTTCCAGTTTGCCATGAAGCCGACCGATACTACTCTCCAGATCATTGCCGCTTGCAGTTTGGTAGCATGCGGTTGAGCGCATCACTAACCATTCCTGAACACCAGGCCGACGCTCGTCGATGGCTTCCGTCCAATGTTCCCGTGGCATAGCCTTCAGTCCCGGATAACGCTCAGCGCTCGGTTCCCTCTTCCGACTCGATATTCGCTCAATCAGGTGGGACCCCTCAAATCGCTGGAGAAGAGTTGCGGTGATCATAGGATTGAAGCAATCATGGGTCTCGACGATTATATCGGCCCGGCGAAGGGCTGGTGCTAATTGTGGATCCAATAAATCGTATTCTGGCCCGTCGCAATCCATGAATAGTAGTACTCGTCCTACTATGAGCTTCTCTATTTCCGCTGGAGTGCAGAAGCCAAACAACTTGACTCGTGACTGAACATTGTTAAGCGTGATCAACTCCGAACAACGCGCCAGCGCCCCTTCGTCGATATCGAAGCCAAACACCTCAGCATGGGGCATTCGGAGTGCGAACCCAACCAACCAATAACCCGAGGCACAACCAACATCGATAATGCGGTCATACCCCCTTTGTATGGAGTCCTCAACCGTCGGGACCAACTCTTCTTCATAGCAGCCCAACAACTTCGGGACCAGACATCCTTCACTTGCGTCTCTGATACAGGCCATCCCTATAAATGGCCCGCTTTGGGTGATGATGCCATGGCTTCTAATGATGCGATCCGCAAGGCACTGCTGGTAGGCCAACGACTTCGGCCAAGGGTCCATCGGCAACAAATACTTGATCGCCCAAGTTTGGGCCGCCAGAGGTATCGGCGTACCTACGATTAGACTTTTCAGCGCGGAAGCAAAACGCCTTTTTATCTTTCCCAGCATGGTTCTCATCACTTGTTTGTCTCCTCTCTACCTTACATAATCCCGTGGTATCTCGCGGCGCGAAGTCGATCGCTGCTCTGATGCCACACTCAACGATCCTTCAAGAGATTGATGCGCCTGCTGAGCGCATCGATCTGTCTCACGCTGTAAATCCGCTCCAGTAATTGCTTTGACGGTGATTCGCCGCCTAGAACCCAATCTATTCCAAAAAGAATCAGGCCTATCGATCCAGCAAAAAGTCCGCCAAGACCGAACAGTCCAAACCAGTTCACCTCATTAAACCAGCCTCGGAAAGCGGTTCCAAATGCGAACGCGCCGCCCGCCAACAACAAGGGCAACCCCACTACACGTACCAAGGGTATAACGGACGATGACCCGAACATGAAATACCAGCCATAAAAAAGGCCCACCAACCACGGAATGGACCCGATGAAATAAGCGTAGCCAACCCCCAGCACACCATACGCAGGAATCAGGATCACGCTCAGCAGGAAGGTTCCAACACCCGCAATAGCGATCACAATGGTCACGATCCAAGGCTTGCCGGTCCCACGGAAAAATGTCGCTGCAGTAACGAAGGTGCCCTGGAGGATAATACTCAGGGCAAGGAATTGTCCCACCGCCGCACTTTCGCGCGCAAACTCAGGGTTGATCCACAATCTCAAGAAGTCGGGCATAAAGACAGCGAGAGGGACGAAAAACAAAATGGAAAGCCCCAGGGAGATCCACGTGCCGTTTAGGAATAGCGACTGGGCAACCTTTGGATCTCTGTTGGCGCTGAATCTTGGCATCAAGGTCTCGCTGCCGCTGACGATCACCGCGTAGATACGCTGGGCAACGTTATCGGGTGTACCGAGATAGGCAACAGGAATTGGACCAAGGTTGGTTCCCAGGACGAGTTTTCCTGACTCACGATAAATTACGAGAAAGATATAGGTTAATAACGAAGATATGCTGTAGCTAACGATCTCTCTCAACCCCTTGAAGGAGAAGGACGGCATCAGTTTTACGCCGGGGAGTAGATTGCGTGCTACTACAGATTGCACACAAAGCGTTCCCAAACAAGTCACCACATCCCAGATCACCAGGTGCAAAATTCCGTACTTTGAGATGACCAGGAGGATATAGCCGCCGGAACGCACGATGCCCTGGCCAATGTTGATCTTGCTGCTAATGTCATACCTTTGAAGGGCCATCGGAATCGTCCCGATGGCCCTTGAGATCGTGCCGAGAAAAAATACCAGCGCCGAGAAGCGCAGCAGCCAGCCGACAAGACGATGCTCACTCGCGGGAATTTTCAATAACACCACGAATATTGGTGCTGCGGCAAACACGACGACCGACAATACTGCACAAATTACCACTAAGAACGACAGCGTGGAACCTAAAACCCGGTTAACTCCCGAAATATCCCGATCGCCGTAATGGTAGGCAATATATCGCAGGGTTGCTTCTCCGAGGCCAAAGTTCGCAAGCCCCAAGATGCCGGTAATAGACCACATTAACAGGAGAATTCCAAATTGTTGAATACCCAGATAGTGGATCAGAAGAGGAATAAGGAAGAAACTTATTACGCCATTAAAAATGGAAAAGAACGCATTCCAGCCCGCATTCGTCATGGCACTCTTTGGACGCAAATTCACTAAACCGGACGTGTCGTCCGCTTTGGTTTCGGCCCTTTTATGATTATTACTCAGCATTACGCAATAGTCTTAAAATTCTGCCTATCTAAATATGCAAACCGCGGATATGGACCCCAGTTGAATGTGAATGCAATTGCAGAATCAATTACCATAGGATCGCCACACCTCGGAGCACGTCCAGTTGAAGACTAAGGATTCTGCCCGATCAATTGCGTTCCTCTGGTTGCGTGTGAGTTGCAATCACGCAACGGGCGTAATCAAGGCTTCCGCTCCGCAATCTTGTCTCTTTCATGTTCTACCAGCATAGAGGCAATGCATTGCTTCATCCGATTCTTGATCAGGCCACCGGCATTTCGGAAGCGACGCCAGTAATGGACCCCAGGAACTGTCAGAAAGGATTTAGCCTTATCTGCCGGGTGGAGCTTTGAACGCGAAACTGCCTTCAGCATCTCCCAAACCATTCGTTCCCAATTTGGCATGATGAACAATTTTCGCGCCGCGGAAGGGTCGTACCACACTGCACGAGCGCGTGCGCTGGGATTGGCCTTCATGGAACGCAGCGAATGCGCCCTCATGCGAAAGAGAATTTCGTCCAATTCCCGGATTTCACCAAGCATCGCCATCTCTGCCAGGAGAACATTATCTGCCCCGAAAAACGGGGCGATCAAATTCGTCTTCTGGAGATATTTCGTCTTGTACAATCCAAACACAGGGTCACAGAGGTTCATCCCCAAGAGAATTTTAGCCAAGCGCCTGTGCGGGTGAATATCTCTTGATTCGATACGATCCGAACCCGTTCTCAAAGTCTTCCCCTCTTCATCGATCAACTCCGCTTGGGGATACACCATGACCACAGATTCGGGTGCACTATCAAGGCTTTCTACACACCTTCTCAAGAAGGCAGGGTGGCATTCATCGTCATGTGCAGCCCACTTGAAGTAAATTCCACGGGACAACCTGAATACGTGATTGTAGTTATTGGCTGCGCCGGTGTTTTGTTCGAAGCGATAGTAGGATATTCGTCGGTCCTTCTCAACATATTGCCTACAGATGTCTTTCGTGTCGTCTTTAGACGCGTTATCTGAAATGATAAGTTCAAAATCTTCAAAATTCTGTTTAATAATCGAGTCCAAAGCTCTTCCGATAAATAATTGTCCATTGTAAACTGGAAGTCCGATACTTACTTTTGGCTTTCTCATCTCATTCCTGCTGAAAATGCATATTCCGACGCAATCCGGCCACCATTCCGAGGCCAAACCGGCCACTGTTCCGACGTGAATCCGGCCACCGTTCCGAGGGGAATTCGGCCGGTGTTCCGAGCCGATTCCGGCCACTTTTCCTGGGTGGGTCGGAATTGATCTGGACCGTTCCGGACTGATCCTCCCCGAAGGAGCCTTTTCGACGCCGGGGTATTCCACCGGGGGGTATGCTTGGGCCTTCTCACACATCGTGGAGGAGGTTCTGGATGCCCCGAGGGAGAATCCCCGTGCGCAAGATCAAGGAAGCGCTTCGTCTCAAGTTCACCTGCGGCCTGACCGACCGCCAGGTCGCCCGCAGCATAGGCGTAGCCCGCAGCACCGCGGCGGAGTACTTCCGCCGGTTCACCGCCTCGGGGCTGCCGTATCCGCTGCCACAGGACGTTGACGACGCGTCTCTTACGGCGCGCCTGTTCCCGCCCCCCTCGTCCCTGCCGCCTCCTCTGTCCCGCCCCCTGCCCGAATTTGCCGCCACGCAACGGGAGCTCCGCAAGAAGGGAGTAACCCTGATGCTGTTGTGGGAGGAGTACCGAGAAAATCATCCCGACGGGTACCAGTACAGCCGGTTCTGCGATCACTACCGCCTCTGGCTGCGTCGCCGGGACCTTGTGATGCGGCAGGAGTACAAGGCCGGGCAGAAGATGTTCGTCGACTACGCGGGGAAAACAATGCCCGTCGTCGACCGGTTCACCGGCGAGGTCCACGATGCCCAGATCTTCGTCTCCGTTCTGGGGGCCTCCAACTACACCTTCTGCGAGGCCACCTGGACCCAGAGCCTTCCCGACTGGACCGCCTCCCACGTGCGGGCCTTCGAATACTTCGAGGGGTCTTGCGACGAGCTGATCCCCGATAACTTGAGAAGCGCGGTCACCACGCCGTCCTTCTACGATCCCGTTCTCAATCCTACCTACGAGGAGATGGCCGCTCACTACGGGACCGCTGTCCTGCCCGCGCGGATCCGCAGGCCCCGGGACAAGGCGAAGGTAGAAGCGGGAGTGCTTCTGGTGACCCGCTGGATCCTGGCCCGCCTGCGCAACCGGACCTTCTTCTCCCTGGCCGAACTCAACGAGGAGATCCGTCGTCTCCTTGAAGCGCTCAACAGCCGTCTGTAAAACGTCAGTAGAAACTGTACCAAAAAGCGTCATTGAGAAGTGTACCACCCAAGCCGGGTCATACTCTCCGTTGTGGGGGTGGCCCAATGGTGACCAGGGAGGTACGCATGGACATCGTGAT
>Ga0326597_10003389_pt1 | contig 23009 bp, 24 predicted proteins | sample RVTome_12_FD_203789 | JGI IMG/M metagenome (GOLD analysis project Ga0326597, IMG submission 203789) | Soil microbial communities from uranium-contaminated site in the Upper Colorado River Basin, Wyoming, United States - RVT100D185 | ecosystem: Environmental > Terrestrial > Soil > Contaminated >... | reverse complement strand
GTGCCGACCTCTTCGTAGAACGCTCCGCGACCCTGCACGCCGAAGTCCTCGGCCATGGTGATCTGCACGCTGTCGACGTAGTTGCGGTTCCAGATCGGATCCAGGAAGGAATTGGCGAAGCGGAAGTACAGCAGATTCTGCACCGCCTCCTTGGCGAGATAGTGATCGATCCGGAATACCGCCAGTTCGGGGAAGACCTCGTGCAGCGTGCGGTTGAGTGCCTGCGCGGAGGCAAGATCGCGACCGAACGGTTTCTCGACGATGATGCGGGCGTCGTCGGCGCAGCCGGCTTGCGCCAGCCCCCGCACCACGGCGCCGAACATGCTGGGCGGAATCGCCAGGTAGTGGAGCGGGCGGGCGGCGGCGCCCAGGGTTTGCTTCAGGCGCTGGTAGGTCGCCGGATCCGCGTAGTCGCCGTCGACGTAATGCAGTTGCGCCGACAGTTTGGCGAATGCATCGGCGTCGATCCCGCCATTGTTCTCCAGGCTGTCGCGCGCACGTTCGCGCAGCTTGTCGAGCGTCCAGCCGGCGCGGGCCATGCCGACGATCGGTACGTCGAGGTCGCCGGCGCGGATCAAGGCCTGCAACGCCGGGAAGATCTTCTTGTACGCCAGATCGCCAGTCGCACCGAAGAAAACGAAGGCACCGGAACTGGCTGTGGTCATCTCAATGCGTCCTCTTCGTGTTCACTGCCAATCGGTAGACCGTGTCGCCAGAACGGTAGTTCATTGAGTGCTTTTTCGGGCGTTTCGTTATTCATGGAGAGACGAATACCATCGTAAGACACAACGCGGAATGGCTGGTGAGTATCGTGGAAAATACTACGACGGACCGTCATCCTCGGTACGCTCCCGCACGGATCGAGCCATGCGGTCACCGGTTCAAAGCGGACCCGAACGGAACTACCCGGGACGTGCCGGCGCCCTGCGCCCGTTCCGGAAATCCCACACGCTGCCGGAGATCAGCACGGCGAGACCGGCATACACCAGGGCTGGCAGGATCCACAATCCGACAAAGGCGACCAGTGCTCCGGCGAGGCCCGCCCAGAACGGGGCGAGATTGTTGTGAGATCGCGTCGAGGAGTAGAGCAGCCAGACGCTCAGCCCCAGCAGGACCAGGTAGAGCGGAATCAGAAAAGCGTCGTTAATCAGGAATCCAGCACCGATCGCGGACAGCGCCGATAGTGCCGCGGTCACGCCCAGGCAGCAGGCGCCGGCGAATCCCGCCCCGGCGACCGACGCGCACTGTTTCAAGAGCTCTTGCATGGCTCCCGCCCCTAACCAGCGCAGCAGGAAAGCTGCTTCACGTCTTTCCTGAAGGTCTGGGCGCACAGCTTGAGGCCCTCGACCATGGTGAGGTAGGGAAAGAGCTGCCCCGCGAGATCATCCACGGTCATGCGGTTGCGGATCGCGAGCGCCGCCGCCTGGATCAGCTCTCCGGCCTGGTCCGCCACGGCCTGCACGCCCAGCAGACGGCCGCCACCTGCTTCCACGACGATCTTGATGAATCCCCGCGTGTCGAAATTGGCCAGCGCGCGCGGCACGTTGTCGAGCGCGAGCTTGCGAGTTTCGGTTTCGACGCCTTTGAGATGCGCTTCGGCCTCGGAGAGCCCCACGGTCGCCACTTGCGGATCCGTGAAGATCACTGCCGGCATGGTGGCCAGGTCCAGGGCCGCATCTCCCCCGGTCATGTTGATTGCGGCGCGGGTGCCGGCGGCAGCCGCGACGTAGACAAATTGCGGCTGGTCGGTACAGTCGCCGACCGCGTAAACATCCGGCACGCCGGTCCGGCAACGATCATCCACCCGGACGGCGCCGCGCTCGTCCAGCCTGACCCCGATCGCTTCCAGGTTCATGCCGGAAGTATTCGGGCGGCGGCCGGTCGCGACGAGAAGGCGGTCTCCCTCGACGGTGCCCTTGCCGGTCTCGATCTGGAACGTCCCATTGCGATGGGCCACCGACTTTGTCGCGGTGTGGGTCAGGATCTTCATGCCTTCGCCCGTGAGCGCCTCTTCAAGGGCGTCGCCGATGGCCGGATCCTCGCGGAACAACACCTTGCTGCGGGCGATCATGGTTACTTTCGAGCCGAGCCGCAGGAACGCCTGGCCCAGCTCGACCGCGACGATGGATGACCCGATGATGACGAGGTGCTGCGGCAGCTCTTTCGCCACCAGCGCGTCGGTGGAAGTCCAATAGGGCGACTCCTTGAGCCCGGGCACGGGCGGAATCGCAGGGGACGCACCGGTCGCGATCAGCACCCGGTCGGCTTTCATTTGTGTCTCGCGTCCGTCCGGCTGCCTCACCCCCAGTGTATGGGCATCCTTGAAGCGGGCGTAGCCCCGCACCAGGTCGATACCGGGGTTGGCGTCCACGATGTTATGGTATTTGGCAATCCGCAGCTCTTCGACCCGCTGTTGCTGCTGGGCAACCAGCGCCGCCCGATCCACCTGTGCCGGCCGGCTCTTGATCCCGGGGAACGGGCTCGCTGCCTGGGTGTGGGCGACATGGGCGCTCCGGATCATGATCTTGGACGGAACGCAGCCCACGTTGACACAGGTACCGCCCACGGTCCCCGCTTCGATCAGGGTGACCCGCGCTCCCTCATCAACAGCCCGGATCGCTGCGGCGAACGCGCCACTGCCGCTGCCGATAATTGCGACGTGCAGAGCGCTTTCAGCCTTGCGCTTCGACGGAGTCGCCTTGTCCCCCGCAGGGATTCGCTCCTGTTCGCCGCTTTTGGGCGCGTCGAGCAGCTCGGCGCCGTAGCCTTTGGCTCGCACTGCGTCCAGCAACCGGTCCGCTTCGATAGATCCATTGGTACTGACCTTGGCGAGCGCCTCGTCGTAGGAGACTTGGGCGCTTGCGCCGCGAACCTGATTCAGTGCCTCTTCGACGGTGGACGCGCAGTGATCGCAGGTCATGCCTGTCACACGAATGGTGTATAGACTCATTTCCGTTCCTTCTTGAGCGTTGACGGATAGCCGGCGTCCTTGGTTGCTTTGAGCAAAGCGTCAACATGGGTCTTTGCGTCATCGAAGGTGACCACGGCTTCGGCTTTCTCAAGGCTGACGTCTGCCTTGGTCACGCCTTCCACTTTGGTCAATGATCTCTTCACGGAGATCACGCAAAACGCTCACGTCATCCCGGACACGGAAAGCGTAACGGTCCTGATTTCCGCGAGGGCGGCGGTGGCGAATAATGTTGCTGCGATGAACGACAAATAGACAGTCTTCTTCATCTCGGTCTCACAAGAAAAGAGGTGCTGTATAGGGGGACGCGGCGGCAACGGCCACGAACGTGGTCACGATCCAGAACGCAACCTTGTATGCCCGGCGAGTCCTGGGAGCGGCGCACACCTGGCCAGGCTCGCACTGCGCGGCCGGGCGGTAGATCCTGCGCCAGGCGAAGGCGAGCGCTGCCACGGCAATGCCGATGAATATCCAGCGATACGGTTCCAGAATGGTGAGGTAACTGATCCATGCCCCGCCGATGCCTACGCTGACCAGAATGAGCGGACCGACACAGCACGCCGATGCGAATACCGCGGCGACGCCCCCCGTGACCAGCGACCCGGTTTCAGCCTTTCCTTCGATCATTTGTGGGTTCCTTGTGCCGCATCGAAGGCGTATCCGGAAATCGTTAAGGAGTCTGGTTGTGGAATGCTCGAAGGGCGGGGCGGGACGGGGGTGCCCGATCATCGATGCTTTGGCGCGGGATCCGGCAGAGTCCGCCGCCCGACGCTGATAATCGCGTCGAAGAACAGCCGCGGCCGGCCCCACAGCGAATTGAAAAAGATCAGCGTCACGCTCGCCGCCATCGCCCCCATCGCCCACACGGGGTGGACTAGTCCAGTGGCCGCGAGCGGCACACCGACGCCGTTGAAAAGGAACGCGAGCGTCACGTTCTGCAGCATCTTGCGGTAGCTCGCGCGGCTGATCTCTCGGGCCTCGGTGAGCGCAGTGAGCCGCGAGGTGAGGATGATGATGTCCGCGGAATCAATGGCGATATCGGTGCCGCTGCCCATGGCGATGCCGACGTCGGCCTGCATCAGCGCCGGTGCGTCGTTGATGCCGTCGCCGACCATCGCGACGCGCCCTTGCGTCTGGAGCCGCCGCACGATCCCGGCTTTCTCGGCGGGGAGCACGCCCGCGTGCACGGTCTCGATGCCGAGTTGAGAGGCGATCGCGCGCGCGGCCGGCTCGTTGTCGCCCGTGACCAGGATAGTCTCGAGACCCGCGGTGCGCAGCGCCGCGACCGCCCCCCCCGCGTCGGCGCGCAGGCGGTCGCCGAACGCGAGGAGTCCGAGGCAGCGGTCGCCGCGCGCGACGGCGATGACGGTGTGCGCATTGCTTTCCAGCTTTGAGATGCGCGCGGCGATCGCGGCAAGATCAACGCCGCGCTCCGCGAGGAAGCGAGGGCTTCCGACCAGCGTCTCGGCGCCCCGGATGCGGGCGACGACGCCCAGGCCGGGAACCGCCTCGAATCCTTCGACGCCGGGCGGCGTGATTCCGCGCTCGAACGCCGCCTGCACGATCGCGCGCGCGAGCGGGTGTTCCGAGGCGGATTCCGCGGCAGCCGCGATCTCGAACAGCTCGATTTCCCCCAAATCCGTCGTCACGATCTCCCGCAAGGACGGCCGGCCTTCGGTGAGCGTCCCCGTCTTGTCGAGCACGATCCGGGAGACCAGGCGGTAGCCCTGGAACGCCTCGCCCGTGCGCATCAGGATGCCGCGTTCAGCGGCTTCGCCCGCGCCGCGGACGATGGAGAGCGGCGCGGAGATGCCCACCGCGCATGGATACCCCATCACGAGCACGCTCAAGGCGGCAAACACGGCGCGCTCGAGGTCGGCCGATCCGGTGACGAGGTACGAGCCCAGCGACCAGCCGAGCACGGCGAGCAGCGCGACCGTCAGCACGAGCGGCGCGTAGACGCGCAGGACCCGGTCCACCAGGTGCAGTATTCCGGGCTTGAGCGCCCTCGCATCCTCGACTTCGCGTGCGATTCGGTGCAGGAAGGACTCCTCGCCCACCGCCGCCACCCGGACCAGCAGAGTGCCCGTGCCGTTGATGGAGCCTCCCACCACAACGTCGCCCGCCCGGCGCTCGACGGGCATCGGCTCGCCAGTGACGAGCGCGAGGTCCACCGAGGAACGCCCGTCGGTTACCACGCCGTCCACCGGGATCCGCTCTCCGGGCCGTACGCGCACGAGGTCGCCTACCGCCACGGCCTCCACCGGCACCTCTTCCTCGCGTCCGGCGCGCGCCACGCGTGCGGTGTCCGGCCGCAGGTCGAGCAGGCGCTTCACCGCCTGCGAGCTGCGGGTCTTCACGATGAGCGACAGCCACTCCGAGAACAAGTGGTAGGTGGACACGAGCACGGCTACCGCGAAGAACGGGGCGGTGGGATGGCCCTCGCGGCCAAACGCGAGTCCGAACACGCCGCCGGCGAGCCCGGCGAGAGCCGCCGCTTCCAGCAGCACGTGCTGGTTGAGTATGCCGCGCAGCACCGACTGGAGCGCCATCGTGAAGATATGCCGCGCCACGCCGAACACGGTCCCGAATGCGAGCGCGCCGACGATCCAGGGCACGGCGGCCGGCGCGATCGCGCCCTGTGCGCGCAGGACGAGCAGCGCGACGGCGAGCGCGCCGAGGGCGAGCGCAGCGGCGAGCGCCGCCGCCGCGCCGCGCGACCAGAGCACGAGCGCCGCGAACGCGGCAAGGCTCGCCGTGGCCATGACATCGACCGCCACCGACCAGGGAGCTGCCGCGTTGACGATAAAAGCGATCGCCATGAGGCTCATCACCGTCGCGGCGACGAAGCGCCGGCCTTCGTGCACGAGCTCCCGCTCTTCCTCGTCGAACGACCGGAGCTTGCGCGGGTCGTGCACCGTGTAGCCGATGTCGCGCAGCGTCTGCAGCAGCGCCTCCGCCTGCACGACGCACGGATCGAATTCCACCAGCGCCTGCTCATGCGTCAGGCTCACCGCGACCTTGTCCACGCCGGGCATGCGGCCAAGCGCTTTCTCGATCGTGCCGGTGCAAAGCGAGCAGTGCAGCCCCCCGATGCGCGCGCGGATGCGGGCGCGGTCCGGCCGCGCCGCCGGCTCCTCGGTCCAGAGCTGGAGGACGGGTTCAGCAAGGCTGGTGGTGGTCATGGCGGCGCTCCTGCGATCTCGTTTGGCCAACAGGCTAGACCCTGGAGGACACTCCAGAGTCAAGAGGAATTTGCCAGAGCAAATTCATCGCACAACCCCGTCAGTTTCCCGGCCATGGATCATGCGGGCTGGGGTGTCACGAACAGCCCGAACCCGATGGACCATATCCCCAGCGCGATGAGCACGACCCCGGTCCAGCGCGGAACGCGCCGGCTCAGTCCCGCCAGCCAGTCGAGCGCGCGCCGCGCCGCGGGGAACATGACGGCGACCGTCAGGGGGAGCGAGAGCGCGAAGCCGAAAAGCGCGAGCGAGCCGAATCCCTGCGCGAGCGTCGCCCCGGAAACGCCGCTCGCGGCGGCGGCGCCGAGAAGCGCGAAGAGCAGCGGCGCCGAGCAGGCGGGGATGTTGAGCCCGAACAGCAGCCCCAGCGCGGCCGCCCCACGCAGTTCCCCGATGCGCGCGAGGCGCGGTCCGAGCGAGGTCATGAAGTCGCCCGCACGACCCGCCACGAACAGCAATCCCAGCGCAACGTAGATCCCGCCGAGTCCGGTCCACATTGCTTTCTGAAAGCCGATGAAAGCCGACCCGACAAGGACTGCGACTGCACCGAGCGCGCCGATGAAGAGCGCCCGCGTCGCGGTAAATACGCCAACCTGCCAAAGCTTCACCGCTGCCGGCTTTCCTTCCATCACCTTGATGAAAACGAGCGTCGAGCCGATCGAGCACGGCTCGATGAAGCCGAACAACCCGAGGCCGATCGGCAGCAGGATCGCCGCGACGAGTGGATCGGTCATGCGCTGGACGCGACCCGGTAGCCCCCTTTCTCGATAGCGGCCACGAGTTGTTTCTCGTCGATGACCGCCGGGTCGTAGAGCACGCGGGCGCGGCCCTCCTTGAACGAAACGCTCGACGCCTTGACGCCGTTCTCGACCGCGAGCAGGCCCTCAATCGTCCCGGCGCAGCCGTCGCAGTGCATGCCCTCGATCGCGACGACAAGCGTCTTCATTAGCAGTGTGTCGGACTTTGGCTGCCGCACGGGTATTCGCATGCCGCGGCCATCATGATCTTTATGTGCCGGCGGGCGACACACTGCTGAATGGAACGACAGATCGAGAGGTTTTCAGTCAGCCGCATTGGAGTTGGCACATCGGGCTGGCAGAGCACATTGATTACGAGTCATGGTTGACGAGTCGATTCGTTCAGGTGAAGCGCGAGACTGCCAATACAGCCTGTCGGCTCTGCTGTACCCAGGATCGACTAACCATGCGTTTCCACCGACCGTCCGTGGGACGACGTCCGACAGGCTGCCGGTTCGCTTGCTTCCAGCGCCTCCAGGATCGGGCACTCGCTCGTCGGTCCGCGCCCGGAGCACGCGGCGGCGAGTTTCACGAGCGCGCGCTTCATGCGATTCAACTGCGCGATGCGTTGCTCGACATCGGCGATCTTGACTTGCGCGCGCGCCCTTACATCCGCGCACGACTTGCGCGGCGCCACCTTCAACGCGAGCAGCTCCTTGATTTCGTGCAGAGAAAACCCGAGTTCCTTGGCCTGGCGGATGAAGCGCAGCCGCGCGATCACGTCCGCGCGGTAATGCCGGTAACCCGATGCGCTGCGCGCCGGCTTCTCGATCAGCCCTTCGCGCTCGTAGTAACGCACCGTGTCTATCGCGAGGCCGGCGCTGCGCGCCACCTTGCCGATGGTCATTTCTGCCGTCCGCGCGTCCATGTCTCCTCCTTTACCGTCTACAGCGACAGCCTAAACCCTGGAGCTTACTCCAGAGTCAAGGGGATGGAATTAGTCAACCGACCCGGTTGTCTCCGGGCGCTTCACCGATTGCCGTCCAGCGAGCCAAAGGACCGCGGGCGGGATGACGAACCATTGCACCAGCGGGGAGAGGCCGATCTCGACGCCGCCGAGATTCACGACCGGCATCAGGGCCGAATACGCCCAGCTTCCCCGCGAGATGGTGTTGATCCATTCGCTGAGCACGGTGTATCCGACTGCCGGGATGACGAGGAACAGGGCCACCTGCCGCCATCTCCAGGTTGCCATGGCACGCGCCCGCGTAGCGATGAGCGCGACCAGGAGCGCGAGGGTGCCGATCGCGACGTCTCCAAGCGTGCAATGGATTACGGCGAAAGCGATGAAGGATGGCGGACCTTCATCCCAGAGCGTATAGAGCGGCAACTGGGCGATCTCCCAGAGGACGTTGAGCGCGCCGAGCAGCGGGACGTATCGAAACGCGATGAAGTTCCAGGTCGCGCGGTCGCGATACCACGGACGTGGCTGCTGCACAAATACCGTTGTTGCTCGCATCGGGATCATTTTTGCTTCCGTGTGAATACGGGTGTCGTGTATTCTTCATAGTGAGTTACGCCGGCACGGCGCGGCCGCTATACGTGAAGCTCAGGGGCTTCAGACCCTTAACGTATTCCGTTTCCAGCGCAGCAAGGCGAAAGCCCGACCGGGCGATCAACTCGTCGATTTTGCGGTCGAGATTGCAGCCACCGCCGATACGGTTCCAGAGAGGGTTGAGCCGATGCTGCCACGCTTGGACATTGGCGTCGGGAGCAAGCCCGTGCTCGACGAACAGCAGCACGCCTCCCGGCTTCAGCACCCGCTTCATCTCCATCAGAGCGCGCAGCGCGTCGGGGATCGTGCACAGGGTCCAGGTCGTGACCACCGTGTCCACGCTTCCGGGCTCCAGCGGAATTTCCTCTGCGGAGCGATCCAGGAATTCCACGGTGAACGGCACTTCTTTCAGCCTGCGGCCCACGATGCGGCGCAACTCCGGCGAGGGCTCCAGCGCGAACAGATGCTCCACGCCTTCGCCGTAGAACGGGAGATTCAGGCCTGATCCGATTCCGACTTCCAGCACCCGACCCGTTGCCCGCGGGATGACCCGCTCGCGGTAGCGCCGTGCCTCTTTGTTCCGCATGACGAGGTCGAGCAGCCAGGGCAAGACCCGGCTTTCGTAGAAACTCATTCACCTCCTCCATTTGAAAGGATGCGCTTCACGCGGTCCCCTTTCTTATCCGATTTGTCCGACCGCCGGCAACGTCCGCAGCAGCCAGAACGCGAAGGCCGAGCTCATAGGCCGCCCCCGGGTGCCCGCCGGCGAGGCGCGGATGAAAGCGAAAATCGCGCTGCAGCCACGGCAGGCCGCGGGTCATGCCGATTGCCTTCGAACATTTATTCCACCCGATCGAGGAAGGCCCCGAGTGAATACGATCAGGCCCGGTTTCCCGGCGCTGACATGTTCGGCTCGCTCACTGGCTCCGCCTTCACGGTCCGCTGGACATCGGGCGCGGGCGTCGCCGGCGGCGTTCCTGCCGCGGTCTGTTCGCTCTTGCTCTGGCGATTCATGCACAGGCCGAGCGCGCACATCGCACCGCAGCTAAGCATCATGACAACGATCGACGCCAACCCGGCGGCGACGAGCCAGTCCCAGCCGAGAATCAGCGCTCCCGCCCCGCCCGCGAGCGCCGTACCGATCAACAGGTTCCGCGGATTCAACCATCCGCTTTTCGCGGCCGGCGCGCAGCACTCCTGCGCCGGTGCCGCATTCGCTTCGACGTTTTGCACATTTTCCATAGCGTTGCTCCTTGAGTTAACGAACAATAGACCTGCGCGCGGCCGGGTTATGCCCGCACCCGGTAGTTGCGCATCAGGCCGGTGTCCCCGTGCTCGAGCATGTGGCAGTGGTAGGGGAACAGCCCCGGGAAATCCTTGAACGCGACGAGCACTCTGGCGCGCTCCCCGGGCATGAGGAACACTTCGTCTTTCCAGCCCTCGTCCACGTAGCCCGCGCTCACGGAATTCCGGGCCTCGGCAAGCGAGGGGCTCACGCTGCGCTCAAGAATCCGGAACTGCAGCCCGTGGATGTGCATCGGATGCGCCATCATGCCCATCATCCCCATCGAGGCGTCGTTGGTGAACTCCCAGATTTCCGAGGTATTCAGTCTCACGATCTCGTCCTCGGCGACGCCCTCCATCTCGAAGCGACGTCCGTTGATGCCCCATTCCATCATGCCCATCGTGATGTTGAAGACCCGCGGCCGGCGATAATTGACCGCGTCTTCGGGACGGTAGCGGACGATGGTTGACAGCCGCTGCGGCAGGGTGGCGGGAGCTTTCTCGCTGCGCGCCACGCGCACTTTGAACACGGGGAAAGCAGCGCCGTTGGGCAGGCTCTGGTTACCCATCATCATCCCCATCATCCCGCCGCCCATCATGCCTCCCCCCATCATGCCGCCACCCATCGCCATGTCGCCCGCAAAGGCAAGGCTGCGCATCGTGAGTTCGGTGCCGAGGCCGTAGCGGCTGAAATCTGCCCAGAGCTCGAGCCGTTCTCCGGGCGCGAGCGTCACGTAGCTCCGCCGCACCGGCGCTTCAAGCAGGCCGCCATCGGTGCCGATGACGGTAAGCGGCGATTCGTCGTCCCAGGCGAGCTTGAAGATGCGCGCGTTCGAGGCGTTGAGCAGGCGCAGGCGATATGGGCGGGTTGCCACGGACAGAGTCGCGTCTGGGCGCCCGTTGACCAGGATGCGGTCGCCGAGGAAGCCCATCATGCGGGTCATCATGTCCATCATTCCACCACCCATCATGCCGCCGCCCATCATTCCACCGCCCATCATCCCGCCGCCCCCCGCGCCCTCGTCCGAGAGGAACACGAGCCCGTTCCTCCCGTTGAAGCTGCGGTCCTGCAGGATCAGGGGCACGTCGTATTCGTCCGAGGGAAGCTTCGCGGCCTGTTCTTCCTCGTCGCTCACGAGAAAAAGGCCGGCCAGGCCAAAATAGACCTGCTTGCCCGTGCGTCCGTGTGGATGCGGGTGGAAAAAGTAGGTACCCGCCCGATCCTTGATTTCAAACTCGTAGACGAAGCGCTTTCCGGGAGCGGCGGTATGGCGCGGATGCCCGTCCATGTCGTCGGGCACGTGCAAGCCGTGCCAGTGGATGTTGGTCGCCTCGTCGAGACCGTTCTCGAGAACCAGGCGCACCCGCTGGCCCTTGCGCACACGAATGATGGGCCCGAGATAGCTGCCGGGAATCGGTTGTACGCTCCGCGCATGGCCCTTCACGACTTTGCCGCGATAGGTCCAGACCGGGGTCGCGCGGCCCGACAAGATGGGAGCTTCCCATTCGGTTGCAGTCAGGAAAATTTCCACATCCGGCTCCGGGGCGCCGAGGGCCTCTTGAATCGTTGCCGGCATCGCCAGCATGCCGCCGCCGGCGGCGAGGCTCTTCAGAACGTTGCGTCGTGTCCACATGGCCATCTTCTCAGGATGCGCCGCCGCGCAGCTTCGCGCGCAGCGACTCGATGATTTCAGGCGAATCCCACTCGGCGGGGCCGGTCTTGCGCCAGCGCTCGCGCCCTTCACGATCCAGCAGCAGCGTGGTCGGAATCCCAAGCGCCCGCAGCTTGCCGCTCGCCTCCATGGATGAATCCACGTACACCGCCAGCGAGCGGATGCCGATCTCCTCGTAAAACCGCCGCACGGCCGTGGCTCCGCCGATGTCGATCGAAAGCGCCACCACTTCGAACCCCGGGCCGCCGAGCTGCTGCTGGAGCCGGTCGAGCGCCGGCATCTCCTTGCGGCACGGCGCGCACCAGGTCGCCCACACGTTGAGCAGCACCACCTTGCCCCGAAACTCCGACAGCATTCGCGGTGCCCCCTTCCCGTCGACGAACCGGATATCCGGAACCGCCTCGGGAGACTTCGCCCATCCGACGCCCTTCCGCCGCGCCGCGCCGGAAGTCGCATCGCGCTCGCCGGTCGCCACGTAGATTCCGAAAGCGGCGGCCGCCAGCACGGCCAGCCCGGCTATGGCGAGCCCCGCGCGAAGCCGGCGCAGCGAGCGGGGCGCGGCGGTGTCGACCACGATTCGCTCGTGCGTTTGGTTCGCGCCTAAAGCCCCTTGCCATCGCGGGCGATCTGGCGCCAGGATCGCCCACCGTCCGAGGAGACATACATGCTGCGCTCGAAAGTCGCGATCGCGTATTCCCCGGCGGCGGCGGGATTCTGCGCGACGTAGGACACCGCGTCGTCCCTCATCGGCGGCAGCGCGACGGCGGCGTTCGCCCCGCCCTGGAGCGCGGTGCGCACGAGCCGCGGGCTGCCGTCGTGGCTCGAATGCCACAGGTGCCTGCCGTCGAGATCGAAGAAGACCGCCAGCCCCTGTCCCTTGGCGGCGACCGGCTCGAAGCTTTCGCCGGAATTTCGCGACAGGAAGATGCCGGTTGACGTTGCCACGGCGACGTTCTTCGCCTCGTTGGGGTGCACGGCGAGCGCGCGCGGTTTCCCCGCTGCGCCCGTCGCCGCCACGCGCTGCCACGTGAAGCCGTCGTTAAGGGTGACGTGGAGACCCAAGGCCTGCATCTTCGAATTGCGCTCGAAGCTCCAGACGTAGACGGCGTTCGCGTTCCAGCTTGCGGCGAGCAGGTGAAAATCGGATTCGCCCTGAAGCCCGTGCTTCTCCCACGTCTTGCCGCCGTCGTTGCTGCGGATCAGGCCGAACGGATTCACCAGGCCGGAATCTGGCGCCGGGTGGCCGCTGCTGTAGAGGCGCGTGCGGGCAGCCGCGAAACCCATGTAGTCATGCTCGGGGCCGGGCGCCTTCGACCACTTTCCGTCGCGGTAGATGGCGAGGCCGTGGTGGCTCGGCACCATGAGCTGCTTTCCGTCGGCGCTGTAGGCGAGGCCGTGCACATGCGTGAGCGTGACGGCTCCCGTAGGCGCTAGCGGCGCGTCGTGGTGTGCGGCCGCGGATGGAATGAGCAGGAGTCCCGAGAGGAGAACAACGCGGAAGCGAGCATGCATGGGGTTTCCCTTTAAGCGATCCGCGGGATCATTTGATACGGTCAATGACGTAGCTGCCCTTTTTCTCCTCGACCAGCTCGAACGCGATCTTCTGATCGGGCTTGAGCCTGGCGAGGCCCGCCTTGTCGCGCACCCGGAAGTCCATGGTCATTGCCGGCCAGTTGAGGCTCTTGATCGGGTCGTGGGTGAGGGTCACGGTGCTCCTGGGGGCGTCAATTTTTTTCACCACTCCCGTGGCGGAATGGGTCGATTGGGCCGCGGCCGTGCCGCCGGCGGCCGCAAGGACGAACGCGAGCGCAAGTGCGCAGCGGGTTGGTGTCTTCATGTCAATCTCCATTCAAGTCAGGTGGCGTCGGTTTGAAACAAGCCGTAGTTTATGAGCCGCTTCGCGGCCAGAATTCCCCGGGTGTCGCCTCCGACCGCGTGCGGATGAGAAAGAGCTGTTCGACCGGCAGCACTGCGACGATCCCGTCGCCGGGCAGCCCGGTATGGGCGGCGTTCATGATCGCTGCCGTTATGGCCTCGACCTTATCGGCGCGCGTGCAGATTTCGATCCTCACTTCCTCGACCATCCAGTTCCGCGCGAAGAAGTCGTGATATTCACCGTAACCTTTGACCTTTGTGACGTTAATGCGTTCGACGCCTATGTCCTGGAGCGCTTTTTCGACCTGCTCCAACCTGTCGCGGCGGATCATCGCAACGACCAATTTGATATCCATGGTGTTCTCCTGGAGGCTTCCCGTTCAGCTTGCGGTCCGCGTTTCCGGTGCCGCCGCGGTGTCGATGCGGGTAATCACGGCTCCCTTTACCAGCGCGTAGATTGCGGGAATCACAATCAGCGTGAGGATCGTCGCGGAGATCATCCCCCCGACCATGGGCGCGGCAATGCGACGCATCACCTCCGACCCCGTGCCGGTACCCCACATGATCGGCAGCAACCCGGCGATGATGGCGAACACCGTCATCATCAGCGGCCGCACGCGCAGCGCCGCGCCTCGCATGATCGCGTCGTCAAGATCGGCGAGCGTGACGGGTTCCCGCGCCGCGTGCCGTCTGGCGGTCGCCGCGGCGAAAGCCTGGTCGAGGTAGATCAGCATGACGACGCCGGTTTCAGCCGCGACACCTGCAAGCGCGATGAACCCCACCGCGACCGCGACGCTCATGTTGTAGTCGAGGAGATACATCAGCCAGATACCACCCACCAGCGAGAACGGCACGGACAGCATCACGATGAGAGTCTCCGTGAGGCGCTGGAAGTTGAGGTACAACAGAATGAAGATGAGGAGCAGCGTCACCGGCACCACGACCTTCATTCGCTCTTTGGCGCGTTCCATGTATTCAAACTGGCCGCTCCACGTGACATAGTAGCCGGGCGGGAACTTCACCTGTTCGCGCACTGCTTTTTGCGCGTCGGCCACGTACCCGCCGATATCGCGACCGCGGATGTCCACGAAGATGTACGCCGATAGCAGCGCGTTCTCGGTGCGTATGCCGGGAGGGCCTTGCGTCAGGGTCACTTTCGCCACCTGGCCCAGCGGAATCATGGCACCGCCCATCATGGTGGGCACCAGCACCTGGGTGGAGATCGATTGCGGGTCGCTGCGCAACTCCCGTGGGTAGCGCACGGTAACTCCGAAGCGCTCGCGGCCTTCCACAGTGGTTGTGACGATTTCACCACCGAGGGCGGTCATGACGACTTCCTGGAGGTCTCCGGTGGCGAGCCCATAGCGGGCGAGTGCCATGCGGTCCGGCTCGATGTTGAGAAAATAGCCGCCGGTGATGCGCTCGGCATAGGCGCTCGTGGTGCCGGGTACCGTTTTCACCACTGCTTCGATCGTCTTCGCCAGCCGCTCCATCTCGACCAGGTCCTTGCCGAAGACTTTGATGCCGATGGGCGTGCGGATGCCGGTCGAGAGCATATCGATCCGCGCCTTGATCGGCATGGTCCAGGCGTTGCTGATGCCGGGCATCGCCACTGCCTGGTCCAGTTCGGCGATGAGCTTGTCCACCGTCATCCCCGGCCGCCACTCGGCCTGCGGCTTGAGATTGACCACGGTCTCGAACATCTCCACCGGCGCCGGATCCGTCGCGCTGTTGGCGCGTCCCGCCTTGCCGAATACGGACGCAACCTCCGGGAAGCTCTTGATGATCCGGTTCTGGATCTGCATGATCTCCGCCGCCTTGGTCACGGACATGCCCGGCAGACCGGACGGCATGTAGAGCAGCGTCCCTTCGTTCAGGGTCGGCATGAACTCCGTGCCGAGCTGCAGAGCAGGCGGGACCGACAATCCCATTACGACGATCGCGGCAAGAATCGTCAGTTTCTTCCAGCGCGTTATCCATCTGATCACGGGACGGTAGACCCAGATCAGGAATCGGCTGATTGGGTTCTTGTGCTCGGGGAGCAAGCGCCCGCGGATGAACAGCAGCATCAGCACTGGCACCAGCGTGATCGACAGGAAAGCGGCGCCAGCCATGGCGAAAGTCTTGGTGTAGGCGAGCGGCGAGAACATCCGACCTTCCTGGGCTTCCAGCGTGAACACAGGGAGGAACGACACCGTGATGATGAGCAGGCTGAAGAAGAGGGCGGGTCCGACTTCGCGGCAGGCGGTTATGATGGCTTCCAGCCGCGACGCGCCGGGCTCCAGGCGCTCGAGATGCTTGTGGGCGTTTTCGATCATCACGATCGCCGCATCCACCATGGCGCCGATGGCGATTGCGATTCCGCCCAGGCTCATGATATTGGAGTTGAGGTCCAAGGCGCGCATCGCGATGAAGGCGATCAGCACGCCGATCGGCAGCATGATGATCGCCACCAGCGCGCTCCGCACGTGCAGCAGGAACAGGATGCAAACCAGCGCCACGATGACGCTTTCCTCGATCAGGGTCACTTTCAGGTTGGCGATCGCGCGGTGTATGAGGTCGGACCTGTCGTAGACCGGTTCGATGGTGACGCCTTCGGGGAGGCCCGTGGCGATCTCCGCGATCTTCGCCTTGATGTTGTCGATCACGTCAAGGGCATTCTGACCATAGCGCGCCATCGCGATGCCGGCGACGACCTCGCCCTCGCCGTTCCACTCCGTGATGCCGCGGCGCTCGTCGGGCCCGAGCTCCACGCGCGCCACGTCTTTCAGCAACACCGGGATCCCGCCTTCGGCCTTGAGGACCAGCTGTTCGAGATCGGAAGACCCGCGCAGGTAGCCGCGTCCCCGAACCATGTATTCGGTTTCCGCCATTTCCACCACGCGGCCGCCGACGTCGGCATTGCTCATGCGGATAACCTGGGCAATTTTCGACAGCGGAATACCGTAGGCCTGCAGCTTGCGCGGATCTACGACGACCTGGTATTGCTGGACGAAGCCGCCGACGCTCGCGACCTCGGCAACGCCTTGCGCCTTGGTGAGCTGGTAGCGGATGAACCAGTCCTGAAGCGTGCGCAACTCGGCGAGCGAGTGCTTCGCACCCATAACTGCATATTGGTAAACCCAGCCCACCCCGGTGGCATCGGGGCCCAACGACGGTGCGACGCCGCGCGGCATCCGCCCGGCCGCGAAATTGAGATATTCGAGCACCCGCGAACGCGCCCAGTAGATGTCGGTGCCATCCTCAAAGATGACATAGACGAACGATGCGCCGAAGAACGAGAACCCGCGCACGACTTTCGAGCGCGGCACGCTCAGCATCGCGGTGGTCAGGGGATAGGTGACCTGGTCCTCCACCACCTGCGGCGCCTGGCCGGGGAAATCGGTATAGATAATCACCTGCACGTCGGACAGGTCCGGGATCGCATCGAGCGGAGTCTTCGCGACCGCGTAGATCCCGGCGCCGACAATGAACGCGGTGCCAAGCAGCACCAGGAACACGTTGCGCGCGGACCACTCGATAATGCGGTTCAGCATGTCAGTGCGCCTTGTGTTCGGCGTCCGTAGCGGGCGCGCGCAGCGCGGGCTGCGCCGCCCTGGGGGTGATGCGGCTCAGCACGAACTCGCCCGGTGCCTGCTGCACGATTTCGAACTCGACAGCCTGGCCGGGCTTGAGGCCGGTCAGGAGCGACCGGTCCCTGACCGGAAAATCCATCGTCATCGCAGGCCAGTTGAGGCTCGCGATCGGCTCGTGCTCGATGTTGATCCTGGCATCCCCCAGGTCCACTGCCCGAACCGTGCCGCGCGCCTGGTGCGCTTGGCCGGTGGCGGCGATTTCCGGTCGCGCGGCGGGACTGGCAGGCGCTGCGCCGAAAGACCCGAGCGCCGCCCTGAGGTTGCTCTCGGAATCGATCAGGAAATTCGCGGTTACCACCACGAACTCGCCCTCCTGCACGCCTTCCAGCACTTCGACGTAACCATCGGCGCGGGCGCCGAGCTTGACAGGGCGCGGCTCGAACTGCCCCGCGCTGCGCTGAACCAGCACGATGGTCCGCGTCCCGCTGTCGAGCACCGCCGAATCGGGGACGGCGAGCACCTTGCCCTTCGCGCTGCCCGCGGCGAGCTCGACGTTCGCGAACATCGCCGGCTTGAGCAGGCCGCCGGGATTGGCGAGTTCGATGCGCACCTTGGCGGTGCGCGTCTCAGGCGTGATCGTCGGGTAGACGAACGTGACCTTGCCCGTGAACGTGCGCTCGGGGTAGGCGCTGACCGTAATCCGGGTCGCCTGGCCTGGCCGCACCAGCCCGAGGTCCTGCTCAAAGATGTCGGCGAGCAGCCACAACGAGGAGAGGTTGGCGATCCGGAACAGCATTTCGCCGGGCATGAAGCGCATGCCCTTCAGCGCCGGCTTCTCCAGCACCACGCCGGCGACCGGCGAGCGCAGGGTGACCGACTGCCGGGCGCGCCCCTCCTTCTGCAGTTGTCGCAGCTCTTCGTCCGAGATATCCCAATTGCGCAGCCGCTCGAGCGCGCTGGCCGCAAGGTGGCGCATGCTCGCCTGGATTTCGGGCGGGCCGTCCTTCACCGACTCCACGCCCTTCCGGGCGATGACGTATTCCTGCTGCGCGGTGACGAGATCGGGGCTGTACACTTCCATCAGTGCCTGGCTGCGAGCAACCGGCTGTCCGGTCGTGTTGACGTGCAGGCGCTCGATCCAGCCCTCGAATCTCGGGGCGACCGTGTGGATCTGGCGCTCGTCCACCTCGAAGGTGCCGATGGCGCGCACGGTGCGCGTCAGCGCCCGCATTGCAGCTGCTTCCGTCCTGACCCCGAGCCGCTGCAGCTTCTCGGTGCTCACTCTTATTGCAGGACCGCTGGACTCGGGCTCCTCGCCTTCGTAGACCGGGATGTAATCCATGCCCATCTGATCTTTCTTGGAGACGGGCGAGGTGTCGGGCAGGCCCATGGGGTTGCGGTAGTAAAGGATCCTTCGTTCGCTTTTGGCGATCTTCGTGGTCTCGGAGGCGGTTTGTCCTTCCGACTTGTGCGAGCCCCACCAGTAGCCTGCGGCCAGGGCCGCGGATATCAATGCGATAGCGAGGATGGAAGCGGTAGCGCGGTTCATGAATCTTCTCCGAATGCAGGGGCTCTTCAGCGTGATCAAAGTGGCGGCTTGCCTGTCAGCCAGTCGATCTCGGCCAGTGCCTTGTTGTGGTTCGCCACCGCGGTCGCGTAGGCGATCTCGTAATTCAATACCGCCATCTGGCTGTCGAGCAGCGTCATGAAATCGACGCGGTTGACCCGGTACGCCGAGAGCGAGGCCTCGACCGCGAGGCGCGCCTGCGGCAGGATGCCGCTCCGGTAGAGCTCGGCCGATCGCAGGTTCTGCTCGGCGCCCGCCATCTGCTGGCGCAATTTGGCGAAAACCTCGTTGCGCTGCGCCTCGTAGAGGCTCATCGCCTGCTCGCGCATCGCCTGGGCCTCCGCGATGCGCGGGGTGACCTTGCTTTGGCGCCATACCGGCAAATTGATCGCCACGGTGATGCTGACGAGGTCGGAGCGCCGGGTGCCGTCGGGCATGTTGTCGCGCTGTCCGTAGGACAGGCGCACGTCGAAATCGGGGTAGGAATCCCTGCGCGCGAGTTCCAGTGCCCGCTCATTGCGGGCGGCAATGCTTTGCAGCGCGAGCAGCTGGGGGCGTCGCGCCAGCGCCGTGTCGCGCAGGGCGTCCAGCGGGAGCGGGAGCGCTTGCAGCTGCGGCTCCTCCGGAAGCGGCGCGCCGGCGCCCGCGCGGCGGCCGAGCACGCGGTTCAGTTCCGCTTCGATCACCGGGCGTTCGCGCGCGAGCCTGATCAGTTCGTCCGTCATCCGGGAGAGTTGCGTCTGCGCCTTCAGCACATCGGCCTGGCTGCCCTGCCCGACGGCGTAGCGCGATTCGGCGAGCTTGAGGAACTGCTCGAGTAGGCGCCGGTTCTGCCCGGTGAGCTTCGCGGTTTCGATCACCAGGCTCAGGTCGAGATAGGCGAGCTTTGCGTCGCGCGCGACGCGGTTGACGGTTTCCTGGTAGCCGTGTCCCGTCGATTCGGCGTCACGGGTGGCGACGTCCTGGCGCAACCCGCGCTTGCCAGGATAAGGAAATCGCTGGGCCAGGCCGATCATCCTCATCGTCATGTCCTCGCGGTCGAAGCGCCAGGTATTGGTCGGCAGGTTGAGCACGCCGGCTTCCAGCATCGGGTCATCGAGCGCGCCCGCCGGTGCGACCCTTTGTTGCGCCGCGTCGCGCTCGCTGGCGGCCGCCCGGATTTCCGGACTGGCGTCGAGTGCTTCGCGCACGACGTGCTGTATGGGTGTCGTTGTCTGCGCCGTGGCATCCGTTATCGCCGGAGCCGCGGGTGCAAGGATGAGAACCAGAAGCAGCGCGCGCAGATGCCCGGGCACGGCGCGTATCGGGGTGAAACGCATAATTCCTCCGCATGAGTGTGTTGCGCCAACAGGCGGCCGTGGCGGCCGCAGGGATGCAATGCGGAGGATTTAATTACGCAGGCAGCAGTGCAGGATAGTGTGTGGAGGAGGTTCGATCCGCAACAGCGGTGGATCGGCAGGCAGCGGTGCGTCCACGACAACAACGATGCGGTTCAGCGCGGTGATCGCGGGAAGGTCCGCCGCCGCATAGACAAACGCACCCGGCGGCGTGGACGAAATATGCTGCGTATCGCAATTCGCCCGGCAGGTGCTCGTGAACTTGTCGCTGGTGATTTGCTGGCTGATATCGTGACACGGTTCCCGTGCCGCGGCGGTGTCCGGCACCGCGGCGCCGGCAGGGCGGGCGTATACCGCTGCCATGCCTTGGCATGCCAGAAACAGCAAGGCAGTCATGGCGGCCAGGTACCGGCGCAGCACTTTGGGCAATTGCATAGCGTGGCATCGTATTCGAGTAGACACTGAAGCGCAATCCGCGCGAAGCCGCGAGCTTGATCCAGATCAAGCGCGAGGCCGCCCCGCCCGGGCTCTCCACGGGTGCGCCGGTACGGCTTCCAGCAGCTTCAGCCGCTGCTCTTTGCCCGACGGGTCTCTGGCAGGTCCTTCACCAGCTTGGTGGACTTGGAAGTCTTTCGCTTGCCGCGCCCGCCCCGCGAGAACCCGGAAAAGCGCCTCCCTTGCAGCGGCCGCCGCGCTCGGGCCCGGCGCATCGCCGGATCAGCGTCCGAGCCGGGCCTTCAACGCTGCCCCCACGCCGGACGGCGTATCGAGCACGGTAACACCGGCGGCTTCGAGCGCCGAGCGCTTGGAGGCGTAGCTGCCCTTGTTGCCCATGACGATGGCGCCGGCGTGGCCCATCTTCTTGCCCTGGGGCGAAGCACCGCCGGCGATGAAGGCAATCACGGGTTTGTTCATGGTCTTCGCGTACTCGGCGGCTTCCTCCTCCATCGAGCCGCCGATCTCGCCTACCATGACCACGGCCTCGGTGCCGGGGAAGTGATCGAGGTCGGTCAGCGCGTCGCGCGTGGTGGCGCCGATGATCGGATCGCCGCCAATGCCAATGAAGGCGGACTCGCCGTAGCCGGCCTGTACAACGTTGAGGCACAGGAGCACCCCCAGGCTGCCGCTGCGGGACATCACGCCGATCGAGCCCTCGCGAAAGATGCGCTCGTTGAAGGCCGGCATGAAGCCGGCGAAGCATTCGCCGGGCGTCACGCAGCCCGCGGTATTGGGGCCGATGATGCGCGTGCCGCGTTCCTTCGCCGCCGCCATGAAATACATGACATCCTGCACCGGGATGTGCTCGGTCAGCACGACGAGGCCTTTCGCGCCGGCGTCGATCGCGTCCATCGCGGCTTCCTTGACCATCAGCGGCGGAATGAACAGGACGGCAACCTCGAAGCCGCCCCCCTTCATCGCGTGCCGGGCGGTTGCGTATACCGGCACGCCGCAATGCGTGGTTCCCGCCTTGCTCGGGTTCGTGCCGCCCACGACCTGGGTGCCGTAGGCCTGCATGCGCTCGGTCCAGAAGGTGCCCTGCTTGCCCGTGATGCCCATCACCAGCACGCGATCGCTGCCGCGGACGATCATCGCGCCTTCCCCATTGCTGCCTCCACCGCCGCCTTGCTCGCGTCGTCCATGGTCGGGAGCGGCGTGACGCCCAAGCGCTCTTTGAGCAGGCGGATTGCTTCCTCGTCGCCGGTGCCGTGCACCGAGAAGAAGATCGGCAGCTTCGGCTTCAGGGCCTCGATGGCCTCGATCACGCCCTGGGTCATAACGTCGGTGCGCGCGAACGCGCCGCAGAAATTGACGACCAGGCTCTTGATGCGCGGATTGGACAGCAGCAATTCGAGCGCGGGTTTTGCCTGTGTATAGGACTCGCCGCCGATCTCGAGGAAGTTCGCCGGGCGGCCGCCGTGGTGGCGCACGACGTCCATGGTGGTCATGGTGAGTCCGGCGCCATTGGCAAGCACGGCGACGTCGCCGTCGAGATCAATGTACTTGAGCCCGGCGGCCTTGGCTCTCGCCTCGAGTCCGGTCAGCTCGTCGGGCGTGCCAAACGGCGCGACCTCCGGCTGGCGGACGATGCCGCAATCGTCCATCACGAACTTGCAGTCGAGCGCCACGACGCGGCCGTCGCGGGTGACGATCAACGGGTTGATCTCCATGAGCTCGGCGTCGAAAGCGGCATAGGCCGCATAGAGGCCGGCGAGCGCGCCGGCGATCCTGCCCTCGGCCGCGCCCAGTTCCAGGTCTTGCACCAGCTCCCGGGCCGCCGCGGTGGAGAACCCGCGGCGGATGTCGACCGTCTGGCTGCGCAGCTTGCCAGGCGCCGTCGCCGCCACTTCCTCGATGTCCATGCCGCCCTCGGTCGAGAACATCACGAGCGGGCCCTTGCTCGGCGGATCGGTGAGCACCGCCGCGTACAGCTCGCGCTCGATCGGCAACTGCTCCTCGACCAGCACCTTTACGACCTTGTGGCCGGCGATCTCCATGCCGATGATGGCCGCGGCATGGGACCTGGCTTCCTCCGGCGTCGCCGCCAGCTTGATGCCGCCCGCCTTGCCGCGCTTGCCGGCGGGGACTTGCGCTTTGACGACGACGGCGCCGATGCGCGCGGCGGCCCCGGCGGCTTCTTCCGGCGTTTTCGCCAGCTCGCCCCGCGGTACGGCGACGCCGTGGCGGGCCAGGAGCGGCTTGGCCGCGTGTTCCTCGAAATTCATCTGGAAGCTATCTTGAGAAATCAAAAGGCAGGAACAGCCGCAGATAAATGCGAATGAATCTCCTGCTATCGGGATTGGCCTTCTGCGTGTATCGGCAGTTCAATTGCGGTTTCCACACAGGTTCTACTTTCCGTACTGCTTCCAGTACGCCCCGAAGATGTCCTCTTCCGAGGGCTTGTTCTCGGGAATGGTGCGCACGATGCGTGTGATGTTCATGAAGTGCTTGTAGTTGAGGTTGTCGGAAAAGCTGTTGCCGCCCCAGGTGCCGCAACCCATCGACAGCGAGAACGGCATGCCGTTGTCGAAGCTGCCGCCGGTGGCGAAGGTGTGCGCCTGCTTGACAATCACGCGCGCCACGGTGAGCTCGTGCCCGAGGCGCTCGACATGCGCCGGATCCTCGGTGTAGATGCCGCAGGAGTGGCCATTGCCCTGGTACTCGTAGATCGAGCTGAGCGTATGTAGGGCCGCAT
>Ga0326597_10003388_pt1 | contig 23016 bp, 19 predicted proteins | sample RVTome_12_FD_203789 | JGI IMG/M metagenome (GOLD analysis project Ga0326597, IMG submission 203789) | Soil microbial communities from uranium-contaminated site in the Upper Colorado River Basin, Wyoming, United States - RVT100D185 | ecosystem: Environmental > Terrestrial > Soil > Contaminated >... | reverse complement strand
ATCCTCGATGCCGGTGCCGGCGAGTGCCAATTCGCGCGCTTCTGTGATCACCTTACCTATGTATCACAGGATTTTGCGCAATATGATGGGCGAGGTGATCAGAGCGCGTTGCAGATGGGAAGCTGGTGTCAGGACGCGCTCGATATCGTAGGAGACATTACTGAGATTCCCGAGGAGGATGAGTCATTCGACGCGATAATGTGCATCGAGGTATTCGAGCACCTGCCAGACCCTCTTGCTGCCGTGCGCGAGTTTTCCCGCCTGTTGAGGCCAGGGGGCTCACTGATCTTGACGGCGCCATTCTGCAGCCTGACGCACTTTTCTCCTTTTCACTTTGCTAGCGGATTCAATCGTTACTTTTATGAATACCATCTCCCCATTCATGGCTTCAAGATCGTGAAACTCGAGGCAAACGGAAACTATTTCGAATACCTGGCTCAGGAGATCAGACGCGTGTGCTCCATCGCGGAGCGCTATTCCGATTCACGACCGACTCGTCTAGAGCGCTACGCGTTGCGTTCCGTCATGGGCATGCTGGCGCGCTTCAGTGGTCGAGATCGGAAGTCAGACGAGTTGCTGTGTTTCGGCTATCACGTATTGGCTGTGAAGCGTCGATGACGGTTCGCACGTGATCATCACGAAACTCAAAGGGGGCCTGGGAAATCAGCTGTTTCAATCAGCTGCTGGCCTGCGCCTGGCTTACCTGAGAAAGACGCAGCTGAAGGTGGAACTGTCGGAGTTGAAGAATCCGAACGTCCATACCCCGCGCCGCTACGAGATGGATTCGTTCCGATTCTCCGCAGAAATCGCGAGCCCTGCCGACATGGCAGCGATCGCAGGGTCTGCGCGTGGCGTGATCAGAACCTGGTTCGCTCGCAGATTCGAGGCCAAGTCAGGCTTCCCTGCGAGAGAGCGTCATTTTCACTTCGATCCCGACGTCATGTCTCTTCCCGATGGGTCATGCCTGGATGGCTATTGGCAGAGCGAACTCTATTTTGCCGACGTCCGTGACCGAGTGCGACAAGAATTCAGCTTCCGAACGCAGCCGATCGGACGGAATGCCGAGTTGATCTCGGAGATCGATTCGTGCAGTGCGGTGAGCCTTCACGTACGACGAGGGGATTACGTCACCGATCCTTCAGCCAATGCGGTTCACGGAGTCTGTACGCTCGACTATTATTGCAAGGCGATCGACTACATCAAAGAGCGGGTGCCAAATCCGGTCTTCTTCTTGTTCAGTGACGAACCGGAATGGGCGAAGAAGAATCTCGAATTCTGTGGCCCGTCGATCGCGGTCGATCACAATGGGCCCGAGTCAGGCTGCGAAGATCTCCGGCTCATGAGTCGATGCGCACATCACATCATTGCCAATAGTTCTTTCAGTTGGTGGGGTGCGTGGCTGAACCCCAACTCGAACAAGATCGTCGTCGCTCCAAAAAAGTGGTTTTCAGATGGGTTGCGGGATACATCCGACTTGATACCCGTGAACTGGGTGAAACTGTAGAGAGACGCAAGCATCGAGGGTCGGGGTCTTCCGGTCGCGGGAGACTGCTTGGAGCCGGGTCAGCTCGTCGTCTGACGTTGGTTCCCCGTCCATGCTTCGAAGGAGTATCGAGATGATTCGCAAGAGCCCGGTCGCGCACCTCAAGGCTGCAGCGCGCAGGGTCTTGCCATCTGGATTGACGAATTTCTATCGAGGTGCCGTCCTGTCGCGCAAGCGGAAGAGGGAGGAAGGTCTCACCCTCGCGCGATGGGAAAGCAGCGGTCGACCCCTCCCGCCGCCCTCGATCGTCAAGCAACGGATCGTCAAGAGATACGCCCGCGAATATGGCACGAGAACTCTGGTCGAAACGGGAACCTTTCATGGCGACATGGTTGGCGCATGCAGCCGCGAGTTTACGAGGATCATTTCGATAGAACTCGATCGTAGTCTGTATGAGGGTGCTCGTGAGCGATTTGCATCCAACCCGCATATCGAGATCCATTGGGGGGACAGCGCAGCGTTGCTTCCGAAGCTGATCGAGAGTCTCTCGGAACCAGCTCTCTTCTGGCTGGACGGTCATTACTCTGCAGGGATCACTGCGAAGGGAGCGTTGTTAACTCCAATCATGGGCGAATTGTCGGCGATATGTGACATGCGTGGCGAGGGAAATGTCGTATTGATCGATGACGCGAGATGCTTCATCGGAGAAGACGATTATCCCACCGTTGATGAAGTCAAGGAATTCGTTTTGCGCAGGAAGCCTGGCTGCGATTTTCAGGTCGAGTGTGACATCATGCGTATCGTCCCTTTGCGCGGAGATTAGGAGCTGTGATCGTCGACCGGACGTCTCCGTTGGTCACCGTGCTGATGCCAATCCACAACGGCGAAGCATTCGTCGCGGGCGCAGTCGAGAGCATTCTCGGGCAGACTTTTCGGGACTTTGAATTCTTGATCATCGACGATGGTTCCACCGATCGGAGTGTCGCAATCATCGACGGATACGGTGACTCGCGAATCCGCCTCGTTCGCAACGAGAGACGGATTGAGCTGATCCGCACGCTGAATCGCGGCCTCGGATTGGCGAGCGGAAAATACGTCGCCCGGATGGATGCCGACGACATCAGTCTGCCAGAGCGGCTGGAGAAGCAGATCGCTTTCCTGGAAGCGTATCCCGAAGTAGGAGCCTGCGGGACGTGGGTGGCCACGATGGGGGATCGAGATGCCGAGGTATGGGGCTACCCCGAAAGTTCCGGGGAAATCCGCTGTCGCCTGCTGTTCGATGCCGCGCTCGCGCATCCCAGCATATGCATGCGGCGTGAGGCGTTCGCCCGTCATGCTCTCCGATACGATGAAGCGTATCCGAGCGCCGAAGACTATCAGCTATGGAGAACGGCGAGTGAGAAGTTCCCGCTCGCCAATATCGGTGAAGTCCTGCTGCGCCATCGCATTCATTCGGAAAGTGTCAGCCAGCGGTGCCGCGATCAGCAGGAGGCGACTGTCAGATGCATCCACCGGGAATCCCTGATCCGCCTGGGGCTGGCTCCATCCGAGGACGAGTTGTTCGTGCATCGGTGGGTTGCGACGGGCAGACCGGCCGACGGGGCCTTGCATCTGCGAGACGTTGGCGTGTGGCTGGAGAAACTACTTCGCGCGAATTCGGATCGCGGCGTCTATCCGCGAGATGATTTCGAACAGCTACTGGGTGGGTTTTGGCTGGCGGCCGCTTATCGCGCCGTCGATTGCGGCCGCTTCGAAGCGGTCCGGTTCTTCGCGTCTCCGTTGGCCCGCCGCGTCGGCTTCGATCAGCGGATTCGATGGGTCACCCACGCGGTCAAGCGCCGCATGGGGATCGGTTTGCAGTCCGCGGAGTCACGTCGCCGCTGAAAGCCGCACGGCAGCGCTTTCATCGATACGCAGCTGGCCAATCAAATATTTGATTTCAAAGCGTTTTTCTCATTACGGCCGACTCTTTGGCGGCGCCCCGGCTCGGTTCGCCCCGGCCGCTGGCAGTTTCGATCTGCTTACCGGCACTTGCGTCGATTGGCTGCCTCAAGCAGGGGTGCACTTCGACCGATTTTCTGAGGCGTGCGAGTGCCGCTTCCGGCTCCAGGTCTGGAGAGCTCGATTCGTTGATTGCGAAAGTCGACCTCAGCGCGATTCGTCGCATCCATATCCTCGCCGACACCATTCTCGTGGCGATCGGTTGGATTGGTGCCTATTGGCTGCGCTTTGCGTTGAACGACACCCTCGGCGCCCCGATCAATCCCTTCGATGTCTACTTCCGCGCGCTCCCGCTGATCGTCGTCCCCTGGATGTTTTCCTGTTGGGCGTTTGGCATCTATCGCAGCAACCGCGTGACGACCGTGGTCGAAGAATTCCAGACGCTATTCCGGGGCGCGGCGCTCGGGCTGCTGGTAGTCGCATCGATCAGCTTTTTCTTCAGGGAGTTCTATTTCGGTCGCTTCGTGGTGGTGGCCTGTGTTGGTCTCAACCTGGTCTTTCAGGGTGTGAGTCGGACCGCATTTCACAAACTCGAAGACCGAATGCGACGCTCCGGGGAACACGACGTGCCGGTGCTGATTGCGGGTACCGGTGTCTCGGCGATTCGCCTGATCCAGAAGCTTCAGGATCACCCCGAGATTGGCTATCAGGTGGTCGGTTTCGTCGACGATTCAGATGAAGAAGAGCGGAAGGACGTCGCCAACCGCCCGGTACTCGGACATATCGACGATTTGCGCGAAATCGCGATCGCGCACGGCGTGAAGGAGGTTTTCGTCGCGATGCCATCCTTGAGTCACACCCGAATGCTTTCGATCGTGCTCGATTGTGAAGACCTGGGTATGACCTTCCGTGTCGTGACCAATCTGTTCGAGGTGCTCACGGCGGGAACTCCGATCGATCTCGTCGACGATCTCCCGCTCGTCCGCCTGGGTCGCCAACACGCTCACCCGCTCTACGAGCCCATCAAGCGCGTGGTCGACGTCATCGGAGCCAGCATCGGCCTGGTGCTACTCAGCCCGGTGATGTGGTGGTGCGCGAGAAAAATCTCTCGCGAGAGCCCAGGTCCCGCAATCTTTCGGCAGGAGCGCGTCGGTCTCGACGGCAAAATATTCGAAATCCAGAAATTTCGAACCATGTACGCCGACGTCGAGCGCTATGCAGTTGCACCGAGGGACGGAATGGACGGGCGGATTACGCCCTTCGGGCGTTTCTTGAGGATCACGAGCCTCGACGAACTCCCACAGTTCTTCAACGTGCTCAAGGGAGAAATGTCACTCGTCGGCCCGCGACCCGAGATGCCCTTCATCGTCGAGACCTATGACGAGTGGCAGCGTCGGCGGCTCTCCGTCAAACCCGGCATCACCGGGCTCTGGCAGATTCTCGGCCGCAAGGATCTCCCGATGCACGAGAATCTTCAATACGACTTCTACTACATCCGCAACCGATCGCTGGGCCACGATCTGTCGATCATGGCGCGCACCGTCGGAGCCGTATTGTCGCGCCGCGGCGCGTTCTGAAATGGGCGTCGACGTCTCGATCTGTATCGCCACTTACCGGCGCCCAACGGGGTTGGCGCGATTGCTCGATAGCCTCGGGAGATTGAAGCTCCCGATCGGAATTCGGCGGGAGTTCATCGTGGTCGACAATGATCGCGATGCTAGCGCAGCGTTGATCGTGCGATCGCGATCCGATTCGCTCCGACCCATCCAGTATTGCGTCGAACCGCGTCGGAACATCGCGCTCGCTCGCAATCTGGCCGTGTCGAAGGCATCTGGCGAGTGGATCCTGTTCATCGATGACGACGAGGTCGCAGACGGAAACTGGATCAGCGCGTATCTGGAACTCATCGAATCCGAACACTGCGACGGCGCGTTCGGCCCGGTCCTGCCTCGGTTTGAAGTACCTGGAAGTGGGTGGATCGACCTCGATTGCTTCTTTGCGATGCGTCGGCATCCGACTGGAACCGTGCTCGGTTGTGCGGATCTGCGCACCGGAAACGCAATCGTCCGTCGACGGCTCTTCGAGAACTGCCGTTTCGATCCCAGTTTCGGACGAACCGGTGGATCGGACTCCGAATTCTTCGATCGCATGCTGGCTGCCGGCGCGCGATTCCTCTGGTGCGACGAGGCTCGCGTCGAGGAGTTCGTGGCTCCCGAGCGGCGTCGCCTCGGTTGGCTGGCACGGCGCGCGTTTCGCGGCGGTCTCGTCTACACGCGTGTCGCGCAGTCGAAGAATCCCGCCGGAAGTGTCGCCCGCGCCATGCGCGCGGTGGTTCAACTTTGCGGATTCGCGGTGCTGATACCGCTGGCGGCATTCGGCGGCCAACGCGCGCTGGTCCGCGTCGTACTGCGGATGTGTACCCAAGCAGGCCATCTCTGGGCGTTGATGGGGCGATCCTACGAGGAATACGGCGCCGGATTTTCTACGGGTCGATGAATCCCGTCAGATGACGGGGACCCTGGAATCCCGCCAAGATCGGTCGTGCGATTCCCATCGCCAATCGCTTGAAGGTCGCAAGCGACAGGGCGCTCGTGCTGCGCGGATAGAGGGCGTCGATGTATTCGTAGGTGATGTCGCGAAACCCGGCATTCTGGACGGCGAGCCGTAGTGAATTCTCCGTGAAGAACTGGACGTGTTCGGGTGTGTCATAGGCATTCGTGGATCGACTCCCGTTCCTGAGTTCTCCGCAGGGCGTCGTCAGGAAGATTCGACCGTCGGGATCGAGATGTCTCCTCAGGCGCACCAGGAAGCCGACCGGATCGGGTACGTGCTCGATCACTTCGATCAGCAACACGGCATCGAACGAGCCACTCGACGGGAGCGAATCCAGATCCTTCGAAACCGCCAAGCCCTGACGGCCGAGCCGGTCTCGGAGGGACTCGCCTTCTTCCACACAGTGCATCGAGATTCCCGGCAGTCGCTTCCTGAGGCTGCGCGCCAGGTGGCCGGTTCCCGCTCCGACGTCGAGAATCTTCGAATTCGCAGTCACGAACCGCCGGTCTTCCCAAAACGCGATCAGGCGCTCGTTTCGCTCCGCGTACATCGCGTGTTCGGCGTCGATCTCCAATGCGTGCATGACACCGTGGTTCGAACCGACTCCCGCTGCAAACAGGTGGGCACACTGTCGATTTTCGCATCGATGTACTTCGACGAAGCGGCTGTCGAAGCATCGACGCCCGCGAGATGCGCAGATCGGGCATGAGGCCTGCCGGTCGCACTCCGGGCGTACTGACGGGCGGGAGGCCGCCGTGGTTTCGCTCACGATCGCACTTCTTTGCGATGGTCGATGCACGCGTTTCGCGCCGCCAGCAGGATCGCCTCGGCTGCAGACTCGCAGCTGTAACCCTTGAGAGCTGCGCGCAAACGCGTGGGCGAGGCGCCCGCCCACTGCCCGTCGCGAACCGCGGCCACGAGCGCCTGATCGAGCGAGTCGGGCACGAGGGGATCGATCAGCCTTCCGACGACGTCGTCGCAGAGCAGCTCTTCCGCCGCGCCCGCGTATCGAGAGCCCAGCACGGGGATTCCGGCTGCCAGGGCTTCGTTGACCACCATCCCCCAGCAGTCGCGCAGCGTCGGGAATACGAGCAGATCGCTCGCGGCGAGCAACCGGGGGATCTCCTTCGGCGAAACCCTGCCGAGACTTCGGATTGCGTGCGGAAAAGCATCCACGGCCCGTGCAAGGGCCTCGGCCTCGGGCCCCTCGCCCGCGAATAGCGCCGTGAAGGCGCCCGCCGGAACGGTTTTCGCGAGTCGGCACAGTGCGTTCGTGTACTGCGGAATTCCCTTGTGGGGAAGCAGACGGCTCAGGCAGAGCAGCGTGACGCCGCGCGCTCCCAACTCCTCGCGCACGCGTTCGCGTTGCGCGCGCCATCGATCCGTCGCTTCGGCGATCTGTTGATTGTCGACAGCCTGCGGGACGAAGTGAACGGATGTCCGCTCGCCGGCAATTTCTCGCAGGTAATCCACGCTCCCCTTGCCGAAACCCAGCAGTCCCGCCGATGCGCTCGCGAGCCCCCGCCGGACACAATGTCGGATCGCGCCCAGCCTTCGTTCTGTAAAACGGGTCCCTTCCCACCAGACGAGAATCGGGATTCTGGCGGCGCGCGCGTAGACGGTCGCGTTCAGCGTACGCCAACCGAACTCGCTGGAAACGACCACATCGGGTCGAAATGACGCCAGCCGCGGGACGTAGCCGAGCGCAAAACCCATCGAAACACGCTCCGCCCAGTCTGCATCATCCTGGTAGTTTCGGCGATGCAGGCTGAAGGCCGGCTGCAGGAATTCGTGCGGGAAGCCGGGCTGTTCGTCCACCACCGAGGCACCAGATGCGGAGTCGAAGAAGATGCGCGCTTCGACCCCGGATGCAGACGCAATCTGCTCGAAAACCGGCGTGCGGTACGGGGCCGGCGCGTTGCTGAGGATGGCGATTCGCATTTCAGTCGGCCGTGTAGAAAGCCAGGGGTGCGGGCCCCGGCGGTTGATTCAAAGCCAATACCAGGATGCCGCCCGGCACGTCTTCCGGGAAGTCGGCCACGTGATCACCCGGCGCGAACTGCATGATTTCACCCGCGCCGAGGCGTTGGCCATCCAGCACGATCGGTTGGGTGCCGCTGATCGGTAGCCAGCGATACGCGCCCGGCACGACGAGCTCGAATGCGCTGCTGGATCCACTCCGGCCCTCGAGTCGCCTCCCCGCCACGAAGACCGATGCGCGATAGGGTTGATAGTTGTCCGCCCAGAAGCGTCGGATCTCGACGGGAAACTGGTTGAGGCGAAAGGATTCGACGATGAAGACGATCGGTTCTGACCGAAACTGCTCGATCAGGCGCTCGCGATTCGATTCGGAACCTGGTGTTCCAAATCTCCGGTAGATGTCCGCGGAGAAGTAGTGCTGGAGAGGCTGGCCGTCTCCGCGGCAGAAAAGGGCGCTTTCCGGCTGGAATCCGGCATCGCCGACCTGGAAATTGGTGTCGATGAAATCGAAACTATCGCGCTGGACCTTCTGCGTGTCGTTCAGCATGGCGACCATCTCGACCACGCCCGGCCCCAGCAGTGCCAACCAGAATCCCGCGATCACCAGATGTCGGGCCCTTCCGGTGTTGCGCAAGAGATCGCAGATCGGTTGGCGCGCCACCGCGAAAGCGAGTGCGGGAAAGAGCCCCAGCGTCATCCAGAAATAGCGGAAGGCCGCCGCGTGAAACCACCCCACCGCAACGCCGAGGATCAGGATCAGCCAGGCGAGTGTCAGCGCAGGGCGCAAGCGCTCTCGTCGGCGCCAGGTGGCAATCGTGGTCGCGACGAGGGCGGCGAGGAGGACGAAGTGCGGAACCAGCGTAGGGATCAGTGCGCGGTATTGGGACCAGCCGATGGTCTTGCGGTAGAAATCGAACGAAGACAGCCCATTGCGCACGACGCTCGCCGAAAGAATCGTGTGTTCCGGTGCGATCGCGATCTCTCGTGGGATCATCTGGTAGAACGCCAGAATGCAGGCCGCAAAGCCGAGCGCGCAGAGGCCCGCGCGAAGCGCTTCCCGCTGGAATCGCACTTGCCTGCCAAAGCCGATCTGGGTCAGCGCGAACAATCCGATGAGTGCCGCTACATACAGCAGTTTCTGTGAAGAGAGAAGGCCGATGCCAAACAGCGCCCCTGCCGCGAGGGCGAGCGCCGATCGGCGATGCGAAGCCAGCAGCGCGACGCCGCCCCAGACGCCTCCCGCGAGCGCGATCTGATCGGTTCGGACCTGGATCGACCACTCGAGAAACGCGGGAACCAACGCCAACAGTCCGACCGCGAGCAGCGCATCTGACGGCCGGCGGTCCGGTTCGGGTTGCAGATGCCAGACGAGGCCTCCCACGCCGATGAGGTACACGAACGTGATGAATACCCAGAGGAGTCGCGCCCGTTGGAGGACTTCGATTTCGTCATGGCAATCCACAACGAGCGGGAGCACGACGAGCTGTGCGAGCCCGGGGCGCCCGCCACCGTTCAGGAATCCCGTCTCGTGGGTGATCGAAGCGTTTTCGAACAGCCCGAATTCGTCCCAATTGCCCGCCGCGCTGTACACCGCCGCGAAACGCAGCGCGGCGAAGGCCGCCACGGCGAGCCCGAGCGCCCACGGGCAAGCCCTGCGCCACCGCCTCTTCCCCCCCGATTCCATGGGGATCAGATCGGGCTTTGAATCCCGGGGCTTGAGTGCTGAAAACCCACGGACCGATGCTGTTTGGCAGGCGATCTTGCGCACTGCCGGGATTCGGCTGCCTGTGCGGGAGATGCCCAGGCGGATTTCGCTCCGATTCGACCGGCTGTTGGCTCGCGATACCGGGGCCGGTCGAGCGACGATTGTCGGAGTGCGCGAAATCCGTGCCGGAACGCGTGGGTTGGACCCCGGTTGCCGTTATATTGCCGATTCATGCTGACGGCGATTTTTTGTGCACTCGTTTTGTTGTATGTGGTGCCGCGGGTCGCGATCGGTTATCCGGACCCCCGCCGCCAATTCCGCAGACTGTGGCGGGGCGAGGTAGCGCTCATTTCGAGCGCGGCCGAGGCCATGTACCCGGCCGGCGGCCCGATCGCGAGTTCGGGCCTCGACGCCGATCTCCCCGATTATCTCGAGCGCTTGATGGCGGCTTCGCGGTTGCAGACCCGAATCCTGTTGCACCTGCTGTTCTTTCTCGTCGAGCACGGGACGCTGTTGTTCCCCACTCCCGGGCGGGGCGGAATGCGCCGTTTCTCCTCCCAGGACGTCGAACATCGGGTAGCGGCACTCGACAGTTGGGCGGAGAGCACGCTGTTTGTCCGCCGCCTGGTATTCACGAGTCTGCGCGCCGTGTTGACCATGGGGTATTTCGCGCACCCGCCCGTGGTTCGAAGGCTCGGCCTCGCCCCGCTCGCAATCGAGTCGCCGATCTGCGAGGCCGATCTCATCTACCCTCGGATCGGAGAGCGGCCCGAGTCGATTGGAAAGACCGCCGCGGACCTGACCGCGCCGAGTGAGGGGATACCCCTCCCGCAGGACGGTCCGCTCCACCCCGGCTTCGCCGAGTCGCGACCGTGAGGTCGGTCGAGCCCGGAGAGGTTCGCGTCTTCGCCCAGTACGACGGAGACCTCACGCTGGAGACCGACGCGGTCGTGGTGGGTTCGGGCCCGACCGGCGCGGTCGTGGCCAAGGAACTCACCGACGCTGGCAAGCGGGTCGTGTTGGTCGAGGAGGGGCCGCCGTTCGTGCCCGCAGAGTACGAATTCGACGGCGGGCTCTCGATGGCGCGCACCATGCGAGAGGGTGGTCTGCGCACGACGAGCGGCACCATCATGCCCACCATGCAGGCGATCGCGCTCGGCGGTGGATCCCTGGTGAATTCGGCGATCTGCAATCGCGCGCCCGCGTTCATTCTGGATCGCTGGTGTACCGACTTCGATCTCGAACGCACCACGCGCGCCGACCTCGATCCCCACTACGAGGCGGTCGCCAAGTTCCTGGGAATCGCCGCAACACCCGAAAATGTACTCGGTCGACGGAACCTGCTGTTTCGCGACGGTTGCAACGCGCTCGGATACCACAGCGAGCCGATTTTTCGCAATGTTCGCGGATGCCGGGGCAGCGGCGAGTGTTTTACGGGATGTCGCAGCCGAGCCAAGCAGTCGATGGACATCAGTTACATTCCCGCAGCCCTTCGCGGGGGTGCGCGGGTGCTCACGTCCGTTCGGATCGAACGCGTACTGACAGAGGGATGGCGCGCGACCGGAGTCGTCGGACGGGTCGTCAGGCCTTTTACCGGCCGTCCCAGTCATCAGGTTCGAATCAACGCGAAGTTGGTCGTACTGGCCGCCGGTTGTACGGCTACACCGGTGTTGCTTCTAAAGAGCGGCAATCTCGCAAATCGGTCCGGCCAGGTGGGGGAGAACCTGCAGTTCCATCCCGGTGTCGCGATCATGGGGATCTTTCCGGATCCCGTGCATCCCCGGTTCGGCGCTACACAGGGATACCAGTCGCGCCATTTCCTCCGCGAGGGTTTCAAGCTGGAAACGCTCTGGGCGCCACCCGCGATCACCGCGGTCCGGTTGCCGGGCTCGGGAATGGCACTGAAGAAGCGGCTCGCCGACATCCCGTATTCGGCGATCTGGGATGGCATTGCGACCTGCAACCGCTCGCTCGGACGCGTTCGCGCCAGGCGGCGTTCGATGGATCCGATACTCAGCTGGAAACTGCATCCGGCGGACGTTCCAACCCTGGCCCATTCGCTCTGGGTTCTCGCCCAGATCTTTTTCGCGGCCGGTGCGCGAACCATCGTTCCCGGGGTCCATGGCATCGCGCCCGAACTCCACTCGCTCGAAGAGGCGGAAGTCCTCCGGGATCGACCGCTTCGGGCGACGGATCTCGTACTCGCGGGTAACCACGTCTTCTGCAGCACGAGAATGCACGGCGATCCGAGGCTCGGCGTGGTCGACGAGATGGGGCGCTGCCACGACTTCGAGAACCTCTACATTGCCGACACCGGAATCTTCCCCCAATGCCCCGCCGTGAACCCGATGTGGACGGGAATGGCGCTCGCACACCGCTCCGCCCAACAGATCGCCCAACGGATCTGATTTTCCCCCGCGGGGACTTCACCTCTGCCGCCGGGACGCCGATATGCCTGGAGGCACAACGCTCCGCGTGGGGGAATTCCGCAATGAAGTCGGCACTCGCATTCGTTCTTGCAATCGGCCTGCTGGTTCCGGGAATTGCGGCGTCCGACCCCTCGGACTGCGGACGACTGATGCACCAGATCGATCACTTCGAGGGCATGGTCGGCCGAGCGGAGGCACTCGGCCGAGACGACTGGGCGCAGAAGACCCAACGCCACGTCGATCTACTCGAAACGCGTCTCGCCGATCGATGTCCGGCTTTCTCGGCACGCGACGAACAACAAGAAGCGGCGCGCCAATTCGCGCTGCTGCTGAAGCTTGCGGCGACGGCGGCCACGAAATTCTTCACCATGGGTATGTACTAGCGTGAGCTGATCATCGGATGCGGGATTGTCACTTTACCTGGTACTCCCACTACTGGCCTGCATCTCCACTGCGATCCTCGCGACGATCGTCTGCTGCAGGGGGCCGAGGGATCGCTCGAGCCGTGATGCCGCTCTCTTGTTGGGCGGCGTTTCCTTCTGGGCTGCCTGTGAAGTGCTCTCGAACAGCCGCAGCGATCCGGAACTCGCGCTCGTCTACGCCAAAGCGTCCGCTCTCGGCTGGGCGTTCATCGGGCCGCTAGGAGTCGGGCTCGCACTGGCGGTCACCGGTGAATCCGCGCCCCGGATTCGGCGCGCAATCCCTGCACTGATCAATACCGGCGGATTGTTCCTGCTGCTCGACTGGTTCACCTCGTGGTTCCATATCGGTGTCGCACGCACGCGCTGGGGGTGGGGTTACGAACTCGGCCCCGCTTTCGCGTTCTTTCTGCTGTACGCGCTCGGTTGTGCGCGGCTCGCATTCGAGGTCGGCCGGCAGGCCTATCGGAAGCTCAACACCGACAAAGAGCGAAATCACGCGCGCTGGGTGGGAGCTGGACTTCTGGGTTCCTTCGCCCTAGCGGGATTGACCGACGGCCTGCTTCCCATGCTCGGGATTCAAGTGATTCACTTCGGGGCGATCGTGCACGCGTCGTTGGGCGGCTTGATCGCCTGGACGTTCTATCGCTCGGGTTATCCACTGCTCGCCCCCGGGCTGTTCGCAGCGGAGATTCTCGAGACATTGCCCGACGGTGTCGCAATGTTGAGACCCGATGGCCGGATTCGATATGGCAACAGCGCGATGGCGAAGCTCCTCGGGCATCCGCAATCCCAATTGGATGGACTCGACGTCCGGGAACTGATTCAGGGTTTGCGCGGTCGTCCGATCGATGAATTGACCGAATTGAAGTGCGAACTCAGCAACGATGGGGTCGACGTGATTCCGGTTTCGCTCTCTTCCGCGGCCCTTTGTGACCGCCAGGGTCTGCCGTTCGGGATCGTGCTCGTCGCCCGGGACCTCCGCGAACTCGAGGCGCTTCGAGGTCGTCTGGTGGTCTCGGGGCGACTCGCCGCCGTCGGCGAACTCGCGGCGGGAATCGCCCATGAGATCAACAATCCCCTCGCCTATGTGCGCGCCAACCTCAGCCTCTTGCGGCAGCACTGGGAGTCTCTCGGAACGGAAGTGGAAAAGAGCGGAGCTTCGGGAACGTTCGACGATCTGATCGCCGAGGGCGCCGAGATGATCGATGAATCTCTCGAAGGTGTCGACCGCGCCTCTGCAATCGTTCGCGACGTCAAGGGCCTCGCTCATGCGGGCCGCGGTGAGCGAATGATGGCGGACCTCAACGAGCTCCTCGATGGCGTCCTGCGCATGGCCGCGCCACAATTGAGAGTCACGGCTGTCGTCGAAAAGCAGTACGGACTGCTTCCGCTGATTGCCTGCGCGCCCCAGGAGTTGCAGCAGGTGTTCCTCAATCTGGTCCTCAACGCCAGCCAGTCGATCGCCAATCGCGGGACGATCCGGGTGCGAACCGAGGCGCAGAACCGGAGCGTCATGGCGTGGATCGAGGACGACGGCTGCGGCGTAGATCCAGATCTGATCGATCGGATCTTCGACCCCTTTTTCACCACCAAACCCGTCGGAGAGGGAACCGGGCTCGGGTTGGGGATTGCCCACGAAATCGTGCGCAAGCACGGCGGAGAGATCACAATCGACTCGAAGCCCGGGCGGGGGACGGTATTTGGCGTGCGGCTGCCCATCCGCGCCGATACACTCGAATCGAGCTGAACCGATTCAGCCTTCGAGGCCCCCAATGAAACTCTACGACAGCGCCGTCGCGCCCAACCCGCGCCGCGTCCGGATCTTTCTGGCCGAAAAAGGCCTCGAGGTCCCCACCGTCCAGGTCGACATCGTCAAGGCCGAGAATCGCCAACCCACCTTTCTGGCCATGAATCCTCTCGGTGGTGTTCCGGTCCTCGAACTCGACGACGGGACGATCATCGCGGAGTCGACCGCGATCTGTCGCTACTTCGAGGAGACCAAACCCGAGCCGCCGTTGATGGGAGCCGACGGGAGGGATCGCGCCATCGTCGAGATGTGGCTGCGTCGCATCGAGTTCGAAGTGGCGTTTCCGATCATGCAGACGTTCCGCAACACGCATGATTTCTTCAAGGGTCGAATCCCCCAGGTGCCCGAGTGGGGCGTCGTTTGCAAGAAACGAGCAATCCAGCAACTGGCCTGGCTCGACGCTGAAATGGCTGATCGGCCGTTCGTCGCGGGCGATCGCTATACGATTGCAGACATCACGTTGCTGATCGGGGTCGACTTCGGTCGCGTGTCGGATATCCGCATCGATCCGGAGCACAAGAATCTCACTCGCTGGTACGGGGAAGTTTCCGCCAGACCCAGCGCCAAAGCCTGAGACGTGGCTCGACAAATGGATCCGAGAGAGTCGAATCCATCGGCATGACGGTCTTGTGCGACGAGAACTGGAAGGAGATCCGCCATCCGACCGAATGAGCACAGTTGGACCCAGCGCATCGCGTGGGTGTGGCTCGGAGTCGTGCTGAGTGCACCCGCGGGAGCGCTCGATCGCGGTGCAGACGGAGAGTTCGGTCAGCGCTCGTCGGCGCATTTCGAGCTGTATCAGGATGTGGCGATCGATCGCGCGGGCGGCATTTACGGCTCGAGGCAATTCGAACAGCAGGTTCTCGCGGAACTCGAGCGCGCCTACGATCAACTGGACGCCTATCTGGGCTTTCGGTCCGATCGCAAGGTCGAAGTCGTGATCTACGATCCGGCTGTCTTCGATCAACAGTTTGCGGGCGCCTTTCGATTCGCGGCCGCGGGTTTCTACCACGGTGTCATTCGCATCCGCGGGGCGACCGCGCTGGATGTCCGCCTCTCCCGCGTACTCCATCACGAATTGGTCCACGCAGCGCTCGATGCGGCAGCACCTTCGTACGCCTTGCCGGCCTGGTTGAATGAGGGGCTCGCCGAATGGTTCGAAGCGCGGACCCAGGGCAAGCGACATTTGAATGGACCCGAGCTTGCGCTGCTATCGAGCGCCAAATCGAATGGTGCATTGTTTTCGCTTGCCAGCTTGAGCACGCCGAGTTTCGGGCACCTGAATCAACACGCGGCGCAGCTCGCATATCTACAGTCCTATGGAATGGTCGAGTTTCTCGCCAATCAACGAGGCGAGCGCTCGCTGCGCGAGTTTTGCGAACGGCTGATGCGCACGCGAAACCTGGCGCGATCGCTGAATCACGTTTATCGGGCCGATCTCGATACGCTGGAAGCGCTTTTCGTGGCGGAACTGGGCTGAAAAACGCATTTTCCATCGAGAGTTGTTGGGTTTCGCGAGACCTCTGATGGCGATCGGTGGCATCGATGGCTACCCCCGGCGCCACCCTCTCGCCACCCCCCGTACTACCCGGTTTGATTCCGCCTCCAAACGCTCACAGCACCCTTCAACCTACACATGCACGGGCGTTCTGCGAATAGTTGTGCGATAGTTTTAGCCCTTCAACGGCGATGCAATCGCACGCTGAAGCCGCATGTCGGGTTTCAATCGGTAGACTGCGAGCCTATCGCTGCGAGCCTATCAGAAGTAGCAACGCGGAGCGACGTCCAGTCTGTTCCGTTTGACAGGTGCCCCGAGGCGCCTTTCGAGGAGATGCGATGCCGAGACACACACCCTTCCATTCGCGCACCGATGCGCTGTGCGAGAGCAAGAACTGGACCGAATGGTCGGGATACCTGTCCGCCCAGACCTACGAGATGGATCACATCCACGAGTACAACGCGATTCGACTCGGAGCGGGCCTGTTCGACGTGTCTCCACTATTCAAATATTTCATTCGCGGACGAGACGCCGTTGCACTGATGAATAGGGTAATCACCCGCGATGCATCGAAGTGTCGCGTCGGTCAGATTTTATACACTGCATGGTGCGACGACGACGGCAAGATCATCGACGATGGAACCGTCGCGCGCCTCGGCGAAGATCATTTCCGCATGACCGCCGCAACTCCGACTCTCTATTGGCTGCAGGACAATGCGTTCGGGATGGAGGTCGAGATCGAAGAGGTCACCGACGCCTACGGCGCGCTCGCCCTCCAGGGCCCGACGTCGCGCGATCTCCTCCAGCAGCTCACCGACGCCGACATCGGCGATCTCAAGTACTTCCGGATGCTCGAAACCAAGTTGGCGGGTACCCCGGTAAACATTTCGCGCACCGGTTACACGGGCGATCTCGGTTACGAGATCTTCGCCGAGCCCGATCACTGCGAGCGGATCTGGGACGCCCTGATGGAGACTGGGGTCGACTATAAAATGATGCCCGCCGGAATGGTCGCGCTCGACATGGTGCGTATCGAAGCGGGCATGCTGTTGCTCGACGCGGATTTCCACTCCGCTTCGACCGCCATGTTCGATGTGGAGAAGACATCTCCCTACGAACTCGGGCTCGGCTGGATGGTCAACCAGAAAAAGGAGCACTTCGTCGGGCAGCAAGCGCTGCGCCGCGAAAATGCGCGCGAACCGGTGAGCTGCACGGTCGGACTCGAAATCGACGTGCTGGCTCTCGAGAAGGTATTTGCCCAGAATTCGATGCCCCTTCAGCTCCCCTACCAGTCCTGGGTCGATGCGATTCCGGTGTATTCCGATTCGGACCAGCGCGACCACATCGGTCGGGCGACGAGCGGAACCTGGTCGCCCGTGATGAAGAAGTACGCGGTGATTGGCCGGGTAAAGCCCCAGTACGCAAAGCTCGGAACCCGGATCTTCGTCGAGCAGACGGTCGAAGCGCGGCGCTACGCGGTGCCGGCGACCGTCGTAAATATGCCCTTCTTCGACCCGCCGCGGAAACGGGAGTAGGACACCGGCGGAGGAGCGCTCGGCGATCTCGAATGAATTTGACTGTTTTCACCCTGAATGCTCGGTAGGAATCCAAATGACACAATCATATGATGCAATCGTCATCGGTGGCGGCCACAACGGACTGACCTGTGCGGCCTATCTCGCGAAAGCCGGGCGCAAGGTGCTGGTGCTGGAGCGGCGATATCTCGTAGGCGGCGCGGCCGTCACCGAGGAGAAGTTTCCCGGCTTCAAGTTCACGGTCTGTTCCTACGTCGTCAGCCTTCTGCGACCGGAAGTGATCCGCGAGCTCGAGCTCGCGAAGCACGGCCTCCAGATCATGCCGCTGGACTGCTACTGGGTACCGAAGGAAGACGGCGATCAGCTCGCGATGTACGCCGACCCCGCGTCGTTGCGCCAGGAAGTCAGGCGCCACTCCAAGCGAGATGCCGAGATGATTCCGAAGTACAACCAGATGATGTACCACATCGCGAACGCCGTGAAGCCGATCCTCGGCTACGTGCCGCCGAATCCGGCCAGCCCGGGCCTCCGCGGTGCGCGAACCCTCGCGGAATTTGGCAAGCACCTGCAGAGCCTCGACAAGAAGACCTTTCACCAGCTCTCGAAGATCATGACGATGAGCGCCGACGACTTTCTCGCCGAGTGGGTGGAAACCGACGTCATCCGGGCGCTGATGGGCATCAACGGCATCATCGGCACGAAGCTCGGCGTGAAATCGCCGGGAACCGCCTATGTGCTCCTGCACCACTACATGGGAGAACTCGACGGCGCCTTCACGGCCTGGGGGGCCCAGAAGGGTGGCACCGGCGCCGTGAGCAACGCCATCGCGAGTGCGGCGCAGAGTTACGGCGCCGAGATCCGCTGCAACGCCCAGGTCGAGCGGGTGATCGTCAAGAATGGCCGGGCGGTGGGCGTGGTGCTCGAAGGCGGCGAGGAGATCTATGCCAAGACGATCGCGTCGGGCGCAGATCCCTACGTGACCTTCCGGAAACTTCTCGACGCGAAGGATCTGCCCGACGACCTCGTCAGCGCGATCGACAAGTTCAAATTCCGGGGTTCGTCCGGAAAGGTCAATCTCGCGCTCGACACCGCGCCCAGGTTCAGCGCGATGACGGATCCCTCGTTCTTGCGCGGCATGATGGAAATCTGCCCGAGCGTCGACTACGTCGAGCAGGCCTATGACGATGCCAAATACGGGGCGTTCTCGAAGCGGCCGTACGTCGATGTGGACATCCCGACGATGATCGATCCGAGCATGGCGCCGCCCGGCAAGCACGTGATGTCGTGCTTCGTCCAGTACGCGAGTTACAACATGCCGGAATACGGGGATCGCGATCAGCAGCGGGATGCCTTCGGCAATGCCGTAGTCGATACGCTCTCGGAGTTCATTCCGAACCTCAAGGACATCATCCTCCACAAGCAGGTGCTCACGCCGTGGGACATCGAGCAGGAGATCGGTCTGACGGAGGGAAACATCTTCGGCGGCGAGCTCACACTCGACCAGCTCTTCTTCTTCCGACCCGCGGCCGGATGGGCGGATTACCGTACTCCGATCCGCAACTACTACCAGTGCGGCTCGGGCGTGCACCCCGGCGGTGGAATCACCGCGGGCCCCGGTCGCCTCGGAGCGATGGAAATCCTTCGGGATGGAAACTGATCGTCGGCGCGAGCCGCTGAGCGATCAACGGAGAATCGTCACCCCGTAACGCAGTAAACAATAGGAATCGAAGCCGTGGGAAATAACGACGTCATCATCATCGGAGCGGGTCACAACAGTCTGGTTGCGGCGGGGTATCTGGCAAAAGCCGGGCGCCGCGTGGTGATTCTCGAAAAGCGCAGCGTGGTCGGAGGTACCGCGACCACCGAGGAGATCTTTCCGGGTTTCAAGATCTCGCCCGTCGCGGACACCGCCGGATATCTTTCGGACACCGTCAAGGCCGATCTCAAGCTCGACTCGCAGGTCGAGATCATCCCGCTCGATCCGATCGCGAGCTCACCGGAGCCCGACGGTACGCACCTCACGATCTGGAGGGACACCGCGCGAACCGTGAAGGAGATCGAGCGCTTCTCGCCCGCAGATGCTGCGAAGTACCCGCTGTTCGTAGAGCGGATGACGAAGATCGCGGCTGTGGTCGAAGGCCTGCTGAAACTGACCCCGATGGACCTGCCCAGCGTCGGATTTGCCGACATTCGCGCCGCGCTCGGCCTGGCGCGCCCGGTCCTCAAACTCGGCCGCAAGAACATCAATGAATTGCTGCGTCTGCTGCCGACCCCGGTCGAGGATCTGCTCAACGAGTGGTTCGAATCCGACGTGCTCAAGGGAGCGCTCGCCGCGAGCGCGGTGAAAGGCGTCACCTGGGGTCCGCAGGAGACCGGTACGACCTTCACGTTCGTGTACAACTGGGCACTCAGCGACACTGGGCTCTTCCGATCGGCCAGCCTCGTCAAGGGCGGCATCGGAGAACTCACCAAGGCGATGGCCGAAACCGCTCGCGGATTCGGAGCCCAGATCCGAACGGATGCCGAGGTGAAGTCGATCAATGTCGAACAGGGAAAGGTCACGGGTGTGACGCTCGCCAATGGCGAAAACATCCAGGCGGATGTGGTTGTTTCCGGAGCATCGCCGCGCACGACGTTTCTCGAGCTGCTCCCAGCGCGCTACCTCGACGCTTCCTTTGTACGGCACGTCCACAACATCAAATACCGGGGATCCGCGTCGCGCATGCATTTCACGTTGAGCGGGCTGCCGGAATTTTCGGCGCTCGCGGGTGGCGAAACGGAAGGCTACCTGCGCGGGCCGATCCAGATCGCGCCGTCGATCAACTACCTGCAGCGCGCCTTCGACTGCACGAAATACGGCCGGGCGTCCGACGCGCCGTACCTCGACATCGTGATTCCGACGGTGGCCGACCCCAGCCTCGCTCCGAGCGGCAAACACATCATGTCGGTGACGGTGAAGTACACCCCCTACGCGCTCCGAACCGGAAATTGGGAAGCGAAGGGGCCAGAGATCGCGAAGCTCGTCGTGGATACGATTGCCGAGTACGCGCCGAACTTCCGCGGCCTCATCCTCGATCAGACGCTGCTCACCCCTGCCGATCTGGAAAGGGTCTACGACCTGCCCGAGGGCAACATCAACCACGGTGAGATGACGCTCGACCAGTTCTTCCACATGCGCCCGATTCCCGGTTACGCGCGCTACCGAACGCCCATCGAGGGCATGTACCTCTGCGGGCCGGGCTGCCACCCCGGCGGCGGCGTGACGGGTATGCCCGGTCAAAACGCGGCACGGGAGATCCTCAAGGACGCGCGTTAGCAGCCGCGACCCCCGTATCTGGGCAGGAGCGGGAGTTCCCGCCCGAATCGCCTCGCGAGTCCAGCCGCAGCCGATGATTCCACATCCACTGGATCCACGTGCAGCGCCATGCGTTTCGTGGCGCGGCTGTGTGGCAAGACTCACGCGCAGCGTGTTGCGCCGGGGTCCGGAGTCTCGCTGTGCGGCGGCTCTCGGCGCGGGCCCTGCTAATCCCGACGCATCGATCAACCGATGGGCTCGGAAGGGGTCGGCTCTCGCCGGCCCGTCGCTGCGGTGGCCCGATGTACTGCGAAACGTGTCACGAACGTTTGAAATCCGGAACTCGGAGATGCCCCAGCTGTGGCCAAGCCGCCCAGGGTGGCCGGAATCTCGGCTCGTCGTCGGTGCGCGACACCGGAAACCCAACCGCGTATTCACTCCCTCCTGCACCCACGCTGGTCAAAGAGGAGCCCAAGGTGGCCGAACCGAGAGCCGAGACACCAAAGCCGCAGCCGCGGTCCGCGGTCCAGGCGACCAACCCCGCGAAAGTGCCCGCTCCCAAGCCCAGAAGCGCGGTGCCGAGTTTCGATCTCAGCCCCGACGGCATCCGCGATCTGCTGATCGCACATCCCGAGCTGATCGAGGAGGGCCTCACCGCTCACACCAAGGACGGCGGTGCCGCATCCGGCGCTCGCTTCGAAACCAGCGTGGGCAAGATCGACCTGCTCGCGCGGGATCAATCGTCGGGATGGGTGGTCGTCATGGTTGCCGAACCCGCCCAGGGCAAGGAACTCGTCGGCGACATGCTCCAGCTCATGGGCTGGGTGAGGAAACACCTGAGTTCCGAAGGTCAGGAAGTGCGAGGAATCGTTCTCGTCGATTCGGTTCCGGAAGATCTCGGATACGCGGCGGCCGCGGTCGCGGGGACGGTCGAGTTCACCCGGTATCGCGTGGGACTGACACTCGAAAAGGTCGACGTCTAGATCCCTCGGCTCTGCTCTGATCGCGCACACCGCTCAAACCGCACAGATTGCGCGAATCGTAACGCCCTTGGTCCAAGAGGTCGATCCCAGGTCCGTCAGCCCCGGACTTCTCGAGTCACCGACTCGATCAGTGCCCTGCGTCGGGCGAAGAGCAGCGAATAGATGATCGCGTACAAGCCGACGACGATCAGCCCGATCCACTCGATCCGCAGCGGCGTGAACTGATACAGCAGGATCAGCCCGAACATCGCGGCCCAATTGCCCAGGATGTAGCTGCGCCTGCCGAAGCGCTCCACGGTCAGATCCAGGTTGACGGTGTAGAGGCGGATCAGGGAATCGAGCGAGTTGATCACGAAGATGATGCCGACTATCACCATCGCGACCTTGAAGAATCCGACCACTTCGATCTGGTTGTCGAAATGGTAATAGAGCACCGAAAACCAGATTGCGATCAAGATCGAAGGGATGACAAGAAGCGCCGAGAGGAGTTGCCAGGTCTTCAATCCACCGACGAAGCGGGAAACGAACTGGCCAATCATGATGCTCCAGGAAAACCACCAGAACAAATAGAACGCGTGGTAGTCCGTGATCGGCACGACGAAGCGGTGGATGTTCGCGAAGTAATCTCCGATGCCGGCAAGCGTGCCGGAGAACGCCACGATACCGATGTCCGCAGCGAGCCACATGCCTCCGATCAACGCAAAAAAGACCCACGTCGAGGCGACACTGAGTATCTTGACGTAGCGAACATCGGTGCTCGAAAATACGGCGGAGAGCACGACCAAAGCGACGAGTCCATAGCGCATCGGTTCAGCGATACCGTCGATGTAATTCGGTAGATAGCGGAAGAAGAGATAGCCCGTGAACGCACTCGTTCCGATCACGACCGCGTTGTTCAGGATCTTCACGATTGGGATTTCGAACAATTTGACGTGGGGTTCGACGATGCAGAAATAGAAGGTCGTGAGGAAGTAGAACACCCAGACGAGAAAACCCCAGAAACCGAATTCCACCGCGAGCGGGTTGGCAAAGTGGTAGGCGGATTCTTCCGCATAGACCGGAAATTCAGTGAGCGGGAGCATGATCAGGCCTACATCGAGGCCCGATGTGAAGAGGATCGCGATGAACGCGAACAGCGAGGTTGGCATGGGGCCCTCGCAGCGAAGGTTGGACCAACGCACGACGATGATGAGTGACGTGAACAGCGTCGCCACGATGGCAATCGACAAGATCGTCTGCATCATCTCCCCGGTCACTCGCCCGTTGGCTGGTCTCGCTACCCGATCATCGGGCCGTTGACGTCTCGGCGGTTCGTTTCGATACATTCCGCGATCACGCCGCCGTGGCTTCAGCGAGCGTGCGGATCTCCCACGCAACTCCTACAA
>Ga0326597_10003386_pt1 | contig 23028 bp, 21 predicted proteins | sample RVTome_12_FD_203789 | JGI IMG/M metagenome (GOLD analysis project Ga0326597, IMG submission 203789) | Soil microbial communities from uranium-contaminated site in the Upper Colorado River Basin, Wyoming, United States - RVT100D185 | ecosystem: Environmental > Terrestrial > Soil > Contaminated >... | reverse complement strand
AACCCATGTTAAAGTCCGTCCAGATCATACTGCCCTCTTCACCGACGTGAGCCCGCTTGGTCACCAAGTTGTAAACATTTTTGTACCAATTCTGGACCGTGGTGTACTGGCAAGTCGCCCCTTTTTTGACCACGATTTCCACTACCGCACTATGCAGTGAAGTGCTGTTAAACTGCGGGGCGGTACAACCTTCCAAATAGTGAATTTTTGCCCGTTCATCAACAATAATTAGCGTTCGTTCAAACTGACCAAACGATTCGGCGTTAATCCGGAAGTAAGTTTGCAGTGGCATTTTGACATTCACACCCGGTGGCACATACACAAACGAGCCACCAGACCAAACTGCAGTATTCAGAGCCGCGTACTTGTTGTCGTTATGAGGAATCACTTTACTAAAATGCTCTTTGACCAAATCCGGGTGCTTGGCCAACCCCTCGTCCATGGACAAGAAAATGACACCTTGCTTTTCCCAAGTGCTTTTCAGCGAACCGTAAACCACTTCAGAGTCGTACTGGGCCTTCACCCCGGCCAAGATTTTACGCTCTGCCTCTGGTACGCCAATCCGATCAAAAGTTTCTTTGACCTCGCGGGGCACGTCTTTCCACGATTTTTTTTGCTCCTTGGTCGGCTTTAAATAATAGGAAATGTCGTCAAACTTAATCTGCGTCAGGTCTGCACCCCACATCGGATTAGGCCTGGCCAAGAACTCCCCGTAGGCTTGCAGGCGATTTTTGAGCATCCACTCCGGTTCGTTTTTCATCGCCGAAATTTCGCGGATAATCCGCTCCGTCAAACCTTTGCCAGAGTTGAAATCATAACCAGTCGTACCAAACGAAAACCCGTGCTCGTAGGTGGCGCCGATCAAGTCACTGCCGGGCTTGGTGTGTTTAGCCGCGAATCTCGCCATAACCTCTTTGTTCTAATTCTTCAACTAATTCTGGACCACCGCTTTTGATAATTCGCCCGTCTACCACCACGTGCACCATGTCGTAGTCTAAGTACTGCAAAATCCGTTGGTAGTGGGTAATGACGATGGCGCCCATGTTGGTCTCTTTTTTGATCATTTCCACACCCTGTGCCACAGTTTTGATCGCATCGATGTCGAGGCCTGAATCAGTTTCATCCAAAATGGCAAACTTCGGTTGCATTACCGCCATTTGCAAAATCTCCAAGCGTTTTTTCTCTCCGCCACTAAAACCTTCATTCAAACCGCGATCCAAGAGTTTCTCAGAAACACCCAGTTGGCCAGCCAAGCCAAACAGGTAGTTTCTGAAATCAACGATGGAGGAATGCTGGCGGGTTTTTCTATCCGGGTGCTGTTGGGTGTAAACCGTCCAGAGGAAATTAAGCACCTTAACTCCTGGAATTTCGACCGGATACTGGAAAGCCAAGAAAAGCCCAGCTTGCGCCCGCTCGTCAGGGGCGAGCTCAAGGATTTCTTTTTTACCAAGCTTGACCGAGCCTGTCGCTTGATACTCAGGGTGACCGGCCAGCACCTTAGCCAAAGTTGATTTACCAGAACCGTTAGGGCCCATGATCACCACCGTCTCACCTGATTTGACAGTCAGATTAATGCCTTTGAGGATAGTTTCCCCTTCGACCTGAGCCTTCAGGTCTTTGATCTGTAATGAACTTGCCATGATTATTCCTTTTTGAAAGCGTTTCGAATAATGGTCTTAACGTAGGTGCCCACTGGTTCGCCAAAGTCGTAGGCGTCAAGCTCTGTGGGCGAAATCCAAGCCCACTCGGTGTGTTCGTCGGAAAGAACAATGGCGTTTGGATCTTGATCAATCAGCTCCACCCGCCAACCACAAATCAAACTGTAAAGTGGGCGATTGGCCTCGAAATAAGTGGTGAAGTGGACCAGGTTTTCATCAGTAAAATTAGTTGGCTTAACACTAATACCAGTCTCCTCTTCAATTTCTCGCGCCACTTCTTGGGCGTGCTGGTCGGTTAGATTCTGCCCACTCGTCGGCCATTCCGCATTGCCGCCTGGCAGATCCCAGGCACCCGGGCGATACTGGGCGTTTTTCAGGCGCTTTAAAATCAAAACCTTACCCTCATGAATGATGGCGGCTTTTTGTAAAAATTTGACGGTGTCGGTGAGTGTCATAGTGCCTCTATTCTACCTGGCGAGTGCAAGCGCTCGCCGAGCCTCTTCCTTAATTTCTGGAATAGTTTCGATGTCATCTAGCTCCGCCAAATCAAACCAACCAATGCCATCGGTTTCCTCAGTGTTTTGTTTGAAATCTAAACTCCCAGTCGGCTCCAGCATATAAACGAATGCCGCATGTTGCTCACAACCCTTGGACCAAATTTTACTAGGGTGGCGCTTGGTAGGTGTGTTGCTGGCCAAACGAGCTTCATAATTTTCTCGGCTGATCCAATGGAGGTTGATGGCGTAGGGCAAGGGGTGATAACTAGTTTCACCACCTTTTGCCTCAAGTATCTGGCCAACTGTAACCGCTTTCACTTTTACACCGGTTTCTTCCCAAAATTCACGCTCGGCGGCCTGGTGTGGTAGCTCGTCATCGTCGATGTGACCACCTGGTGCCAACCAAAAACCTAGTTTCTTATGCTTCACCAACAACACTTTGCCATCGTCGACCAAAAAGCCGCCAGCAGTCATGCAAATTTTGGGGGGGAGTTTTTTGGCCATCTAGTGATTTTAACATCTGGGTGGGCTTTTCCCTAAAGTATTTTTGCTTTTTGGGTATCAAAAAACCCCGCCGTAGCGAGGTTCTTGACTTCAGAAGTTCTGATTGGAACTTGCATTGTCTCGTCAACCCAAAGTTAATAGGTAATATAAATTATCATCGTAATCCTGTCAAGAATATCTATGTTCCGGAGCCGCCGGAGGGATTCGAACCCTCTCCTCTGGGTTGACGAAACCAGTGCTCCACCATCAGAGCTTCGGCGGCGCGCACCGGAACACTCATAGTATGAGTATTGAATCTGACATTTAGCGTAACTTTCCAAAAAAATGCTATAATCCCCCCTAATGTCAGGACAAACTTTGACTCACCACGTTTGGTATGTCAGCACTTCCCGCGGGAGGTTTGGTTTGTAGTGGCTTAAATTACAATCGCGAACATCAACCTCCCTCTCGGGAGGTTTTTTTGTTTCTGGAAAGAAAATATGAAAACAAATTTTAATCAACTCTACGCCTTCGGCCAAAAACTGCCGATCGATATGTCTTTAAGTGAAAATCCTTTGGGGTGCTCGCCAGGGGTTGCTAGTGCTTTAAAAAAACTCGAGTTTGACTTTAGTAGCTACCCAGATCCCAAATTGACTAATTTTAAACAACAGCTAGCGCGAAATTTATCGGTGAAACCAGAAAATATTCTAGTTGGCAACGGTTCTGAATCATTAATCACTCTTCTTGGCCAAGTTTTGGTAAATAAAGGAGAAAATGTCGTCAGCCCCGAGCTAACTTTTCCTATACTGGAAGTGGTGGTGCGTTTAGGCAACAAGCAAGTACATTTAGCTAAAATGAAACGGGATTTGGGTATTAGTTTGGCAAACATCAGACAATTACAAAATAAACAAACCAGGTTAGTTTTCCTTTGCAACCCCAATAATCCCACCGGCAACACCTTGCCCAAGAGAAAAATTATTAATTTTGTCAAAAATACCTCCAGCTTAGTAGTCGTAGATGAAGCAAATATTGAGTTTGGTGGTGAAAGCGCAATCGGGGAAATTGGCCGTTTGCCAAATTTGTTGGTCTTGCGCACTTTTTCCAAAGGCTTTGGCTTGGCGGCCCTTCGCGTGGGCGTGCTTATCGCTCCCGTCAAGATAGTCAAACAATTGGAAGCCAGCCGGCCACCCTTCCCCGTCTCCTCTCTCTCTACTAAACTATGCTCAATTGCCCTGTCTGACCCGCAATTCATTCAAAAAACCAAGCGTTTTATCGCTAAAGAACGCAGTTTTCTGGTCAAAGAACTAAAACAGCGCCAATTTAAGGTCTTCCCAACCCAAGCAAATAATATTTTCGTTGAGGTGCCGAAAAATTTAAGAGGGAAAAATATCATCACCAAACTTAATAGCAAAGGCGTCTCGGTCGTGCGCGGCTCTAGTTTTAGTAATTTTACTGATGATTTCATGAGAATTTGTCCCAGGAAAAGGAGAATCAATCTATTATTTCTAAAAAAATTAGACGAAGTTTTAGTAGAACTCTAAATCAAACTCATCTGAATCCCAGCGTGTTTGCGGGGCGTGTAGGTAAAATCCACCGGGGTTGTAATCAACCGATTCCATTTATTGCGAAACTTGACCTCACCTTTGGAGTAGCCGTAGTCCAACAAATCGCGAGTGACTTTGACATCCTGCAAACAGTATTTTTCCAAGTTCTTCCAATCTTTAGCCTTGAAGTATTTAATCGCATCCAGACCATCACCAGTCTTACCAATTCCCAGCGTTTCCTGCGCCACTGCGTCCAGCCCCACCCGGTGGCCGATGCTGTCTTTGATTCGCTTCATAATGTCCAGCGTAGGTAGGGCGCCAATCTCGCCGTTGTAATAAGAAGTGAAGGTGGGCATGTCAAATTCATCAATGTTAAAGCCCACAATCACATCCGCTTTTTCCAGCAAAGGAAAGAGTTTGGGCAAGTCTTTTTCAAAGTAAGATTTAAACTCACCCGGCTCACCGTAACTGTGACGCACATTGACGCCGACAAAAGAAACACCCAAGCGATCCGGAAAGTAGCCGCCGACTTCGTCGAAGATTTTCTGGGTTTCCACGTCTAAAATTACTTGAATCATCTGTCTTTTTTTTCTAAATACTAATTAACTTAAAATAAAAAAGCCTCCCCCGGCTCGTTCAAATCACTTACTACCTTAGCGAATTTTGGGGGCTGTGAAAAGGAGCGAAACAACGAAAATGTCAGTTTAATGTCAAATTCGACTGATAAATTAAATATGTCTTGGCAGGCCGCCGCCGAAGTTCATGCAGGAGAATACCTATGTTGTCACTTAGGTGGTGCGGGTGCAAATCCCGTCGGCGGCTCCAAGACTTTACTATATATTGACAACTAATTTTCTGTTGATATAGTACCAATTACCTAAGTGACAAAGGGTGTTCTCGAATGAACTTCGATGAAACCCAAAAAACCCCGTTTAAACGGGGTTTTTTGATGGTTTTCAATCTAACAAAAATTAAATTTTACTATTTTGCCGCTGAGTAAAGCTCACTGACCTTGGCCCAATTAACCACATCCCAAAAAGCGGTGATGTAATCCGGCCGGCGGTTTTGGTAAGTGAGGTAATAAGCATGTTCCCAGACATCCAGGCCCAAAATTGGAGTCTGGCCGTCCATTAAAGGACTGTCTTGGTTGGCGGTGCTCAAAACTTTGAGCTGACCTCCAGCCACCACTAACCAAGCCCAACCGGAGCCAAAGCGGCTGGTGGCGGCGGTAGCAAAGTCCTCCTTGAATTTAGCCAACCCACCCAAGTCAGCGGTAATCGCCTCAAGTAAAGCACCAGTCGGCTCGCCACCCTCTGGTGACAAAATCTGCCAAAACAGCGAGTGATTGGCATGTCCCCCGCCGTGATTGCGTAGAGCCATTTTGATCATTTCATCGTCAACTTGATCAAGCTTGCCCAACAATTCCTCAATCGGTAAATCTACCAACTCAGGCACTTTACCCAGCGCTTCGTTGAGCTTATCAAGGTAGGCTTGGTGATGTTTGGTATGGTGAATCTCCATCGTGCGCGCATCGATGTGCGGCTCCAGGGCGCTGTATTCGTAAGGTAATTTCGGTAGGGTGTGCATGGGTGCCTTTCTTTAAAAACTAGCTTTTTTAATTGAAAAAATCGTAACAATTTATCAACCGATAAGCAGTTGGATTTCTTACAAAATCAGACTTCGTCCTGCTCCTCACCAGTAATACGCATTAATTCAATTATTCTGTCTTTGCTGGTGGTTTGAATAAATTTCAAAATTTCTGTCATATCTGGTGATTGATCCTCTTGGCGCATTCTGCCAATTTCCTGCCACAAAATCTCCCCGGCCAAAAAACCAGCCGCGCCATTTTCCAAAGCCACTCGTAGGCTGTTTTTAAATTGATCGTAACCATCTTGCTCAGAGATTACTAGCCACGGCACATCCAAGTTGCTAGTCAGCGTGGCGGTAGCCAGTGGATCTTGGGGATACTGCAAGGCCATAACGTTGGCAAAGCGTTGTAGTTCGCTCACTGCTTCCAGTTGGGCAGTTTGAAAATCTTCTGACTTTAATTTGCCCTCCGCCGGATTATAGATCATTAATTTGATCAAAAAATCAATTTCTTCATACTGACAAAAGTCAAAAATCTCCGCCACAAGTTGTTTTTTTTCTAAGGCCTTCTCTTCGGTCGGATGATAAAAAAGTTCCAGTTTGGCCAGGCCGTACATGTTACGAATATTTTCAATGCCCCAGTTGGGAATAAATTTAGGTGCAACTAGCGGATCAGGAGTTTGCATCTGTTCTAGTCTAACTAGAGCGCCGGCCAACTCCGTGCCTTCTTCCAAAAGTTGGAGCGAGTAAACTGGGTCTAAAACCACGCCAGCCGCTTGACGTGAGTGCACTTTGACCAGTTCGGTCAAGACTTCGATTAACAATTGTTCATGGGAGGGTTCTTGCAAAGATAGGCCAAGTAAATCGGTCAGCGCGTAGGCTTCATCTAGAGCAACTAAGCCCAACGAGCCGGCTTCTTTCTTCAGGGCAGACAATCTCATGTCAGTAAGTATAACGACTTCTGGTTAAAGACGCCACTTGGTTAGCGACCGTCGCGTCGCGCTCCACCCGGCCGAGAACCACCACCGCGGTAACCACCGCCACCACGTCGATCAGAACCACCTCGGTAGCCTCCGCGATCACCACCCCTGTCGCCACCGCGGCCATTGCCCCCAAAGCGGCGCATGCGGAAACCGCCCTCGCCACCTCGATCGCCGCCACTGGGGCGTTGAGCTTTTTTCTGCTCCGACTCATCAGCCGAAAGCATGGTCAAGCCAATCTTGCCATCTTCTTTAATCTCGTTGATCCTGACGTGAACGTTGTCGCCTAGTTTCACCAGGTCATCGACGTTCTCGACACGCTCCAGAGACATTTCGGAAATGTGGATCAAGCCTTCACGACCGGGTAAATACTCCACGAAAGCGCCGTAAGCTTCAACTCTGGTGACGGTGCCATCAAACTCTTCGCCGATCTCAACCGTGCGCATCATGCCGGTAATTTTCTCGGCTGCGGCATCGATCTTGGACTGATCGCTGGAAGAGATATTCACAATCCCCACTTCGCGCTCTTTGTCCTCATCAACGTTGATGTCCGCTCCGGTCTGTTCAATCAAGGCTTTAATCATCTTGCCGCCTGGACCGATCAACTCACCGATTTTCTCGGCGGGAATCTCAATCTGAACCACTTTGGGCGCATAAGGCGAAAGTTTGGCTCTTGGCTCACTAATCACTTTGAGCATCTCGCCCAAAATGTGCAAGCGACCTGTCTTGGCTTGCTCTAGCGCTTGCTCTAAAATTGCCTGCGGTACGCCTTTGAGTTTAATATCCATCTGGATGGCGGTAATGCCCTCTTTGGATCCAGCGATTTTGAAATCCATATCACCGACGTGGTCTTCTAAACCCTGAATATCGGACAAAACCACGTACTTTTTGCCGTCACTCATGAGTCCCATCGCAATGCCAGCTACGGGGCGTTTAATTGGCACCCCGGCGGCCATTAGCGATAAAGTGGAACCACAGACAGAAGCCTGTGAAGTGGAACCATTGGAGCTCATGATTTCTGAGACCACATGAATGGTATAAGGAAAGTCTTTTTGATCTGGTAGCATCGGCACTAAGGCTCGTTCTGCCAGGGCTCCATGACCGATCTCGCGGCGTTTGGGCCAACCAAAGCGGCCGGCTTCTCCGGACGCATAAGGCGGCATGTTGTAGTGATGAATGTAGTGGCGAGTTTCCTCCCCTTCAATGCTTTCAATCAGCTGACCCAGCGTCGGATCGGCCAGGGTGGTAATCGTGGCGGCTTGCGTCGCTCCCCGTTTAAACATGGCGGAACCATGCGTTCTGGGAAAGAGGTCGACTTCACACCAAATTTGGCGAATCTCATCCATTTTTCGACCGTCAGGACGGATGTTCTCTGCCAAAATCATTTGGCGTGCTTCCTGTTTAGCTAGCACGTTGAAGGCTTTACCGACTTGTTTGGCGGTAATCATTTGCTCCTCATCAGTGACTCCCTCATTGAGTTTGGCCAAGATTGTTTCAAAAACAGGCGTGAGCTCTGTGGGTTGCAGGCGACCTTGCAGGTCCACGATGGTGCGTACTTCTTTGGCAAAGTCAGCATAGATGCGCTCGGACAATTTTTTTAAATCAGCTTCAGCCTGGCGATCTTCATCTGTCACCAGCTCAATCTTATCTTTGCCGATTTCTTTGGTAATTTCTTCGACTACTTTACAAATCTTGCCTAACTCCTTTTGAGCCAGACCTAAAGCCTCGACCACTGTCGCTTCACTAACTTCATTAGCGCCAGCCTCGACCATCACGATCGCGTCACCGCGACCAGAAACGATCAAGTCTAGGTCGTTGGTTTTGCGCTCGGTGTTGGTGGGGTTAAACATAAACTTGCCGGTTTCCTTTTGGAAACCAATGCGCAGTCCCGCGATCGGACCATCGAAAGGAATCTCGGAAACACTCAGACCAATGGCGCTACCCAACAAACCCAGCATGTCCGGATCATTTTCCTCATCATAGGAAAAAACCGTGTTGACGATCTGCACTTCGTGGGTAATACCCTCGGGAAAAAGTGGTCGTAGAGTGCGGTCGATGACACGAGCTTTTAAGATGACGTCATCAGAGGGACGACCATCACGCTTCACCCAGCGCGAACCTTTAATGATGCCAGCTGAATACAGCTTCTCGGCAAACTCTACTCCCAAGGGGAAGTAACCGATGTCCACTTTGCGGCCCAAGGCCACCGTGGAGTGCACAGTTGTTTCACCACAGGTCACCAAGACCGCCGCACTCACCTGCTCGGAGAATTTGCCAATCTCGATGACTATCTCTTTGCCATTAATGGCCAGAGTTTTTTTATACGTTTTTGGATAGGTTGGATAACCCATTGTTTGCCTTTAGATCGGAAAAATATTACTTGTTGTGGGTCGGGGGGCTCAAGCGGCAGGGAGTACTCGGATAATCGAACACTACTTGCCAATCGAGGACCTTGACATCCACTTTTCCAATCGGGAACTATTATAGCAGAAAGCTTCAAAAACTGACGTTTGCTTGGATTATTTGCTCAGACCCAAGGTGGCGATCAGCTTTTTATAGCGATCAGCACTGCGGGTTTGTAAGAATTTGAGTAAGCGACGACGCTTGGAAACTTGTTTGAGCAACCCCCGGCGTGAATGGTTGTCTTTTTTGTGAGTCTTGAGGTGATCAGTCAACTCTTGAATCGAAGCCGTTAGCAGAGCAATCTGCACCTCCGGAGAACCAGTGTCTCCTTCGAAGAGTTGAAAATCCTTAATAATTTGGTTTTTTTGGGTACCTGTTAGTGCCATGGTATACCTTCCTTGCCTTTGTTCCGCTCGCTCCTAATAAAGCCAGCCGACAAAGTAACCTTGGTTTGTAAGAAGTGTAGTTTACCAGAGAATGCCAAATTTTAACAGTTGCAAGTTGAAATATATTGTCATAATGTGATATGAAAGAGTAGGTATTAATCCTCTTTTTTGTAAGCCACGATCGTATCGCCCACTTGGAAATCAAGTTTTTTGTTTTTGAAAGTCAGGCCTGCTTCGCTTTTGGCTTTGACTGATAAAATCTCATCTTTGGCGTGGCGCATTTGAGTGACGACTGGGTTGGCAATGATTTTGTCATCACGCTTGAGGTGCAAAAGATCAGATTTTTTGATTTCACCGGTTTTGACCTTTACACCAGCAATTTGCTCGCCTTTGATTTCAAAAAGCTGGACAATTTCTGCCTCACCAATGACCACCTCATCAATAGTCGGTTCCATGACTTTGAGCATTTGCTTTTGCAGGTCTTCAATCAAGTGGTAAATGATGTCGTATTCCTTAATCTTGACGCCAAAATCCTTGGCAAAAATCTTGGTTTTGCGGGGGACTTTGATGGCAAAAGCGATGATCAGCGCTCGACTGGTTTCCGCCAACTCAATCTCGTGCTCGGTAACCGGTCCAACTCCTGAGGCAATTAGGTTAACGCTCTCTTTGTCGATGTTTTGCAAAATAGCCTCCAGGGTACCTTTAACGTCTGCTTTAACGATCAAGTTCAGCTTTACTTTTTCGCCAAAGGCTTCGTCCAGGTCCAGATCTCCCCAGCCCTCAAGGGCATCTGGCTCAGCGACTGGCTCTACATCGGTTGATTTTTCGGCTTGGTACTCTGCACCCCGGGCGCGAACAATGGCGCCTACTTCTGGCGTATCTTTAAGGCCAACAATCTCGGTGGGCTCGCCGGGACGGACTTGCTGGAGAGCTTGGCCCAGCTCATTGGTTAACAGTTTCACGCGGCCCTCAATCTCATCGACGATGATGTCCTGGCGAGCTTCAAGTGTGCCCTGCTGAACAATGACCCTGGCTACCGGGCCTTTATTGGGATCTTTGGCCGCTTCAATGACTACCGCCTCCAGCGGGGCTTGTGGATCGGCTTTTAGTTCCAGCAGATCCGCCATCACCACTAAGGTATCCAAAAGTTTGTCCACGTTTTTGCCGGTTTTGGCAGAAATCTCCACTTCTTCTATGTCACCGCCAAAACTTTGCACCATCACTCCTTCGGCCGCCAATTGGCCCTTAACATCATCTATTCTGACCCCTTCGACATCAATTTTATTGATTGCGACTAAGTATGGCACATTAGCTTCTTTTATATATCGAATTGACTCAATTGTTTGTGGTTTGACACCATCATTGGCGGCGACGACCAAGATCACCAAGTCGGTAATTTGCGCTCCACGCTGGCGCATTTTATTGAAAGCGGCGTGCCCGGGTGTATCGATAAAAGTAATTGGTTTACCCTGATGTTCTATCTGGTAAGCGCCAATGTGCTGGGTAATGCCACCTGATTCTTTGACCTGCACATTGGTCTGGCGAATATAATCCAAAAGAGTAGTCTTACCATGGTCTACATGGCCCAAAACGGTAATAATGGGTGGGCGTGTACTACTTGCCATCTTAAAATTACTCCTCCTTTGGTTCCTCTACTGGTGTCTCGGCTTCAGTGGCCGGCTCAACCGCCTCAGGGGCGGGTTCAACCGTTTTAGTTGCAGGTTCCTCAACTTCGGTGGTCGGCTCAACCTCAGGTTTTGGCTCAACCCCTACTGCCTCCTCCGCCATTTTTTCAATCCTGGCAGTTTCCGCCAACTTGGCGGCATCCCGCTCGGCCTGCTCTTTAACATCTTGTTCTACTTTGGCTTGTAAAAGTTTTTTCTGATCCTCGGCCAAATCCTCCATCGCCAACCATTTGTCTTGGAAACGAACCAAGTCGTTGAGCGTAGTCAATTTGTTTTGCACCAAGATTTCCCTGGCTGGCTCGGAAAGGCCCTGATAAGTATCGATCTCATACTCTTCGTCGCCAGTGGCTTGAGTTTTCACCGCGCCAGTGGCGGTCTTGATGGTAATTTTGTAACCCACTAGTTTGGCGGCCAGCCTGACATTTTGCCCCCCGCGGCCAATCGCCAGACTCAACTGATCATCGGGGGCTGTCACGGTGATTAATTTTTTGGCAGAATCAATCTCAACCAAGAGGTTCTCGGCCGGAGCCAGCGCGCCTTTGACATAAAGTTGCATGTCGTCAAAATGCGGAATAATATCCACTTTTTCGTTATTAAGCTCTTCAATCACTTTCTGGACACGCACGCCGCGCTGACCAACACAAGAGCCGACTGGGTCGACCCCTTCTTGAGTGGAACGAACTGCCAGTTTGGTGCGCACCCCGGCTTCACGAGCGATAGCGACGATCTCAACCGCTTTGGAGGCTACCTCTGGCACTTCCCGCTCAAATAACTTGGACACCAGGTTTTTGTCAGCGCGCGAAACAATCACGGTTTCACCTCTGGGCGTTTCGCGAATGTCTTTGATCAAAACAGCAATTCGAGAATTCAAGCGATAAAACTCACCACGCATCTGCTCTTCTGGCGGCATCCAGCCGTGACCGCGGCCCAGGTCAACTACCACACTCCGCCGGTCCATACGCAAAACTTGGCCAGTGATCATTTCGCCGATTTTGTCTTGGAAAGAGGCAATAATTTGGTCTTTTTCCGAGCGGCGAATGCGCTGAAGAATCACTTGCTTGGCGGTTTGGGCGGCAATCCGACCAAAGCCAGGCGGCGTGACCTCCACGGCCTTAGTTTCATCCCACTTGGTAATTTCCTCAGTTTCCTCGTCTTTTTCCAAAATCGGCGCTTGGAAAATCTTTGACTCACCGGTTTCCGGATCCAGCTTGGTAAAGTAATAGAAATCTTCTTCCAAAATCCCCATTTGCTTGCGGTAGGCCGAAACTAAAGCCTGGCGGATCGCCTCATAAATCTCTTCTGGATCGATTTTCCGCTCGGTGGCAATTTGTTGGATTGCGGCGGCGAATTCGGTTCGGACTACATTGCTTAAATTGGCCATTGTTTCCTTTTAATTAAGTTTTACTGCTTGATACATTTTTGGCCAAATTAGCAAAAAAGACGGTCTTGTAAAGTCCGTCTTTCATCATCAGGTTCGACCGGGGTCGATTATAACACTCTTGTTGGCAAAAAACTAGTCAGGCTAAAGTTCGGCTTGCTTGAGCTCCTCAACCAATTTCCTCTGCTCGCGAGTCAGTTTTTCTGGGAGATCAACGACGATGCGCACATAGAGATCTCCGCGACCGCGGCCCCTGAGGCGCGGCACGCCCTCTTCGCGCAGACGAATCAAGCTGTGAGACTGAGTGCCGGGGCGGATCTTGAGTTTAAGTTTTTCTTCCTTGAGGGTAGGAATTTCTATGTTGCCGCCTAGGAGTGCAGTGGTTAGCGGAATTTTCTCGACCAAAAAGACATCATAACCGTCGCGCTTGAACCGGGGGTGGGTTTTAACCTCCACCGTCACATCAAATTCGTCAAAGCGCAAGCGAGTACCGTCGTTGGCGCCAGCGGGAATTTTGAGTGAGTGCTTTTTGCCATCGATCTCAAATTCTTTTTCCACTCCGTTGACCGCTTCCATAAACTCGATGGCAATACCATATCTGGGGCGGCGGGCGTGATTAAAGCCACCGCCAAAAAACTGCTCAAAAATCTCAAAGGGATCACCAAAATCGAAGTTGGCACCCGCCTGCCCGCCGCCCTGCGTGGTGTAACTCCAGGTAAACGGACCTTGTTGGAAACCGCCAAACGGTCCACCCTGTCCTGCACTACCCATACCAGAAGCCGGATCAAAGGCCGCGTGACCAAACTGGTCATACATTTGACGCTTCTTTTCATCAGATAGCACTTGGTACGCCTCATTAATCTCTTTGAACTTTTGCTCGGCGTCTTTTTCTTTATTTTTATCCGGATGATGCTTTAGAGCCATCTTGCGATAGGCCGACTTTATCTCAGCGGCTGTAGCGGATTTCTTTAAGCCAAGGATCTCGTAGTAATCTCTTTGTGTAACCATGATTATTTTATACTTGTTAACGAGCGCAATTGTAACAAGCTTTACCAGGTAAGTTAAGCAGATAAAATCACTGACTGCTAATTATTTTTTACGCAGTTGGACTAACATCACCAAGCCACTGGTCAACGTCACTGCCAACCCAACATAAAACCATTTTGGCCAGTACCACAACTCAACTTGATTAGCCCCTGGCCTCAAAGGAATGCGGCGCATACCGTGGTAATTTTCAATCTCAATCAACTGCCCATTCACTCTCGCCTGCCAGTCTGGGTCATAACGGTCAGCGATAATTAGGTTTGGTCGATCGGTAAAATTTTCCAAACTAAAGCTTAACTGGTTGGGATTTTCTTCAAACTCGGTCAGCTCTGCGACCGTATCATCGCCAAAGCGAATTCTCTCCTTGGCTCCTGGCCGCTCGCGCACTTGCCAGTTGCCAATTTCTGTCACCACCGGCAACTGCCCCAAATCCTCTTTAATCTCAAACCAAGTATCTACCACGTAATAGCGCACTGCCCAGTCATCTAACAACGGATCAGCTGGATCAATTTGTTCGATAAAGTTGATGCGCGGCTCATTGGCAGATCGCTGATAAAGTTGGGCATAATCGGTGGGCAATAAAGTAGTGTATCCATTGACCACCGGCACACCAAAAACCATATTCCAGTTGGGCGTCAGGCCATCGCGCAGAACTTGGGCATGATTAAATTCCGCTAACTCCTGCTCGTCCACAAAAGAATCAGAAAAAGGGGCGCGCACCACCAACGCTTCCCAGTAAGAACCATAGTCAGTGTAAGGCAAATTGAGATTGCGAGTTAAAACTCTTGCTTGGAAAGCCGTCTTTGGTAATGCCAAACTGGCTAGCAATTCCTGTGCGCGAATTGCGGACGTAGCATAAATTTCTTTCGGCGCAAAAAAGAACTGACCGTGAGTGTTAAAAATCATTTCTAAACCAATGATAAATGCCACCAACAGAAGCCTGAACTGGCGTTTGTTTTGGCGGAAGACACTAATTAATGCGATAAAAAATAGACTGTTAAATACAATATTTTTAATAATTTCGAACACAATTAATTTATCTCGCTCAAGGGTATGGAAAAGACTTTCCGAAAGCGAAAAAGAGACGAAACGATCAGCGGCTTGCCACAACTCTGGAAACCAGTTTCGGTGTGCCCACCAACTCGCCAAACCCATCGCCAGTATTCCCCAACCAATTGCCGCTAACCAACGGAAAGTGCGAGTATTTATTTGCCATTGTTGCAACCCGCGCGCAGTCCACAGTGCCAACACCACGTTGGTCAAAATCATCATCATGCTGGGATAACGGGCAATGCGGAAAAATGGTATTACTTTTTGAATTACCGCAAAACCCGGCAAATTTTCACCCAATGAAAAGACGAGGGTAAAAAATGTTAGGCCAGCAAAAAACCAAACTTCCTTTTTGAGAGTTTTCTTTTTGACCCAAAAAGAACTCAGTGCCGCCAATAACCCCAACCAAGTGACATAAATAGCTACGTTCGGCTGGCCACTCCAAGCCGGACCCCATTTGATGCCTTCGCTGGCTTGATCAAAAAAATATGGCAGAACAAACTTAACGAGCATGGCCGGATTTAGTGAACCAACCAAGGCTTGGGTTTCAGTTTGCAATACCCGTGTGGAATTTGGTAAAGCCACAATAAATGGCAACCAAGCCACTGCCGCCATACCCAACGTAGTCAAGCCAGTCCAAAACCAGGCTAGAAACCACTGTTGAAACTTGAGTTGTCGCCAATGAAAAAATGCCGAGAGCATTACTGCCAGAATTACACCATACAACGCATGCTGGGGGTAGCCACCCAAAAATTGCAGTAAAAACGCACCCGCAAACCACCAGCGATATACCGATTGGCGCGCCAACTGCAAACCAAAAAAGGCCAACAGTGGCAACCAAACAAGTGATTGCAAAGTAACCAAATTATTAATACTGCCCGTGATTTGCGTCGATAACATCCACAACACCGCCGCCACTAGTGCAAAAGCGTGATCTTTGAGCCAAGTGCGCGCCAGCAGGTACATGCCGGCGTATGCCAAAAGGAGATGTAAAATAATGGTCAAATTTAGCGCCAGAGCGGGCGGGAAAAGTATAAATAACAGCGTGCTGGGATAAAGAATTGATTGGTGTGCATCCAACATCAGGGTGGAAATACCGCTAAAAAGATAGGGATTCCACAACGGTAGCACGCCTTGACTCAGCCACTCTGCCGCAAAAATTTTACCCGGCATTTGCAGGGAATAATTATCGCCAAAGACCAGAGTCTTCCCCCAGAAAAATGGCCAAAAACGAATAAAGATCAGCAGAATAAATAAGACCCAAAATTGGTAACGCGGATTTCTTAAAAGATTGAGAATTTTCCTCAGCTGAAACATATGTTTAATATTGTATATCAAAAAGAAAAATCCCAAATTTAATCGCGACTAAATATACTCTCTGAGAACAAAAAAAAATTACAACGACAACCTCAGGGTAAAAATTACCTTAGCGGCGTCTATTCCATCGCGCCAAGTAATTTTCTTGCCTTCGGAAAAATCTCGACCAACGTAAGTAATTGGCACTTCATAAATATTATAACCGCGCTTGAGGACTTTGCAGGTAATTTCTGGTTCCAGGTCGAACTTATCGGCTTGAATGTCTAGTTCTTTGAAAAGCTTGGTGGGTAATAATTTATAACAAGTTTCCATGTCAGACAGCGTGGTGTTGTAGAGCAGATTAACGACTAAATTTAACAGCGCATTCCCCACCCGGTGCCAAAACAATAAATTGGAGTGCGGTCCCAAAAAGCGCGAGCCATAAACAACTTGCGACCGATGTCGTTTAATCGGCTTTAAAAGTTCAGAAATATCTTCCGGATCGTATTCCAAGTCGGCGTCTTGGATCATGGTGTAGTCGCCAGTGACTTTGGTCAATCCCAACCGCACAGCAGAACCTTTGCCGCCATTTTCTTTGGCAAAGTATTTAATTTTTTTGGCATTTTTCTGCCGTGATTTCATGAAAGAAATAATTTTTTGTTCGGAGCTATCCCGACTGCCGTCGTTGACTACAATTACTTCACTCACCGCTGGCACTGACACCAATCTATTCAAAATCGCCGTCACGGTAGCCTCTTCGTTGTAAACCGGCATGATAACCGAGAGTTTCATGGCTTGATCATACCGTCTTTTTACGCTTTTGCCGAGCAGGATTATTCTTTGACCACTTCACCCTCTTCGGCGTTAGTTTTGTCGGTCTTGCCCTTTTTCTTGTCTTCGGTCGAATCTTTGTCAGCCGATCCGGCCTCCTCGGCCGGCTCTTCCTTGGCCGCGTTGGCCTTTTGCATCGCCTCACCTAGTTTCTGGGCGGAGGTTAATGTAGCCTCAGTGGCTTTATCAAGCTCTTCTTTGGTCACGTCCTCTTTTTCAGCTAGCTCCTTGAGCTGTTTGACGTTTTCTTCAATAGCTTTCCGATCTTTCTCGTCAACCTTATCGCCATAATCTTTGAGTTGTTTGTCAATCTCAAAAGCCACGCCATTGGCTTGATTTTTGGCTTCAACCAGCTCTTTTTTGCGCTTGTCTTCATCAGCGTGCTTCTCGGCGTCTTGTTTCATCTGCTCGACTTCCTCGTCGGACAAATTGGTGCTGTTTTGAATAGTGATTTTCTGCTCTTTATTAGTCGTTTTGTCTTTAGCAGAGACATTCAAAATGCCATTGGAGTCAATATCAAAAGTGACCTCCACTTGTGGAGTGCCGCGTCTGGCTGGCGGAATGCCGTCCAAAATAAAGCGTCCGAGCGAGCGGTTGTCCGAGGCCATTTCGCGCTCCCCCTGCAGGACATTGATCTCCACTTGGGTTTGATTATCTGCCGCAGTGGAGAAAATCTGCGATTTGCTGGTGGGGATAGTGGTGTTGCGCTCAATCAAAGGTGTGCGCACCCCACCCAAGGTTTCCAAGCCAAGGGTTAGTGGCGTGACATCAAGTAAAACTACGTCTGAAACATCACCACCAATCACGCCCGCTTGGATCGCCGCGCCAACGGCTACCACCTCATCCGGGTTAACGCCTTTGTGGGGTTTTTTGCCAAAAAATTTCTTGACTTCCTCTTGGATCTTGGGCATCCGAGTTTGGCCACCGACCAACACTACTTCCTGGATATCCTTAGGGGTCAGCTTGGCGTCCTTGAGAGCTTTGCGGACTGGCTCGAATGAGCCTTTAATCAGATCATCAACCAATTCTTCCAACTTGGAGCGGGTCAGCGTCATAGTCAGGTGCAGTGGTTGACCGTCATCACCCTGAGCAATAAAGGGTTGATTAAGCTCAGTCTGGGCCGCGCTAGATAGCTCAATCTTGGCCTTCTCTGAACTATCCTTAATTCTCTGCATGGCTTGCGGATCTTTAGAAAGATCTTTGCCGTGCTCTTTTTTGAATTCGCTCAAAACATAATCGATAATTAGGTTGTCAAAATCGTCACCCCCGAGGAAAGTGTCACCATTGGTGGATTTGACTTCAAAAACACCATCACCAATTTCCAGAATAGAAATGTCAAAAGTGCCACCTCCAAGGTCATAAACCGCGATGGTGCTAGTGCCTTTTTTATCCAAACCGTAAGCCAGCGCCGCCGCCGTCGGCTCGTTAACGATCCGCTCGACTTTAAGACCGGCAATTTCACCCGCCTGTTTGGTGGCCTGGCGTTGCGAATCATCAAAATAAGCTGGCACCGTGATCACTGCTCGATCGACGGTTTGACCCAAATAACTTTCTGCGTCTGCCTTGGCTTTACCCAGTACTTTAGCGGAAATTTCTTGGGGGGTATAGGTTTTATTGCCGATCTTCACCACCACCATGCCGTCTTTACCCTCGACAATGTCGTAAGCGATGTGCTTCAAGGCATTTTGGACCACCTTGTCATTGAATTTACGCCCCATAAAACGTTTGGCTGAATGAATTGTGGATTGAGAATTCATCACCATCTGGCGCTTGGCAGAATCGCCCACCAGTGTTTCCTCACCTTTGAATGCCACAATTGAGGGAATTAAGTTGCGTCCTTCTGCCGTCGGGATGACTTTAGGCGAGCCGCCCTCCATCACGGCCACTGCCGAGTTAGTAGTACCCAGATCAATACCAATAATTTTTCCAGAATTTTCTGCCATTTTGCCTCCTTTTTTGATTTCTAATTTTAATGATAACAAATTTAGCAGACAAGTCAAGTGACTGCTAAATAAGCTTATTTTAAGATAACTTTGGCGTGCTGAATAACCTGACCATTGAGTTGATAACCTTTATGAACAATTTGGGCTACTTTGCCATTTTCTTGAGAACCCTCAACCGCCTCCATGGTATTGACATCGAATTCCTTGCCCAACACTTCAATCTCCACCAGGCCAAATTCCGTCAAAGTGCGCTTGAATTGTTCCAAAATCATTACCAAACCCTGGTCTTTACTCTGGTTTGCCGCTAAGGTCAAATGTTCCAGTGGTCCCAGTAGGTCAACCAATAAATCGCGGTTGGCCAACTTAATCAGTTGTAGACGCTCCTGGCCGGTACGGCGAACTAAGTTTTGATAATCAGCCAGTACTCGTCGTTCTTTTCCTTGAGCCTCAACTAGTTGTTGTTGTAACTTAGCCAACTGTTGCGAACTAGCATTAGAAGATTTTTTGACAATTTTTTTGGACATGATAGATAGTTTCTAGCCAGCAATTTCCTCAATTAGGGCTTTAAAATACTTCATCATCGGAATGACATAAGCATAATCAAAGCGGTGCGAACCTAGCACCCCCAGCGTAAATGGCCTGCTGGCAAAATTAACTTGGGTATAAATAATACTGACCGGTTCCAGCTCTTTGTTCCCTAGCTCTTTGCCAAACACTACGTGGATAGGGTTCTCGCTCTGCCCCAGCTCGAAAACTTCCTGCATTAAACTCTCTTCCTCAATCATGTTGAAAACATTGCGGGTCACGCGAATATCAAAAAACTCTGGCATATTAAGCAAGTTGGCAAAACCGGCTCGGTAAATGTGCTGTTCTTCATCCATGGCCATGCCCAAAGCTCGCGCTTTATCTGCCAGCACTTTGGCCGCCTCATTTAGCAAATCTTCTTTATCTTCTCTATGCTCCCAAATTTTCTCCTTCGCCCCCACTTCGTCAGCCACTGACAACTCTTTTTCCTTCATTAGTTCATTAACATAAAGGCGCAGGGCCAAAGGGGTCGGAATTCGACCAGCGCTGATGTGGGATTTTTGCAGGTAACCTTGCTTGGTGAGATACACCATTTCGTTGCGGATAGTCGCGGGAGAAACGCCGATGTTGTATTTCTTATCAATGGTGTCAGAACCTACCGGTCCAGCCGTCTCGATGAATTCTTCGATGATGGCACGTAAGATCTGAATTTGGCGGGCAACTAGATCAATCATATATTAGCAATAATACGGATAGAGTGCTAATAAGTCAAGCTGTGGGAAAAAACTAAGCAGCAAAATAGCAAAAGATTGAAAAGTTTTCGGAGTGGTCAAGCAATCACTCTCAACTGACTGATTGCTCGGTTAATACCTTTAACAAAAGCTCGCTGGTCAAATTTTTTAGCGTGACGGTGAATGGTTTGGGAGTTATATTTTTGGCTTTTAAATTGTTCTAGGGCTTTGACCAGGCTTGCTACATTGAGTTCTTCAAAAAACACCCCGGTTTTGCCCTCAACGACGGTTTCCAGTGGCCCACCGGAGCGGTGAGCGATGACTGGCGTCCCCCAGCCCATCGCCTCGACCGGCACCATACCAAAGTCTTCGTCCTCGGCTGGATAAATGAGAGCTTTGGCCTGGGCGTAGAGCGTCTGGAGTTCTTGGTCCGACACTCCACCCAAAAATTCAACGGTGGGACCGGCCATGGCTTGTAAATCAGCTAGCATTTTGCCCGTGCCGACTACCTTGAGCGGTAAATCGAGCTTGGTGGCGGCCGCCACCGCTAACTCTGGATGCTTGGCTAACGCCAAGCGGTTGACATAAAGGTAATAAGAACGATCTTGAGTTGGAGTGAGCTTGGTGGTTGGCAAATCAATCGGTGGATAAACCACGGTGCTATCTAGGCGATAAAACTTCTTAATACGCCGAGCGGTTTCCCGGGAGTTGGCAATAAATAAATCGACATTTTGGCGCGAAACTTGGACATCAACAACCCGCATGAAGTGATTGAGGATAGAACCGGCAAAGTGCACTAAAGGATTGCGCCGCCAGTCACCCATGGCCGTGTAACCCCACAGCACTCTGGGCGGAGTGTGACAGTAACAAAGATGTTGGCCGTTGGGCACTCGGACCGCTTTGGCAAAGTAAGCGTTGCTGGAAGAAATCACTAAGTCAAATTTGGCCAAGTCAAGATCGGCGAAAGCCTTGGGAGCTAGAAAACGTAGGGGTGAGTAGAGTTTCTTGATTAGGGGCACGCGCGCGAGCCAAGTTTGACGAATATCCCAATCAGCGAAGTGTTTGGAGTGAATACCCATGGCTTGGCGGTCAATAAAAGCGGTATAAACTGGCGCCTGTGGAAACATTTCGTGCAAAACCATTAACACCCGCTCGGCACCGCCAAATTCGCGCAAATAGTCATGGATTAAAGCGATTTTCATCAAAACAGCGCCTCCTGCACGCTGGTTTCAAATTCATCTCTGGGTAGTAAACTTAAGAGCGATTTGAAGTTCAGTTCTGAAAATAAGCTCACTACCTTCTGCTTATCATACTGGGTCACCGCACAGTCTTCGAGTTGAAACTGCACTGGCGCGTTTTTGACGATGGTGGCCAACTCGCGACTAAGAAAAGCACTTTCTCGTTGATTGAGCAGTTTAGCGGTCACTGCGGGAGTCAGAGAAGGATCGCTGGTTTTTTGATCCACCGCTTGGTAAACCTGATCCAGAGTTTCAAAGCGATTGATTAATGCCGTGGCAGTCTTGGGACCAATTCCTTTGACGCCTGGAATATTATCAGAACTATCACCCATTAGACCTTTCAGGTCCGGCACCTGATCAGGACGCACCCCCAGCTTGGTCACCACTCCCGCCTGATCATATTCAGTATCGCCATTGCTTTTACCTCGACTCGGTAAGTAAACGTGGGTGTCGTTATCCACTAACTGAAACATATCCTGATCGCCAGTCAAAATAATAGTTAGCAAGCTTTTATCGCGCTCTTCCACCCGTTTATTAATAGTGCCAATCAAATCATCGGCTTCATAGCCTTCCAGCTGAAACTGGGGGATGTTGAGCGCCGTGACTACTTGTTGAATAATCTCTATTTGTGGTCTCAGCTCCTCAGGCATGCTGGGGCGGTGGATTTTGTAGAACTCAAAGTCTTTGACGCGGTTGGTGGGCGCTGGGTGGTCAAAAGTCACAGCCATATAAAGCGGCGTCAGATTGCGAATGGCGGTCAAGAGAATACGTGAGAAACCGTAAACGGCGTTGGTTAGCTGGCCAGTGGGACTGGTAAAGCTTTTTGGGAAAGCGAAAAATGAGCGGTAAATCAAGGCGTGGCCATCTACCAGCAGAAATCTTTTGCGTGACATATAAAAGCTATTTTAACAGGAAAACTTTACAACCCCCAGGGACGGGGTTTTTTGTTAGCGGCTTGCTGGTTTTTGATAAGAAAATCTAGCTGACGCTGTGTGACTTTACTGTCATTTTCCAACCGCTCCATTTTTTCATCCAAACGCTTCCAGCGAAAACTGTCTTGAGCGTGATGAATATAGACCGTCAGAGTGCCCACTAATGCACCAAAAAAGATCGAAGCGCCGGTCAATTGCAAAATAATTCCCAAGATTTTCCCACCCACTGTCACTGGTACCACGTCGCCATAACCGACGGTGGAAACCGTGGCGGCCGACCACCAAATGCCATCCAAAAAGTTGTGAATGGTGGAATCGGGGTGATCAATTTCCAGCGGCACAATCAAGGCGCCGAAAAAGAAAATAAAGGTTAGGGCAATCACCAAAACTTTGAGCAGTAAACGAGCAAGCGAAAATTTGCGGGGCAGGGCAGGCTTGATTTTCATTTTTTAGTTTATTTTTTGCCAGTCTTCCTTGGTTGGCGACGAGCTTTGGCTAGACCAATTACCTTTTCAAATTCATTGCTATCCAAAGTCTCCACTTCCAATAGTTTACGAGAAACGGCGTTTAGTTGGGAGCGGTGTTTTTTAAGCAGTTGGGTGGCTTTGGCTTGGGCGGTTTCAATGAGGCTCCGAATTTCCAAATCAACTTTTTCCTGCAGTTGGCTGGAAATTTTTTGCGGTTCACCCCAGGTGCGCGAGTAGTTTTGTTCATACTGGGGACCAAAGTGCATCGGGCCCAGTTTACTCATTCCATACTCCACCACCATGGCGCGGGCTACCCTGGTAGCGCGGTCAATATCATTGCTTGCACCAGCCGTTTGCTCATCAAATACCA
>Ga0326597_10003385_pt1 | contig 23030 bp, 18 predicted proteins | sample RVTome_12_FD_203789 | JGI IMG/M metagenome (GOLD analysis project Ga0326597, IMG submission 203789) | Soil microbial communities from uranium-contaminated site in the Upper Colorado River Basin, Wyoming, United States - RVT100D185 | ecosystem: Environmental > Terrestrial > Soil > Contaminated >... | reverse complement strand
CTCGCTGATTGAGCGTCAACCCTTCGTGCTCGATCCCGCCGCCGACGATGCGGAGGATTCGAACTACGACTTCCGCTACAAAACCCTGGACGCAGCGCTGGCGCGCGAACCCTCGCTCAAGCCGGGGGAAACGCTGCACTTGCTGGCGGGCGAGTACCTTGGGGATTGGACGCTTTCCACGCCCCGGGTGGTCGTGACGGCCGAGCCGGGTGCACGGTTGCACGGGACGCTGACCCTGGCGGCGGACGAGATCACCGTGCGTGGGCTGGAGGTGGACAGCGGGCGGGCGCCCGCGATTCGCGTCGAAGGGGACCGCATTGCTCTGGAGGACGTGAAGGTGCTTGCCGCTGGCTCCACGGCGCTGCAGGTGAGCGGCCATGGCTTTATGCTGCGAAACTCGCGCGTCGAAAGCGCGGGGCTCGCCGTGGAGATTTTGGGAGAACATTCAACCATTGTCAGCAACACGATCATCGGCACGCCGGCGCTGGTCACCCATGAAGCGCTGGCGGCGACGGGCAACTGGTGGGGTCGCCCCGGCGGCCCGGGTGAAGATGCGCAAGGCGTAAGGCAGGAGGACATCTTCCCCTGGTTGCTGGCCCCGCCGGCAGACTTGCTTGAGGCAGCGCACGTGAAGGGAGCCGCCTGGCATCATCCCAGCGTCTGGCAAATCCTACGCGATGTGGGGCAAGCGGTGCTTGCGCTGGATTTGGCCAACGCCTGGAACGGTATTCAGAAGCTCTTCGGTCAAGAAGGCAGCGTCTTTCCCCTTTCACCAGGGTGGTCCCTTCACGTGCACGCCGCAGGCTCGGGGCGGTTGATCGTAAGCGACGGAGCCCTCGCGCTTCCATCGTGGATGCCGAGCCACGCGCAGGTGCACGGCGTGTGGTTGGAGCCGGGTCAGGCGTCGGTGCAGCTGAGCTTCGACGGGCCGCAGCGCCCGCGCGCTTGGCTTGCGCAGGGCGACCAGTGGCTGGAACTTGCGACCCAGCGCAGCGGCAAAGCGGGGTGGCTGGCACGTCTTGCGCGTCTTGCGCCGCAGGACCCCATGCCCTTGTGGTTTGCCGTGACCGCCCCGTAGCGTGAGGGGGATGACCCCCGTCATGGCGTGGACAGCAAGGCTGAAGCTCCTGTTTGCCTGTTGGCTGATGGGCTTGGCGCTGGCAACGCCGGCGCAGGCTTCCCATTCCAGCCCCCCTTTTTACATTGACGACGACAGTCCGCCCGAGGAGGATTTCGACGGCGATTACCACTTCCATTCCATCCGGGCGGCGCTTGAGCAATTTCCCCATCCGCAGGAGGGGGACGCGCTGTTCATCGCTCCCGGGGTGTACGAAGGGGATCTGCTGCTGCAGGTGGAGGGGCTCAGCCTGCAGGCGACCGGGCCCGCCGAGCAAACCATCGTCGTGGGCCGGATCGTCGTGGCCGCCAAGCGCGTCACCTTGGTCAACCTGACCGTGGACGGTACGGGCCGCGCAAGCGGCGTGAGCATCCTGGATGACAAGGCTGTGCTGAAAGGGTCAAGCGTCTTCGGCGCCGACGTCGGCGTCAGCCTGGGGGAGGGCGCGCCGGTCAGGGACATCGTGCTGCAGGGCAACCGTCTGTATCACAACGGCGTCGGCGTGCGCGGCAAAGACCTCGGCCACACGGTCTTGCGCGATAACATGGTGGAGGCCAACGCGGGGAGCGGCGCAGTGCTGGAGGGGGTCGACCACCTGACGTTGTCCGACAACGTGTGGGTCTCCAACGGCGAAGCCGGCCTGTCGCTGGAAAACGGGCGCGACGTGCACCTGGAGCGCGAACAGGCCCTGCACAACGCGGGTCACGGGATGGCGTTGTCCGACGTTCAGCGCGCCGCCCTGGACCAGGTGACGTGCAGCGAGAATGGGGAAGCCGGCGTGCAATTCAACGATGCGCTGGACAACGCGATTTCAGGGTCCCGTTTCGAGCGCAACGGCGCGGCAGGCGTGAAGCTGGAAGGCCGCAGCCAGGACAACGCCATCGCCGACAGCCAGTTCCGGGGGCACTCCGACGAGGCCGCCGCCGGCCTTTGGCTGGCGGGGCAAGCGTACCACAATCAGGTGCGCGATAACGAGTTGGTGGAAAACCGCGTGGGCATTCGTTTCAGTCAGGCGCATGGAGAAGCGCCCGCCGGCAACCAAGTGGAGGGGAACCGCATCGAAGGCTCCAGCGGCGAGGGCATCCGCATCGAAGCCAGCGCTGGGGACAACCTTTTTATCAACAACCAGCTTCTGGGCAACAACGCCCACGGCGCTTACGTGGCGGGCAAGAACGATCGTTGGCAAGACAACCGCATTCAGCAATCTGGAGGATCAGCCGTGGTGCTGGACGGCGCACGCAACGTGGTCGTGGAAGCCAACGAGCTGTCCGACAACCAGGAACATGGAATCGAGTTGAGAACTGGGGCGCAAAACAACGTCCTGCTCAGCAACGTGGTGCAGGGCAATGATCAGTCCGGCATCTCCTTGGAAAACAGCCCCAACAACCGTGTGCAGGACAACACCATTCAGGACAACCAGCGCCACGGGGTTGCGATAGTGGCTTCGTCCGACCTGCGCGTCAGCGGCAACCGGATCCAGCGCAACGGAGCATTGGGCCTGTGGCTGGACAGCGCCGTTGACGTGGAGGTACGGGGTAACGTCATTACTGAAAACAACCTGGGCGGCGTCGGGGTGGAGCAGAGCGGGGCGGTTGACGTGGAGGCAAATGCCATCGTTGCCAATTTGCACGTGGGGTTGCGCGCGCGGCAGTCCGAGGTGCTGGCGCGGCGCAACTGGTGGGGAGATGCGCTGGGGCCGGCCGGTTTCTTCGAAGGGCGCGGCAACGCGGTGACGGGTGTGGAGCTGGACCGGGTGCTGCCCTGGTTGCCTGCCGAGCCGGAGCGCGTGGAGCTGGCCTCCGTGAGCGCGGCGCTGTTGGACTCAGTTGGGTCGGGGGAGGTCTTGGAGTTCGATTGGTCTGACCGCGCCCAGTTGACGTGGCAGCTGTCCGAGGTGGGGCGCGATGGAGAGCGGTTTTCGCTGGCGGCAGTGCTGATGTCGCGCACCCGCGAACCGGTGCTTGCGGGCGCGCAGCCGCTGCCGGGTGCGCTGGCGCTGTACGGCCTCCAGGTGAGTGGCTTCTCGGGGGGCAGCTCGCAGCTGACCGTGAGCTACTCGGAGCTGCCGGCGGATGTGGATCCGAAGGCGCTGAGGCTGTGGCGGTGGGAGGGCGATCGATGGGTGGCTTTGCCCGGCTTCGCCCGGCCAGCGTTGCATCAGGTGAGCGGCGAAGTGGAAACGGCTCGGCTCAAGCCGGGCTGGATCGCGCTGGCGCCTGTGCTGGATCCAAGTGTGCTTGCAGGCTTCCCTGCTGCTGTGACCGGCGTGGGTCGAGAAGGGTTTTTTGTCGATGCCGCACGCGTGCGGACATTGGGGGAGGGCTTTGAGCTATTGGGCCTTGCATGGGGGGCGCTTGGCGCCTGGCGTTTAGCGCGGCGGTTGCGGGCTCAACGGCTGAGGGCGAACAGCTCCCGCTCCAATAGCGATTGGAACATCGCGTAGGGCAACGCCCCGGAGACTTTTTTCCCGTTGATGATGAACGTCGGCGTTCCCGTGATGCCCAGGGCGATTCCGGCTTCCAGGTCCGATTGCACTTCCTCAGAAAACTTGCCGGATTTCAGGCAGTTCAAGAACGGTTCTATCTCCAGACCCAATTGCGATGCATACTGCGCGAAGCGCTCAAACGGGTTTGCAGCGGACCGCCAACCGTCCTGATCGGCGAACAAGACGTCGTGCATGGGCCAATACTGGCCCTGATCTCCGGCGCATTGGGCGACCTCGGCCGCGATCTGCGCGCGCGGGTGGATGCTCGTCAGGGGAAAGTCGCGGTAGACGAAGCGGATTTGACCTTCGTAATTGCGAAGCAGCAGGTTCAACGTCTCGTCACGGAATTTCTTGCAGAAGGGACATTCGTAGTCGGAAAACTCCACGATGGTGATGGGCGCGTCGACGGGGCCGAGGGAGGCGTCGTCATCCGTAAGATCCCCGGAGGGGGCGGCGACGGCTGCGGCGGGGGCGGGAGGTTGCGCTTCGACGACGGGGCTTGCGCCATCCGTGGCGGTCAGGCTGTGGGTGGCGTATCCCCCAGCAAAGCTGAGGGCCAGCATCAGCAGCACGATGAGGGGATGAACCTTCATATTCTCCATTGTACCCAGAGCCCACCACCCGTTCACCTGGAGCCCGCCCGCGCGCCGTTCACGGGAGACGAAAAACGCGTACAGCATGGACGCCTTGCTGATGTCGTTCGTTTTTTCTATGATAGGGGCACTTTGGCTCTAAGGGGATGAGAGTATGGTGGAGAACTTCACCAGGATTTCCATTTACGTTCCTCAGAAAGAACAAAAAGACAACCCGCTGAAACGCTTGCATGACATCGCCAAGAGACAGGACCGCACGCTGAACTACATGGTGATCCAGGCCATCTTGGAGTACGTGGAGCGCGAGGAGAAAAAGGGCCAGAGGTAACGCCGACGCCTCGCCGAATCGGTTACCCATCCATGCTCAAACCTGATTCGCTGCAACGGGCGCTCGAGGATCGGGATTACTTGCTGGACGGCGCGCAAGCCCTGAGCGTGTCCATCGCGTTGCACCTGGAAAAGCCGTTGTTGATCGAGGGGCCCGCCGGGGTGGGCAAGACGGAGCTTGCCAAGGCGCTGTCGCTCGCGTTGGACGCGCCCTTGATCCGCCTTCAATGCTACGAGGGCCTGGGGGAAGAAAAAGCACTGTACGAGTGGAACTACGCCAAGCAGCTGTTGCACATCCAGGCCGATGGCAACAAACCTTGGGATGAGCTGTCCGCCGACGTTTTCTCGCAAAAGTACCTGATGGAGCGCCCGCTCTTGCGCTCCATCCGCAGCGCAAAGCGCGCCGTCCTGCTGGTGGACGAGCTGGATCGCGTGGACGAGGAATTTGAGGCCTTCCTGCTGGAATTGCTCAGCGATTTTCAGATCACCATCCCCGAATTGGGCACCATCGCCGCCCTGCACAAGCCGGTGGTGGTGCTCACCAGCAACGCGACCCGCGAGCTGGGCGAGGCGTTGCGACGCCGCTGCATTTACCTGTACATGGATTTTCCCAACCTCGAGCGAGAGCGGGACATCATCGTGCGCAAGGTGCCCGGCATCGCGCAAACCCTGGCGCAACACGTGGCCGCCACCGTGCAGCGCCTGCGGACGCAGGGTTTGAGGAAGCCGCCCAGCATCAGCGAAACGCTGGATTGGGCCGCCGTGCTGTGCGCGATGGGCGTGCAGCGCTTGGATGGGCGCGTGTTCGAGGACACTGCGGGGGCGCTGCTCAAGCACAAGGCCGACCTTGAACGACTGGAGCAGCTGCGCAGTCTGGTCTCGGAATGAACGGATCGCTGGTCCCCCTGGACGGGATATTGGAGTTCATCCGCCTGTTGCGCCTGGCAGGCCTGAGGGTGGGCTTGACCGAAACGCAGGATGCCGTCCATGCGCTCTCCCTCTTTCCCGATTGGACCCATGCACGCGCCGTGCTCAAGGCCGCATTGCTCAAGTGCAACGCGGACGGCGTTGTCTTCGATCGCGCCTTTGAGCTCTTCTTTCACCACGTGATATATCCTGCTTCCACCGGGGAGGGCGCCAACCCACGCACAGCAGCCCAGGGCGGGGGGCAGTCCCAGGGCCAGGGTGCAGGCGTCTCCCAAGGCGTTGCGATGCCCGAGGCCTATGGGCAAGCGCTTGACAGGGCAGTTCAATTCATGCTCCGCCACGTCTTCATCCCCGCTCGCGACGAGCGCGCTCGTGACGTGCAGGAGGCGCTGATTTTGCTCACGCAGATGGTTCAGGCGCAGGCGCCCACGGACAAGGCGGGCGAGGCCGTGCGCCGAGACCTGGAGCTTGCGTTCCTGAGCGCGCTTCAGGCCGATCAAACCCAGGCGCTTGAGGCCTTGCTGGCACGGGCGCAGCTCGATCAGGTTGATTTCAGCCACATGGACGCCAGTGAGGCGCAGTTGATCGAGGAGCAGGTCGAGCAGTGGGTCCGGCAGCTGCTGGCCAGGGCAAGGAGGCGGTATGAGCCGGCGCGGCGAGGCCGCCTGGAGCTGCGCAAGACCGTGCGCCGCTGCCTGCAGTACGGGGGCGTGCCGTTGAAACTGGTGCGCAAGCGGCGGCGCATTCGCGAGCCCCGGCTCTTCGTGCTGGCGGACGTAAGCCAGAGCGTGCAGGCCTTCGCCCGTTTCTTCTTGATGCTGACCCGCGCCTTTCAAGGGGTGGCGGGCCCTTGTCGCAGCTTTGCGTTTTCGGATGGGTTGTATGAGATCACCGAGCCCTTGCAGGCGGAGTTGGCCAGGCGCGCGCGGCCTGCCGAGGCGGTGGACCGTCTGTTGGGGCAGTTGCGCGCGGCGGGCTTGACCCAACGCCACACCGATTACGGAACCACGCTGGGGCAATTTCGCAGTGCCGTGCGGCGCCTGGACCGGCGCAGCACGGTCATCATCCTGGGCGATGCGCGCAGCAACCAGGCTCCGGCGCGCACCCAGGCGCTGCGCGAGGTGTACGACCGGGTGCGCCAGGTGCTTTGGCTAAACCCTGAGCGGCGGGTGCTTTGGAACACGGGCGATTCGATCATGCAGGTCTATGAGCCGTATTGTTCCCGGGTGTGGGAGTGTCGCAATCTGGCGCACTTGCGAACCGTGGTGTTGACCCTGGCAGGCAAGGTGGGTGAACATGGCTGGTAAACCGCCAGCCCACGGCCCTCATTCATGATTTTGAAAGTGGTTTTTGGTATAATGTGGCCGGTTTCTGAACACAGTCGACGACAAGGAGTGAGGGTTACCCTGAAGGGGGGGCAAGATGAGGAAGTATGTGTTGATGATCGGCTCGCTGGCAGCGGTATTGCTGATCGCCTTCCTGGGAGGCATGCAACTGGGTCAGGCGCAGATGTACGATCGCCTGATCTTCAACAACGAACAGAACGAAGTGTTTGTCAGGATGTTCAACCACGACGAGTTTTTCATCAAGCGGTATCGCGACGACAACCGCATCGGCATCGTGGATTCCGAGTCCGGCAACGGCGACGCGCTGCAGCCGATCGAACAGCGTCTGGAAGCCGTGCTGTCCAACATCCCAGGGCTGGACGCATTTGAGTTGGACGAAGGCGAGCTCCAGCTGTTTAAATTGGAGAATTTCCGCTGGGAGGACATCGTCGGAAAGGTGTTGGAGGCGGTGACGCATCGCGCGGGTTTCTGATCGGATGGCAACATGAAAGAAGACAGGGGACACGACGCGCCCCCTGTCTTCTTGTACGGCTGTGAGTTTAAGGCGCAGTCACCTTTGAAAACAACCCGCACGCGGTTTCAAGGTCCACGTTCCCGCCGCTCAGGATCACGCCCACGCGCTTGCCAGGCAGCGAAAGGCGGCCGTGCCACAGCGCGGCCAACCCCAGCGCCCCGGTGGGCTCGACCACCAGTTTCAGGCGCTCCCACAGAAAACGCATGGCCTGGATCAGCTCGTCGTCGGAGACGGTCAGCATGCCCTGGACGTGCGCGCGGATCAGGGCAAAGGTCAACTGCCCCAGCGACTGGGTGCGCGCGCCGTCGGCGATCGTGTCGGGGCTTGCGATGCGCTGAAGCACGCCGCTTTCAAAGGAGCGTTTCCCATCGTTGCCCGCCTCGGGTTCCACCCCATACACGCGACATTCGGGCGCAAGCCAGCGCGCGCTGATGGCCGAGCCTCCCAGCAAGCCTCCGCCGCCGCAGGGGACGAGCAACGCGTCCAGCGGGGCCGCCTCTTCGAATAGCTCCATGGCGGCGGTGCCTTGGCCGGCGATGATGTTGGGGTGGTCGAAAGGCGGGATCAGAGCCAGACCTCGCTCTTGCTGGATGGTTTGAGCCAAGTGTTCGCGCGAGTCCTCGGCGCGGTCGTAGAGCACGACCTCGGCGCCGTAGGCGCGCGTGGCCTGCAGCTTGACCTTGGGGGCGTCCTTGGGCATGACGATCGTGGTGGGGATGCGCAGCAGCTTGCCGGACAGGGCCACCGCCTGGGCGTGATTGCCGGAGGAGTAGGTGATCACGCCGCAGCGCTTCTGGGTTTCATCCAGCCGACTCAGCGCGTTGTACGCGCCGCGGAACTTGAACGCCCCCATGCGCTGGAAGTTTTCACATTTCAGAAAGACCTCGCAGTTGCAGGCGTCGTTGAGCGTGCGCGAGGTCATCACCGGGGTACGGCGCGCAATGCCGGCAAGGCGCTGCGCGGCATCCTGAATGCGGGCAAACGTCATCGTCATCCCCTCCACGGTTGAGTGTATCACAGGATCCTTTCGTAGATCAGCGTCGGTGCGGCGATCGGTCGTGCTCCCAGTTCGTACGCTTCCAACACGCGTCGTTCCGCTGCTTCCAGCAACTCTTTTCTATTGGCGTGCAACGTCGCCAAGGGCGCCCCGCGCTCGAGTCGGTCGCCGACCTTGGCGTGAAGCATCACGCCCACGGCGTGATCGATGGGGTCGCCCTTTTTGGCCCGCCCCGCTCCCAGCGCGGTGGCTGCTTCTCCGATGGCCAGGGCATCGAGCCCCTGGACGTAGCCGCTGATGGGGGCGCCCACCACGGATGTGAGCTTGGCGCGGGGCAGTTTTCCAACGTCTTCCACATAGGACACGTCGCCTTTTTGGGCCTGAATCCACGCCTTGAATTTTCCGAAGGCTTGGCCCGAACCCAGATGTTGCTGGAGCTGTGCCTGGGCGTCCTGGAGCGATGTCTGCGGCTGCGCCAGGGTCAGGAGTTGCGCCGCGATGGCCAGGCAGAGCTCGGTCAAGTCCTGCGGGCCGTGGCCTTGCAGCGTGTCTACAGCCTCCTGCACCTCCAGCGCGTTGCCCACGGCATGGCCAAGGGGTTGCTCCATGTTCGTCAGCAGCGCGGCCGTCTCTCGACCGGCGGCAGTGCCGATCTTGACCATGAGCGCCGCCAAGGCGCGCGCTTGATCCAGGGTCTTCATCAGCGCGCCCCGGCCCACCTTGACGTCCAGCACGATGGCATGGGAGCTCACGGCCAGTTTCTTGCTCATGATGGAGCTTGCGATCAGCGGCAGGGAGCCGACCGTGGCCGTGACGTCGCGCAGGGCGTACAGCGCCTTGTCGGCGGGCGCCAGGTCGTGGGTGCTCTCCGACAGCGCGATGCCGATGCGGTTGACCTGTCGAACCATCTCCGAAATGGACAGTGCCGCCTGAAATCCGGCAATGGCTTCGAGCTTGTCGATGGTGCCGCCGGTGTGTCCCAGCCCGCGGCCGGAGAGCTTGGCCACATTCAGCCCCGCCGCGGCCACCAGGGGCGCGACGATCAAGGATACCTTGTCCCCCACCCCGCCCGTCGAATGCTTGTCTACGATCTTACCCTTAATCCCTTCAAATGAAACCGTCTGTCCGGACTTGGCCATGGCCAAGGTCAGTGCGGTGGCCTCGCGCTCATCCATGCCACGCAGGTACACGGCCATTGCCCAGGCGGCCATCTGGTAATCGGGGATGGTTCCGCGCGTGAAACCCTCCACCAGAAAACGGATTTCCTCGTCGCTCAGCGCGTGACCATCGCGCTTCTTAGCGATCAAAGTAGGCGTGTGTAATGTCGATGACATAGGGGCTGATTCTAATCGGTCCGCCTGGATGAGGCGAAGGACACGCTTCCCCGGTGTACGAGGTCATCCGGGATCACGTTCCGAGCGGAACTGTGCCTGTTTCCGCCGTTACGCGTTGACCATGCGCCCTTCTTGGATAAAGTGTGCGTTTCACTTCGATCCTACTTGACAGCTTGCAGGGATAAACGATATACTGATCCATTATTCATCGGTGAGGAGATAAGCCATGCAGATGACCATCTACTATACGAAAGACGATCAGTATTTGATCGATAAAGTCGAACACGAAGCCGCCGCGCACCGCAAAAGCAAGAGCGCCGTGATCCTCACGGCCTTGGAGCGTTACCTGGAGCAACATCGGCGCGTGGGCGAGATCCTGTGCGACATGGGCCGCTTGACGCCCAAGCAGCTTCAGGATGCGCTGGACAAGCAGAAGAAGCAGTCGGGCCGTAAGATCGGCGAGATCTTGTTGGCCGAAGAAATGGTCAAACCGCATGATCTGAACCGCGCGTTGGCCGTGCAGGGCAGGCCCAACGGTTAATAGAGCTCCACAGTTTTCAAGCGAAAGATGAACAGGGGGATCTTGAGGATCCCCCCGTATGTTTTTCGATCCACTCAGCAGGAAGCCTTGGACTCCACCTTCTCCTTCACCAGCGCCAGGAATTCGTCCAAGGTTTTGGCGCCCAGATCCTCGCCCGTGCGCAGGCGCACGGCCACTTGCTGGCCTTCCGCCTCTCGATCTCCTGCCACCAGCATGTACGGGATTTTTTGCGTCTGGGCGTCACGGATGCGGTAGTTGAGCGTGCGGCTGCTGCCATCCAGTTCGACGCGCAGCCCTGCCGCTTTGAGCCGCTCGACCACCGTCTGAGCGTAATCCAAGTGCCGCTCGGCGATGGGCAACACCACCGCTTGCACCGGGGCAAGCCATACGGGAAACGCGCCGCCGTGGTGCTCGGTGAGCACGCCGAAGAAGCGCTCCATCGAGCCCAGCAGGGCGCGGTGGATCATGTACGGCTGGTGTTCCTTGCCGTCCTCGCCGATGTAATGGAGGTCAAAACGCTGTGGCATGTTGAAATCGAACTGGATGGTGGACAGCTGCCAAGGGCGTTCCAGCGCGTCCTTGACGTAGATGTCGATCTTCGGCCCGTAGAAGGCGCCGTCCCCTGGGTTGATTGAAAAGGGCATCCCGCCGCGCTGCAGCGCGGCCTCCAGTGCCGCTTCAGAAGCATCCCACTTGGATTCATCCCCCACGCGCTTGTCGGGGCGCGTGCTCAGGAACAATTGAAATTGCTCAAAGCCGAAATCGCGCAGCAGGTCGAGGCTGAAGCGCAACACCTTGTCGATCTCATGGGGCATCTGATCCGGCCGGCAGAACAGGTGCGCATCGTCCTGGGTGAAGCCGCGCACGCGCGTCAGGCCGTGCAGGGTGCCGCTGCGCTCGAAGCGATACACCGTGCCCCACTCGGCAAAGCGCAGCGGCAGTTCGCGGTAGGACCGCATGCGGCTCCTGAAGATCTGTAGGTGAAAAGGGCAATTCATGGGCTTGAGGTAATACTGCTGCCCTTCGATGTCGATGGGCGCGTACATGCTGTCTTTGTAAAAGCCCAAGTGCCCGCTGGTCTGCCACAACTCCGCGCGCCCGATGTGCGGCGTGTAGACGAAGTCGTAGCCGCCCTCCAGATGACGCTTCTTGCAGTGCTCTTCGGCCAGATAGCGCATCAGGCCGCCCTTGGGGTGCCAGAGCACCAGGCCGCTGCCCACCGTCTCCGGGTTGATGCTGAACAGATCGAGTTGCGCCCCCAGCCGGCGGTGGTCGCGCTGCTTGGCCTGCTCCAGCTGCCACAGGTAGTGCTCCAGGTCCTCTTTCTGCAGGAACGCAGTGCCGTAGATGCGCTGGAGCATCTTGTTGTGCTCGTCGCCTCGCCAATAGGCGCCGGCCACCTCCAGCAGCTTGAAGTGCTTGACCTGGCTGGTGAAGCGCACGTGCGGCCCGCGGCACAGATCGACGAACTCCCCGTCGCGGTAAAAGGTGATGTTCTCACCACGGCCGGCGAACTCCTCCAGGAGTTCCAGCTTGTACGGCTCGTCAGCCGCTTTGAGCATGCCGCGCGCTTCGTCGACGGAGGCGTCCATGCGCTCAAAGGGATGGTTCTCCTTGATGATCTTCTTCATCTCCTCGCTGATCTTTTCCAGGTCCTCGGGCGTGAACGGCTGCGGCACGTCGAAGTCGTAGTAAAACCCCGTGTCGATCGCCGGACCGATGGCGAGCTTGGCTTGCGGATAGAGCCGCTTGACCGCTTGAGCCAGGATGTGCGAGAAGCTGTGGCGGTAGAGGCGCTTGGCCTGGGGCGAGTCGTCCTTGAGCTTGATCAGCTTCAGCTCCCCGTCGGCGGTCAGGGGAGACTCCAAATCGAGCAGGTCGCCGTCGATGCTGGCGCCCACGGTGCCCTGAATCACGTCTTTGTCCAGCGAGGCGATCGCATCGCGCACGCGCGTGCCTTGGACCACTTCGCGCGCGACGCCGTCAGGAAATGACACCTTCATCAGTCCCCCCTTTTAAAAGATTGGTGTAAAACGCCGCATTGTAGCCAATGCGCGGCGCTAATGCACGGCCCGCTTTCGTGCTAAAATAGGCGGCACATCCAAGCAAAGGAGGAACGGAATTGCCATCCAAGCACATGCAGGCGCTTCATCCCCAAACGCAAGCGGCGCACGGAGGAGGCGCCACCGACCCCCTCACCGGCGGGGTCGTGCCCGCGCTGCAGCTTTCCTCGACGTACGCGCGGGACGAGCGCTACGCGTTGATCGATCCGCACACCCAATACAGCCGGGACGACAACCCCACCTACGCCCACGCCGAGAAGCTGTTGGCGGTACTAGAGGGCGGGCAGGAGGCGCTGCTGTTCTCCTCCGGCATGGCGGGCATCACGGCGTTGTTTCGCACCCTGGACGGCGGCGCGCACATCGCGGCTCCGTCCAAGATGTACTTTGGCACGGTGCTTTGGCTCAAGCACTTTGCGGCGCAGCGCGGCATGGGGCTGTCGCTGTTTGATCCCGCGCAGTCGGGCGCTTTGAAGAAAGCGCTGAATAAGCAGACGAAACTGGTTTGGGTCGAAACCCCCGCCAACCCCAGCTGGGACGTGACCGACATCGCAGAGGCTGCAGCCTGCGCCCACGCCGTGGGCGCCCGTTTGGCCGTGGACAGCACGGCCGCCACGCCGGTGCTGACGCGCCCCCTGGAGCTGGGTGCCGACATCGTGTTTCACTCGGCGACGAAGTACCTCAACGGCCACAGCGATCTGACCGCGGGCGCGCTGGTGACCCAACGCAAAGACGATCTCTGGGAGCGCGTGCGCTTTCAGCGCCACCACGGCGGCGCGGTGTTGGGGGCGTTTGAGGCATGGCTGTTGCTGCGCGGGATGCGCACGTTGTTCGTGCGGGTCAAGCACTCCAGCCAGAGCGCTTTGCAGCTCGCGCGGCATTTTGAATCGCACCCCCGGCTGGAGCGCGTGCTGTATCCCGGCCTCAAGAGCCACGGCGGCCATGCCGTCGCCAAACGCCAAATGCAAGGGGGCTTTGGCGGGATGCTCTCCATTCAGGTGAAGGGCGGGGCGGCTGCGGCGCTCAAGGTGGCCAAGCGACTCCAGGTGTTCATCCGCGCCACCTCGCTGGGCGGGGTGGAAAGCCTGGTGGAGCACCGCAAAACGGTGGAAGGGCCCGACAGCCCGACGCCGGACAACCTGCTGCGCCTTTCGATCGGGCTTGAAGCGGTGGAGGATCTGATCGCGGACCTCGATCAAGCGTTGCGCAGATCATGACCCCCGCCATCAACGCCGTCAAAGCGGCGGGCGTTGCCCATCGCGTCCATCCGTACGCGCACGACCCGGCTACGGCTTCCTACGGCGAGGAGGCGGTGCAAGCCTTGGGCCTGAACCCCGCTCAGGTGTTCAAAACCCTGGTGGCGCAGTTGGAGCCGCCGGAGCTGGTGGTGGCCGTGATCCCCGTGCCGGCGCAATTGAACCTGAAGGCGCTGGCGCACGCCGCCGGGGCCAAGCGGGCGGCGCTTGCCGAACTTGCGCACGCTGAGCGCGCCACCGGCTACGTGGCAGGCGGCATCAGCCCTTTGGGGCAGCGCAAGCGCCTGCGCACCTTTCTTGACCGCAGCGCCCTGGACCACCCGGACGTCTACATCAGCGCGGGTCGCAGGGGCTTGGAAATCTCTCTGGCTGCAGAAGATCTGGCGCGCTTGCTGGGCGCGCCCTTCGCCGACCTCACCTGACCTATCGTGCGCACACCAAACCCTCACCGTTTCGCCATACCACCTCCACAGCGGCTGGGTAAGTTGTGGAAGTATCCGCACGTGAGCGGAAAACGCGGGTGAAACGCCTGAGAGGGCCATGATCACTGAACTCCTCCTTGGTTTATCTTGTCGTCCCCGGCCTTTGCGACCCCAAAGGCCGGGGCCCTCTCCCTTGTGGCGCGGTGGAAACAGTGGAGAATGGGGTTAGACTGTAAGGACTGATCGGGAGGAGCTGAAAATCCATGCAAAACATCTGGATCGCGCTTGCTGTGGTAGCGGCTGCCTTGGCCGGCTGGTGGTTGTGGCAACTGCAACCCCACAGTCCACAGGATGGACGAGAGCCTCCGATGGACAAAACCGCGCAACAAACCCTCGAGATTCCGCTGATCGCGGATATTGAATTCCCAAGCCAGATTGATGCGGACGGCGAATACGTCAAGGGCATCGTGCATTTTAAAGCGGCCGGCAGCGACGTGGTGTACGCGCAATTTGACGTCGTCGCCGCAAGCTTCTTCGTTCCCTTTGGTTTTGATCCTCAAGTGGCGGGGGCGGCCCAAGGCCAGTTTGAGTTCTACATGGCCACGGTCATCCCCCAGCAGGTGACCTTGAGACTCACCCTGACGGACGCGCAAGGCCACACCAGCGCGCCCAAGGAGTTTTCCTTCACGGCCATCCAAACCCAGGACCTGATGCAGGGGGGGAGCAATTGAGCTCTGCGCGAAGGCCGACTCCCATGAATGCCTCACCGTTCCCACATCCAACGTTCACCTTCAACCGTTAGCGTGATCGGCAGATACATCGCTTGAAATACGTGAAAGGAGTGTCACATGCGCTTCAAAATGAGAGTGGTCACCGTGGCGTTGTTGAGCGCGTTCATCCTGGGCAGCGGGGGCGTGCAGCTCCAGGCGCAAGATGGGGTGCAAGTGCAGATCGGCGGGCCCGGCACCGGGCCGCGCGGATTGCTGGAGTCGTTCTTCCGGGCGTTGGGCTCGGGGGACTTGGCCCTGCTCAAGGGCGGCGGGGCGATCAGCGGCACGATCCAGGGGGACCAGTTCACGGTCCAACTGACCTCGGGCCAGACGCAGACGCTGACGCGCAGCCAGATCGGCTCGATCCTGTTCGGGGATACCGATCAGCTGGTCCTGACCGACGGCAGCACGCTGAGCGGTTCGGTGATGTCGGACAGCTTTTCGATCTCCTCGCAGGGCAATACCCTGACCATCCCTGCGGATGAGATCCAACTGACGATCTTCAAACTCGACCTCCCGACCCCGGACGCGGCGGGCCAACACGTTCAAGGCCGGCCGAACCTGGGTTTGTTCCGCGTGCTGCACGGGTTGCAAGCCCAGAACATCTTCGGGCTGCTCGCCCAAACCTTGAGCACCTACGACATGGCCATGTTCGCGGACGGGCAGGTCTGGAGCGGCGGCGTGCTGAACGAATCGTTCGTGTTCAACACCGCCTTGTTCGGCGTCCTGACGGTGAAGGCTGCCGACCTGAACGGCATCGAGCTGGCCTCGGAAGAGGGCCAAAGCGACTTCATTTCCTTGAAGACCGGCGACCGCCTCTCCGGCACGTTGGATGAGGCCAGCCTGGTGCAATTTCAACCTATTGGGTTGGTGGATGAAAGCGGCGCCCAGGTCACGCTCACTTTGGAGCGTGGGCAAGTGAGCCGGGTGAGCTTCCGCCAGCCCGCAAGCGCGTTTGGCGGAGGTCAGGGTCCCGGTTTCGGCGGCGGACCCGGCAAATAAGCAGGACCGCAGAAGCTCCATCAAAGACGATGAAGGAGTCATGCCATGAATAAGAAGCTTTTGACCTTGCTGGTCCTCATCGGTCTGGGCCTGGGGATCATCGTGGGCGCGGCCGGGCAAGCTCAGGCGCAAGCGGGCGGGCTGCCTGGCGATCCATTCGTGGTGGTTGCGGCGCAGATGCCTGATGGACCCGGCACGCGCGGCGGCAGCCTGACCATGGACAACATCGACAACCCCAAGACGTTCAGCCCGATCACGCAAAATGAAGCCAGCTCCAGCGCGGTCACCACGCTGCTCAACGAGGCGCTGGTGGACGGCTTCGGCAACCCGACCTTGGCGCAGTCTCTGGAGATTTCTGCAGATCAAAAGACGTTGACCATCAAGCTGCGGGAAGGGTTGCGCTTTTCGGACGGCACGCCGCTGACGGCCGCGGACGTGGCCTTCACGCTCAACGACGTGGTCTTCAACGCCAAACTGATCAGCACGCTCAAAGACGCCTGGCAGGTGGCCGGGCAGTTTCCCAAGGTCGAGGCGCTGGACACGTTGACCGTACGGATCAGCGCGCCCGTGACCTTCTCCGGCATGCTCAGCGCACTGGCAGGCACTCCCATATTGCCCAAGCACCTGCTCCAGCAGGCGGCCAACGACGGCACGATCAACGCGGCCTGGGGCGTGACCACGCCGCTGGCCCAAATTGCGGGCGTCGGGCCCTTCAGGCTGAAGAGCTACACGCCCGACCAGCAGGTCGTGCTGGAGCGAAATCCCTACTACTGGAAAGCGGATGAAAACGGCGTGCAGCTGCCGTACCTGGACCAGGTGATTTTGTCCATCGTCACCGACGACAACGTGCGCCTGCTGCGCTTCAGCAACGGCCAGACCGATATCTATCCTCCGCGGCCGGAGGACATCCCGGTGCTGCGCCAGCAGTCGAACCAAGGCGTGACCGTCTCCGTCCAGGAGGCGGGCACGGTGGACATGAACGTGATCGCCTTCAATCAGGACTCGCAGGATGCAAACCTGCAGGCGTTGTTTCGCGACGTGCGCTTCCGCCAGGCGGCCTCCTACGCCACCAACCGCCAGGGCATGATCTCGGCCAACCTCAACAGCCTGGGCGAGGTCCGCTATGGGCCCGGCATCTCTTCGCTGTTCTGGATCGGGGACGATGCGTCGTTCCCCAGCTACGCGTTCGATCTGGCCAAGGCGTCGTCCTTGCTCGATCAGATCGGGCTAGCCAAAGGCGCAGATGGAATGCGGACCTTTGCCGACGGCTCGCTCCTTGAGTTCACGTTGCTGACCGTGCAGGGCTCCACCGTGCTCACCAACGACGCGGTGCTGTGGGCCAACGACCTGGCCAAGCTCGGGATCAAGGTCAACGTGCGCCCGTTGCCGCTGAACGCGCTGATCGACCAGCTGGTGGGCAGCTCGCCCCCGCAGTTTGAGGCCGTGCGCATCACGCTCACCGGCGGGGACGGAGACCCGAACCTGCTGCGCGCGATCTTCGAATCCGGCGGCAGCCTTCACTTCTGGAAATACTCCGACGGCGCCGGCCAGGACGTACCCGCTTGGCAGCAACAAGTGGATCGGTTGTTGCAGCAACAAGCGCAGACGCTGGACTTGACGCAGCGTGCGAACCTGCTTGCCGACTTCCAGATCCTGGTGGCCCAAAACCAGCCGGTCGTGTTCCTGTACAACGCCCAGGGGCTTGAGACCTACCGCGCCGATCGCGTGGGCAACTTCACGGGCACGGTCGAGAACACGACCCTGTTGAACCCGGAAATCTTGTTTAGGAAGTGAAAACGTAGGGGCGAAGCATTCGTCCCAAATGCTTCGCCCCTACAATAAGCCATGCTCGCTTACGTGCTGCGCCGCCTGCTCTACACGCTTCCGCTGCTGCTGGTGATTTCCGTGGTGGTCTTCGGCCTGCTGCACCTGATGCCGGGAGATTACTGCACGACGCTGCGGCTGCAGAACGAGGCGTTGTACCAGGATTGCCTGTCGCGCACGGGCGTGGGGCAGCCGTTGTGGGTGCAGTACGGCCAGTGGCTGTGGCGCATGGTCAGCTCGCTGGACCTGGGCTACTCGTTTCAGAACCAACAGCCCGTGCTGGAGCAGTTGTTCACAGCCGGCAGTTGGGAGAGCGGCATTCCCTTGCTGTGGACGCTGGTGCTGACCTTCGGCGCGATGTTGCTGAGCTGGGTGCTTGCATTGCCCATCGGCCTTTATGCGGCCACGCACCCCGGCTGGCGCGACCGGATCGTCAACTTCCTCGGATTTGCCGGCCTGTCCATTCCCAACTTCCTGCTCGCCGTTGGCTTGCTGTGGCTACTCGTGGTCGTGCTTCAAGTGGGGCGGACGTGTTGGAATTCCGAGCAGCTGGGGCAGACCGTTTGTCTGGGGATTTCAGGGCTGTTCGACGGCACGTTCGTCACCGCGCCCTGGAGCTTCGAGAAATTCGCCAATTTGCTCTGGCACCTGTGGCCGGCGCTGCTCGTGATCGCGGCGGCCAACGTGGCCGCCATCGCGCGCACCGTGCGCGGCGAGATGCTGAACGTGCTCAGCGAGCCCTACATCCAGGTCGCCCGCGCCAAGGGCGTGCGGGAGCGTTGGGTGATCTACAAGCACGCGCTCAAGAACGCGCTCAATCCCCTGATCAGCATGCTGGGCTATTGGCTGCCCTCGATGTTCGAAGGGAGCCTGGTCGCTGCCATGATCCTGCAGCTGCCGACCGTGGAGAAGGCTTATTGGAGCGCGCTGCGGCAGGGCGACCAGTACGTGGTGATGGCCGGCCTGATGTTTTTCAGCGTCGTGCTGGTCCTGGGCAATTTGCTGTCCGACCTGCTGCTGGCCTGGGTGAACCCGAAGATCCGCTATCAATGAGGGGCCGTGGAATCGCTTGAATTGACCCAGCCGAACATTGGGGCTGAAACCCCGGCGCAAACCGCTGCCAAGCCGCACTCCCGGGCGCGCGCGATCTGGCGGCGCTTGCGCCGCAGCAAGCCGGGTCTCATCGCCGGGGCGTTCCTGATGGCGATGGCGCTGCTCGCGTGCTTTGCCGGGTTCATCAGCCCTTACGGCGCGGGCGTCTTCCACGCCGACGCCAACGCCGTCGCCTACGACTACGTCCCCCCCATGATCGGCTGGATCCACTTCGACGGCCTGCAGCCCTACGTTTACGGCTTGCAGCGCAGCTACAACCCGCTCACCGGGGTCAAGGGTTACGTCGAGGACGTTTCCAAGCGCTATGATTTGGCATGGCTCGTGCGCGGCGAGCCGTACCTGTTGTTCGGCTTCATCCCCACGGACATTCACTTGCTGGGCACCGGCGAGCCCGACGGCTCGAGCGGGCAGGTCTTTCTGCTGGGCACCGACCGCTTCGGGCGCGACCTGCTGTCGCGCATCCTGTACGGCGCTCAGCTGGCTCTGGCCATCGGCCCGCTGGTGGTGCTGCTGAGCTTCGGCGTGGGCATCCTGTTCGGCGGGCTTTCCGGGTATTACGGCGGCAAGGTGGACACCTTGATCCAACGAAGCGTGGAGGTGGCCATGTCCCTGCCGCGCCTTGCGCTCCTGCTCGCCCTGTCCGCGACGCTGCCGCCGGGGCTGCCTGCCGAGGGACGCTTCTGGGGCATCGTGCTCATCTTGGCCCTGGTGGGCTGGGCGCCGCTTGCCCGCGTGCTGCGCGGTCAGGTGCTGGCTTTGCGCGAGCAGGAGTTTGTCCAGGCAAGCCGCGCCCTGGGGGCCGGCGACCTGCGCATCCTGTTCAAGCACATCCTGCCCAACACCAGTGGGTACCTGATCGTGGCGGCCACGCTGGCCGCCCCCGGCGCCATGCTGCTGGAAAGCACGCTCAGCTTCTTCGGCTTCGGCTTGCAGGAGCCGCTGGTGAGCTGGGGCCTGCTGATGGCCGACCTGCTCGAGAATTTTCAATATCAGATCCAGTTTCACCCCTGGCTGATCGTGCCCGGTGTTTTCATCTTCCTGAGCGTGATGGCCTTCAATTTCCTGGGCGACGCCCTGCGCGACGCGATGGACCCTTTTAGAGTGCCCAACAAAGCTGGTTCTGTTGCTGGGTCGAACTGAACTTGTGAGCGGGGTGACCGGCTTTTGTTATGGAGCTTAGCCTGACCAAAGGAGAAAACGCATGATGTTTCGAGCCCTGCTCTTGTGCGTGTTTTGTCTATACGTCGCTTCCAGCGACGCGGGAGCCACCTCCTTGGACGATTTGCTGTCCTTGGCAAGCGACGACGCGCTGCCCGAGGTGCGCCAGGCGGCGGGCTTCGCCCTTTCGATTGTCCTGATCAATGCAGGATGGACGCAAGATCAACTGCGCGCGCTGGCGCTGGAAGGCGAGTCCGCCGAGGTGCGATCGGCCGCCGCACGAGCCCTGGGCGCGCTGCGCGTCGGCGGGGCTCAAGGCGCCGACTTGATCGATCTACTTCAAACCGCTGAATTCATCGAAGAGCGGCAGGTCATCGCCCAGGCGCTTGCAATGGAATGGTTGGGGGCAAACCTGCCCCTGGAAACGTTGACCCAATGGGCATTAAGTGCAGAACCCGCCGAAGCGCGCGCCGCCGTCGCTCCCGCCTTGGCCCAAGCGCTTTCCGACAGTGCCTTGTCTGCCGCCCGGTTGCTGGACGGCGCTACGTCCGGGACCACGGCCGAGTTTCAGCAGGCCGCCGCACGAGGCCTGATCCTCAGGCTTCAAGGCTCGTCGCTGTATGCTTTAACCCCCGACGAACTGTTCGAACTGGGCTCGGGTCAGTCTCTGACTTTAACCGGTTCGATCACAGGGCTGAACCCGCAGTTGCGCGCCGCCGCCGCTGTCGCGCTCCAGCGTCGCTGGCAGAGCGATCCACCCAGCGTGCAATCGCTGCAACGCATCGCAGGAGACCCAAGCGCTTCACTGGAGCTGCGGACAGCCGCCGGCGCGGTGTTGTCGGAAAGGTTGTTGTCGGCCAACCTTTCGCTGGAACAGTTGGAAGCCATGGCCGCAGGCGCCACGGAGCAGCTGCGCGCGGCTACAGTGGATGCGCTGGTTCAGGCCTTGGTGGGCGCCGTGGGGCGTTTAGAGCTGAGCGCCGCGCAGTTGATCGAGTCGGTCGCAGGGGCGCAGAGCGTGGAGTCCGGCGTCGCGCGCGCTCAAGCCGCTTTCGTGCTGCTGCGCACGGCGCTGGCGACGGTCGAAGGGCAGGTCGCGCTGGAGGCGATCGTCAACGGCGAAGCGACGGTCGTGTCGGGTTTTTCCATTGACGGGTCGCTTGAGGCGTTTCGTCGAGGGGCCGTGGATTTCCTCACGGGCATTTACACGTTCTTCGGTTTCATCGACCGCTTTGAAGACCCGTTACAACAATTGATGGACCTCGCTGCAAATGACTCCCTCACCCGCGAGTTCCGCGCAGCGGCGGCAGGCGCGCTGGTCGAGGTGTTCAGGGCGGATCGAGGGCGCGCGCTCCAAGCCTTGTCGCAGTTTGAAGCCCTGCTGCAAGCGCTGCTGCAGCGGCTGGCAACATTGGATATTGCGAGCGCCTTCGCATCGCTTGGCCAACTCAGGGCGACGCTGGAATCCGAGCGGTCGAATCTGATCACGACGGCCGAGGTGGCCGGCGACTTCACGGTAGCGCAACAACTCAATGAGTCCTTCAATCGCGCGTTGGCCACCATCGAATCCGCACTGCGGGGCGGGCGCTTGACCACCGCCCGCAGCGAAATCACCGGACTGCAAAGGCAACTTCAGGGGATCGAATCGAGCATCCAAGGCGCGCCCGAGGTCACGATCGAGTTCTTGGAGCAAGTCGCGCTAACGGGCCAGACGCCGGAGCTGCGCCAGGCTGCAAGCGCCGCGCTGTCCGAAAGGCTGTCAGGCGCAGGGTTCACGGTGGAAGCGCTGATCGAACTTGCAGGGCGGGCAGGGTCGCTCCAGCTGCAACAGGCAGCGGTCGCCGCGCTGGCATTTGCCTTGGTCGCTTCGGCCGATGAGCTCTACCGCCAAGCCATTGAAGGGGGCACCTCGGCGCTGCGAGCGGCGGCGGCGGAGGCGTTGCTGGGCGCGTTGCAGGGGGATCTGGGCGATGAGGCCATCCAATCGCTGGCCGATGCGCGAGCCATCTCCGTGGGCGCGCTGTTGCTGGATGGAGCGCAGATGCCGCTTCAGCGAGCGGCGGCTCAGGCCCTGCTAGACCACTTCGCAGACCCGGCGCTCTTCAGCCTGGATGCGCTGTTTGAACAAGCCACAAGCGCCCCCACCCAGGCGCTGCAGGAGAGCGCGGCCCAAGCGCTTGCCAAGCGCTTGATCGCCTCAAGCGCAAGCCAGGCGGATTTGTTCGAGCTGATCTCCGAGCGCACGCTGCTGTTCGGCCAGCGCCCGGGAACCAGTGCGGCGCTCAGCGGAGCGCTTGCCCAAGCGCTTGCCGACCGGCTGTGCAGGGACGCGCTCTCGACCCAAACGTAGATGGAGGAGCAAACTACCTCCTCATAAGCTCAGATCAGCCTGCCTAAACGGTACTTTGCCCAGCGGCTGGCCAGGCTGAAGCTTTAAGCGGGGATTGACTCCAGATGTAAAGTGCGTTACATTATATTACGCAGCTTGCGTAACGCAGCTTGCGTAATGAATCGCCTCGCAAAGGAGCTCGGCGTGAGAAACCCGTTTTCCTATGGCGGCATCGTCAGCGGAGACGCCTTTTGCAACCGTGCCCAAGAAAAGAAAGACCTCTCCCGCGCCATCGAGAACCGCCAAAAGCTGTTCCTCTACGCCGAGCGCAGAATGGGCAAGACGTCGCTCATCAAAGTTGTCCTCAACCCACTGTCAAAAAAAGACTACATTTCCATCTACATCGACCTCTATCCGACAACTGGGGAGCTCAGCTTTGTGGAAGTTACCGCCGCTGCCATCGCCAACGCCGTCAGCGCCAAACTGAGTGATTACGTACGCACGCTGCGGGAGTTCTTCGGCAGGCTGGGGGCCAGCGTCAGCGTGGATTCGCAAGGCAACCCCACGGTCGTGGTAGGGATGCGGTCCAACGAAGACGCGCTGCTTAAGTTGGAAACCGTCCTCAGCCTTCCCGAAGCCATTGCCGCCAAGCGCAAGAAAACCGTCGTGGTCGTCTTTGACGAGTTCCAGCAGATCGCCGCGTATTCCACCGACGCCGTCGAGCGCACCCTGCGGTCCGTGATCCAGACGCACGAGCGAACGGCTTACATCTTCATGGGCAGCCGGGAGCATCTCATCCAGGATATGTTTCTCAACAAGGCGCGCCCCCTCTATCGCTCAGCCTCCCATTATCCGCTGGCGGCTATTGCTGAAATCCACTGGAAGCCGTTCATCAAAAAGTGGTTTGAGCAGGCG
>Ga0326597_10003384_pt1 | contig 23037 bp, 10 predicted proteins | sample RVTome_12_FD_203789 | JGI IMG/M metagenome (GOLD analysis project Ga0326597, IMG submission 203789) | Soil microbial communities from uranium-contaminated site in the Upper Colorado River Basin, Wyoming, United States - RVT100D185 | ecosystem: Environmental > Terrestrial > Soil > Contaminated >... | reverse complement strand
CAAGACGAGGGAAAACAGCGAATACCTGAGCAATAGGATCATCGTGAAGCTGATGCCAGGATCTGATGTATCATCAATTGACGAAGCTCTGTCCCGCGCTTCTGTCATACGTGTGCGGAGCATGTTTCCTCCTGCCATGTCAGATCGCTCGCAGGGAGATGTGGATCTCTCGCGTTTCCACGTTGTCACATACAGTGCGCCTTTGGACGCGTTCTCACTTGCCGAGGAGCTATCTGCACTTCCAGACGTGCAATACGCGGAGCCATGGTTTATTTATCCGATCACAAGTTTTACGCCCAACGACCCATCTTTTCCCAGTCAGTATGGTCTCACCAGAATTCAAGCGCCACAAGCTTGGGATATCACACAGGGTGATACAAGCGTTGTCATTGGAATTGTCGACACAGGTGTCGAAACAAATCATCCTGATCTGCTGGCGAATATCTGGAACAATCCCGGCGAGATCGGGCTGGACGGCAGCAACAACGACAAAAGAACGAATGGCATCGATGACGATGGGAACGGATATGTTGACGACTGGCGCGGGTGGGACTTTGGGGGAGCCGATTATAACAACGTCGTCCCGGACAATAATCCAAATCCAACTGCATCGAATACTGAACATGGCACACACGTAGCCGGCATCGCATCAGCTTCAACGAACAATAGCATTGGGGTGGCCGGAACAGGATTCAATTGCCGGCTCCTGGCAGTGAAGACTTCTGCGGACAACGATTTCCGGGGTCCGGGCGGAGTTGCGTATATCATTGCCGGATACCAGGGTGTAGCGTATGCAGCTTACATGGGTGCTGACGTCATGAACTTGAGTTGGGGTGGAACAGGCGGTTCGCAAACAGAACAGGACGTTATCAACTATGCGACCCAACAAGGAACACTGGTTGTGGCGGCAGCAGGAAACAGCAACAGCAGCGGCGCTCACTACCCCTCTGCGTATACAAATGTCATCTCTGTGGCGGCAACAGGCTCTACGGATGTCAAAGCGATCTTCTCGAATTATGGTACTACGGTTGATGTGTCGGCGCCGGGTGTTAATATTCTGAGCACGATTTTTCCGAGCACTTATACGAGTTCCTATTCCGGTACGTCCATGTCGAGTCCGTTTGCTGCAGGTACAGCCGCCCTTGTGAAGGCAGCAAATCCGGGGCTGAGCCCGCTCCAGGTAGGCGAGAAAGTACGGGTCACTTCTGACAACATCAACGCACAGAATCCTGGGTACGTGGACATGCTTGGGAAGGGGCGTATCAATGCTTTCAGAGCAGTCACCGTGAACTTACCATCCGTCCGGGCGAAGAATTTCCTCGTGCGCGACTCGACTGGCGGCAACAACAACGGAAACCCGGAGCCAAATGAGATCATCGACCTCTATTTCACATTCACAAACTATCTCTCGCCAACTGCTTCCGCTTCGGTTACGTTGACTACAACCGCGGCGGGTCTCACTGTGACACAAGGGGCGTTCAATATCGGTGCTCTGAATACACTTGATACGGTGAGGAATACTGCCACCCCGTTCCGCATTCAGCTCGCCGGCAACGTTGCACCGGGTCTCATCGCCACGCTCAAGCTGACAATGACGGACGGAACGTACAGCGACTTCCAGTATTTCAACGTTATTATCAACCCCACGTACCAAACGCACAATGTGAATCAGGTGCAGGCAACGATGACGAACAATGGACGGATTGGATTCAATGATTTCCCTAATAACACCCAGGGCGTAGGCTTCATTTATCCAACTGGCGGTGCGAACGTGGAGTTTGAAGGTGGTCTTATGATCGGTTACTCCGCAACAAAACTCGTGAACAACGTTCGTCAACCCGCGGGAACACAGGACAATGATTTCCGGGCACGAACGATTTATCAACTCCAATCTCCGGGGACTATTTCACACCAGGATGGGTACACATGGTTTAGCGACTCGCTTGCTCCGGCAACGAACCTCATCGGATTACGCGTCGACCAGTACACATATGCTTACTCTGATCCGACCAACGGCGACTACGTGATTGTCCGTTACGATGTGAAGAACCTGACAGCAAGCGCCATTTCAAACCTCTACGTCGGGCAGTTCCACGATTGGGATATCGCGAACTATGCGACGAATCGTACCGGTTACGATGCAACGCGCAGTTTGGCATACGCATGGGACCAGAATACTCCCGCGGCACCATACATCGGAATGAGGGCTTTGGATAGCGCAGCAAGCGTTCGTGGTCTTGTGAACACAACGGGCATCGTCCTCGACCGCGCGGCGAAATGGAGCTGGATCAGCGGCGGAACGTCGCAATCTACGGTTGGACCTCAAGACATTCATAATGTCATTTCGTCGGGGCCGTACAGTCTTGCTCCCGGTGCCACGCGCATGCTTGGCTTCGCGCTCGTTGGAGGAGCGAACCTTGCAGCACTTCAGACGAATGCAGACGCTTCGCGGGTCAAGTGGGAAGAGATCCGTACCCTTGTTGATGTTGTCGATGAGGGGACGACCATTCCGACATCTTATGCTCTCAGGCAAAACTACCCCAATCCTTTCAATCCTTCCACCATAATCAAGTACGAAATCCCTGCATCCGGACCTGTCACGCTGAGAGTATTCGACCTGCTTGGCCGCGAAGTGGCCACTCTCGTGGATAATCAACAGTCGGCGGGAGAGTACAAGGTTCAGTTTGATGCGGTGGGCCTTTCAACGGGCGTTTATTATTATCAGCTGAAGGCCGGCGCGTTTACAGACACGAAGAAGATGTTGATCGTAAAGTAAACCGGACTCTCTCCGGTTATCTCTTCCACCCGGACACTGAGGTGTTCCCAAAAATGGGAACACCTCTTGTCTTTGTTGGCAGTCATGGAGTTACCTTGATTACAATGCGCGCTGTTCGTACCTTAATCCGAAGACAATTCCGGTATCCTGAAGAATGAACCCGCGGCACCTGGTGCAGACTTGTATTGTGGGGAGGAAAGGCGGACGATCGTTCCTTGCAGCCGCCTGCCTCATATTGGTTGGATGCGAGCCCGCAGAGGAGATCTTCGTTTCGAGGGGAAGGTTTCTCATTTCAGTTTCAGGACTTCCACGTCTTGAAGGCGGACACTACCAGATCCTGGCAGAATTCGCGACGCCGGGTAAGGGTCGCGACCTAGGTACATCTTCCTATGCCGGCCCATATGCAAGCCTCGGCCGATTCAATTTGTCCGAAGATGGATCGAAGCTGATTGGTCCGGATGGCAGGGACGCCCGGTTCGAGATTCCGGAAGGAGGGAATGCCCAGCTTATCGACAATGTTATCCTGGCTTTGCAACCTGATTCGCTGTTGGCTAGTTCTCTTCATGTGGGGCGCGGTTCGGTCATCATGGGAGGGAGGATGCTTGGTGACGCGAGAATGGGCGTTGCGGACCTCAAGCTCGATCACTCCGATGCGTTCGACAGCGATTTGAGGTTGCCGACGGGGACCTTCACAGTCACTGCACCGACCTCTCCGCCAGATTCAAACTCTGGCGTCTGGTTCTTTGAGAATGTCCTCGGGATTGCCCCATCACTCCATGACCTACCCGTGCTTCCGCCCGGTTGGAGTTACGAAGGCTGGCTTGTGGATCGTACCGATTCTTCCATCGCTCGTTACTATTCCACGGGGAGGTTCCTCAGACCAGATAGTGCTGACTTTGACGGGCCGGGGCCAGGCGCGGGGCCGGGGCAGGGGATGGACTTCCCCGGACAAGATTTCATCACAGGTGCTGGTGGGCAGCCGGAGTTGCCAGATGTGAACTATGGCCCTTACGTTGTTGCTGTGACAATTGAACCCGAACCCGATATTTCTCCCGAGCCGTTCTTCCTTCAAATCCTGAATTCGTCAAATCAGCCTGTCGATGGGATCCAGGCCCCTCGTATATTGTACAATGTTGTTGATCGCCACACACCGGTTGTCACAATCAAGGTTGTTCGTTGACAGATCGAATCATCATCGTTTATGTGAACGTGGTTCTTGCTCTGCCTTTGGGCCTTGCGGCAGCACTTGCGCAGCCGTTCGAGCGGGAGGGCTACGCGATTCCGATTACGGCAAACACGGCGGTCATCGAGCATCCATGGGTTGGTGGGTTCTACAACCCCGCGCATCAGTTTGCCGATATCGACGGTGATGGTGATTATGATCTGTTCATTCTTGATGCGAACGATCTCTCATTCCAATTCTTTCGAAACATTGGTTCGCCACAGACTCCTGTCTTCCGATTTAGGTCCCTTCCTTTTGTAGCGCCACCAGTGAGTGGATGGTTCAGGTTCAACGATATCGACGGGGATGGCAAACTCGATCTGCTCACCGCAGGTGATAGCATTAACAGCTTGGCAATTTACAGGAACACCGGCACGTTGCAATCGCCCCAGTTTACCCTCATCGTGCCTTCTCTCAGGGATACCTCAAACCATCTTGTATACGTACAGTTCCAGTGCATTCCGGCCCTTACCGACATCGACGCAGACGGGGATTTGGATTTCTTCTCACTGAATCCGGGGAGCGGCACGATCAACTTCTACCAGAATGTCGGGAATGCGAACACGTTTCTGCTGGCATTCATTACTGACTTCTGGCAGAACATCAGAATCTGTCCCGGCTGCAGTGGGCCCGAAAACCCATTGCACGGGCAGGGCACAATGTATTTTGCGGATGTGGACGGCGACAGTGACTTCGACATGTTTTATGGCGACCTGTTCGACCCGGGGTTGTTCTTCTACCAGAACATCGGGACACCCGCAAATGCCATACTCGATTCCGTGTCCGGGCATTTCCCTCCTGTGAATCCCATTATCACGGGCGGGTTCAATCAGCCAACACTCGTGGACATTGATGGAGACGGGGACAGTGATCTGTTCGTCAGTGTGTTGCCACCGTTCCAGCAGGTCGACAACCTGTATTTCTATCGGAATATCGGGACAGCGGCCAACTACGATTTCTCTCTCGTCACGAAGAACTACATTGCCACTCTCGATCTCGGGATCCAATCCGCGCCTGCGTTCTACGACATTGACGCAGATGGCGACCAGGACGCGCTTGTGGGCGACCTGTTCGGGCGAGTCGCACTGCTAAGAAACACCGGGACGGCCACCGCGCCATTTTTTGATCTCGAGGATTCATCGTTTATTCCTACCGGGGGCAACTTCTCGTACGTGCCAGCATTCGCCGACTTGGACGGTGACGGTGACGGCGACCTGCTCCTTGGTAATTTTGCGGGACGCATCGAGTTCTATCGCAACGTAGGCTCGCCCTCGCTTCCTCAGTTCTCACGAGAAATATCCTTCTTCGACAGTGTGAATGTTGGTAACTATGCTGCGCCAGCGCTCATGGATATCGATGACGACGGTGACCTGGACTTGTTTGTTGGTAAATCCGACGGACGCATAGCGTACTTCCGGAACAACGGAACTGCGCAGGTGTGGTCGTTTGCATTGCAAACGAGTTCATTTCTCAATATCAACATAGGCGCAAATGCAAAGCCAACTTTTGCCGATATTGATGGTGACGGTGACAGGGATCTGCTGATCGGAGGGAGCGACGGAAAGTTGCACTTCCACAGGAATGACGGTCCCCCATCGAATCCTGGGTTTGTCTTTGTCACTGATACGTTTGCAAGTATTGATCGCGCACAGGAGGTCGTCCCTGCATTTGTAGATATTGATGGAGATGGAGACCTCGATATGTTTGTTGGACATCTTCGGGGCGGGCTGGATTTTTATGTGAACCAGCGGATAGCGTCCGGCGTGGTGGACACGGGGCGCTTGCCCGGTTCCTTTGCCTTGTTCCAGAACTACCCGAACCCCTTCAACCCAGTAACGCATTTAAAGTTTCACATTTTGGATTTCGCCCGCCCGAACGGCGAAGGCGCGCGGGGATTTGTATCGTTGAAGGTGTTCGATCTTCTCGGACGGGAAGTAGCCGTTCTTGTAAACGAAGAGTTGATGCCGGGAGAGTATCGTGTGACGTTTGACGCTTCCGGCTTTTCGTCTGGTACGTATTTCTACAGGCTCCAAGCTGGTGGCTATTCGGAAACAAGGAAGCTTCTTCTGCTGAGGTAATCGTGCGAGCACAACTATGAGGACTGATTTCAAATTGATGAAACGAAGCGGACTCTTTGCGTTGACTGTGTGCTTCTTGATGTCTGTGGTCGAGGCAAATGCTCAGTTTGAGGGCATTGTGGTGAGCAAGAACCTGACCACTGACGAGACGGGTGCTGTTTTGGAATATGTGATGACCATGTGGATTCGTCAGGATATGGTGAAGATTGAAACGAAATCCGATGGTTCACTTCCGACTGCAACAATGATCTATCGCAACGATAAGCACGTCATCTGGCTACTCAATGAAGACGAAAGAAGCTACGTTGAGATGCGACAGGATGAAAATGACCAACACATTCGCCCGCCGGGTGTACCCGGGGGTGAGGAGAAATACTCCATCAAGAAGACAGGAAAAAAGAAGACTATCCTCGGATATCCATGTGAGCAGGTTGTCATTAGCCGGGCAGGGGTGCACACTGAACTCTGGGGGACGACGAAGCTGGGGAGCCTCTTTCATGCAATCTCAAAGGGGCTGGGGGAGGAGCACGCTGAGGTGGCAAACGGGTGGACGGATGAAGTGATGAAGATGGGTATGTATCCTCTATCTTCCGCGACCAGGGTCGATGGAAGGGTTATGGAATCGCAGGAAGTCACAAAGATCGAAACAGGCTCCATTCCTATCAATATGTTTGAGCTGCCTCCTGATTACCGGAAGCAGAAGGTCGATGAGATGTTTGAGGGGCCGATGCGTGACGAGGAGAAGTAAACCTAGGAGCCCGTGGGCGCGGCATGTACAGAAGCCACCTGGTAAAACGAGATGATCGCCGGGGCTGCTGCTTGTTGTACCAAAGGAGGGACTCCCCGACAGAAGGCGTCGGGGCAGGCGAACCTTTACCCCGACGGAGTCGGGGCTCACCCGGTGTAAGCCACGACGGTGTCGTGGTAAACCGGACTTGGTACTGAGTCCAGTTCAGCCCGACGGAGTCCCGATTCATCGGGACGAAGTCGGGCCGCGTCTACCGTTGCGGGGGGAGCACCATTATAGGTGAGCAATGTTCTTCAGGATTACACTGAGCTGCTTGTGGCCCGGACCACTCTTGAGGAATTTCTCTCGCGCTAAAGCTTCCGATCGGGTTGGGTAGATCTCAGCATACAACAAGGTCAAAGGGCGTCGGTGCCGGGTTGATGGGACCCCGCCATCATTGTGCTTTCGCTGCCGTGCTTCAAGGTTCGAAGTCATACCGATATACAACTTTCGGTCCTTCACGGATCGTAAAACGTAGATGTGATAAGGCACCAGCGTTCGGTCGGAGTGCGGAGTGAGCTAAGGTCAACGAAGCTCATTGACCACTGTACCAAAGGAGGGACTCGAACCCTCACCCGGTGTAAGCCGGACTGGATTTTGAGTCCAGCGCGTCTACCAATTCCGCCACTTTGGCATCGTGTGTTGTGAGCAATATAGAAACAAATTCCTCGATTTTCAATCGACGGATCGCGACAAACAAAGTAGGCGAAGATAACTTACAACCAACTGAGGAGGAGTAACAAACACAGCTCGTCTTTACTACCGTCCGTCTTTCCCGTATATTCGTCCCAGATGAGCTGGCTCTCACACATACGATCAAGCTCTGTTCTACCCGTTGCCCGCTTCACAATCCTCCTGATTCCTTCGGCGCTCCTCTCACAAGAACTTCCTGATTCTCTCGCCGGATCCCCTTCCTTGGTGAACGAGTTGACGCTTCCTCTTTCTCGAGCCCTTACCGATTCAGTTGTCAGACTTCCGCACCAGTTCATTGTTGCGCAAAGTGAAACACTGATCCTGGGTCCAAGCAGGCAGCTTGTAGATGGAGTAGAGTACACGATCGACTATCGGCTGGGGACGGTCAGATTAGACAGCACGTTCGTCGCCGAGAGTCTTCTCGATACGACAGGTCGCGGCAATGACATTAGGGTTCGATACAGATACTTGCCATTCAGGTTTCAGGATACATACTTTCGCCGGCAACTCACAGTCCTGGAAGATTCCGCGGGGAGGGACACCCTTATGGTTGCGAAGCCGGCAGCGTCGTTTGGTCTCGCCGATATCTTCGGACCAGATCTCCAAAAGAGCGGAAGCATTGTTCGTGGCTTTACGGTCGGCTCAAACCGGGACTTATCTCTGAACTCCGGTCTGAGGATGCAACTTGCTGGTAAGATCGCATCAGACATTGAGGTTACAGCGGCGCTTACCGACGAGAGCACTCCCATCCAGCCGGAGGGTACAACACAGACTCTGCAGGAATTTGACAAGGTGTTTGTGGAAATCAGGAGCACAGATGTTGCTGCCACACTGGGGGACTTCAACATCGAGTTCACGGGAACCGAGTTCGCCAGGCTCAGCAGGAAGCTGCAGGGAGCGAAGGGGACTGCGGATTACCGGCTCGGATTCTCCAGTGGTACTGCGACCATTTCCGGGGCGGCGGCGCGAGGGAAGTTCAACACCAACCAATTCCAGGGAATAGAAGCGGTACAAGGACCATATCGGCTCACAGGGAGGAATAATGAACGCTCCATCATTGTCATAGCCGGGACGGAACGAGTGTATGCGAATGGGGAACAGCAAACACGAGGAGAAACCAACGACTACACCATTGACTACGCAACCAGCGAAGTGACATTCACCCCGCACCGGCTGATCACGGCTGCCTCCCGGATTGTGATTGATTTCGAATATACCGACAGGCAATACAGTCGCACTCTTCTCGCGACCCAGACATCGTCCAACTTCTTCGACAACAGTGCAAAACTCACATTCACATATTTCCGTGAAGCCGATGATCCTGACGCCCCAATAGATTTTTCCCTTGATGACTCTGCCCGCACGGTTCTCGCATTGGCGGGCGACGATAGAAACAAGGCTGTGCTGGATGGGGTGACGCAGGTGTCCGCCAATGGCCTATACAAGCGCATCGACACTACCTATGTGGATACGACCATGGGGGGAGTTGATACAGTCAATGTCACGTTCTACAGATTTGCGCCCGGTGACTCAGCCGCAGTCTACACCATCACGTTTACCGATGTTGGGTTGGGCAATGGAGAGTATATCCGCAAGCGCGCGGGCGAATTTGAGTGGAAGGGCCCCCGTCAGGGGTCGTACCTTCCGTTGAGGTTTTTGCCTTTTGCACAGAATCAACAACTCATGGATATTAGCATCGAGACGACACTATGGAAGGATTTAAAAATATCGGGGGAGTTCGGGCGCAGCATTTTCGACGCGAACCGGTTCTCCTCGCTTGAAGACGATGACAATGGAGGTCATGCGCTGAATTTCGCGGCAATACTTGCGCCTTCGGCTGTAAAAATCGGTGGGACAGATATCGGAGCATTCGAACTCCAATTCAAAGAGCGGTACGTCGACAGGCTGTTTGTTCCTATCGACAGGACAAACGATATCGAGTTCAACCGTAAGTGGGGTATAGACAACCCGACACAGTCTGATGAGGAGATTCAGGAGGCATCACTCAAGTATATTCCCGCCAAGGGAATTGCCGTTGGCGGCGGGTATGGCAAGATCACAAGGACTTCACAGCTCCATTCAACAAGGATTGCAAGCAACCTGAGAATCCTGGCAGAAGGGCTTCCCGCGACGAATTATGATATGGAAAATGTACGCTCCACAGAATTCGCCGTAGACAATACCAGCTCGTGGTTTAGACAGAAGGGAGGGATAGAGTACACTCTTGGGAAACTCACCCCTGGGATGCGAATAGAGAATGAAAATAGAGAGATATGGTCGATCTCCTCCGGTGTGCTCAAGCCTGGCAGCTTCAAATTCGATGTGTTTGCTCCCGGCATTAAGATCCATCCGGTCGAACCGGTCTCCTTGTCGTCCGAGTTCGAATGGAGGTGGGATTATGTATTCAATGCCGGGAGTGTGGCAAAAGAATCGAGGTCAGAGACGCAAGCTTACAGCGCGAAGTTATCAGAATGGAACAACCTGAGTTCAACAGTTGATGTAACGCTAAGGGAGAAGAGGTTTTCCGAGGGATTTCAGGCTCTCGGGAGCCAGGACATAAAGACAGTCCTGGTGAGGAACCAGACCCGTTACACTCCTCTGAACCGCGCGCTTGAGCTGGATTTGTTCTATAATGTAGCCACGGAGAGGTCATCCAGGCTGGAGCGGGTATTTGTCCGTGTAACACAAGGGACGGGGAGCTACCGATACCTTGGTGATCTGAATGGGAATGGGCTGGCCGACGAAAACGAGTTCGAGCCGACGCGATTCGATGGCGATTTCATTGTGCTCACTCTTCCAACGGATGAACTCTTTCCCGTAATTGATCTCAAGACAAGCGTACGTGTTCGTTTCGCTCCTGCACGGTTTCTTGAAAGCACGGAAGGAATATTCAAGAAGCTCGCTTCCTCACTTTCAACAGAAACATATATCCGGGTTGATGAGAAAAGCAGCGAGCCTGACCTGAAGCAAATTTACCTGCTTCATTTCAGCAAGTTCCAACAAGATTCCACAACAATTGCCGGCTCGACGTTGCTAACGCAGGACGTCAATGTCCTGGAAGGACAGCCATCGTTCTCCGGCAGGCTCCGCTTTTCACAACGCAAAGGTCTCAACACATTTAGCACAGGCATTGAAAGGTCTTATGCACGTGAACGTTCAGTCCGCCTGCGCTGGCAACTTGTGGAAGAGATTTCAAACCAGGTGGATTTTGTGAACAAAGTCGACCGAGTGACCAGTCAACAGACATCCAGCCGCTTGCGTGATGTTCTGTCGAACTCAATTGCATTTGACCTGTCATATCGCCCGGAACAAAACATAGAGACCGGATTCCGCGTGGAGGTGATGCGGGCCTCGGACAAATACCAGGTGCCTGTGCTTGATGCTGATATAAACACGCAGACAATGAGAGTGGTGTACGCAATCCAGGGAGCAGGTCAGGCGAGAGCGGAGACCGGTCGTGAAGAGGTAATTCTCGGAAGATCATCGGCCGCATTTCCTTACGAATTGACAGGCGGGAGAGTCATGGGGAAAACATGGTTATGGCGCGCGGGGTTTGACTACAGAGTCACCCAGTTCATTCAAGCAACCATGAATTATGACGGGAGGAGTGAAGGAGGTCGTCGACCTGTTCACTCTGCTCGCGCAGAAGTACGCGCGTTTTTCTAGTCCGTCAAACATCGCGGAAGAATTTTCGAGGCTTGCGTTTCTCATTCGTATTATTTATACTCACCTACGCTTCAGTGTGGTTGCTCAGTCGTCCTCGTCCGCTCCGACTGCTCGCGCATTACTAATCAAGTTCCACGCCCATGGTATTCTGCACGTCGTTCGAGTCGAAAATCGGGTTGATTTATGTCGCATCGACGGAGAAGGGCGTGTGCAAGATCAGTGTTCCCCGGCAGACACGGAAGGACTTCTTTGGCTGGCTCAGGGAGAACTTCGACGACAGCGATGTTGTGGACAACAAGTCCCGAAACAAGGAAGTCATTGACCAGCTTGGCCGCTATTTCAACGGAAAGCTGGCGAAATTCAACTGCCCATTTGACTTCATCGGCACACCGTTTCAAATACGCGTGTGGAAGGAACTTACCAAGATACCCTACGGGACCACCATCTCCTACAAGCAACTTGCCAAACGACTTGGCACCAGTAAGGGTTTCCAGGCGGTGGGTCGCGCAAACGCGTCGAACCCGATACCGATCATCGTGCCCTGTCATCGTGTTATCGGAACGGATGGATCCCTGGTCGGGTACTCGAGCGGCATAAAGACGAAGGAGTTCCTGTTGAAGCTTGAAGGCGCGCTGATGATCTGACCTCGCAACCGCGCGTGGTCTTTTCCGGTTTCGTGTCAAGAAGAAACTTTGTCGGTTGGGATCTACGGCAATGAACGACCGACCCGTGTCTTGCCTTCCGTGTTCTTTTTCTGTATCATCGTGCAGAACAGAATGAACCGGAAACGTAATCCAATCTGACCTCTGTCCGTAACCCTCATGTCGTTCCTCGAACATCTCAACCCGGTGCAGCGCGAGGCAGTGGAAGCGCTGAACGGGCCCGTACTCATCGTTGCGGGCGCGGGGAGCGGCAAGACCCGTGTGCTCACCTATCGCGCTGCGTACCTCATTGATCGAGGTGTCAAACCCGAAGTGATTCTCGCTCTCACGTTTACCAACAAGGCAGCCGGTGAGATGAAAGAGAGGATTATTGCCCTGGTTGGTCCAACGAGTAAGCATCTCTGGATGGGGACATTTCACTCCATCCTAGCGAGGATCCTCCGCGTCGAGTGCGGCCACATCGGGTTCGAAAGGAACTTCACCATCTATGATGCAGACGACAGCCTCGCCCTCATTAAGAGGATTATGAGCGATGCAGACATCTCCCAGCAGCAATACAATCCGCAGGCGATCCGCTCGCGCATCAGTGCTGCCAAGAACCAGATGATTACGCCAAAGGCAATGAAAGAGGACAGCTTCGATCCAATTTCGGAAAGAGCCGCACGGGTGTACGACCAGTACCAGAAGAAGCTGAAGAAATCCAACGCAATGGATTTCGATGACCTTCTCCTCAAGCCGCTGGAGCTCTTCTCGAAGCACCCCGAGGTGTTGGAGCGCTATCACTACAGGTTCAAATACCTTCTCGTAGACGAGTACCAGGACACCAACCGGGTCCAGTACCTGCTGATCAAGGAGCTGGCGCGACTTCACCGGAACATCTGTGTGGTGGGGGACGATGCGCAGAGCATTTATTCCTTCCGCGGTGCCGACATCAGGAACATTCTTGAATTCGAGAAGGACTATCCAGATTGCAAGGTCTTCCGGCTTGAACAGAACTACCGCTCCACAAGGACGATTCTCGCAGCGGCTGATTCGATCATCAGCAACAATTCCGGCCAGATCAGGAAGAAGCTCTGGACTGAAAATCAGGATGGCGAACAGATTGTGCTGACGGTGTGCGACGATGATCTGCAGGAGGGGTATAAGATCGTAGCACAGATAGAGGAGGAATCCCGCAGAAAGAAACTCGACCTCAAAGACTTCGCACTGCTCTACCGGACAAATGCGCAGTCGCGTTCACTGGAAGACGCGCTGCGCCGGAACGGCATCCCGTATGTCATTGTCGGCGGAGTTGCATTCTACAAGCGCAAGGAGATCAAGGATGTGCTCGCGTATCTGAAGGTTATCGCCAACCCGAAGGATGACGAGAGTCTGTTGCGCATCATCAACTTCCCCGCCCGTGCGATTGGCGAAACCACCGTCGAGAAACTGAAATCGCTTTCCTCTCGGCACTCCCTGTCTCTTTTCGAATCTCTTACATCGCCGACCCTTTCCTCCCTTGTTGCCGAGAAGACGTTGAGAGCAGTGAGGGAGTTTCAGTTCCTTCTGACTAAGTACATGAAACTGAAGTTGGAAGTTTCTGTGAGCGAGCTGGCCAGAGCGCTTGTGGATGAGATGGGCATTCTCACCACGCTGAAGGAAGAGAACACACAGGAGTCTCTGGGGCGTCGGGATAATATTCTCGAACTTCTTTCTGCACTTACGGAATTCTCGGATACTCACCGTGGTGCGACGCTGGATGATTTCCTTGAGGAGGTCTCATTGGTTTCGGATGTGGACATGGCGGAGTTCGGCCACAATGCCGTTACGCTCATGACCCTCCACGCAGCGAAGGGGTTGGAGTTCCCGGTCGTGTTCATCACGGGACTTGAAGAAGGACTCTTCCCATTGTCGAATTCATCGGCGGACAAAGTGGAGCTGGAAGAGGAACGGCGACTGTTCTATGTCGGGATCACGCGTGCTCGCCAAAAGTTGTATCTCTCGTACGCGATCACCCGGTACCGGTTCGGGGAGAGAAGTTATTCGATCAAGTCCCGATTTCTTGACGAGATTGACGGGAGTCTGCTCTTGATCGATGACGGTACCTCGCGGAGGTCAGCCTCGCCTTACCGGCGACAAGCGCCAGACTTCGTCTTTGACGCAAACCAATCGCGACCGCATCGTCACAAGAAGCCTGCAGATGACGTGAAGCAGTATTTTTCAGATGCGGCTCCGAACTACGAAGACGAGTCGCAGGACGGGTTTGCCGCGCGTGTTGGAGCCAGGGTCATTCATGAGTCGTTTGGCCGGGGGAGAATCATTGCGATTGATGGGCGCGGTGAGAACAGCAGGGCAATCGTCGACTTTGAATCCGTTGGCCGCAAGCACCTGATGCTGAAGTTCGCCCACCTGCGCGCGGGTTAACGTTCGATGGACGACCGGAGAATCAAGCTGCTGAGGCTGTCACTTCGGATCCTGGAGGCGGTATGGTTCTATGTGCGAGGCATCAGCCGCAAGGTTGCGAAGGATGATATTCTCTTCCTGGCTTCCGGTCTTGCATTCAATGGGATCCTCACCATGGTCCCGTTGTTGCTGCTTGCCGCGTCGGCCCTCGGATCGTTCCTTGAATCATCGGACGCCGCACTCCTGCAGCTAAACGACCTCCTCGACACAGTCTTCCCGCCGCAACCGTTTGCCACCAGCATTAAAGAATCAATTCTCAAGACAGTCGGCGATATCATCGCGTACAGGACGTCCCTTGGCGTGTTCGGTGCCGTCGTGCTGATATGGACTGCCACTTCGTTGTTCGATGCTCTGCGGAGTGTCCTTCACACCGTGTTCGAAATGAAGCGGACCAGGGGTCTCTTCGTCAGCCTTCTGCATGACGTGGGTTTTGTGTTCCTCGTTTTTATTTTGTTCATCTCTTCGAACGTTACCATCTGGGTACTCTCGTTGCTGGAGGGGCTCATGGCGAACGTTCCCGCTCTCTCATCGGTAGGCGTCCCGGCCTTCTTGAAGTCGATTCCGACCGCTGTGGTCATTCTGCTTACGACATGTATGTTCTATATTATCTACCGGTATATCCCCGACTCAAAACCACCGAAAGCAGCGGGAATTATCTCAACTATCACGACCACCGTGCTCTGGGTTGTCTCCGGGAAGCTTTTTGCTGTCTACCTCTCAAGTTTCTCAGCCATCAGCAAAATCTACGGCCCCTACGCGTTCATACTTGTACTGCTTGTCTGGGTATATTATTCGAGCATCATCTTCGTCGTTGGTGGAATCGTGGGGCAGATCTACTGGGAACGATTGAAATTGAAAGAGGCAGGCTTGATCGACCGATGGATCTAGCAAGGCCATGCGGACCCCATCGACCTGCCGCTCCTTCAGTCCATGTTGACAAACCTCAACCGGTTTGATATATTGAAACCGTCATCTGTACTTCCTTCCTCATTCTGAACATATCCCATGTCGAAGAACAAGATTGAGCTTCTCCGAAACCTGCAGGCAAAAGCGCAGCTCGGAGGAGGGGAGCAACGCATTGAAGATCAACACAGGAAAGGGAAGCTCACTGCGCGGGAGCGTCTCACCATCCTACTCGATGAACGGTCATTTGAGGAGACGGACATGCTGGTCGAACACCGCTCATCCGATTTTGGGCTTGACAAGCAGAAGTACCTCGGCGACGGTGTGGTGACGGGAACAGGGAGAATTGACGGCAGGTTGGTCTGCGTCTTCAGCCAGGACTTCACAGTGTTTGGCGGGTCGCTGTCCGAGGCGCATGCGGAAAAGATCGGCAAGGTGATGGACCTTGCGATGAAGATAGGTTGTCCTGTGATCGGGTTGAACGACTCCGGCGGGGCGAGGATTCAGGAGGGTGTTGTCAGTCTTGGAGGATATGCTGACATCTTCCTTCGCAACACGCATGCATCAGGAGTCATACCTCAAATCTCTGCGATCATGGGTCCGTGTGCGGGAGGGGCCGTGTACTCTCCTGCGATCACCGATTTCACTTTTATGGTGAAGAACACCAGCTATATGTTTGTCACCGGGCCGAACGTGGTCAAGACCGTAACGCATGAAGAAGTAACCTCGGAGGAGCTTGGGGGCGCCATGACGCATGCATCGAAGAGCGGCGTTGCGCATTTCGCATGTGACAACGAGGTGGCATGTCTGCAAGCGATCCGAACACTCGTGGGCTTCATCCCATCCAACAATCTGGACGACCCACCCACCGTGGTATCCCGCGACGATGTGAACAGGAAGGACGTTGCACTGAATACCATCGTGCCTGAAAACCCGAACAAGCCGTATGATATGAAGCAGCTCATCAAGCTCGTGGTTGACGACGGTAATTTCTTTGAGGTCCATGAGCACTTTGCGGAGAATATTGTGGTTGGATTTGCGCGACTTGGCGGCAGACCCGCAGGCATTGTGGCGAACCAACCGAGTGTGCTCGCCGGGGTACTGGACATTGACTCGTCCAGGAAAGGCGCACGGTTCGTTCGCTTCTGCGACGCGTTCAACATCCCGCTCGTGGTATTCGAGGACGTGCCGGGCTTTCTCCCGGGCACCGATCAGGAGTGGCGCGGCATCATCACCAACGGTGCGAAGTTACTCTATGCATTCTGCGAAGCGACGGTCCCGAAACTTACAGTCATCACGCGCAAAGCATACGGTGGCGCGTATGACGTCATGAACTCCAAGCACATCCGCGGCGACATGAATTTTGCGTGGCCGGGCGCGGAGATTGCAGTGATGGGGCCCAAGGGTGCCGCGGAGATTATCTTCAAGAAGGAAATCGAGAAGGCCCCTGACCGTGAGAAGGCGCTCGAAGAAAAGGAGAGGGAATACCGCGAGAAATTCGCCAATCCCTACCTTGCGGCGAGCAGGGGATATATCGACGCGGTGATAGAGCCGCTGGAAACGCGACCCCGACTTATCCGCTCTCTGGAAATTCTACAAAATAAGGTGGACACCAATCCACGAAAGAAGCACGGAAACATTCCCTTGTAGATTTCCGGTAACTGGATTTGCCTTCCCCGAAGAAAAACCTTGACTCTTCCTGCGGTAGCACGTATCTTGATGCGGCTACATGTCAGCGATAACGTGTAGATCATCATAGAATCTGTTTCAGAAAATGGTGGGATGAATGATGCGACTTGTTCTTGGGGTATTTTGTCTAGGTCTTGTTTTTCTTGTTGGCTGCTCATCTGAGAAAACAACCGGCTCTTCCTCTTCCAACTCACTTTCCGATGACCCAAACGGGACGTTCGTAGGTTCCCTCGATCCCGTTTCCGAAGAATCATTCGTGGCCAATGATTCGCTCGTCGGCGTTATGCTGGAGACTGCCCGACAGCATTACGTGTCCGCGATTAATGCGCAGGAGAACGGTGACTCGGCCCGCTCGTCGATGCAATTTGAGGAGGCGATTGACATTCTTAACGAGCTCAGCTATTACCCTGACATCGAGAACAACCAGGATTTCAACGACCTCAGCTCGGCGGTGATCGGCGACTACGAGGCGTACATCGGGAAGATCGACAACCTCGGCACAGAGACATCAATCTTCGCTCTGCGCGCGAAGCTGAACCAGATTACGGAACAAACCGATTCCGTGGATGAAGGTCCGGAGAGAACGGTTGCCCAGGGAACGACAATCCCGCTCGTTGTCAACAGACTCGTCGAACAGAACATCGCCTTCTTCCAGGGACGGGGGCGCGAACATATGGAGCGGTACCTGTTCCGGTCGGGCAAGTACTTCCCACTCATGAAAAGAATCCTCGCCGAGGAGGGTTTGCCCGAGGAAATTGTCTACCTCTCGCTGGTTGAGAGTGGCCTGAACCCTGTGGCTCGCTCCTGGGCGAAGGCTGTGGGCATCTGGCAATTCATGAAAGGCACGGGCCGTCTCTACGGCCTCAAAGGAAACTACTGGTATGACGAGCGTCGTGACTTTGAGAAATCGACCCGCGCTGCTGCAAGACACTTGAAGGATCTCGAGGAGGAGTTTGGCGATTGGTACCTGGCATTGGCGGCATATAACTCGGGAGCCGGTCGCGTCTATCGCGGGATCAGGCGCGGTCGAACGACGGACTTCTGGGAAATGCGCAGGTATCTTCCGCGGGAGACGCGCAATTACGTTCCCCAGTTTATCGCTGTGACCATCATCTGTATGAATCCGAAGGAGTACGGTTTTGACGGCATCGAGCCGGATGAGCCTCTCTCGTTCGATGTTGTCACGATTGACGACTGCGTTGACCTTGACATTCTTGCAGGGTGCGCGTCCACCGATGCAGAGGTTCTTCGTGACCTGAACCCTGAGCTCCTCCAATGGTGCACGCCTCCGGCAATAGGAGCATATGCTCTTCGCGTTCCGGTCGGATCGGTTGAGGGTTTCAAGGAAAAGTACGCCGCCATACCTGACGAACAAAAACGAGACTGGATTGTGCATACCATTCGCCGGGGTGAGACTCTTGGGAAGATTGCGAACAAATATGGCATCTCTGTCGGCATCATCCGGGAAACGAACAAGATGGTGCAAGCACGACAATTGAGGGTGGGGAAGACGCTCGTTATTCCTGTTTCAAGGAAGTCCTCCTCTTATGCAGTCGCGGCCAACCAGAGTTCCGCTCAGGTTCCCCGCAAGCGTTCCATCGATCGGAAGAAGGTTGCAAGAACTCTCGCACGGGCTGAAAAGAGTGTCCCAAGATCGGTTGAAGGAAAAACAAAGCTGACATATAAGGTGAAGAAGGGGGACACAATTGGCCACATCGCGGAATGGTTCGGATGCCGCGCCGCTGATATCCGCAACTGGAACGACCTTGCGTATGGCCGGCTAATCCTGGTTGGCGCAACACTGACCATTTGGGTGAACAAGGATGAACGGAATGGCTTTGCGAAGATTGCCCAGATGAGCTTCGAGGAAAAAGAATCCACCGTGAAGAAAGCCCCGGCTGTTCAGGTGGATGAACTGCCTGAGGGTGCAACCCGCTACACGGTAAAGGAGGGGGACACGCTGGAGAAGATCGCACTGGAAAACAATGTGACCATCAGGCAGCTCCAGCGCTGGAACAAGCTGCGCGGCAGCCGGATTCTGGTTGGCCAGACCCTGCTTGTGTACGCTGATGCAAAGCAAGCAGAAACCGCTATCGGAGCCAGAAAGAACATTGCCGATAATATGAAGACGAGGAACGATGGCGCCGTGGTGTATGTGGTAAAGAGAGGTGATACGCTGTATGACATTGCGAAAGCGCACAACGTCGGAACGAAAGACTTGCAGGCGTGGAACGACCTCACCCGCAGCAGAATCTACGCAGGCCAGGAACTGCTCATCTACACATCGAGTGGAGATATCGCCGGCTCGGGCTCCAAGCAATAGACTTCAGTCTGTTCCGCTGCATTCCAGTCTCACCCTAACTTGATTTGTGCACGATGTCCGCGGCTGTTCGCTGAGACCCGCAAGGGTATCAGTTGAAACCTCCACCCACAGGGAGAAGACGCCCCGCAACTTCTCCTGGATTCCTTGACTTTCCGTCTATTTCAGGATATATTACCCCGCGCCCGTTCAGTGCGCGCCTGCCCGCCGGCCAGGCGGGGCTTGCAGTCCTGACTCAGTCCCGGATTCCTTTCCTCAATAGGTATGCGTTATCGACTCTCGGTTGCTCTCTTCCCTTTTTGCCTGCTCTCGCTTGGGTTTCTCTTAAGTCCCGCTGGTGGTGAAAAGAACCGGAGCCTCCCCGCAGGACTGCTTGAGGATACCGACCGGAACTTCACAACCATTGGTAACATTGGCCTTACTGTCTCGAACTTCGGCACGATTGGAACGCGGAACGCATACTGGCCCGACCAGCCTTCGTGCGAATACCCTCGCGGTACGCGCATCGAGCACATTTACCAGGGCGGACTCTGGGTGGGAGCCGTCTCCCGCATCGACGGCGATCAGCGAGTGAGCACAGGCTCGCATGATAGGGTATTCAGCGGGGATCCATTCGTGCGACCGGAGGTCACATCCGATATTGGCTTCGGGGTAATCCAGCGCTCCTCACTCTCTGAATCCCAGTACTTTGAAGAAGCCGCGATCAGCCACCAGGACTTTGTGGCTGAGTACAGCGACCTAAACCGTAGAAACCCGACAACCGGTGATACCCTCAACGAACACACGCCACTCGGCATCAGGGTGAAGCAGGAGAGCTATGCCTGGAATTTCCCGTTCGCAGACTTCTTTGTCATCCTTAACTACACAATTTACAACGCCGGCGTGGACACGCTCGACTCAGTGTATGTGGGTCTCTGGAACAACGCGGTCATACGGAACACCAACAACGTACGACCTGGAACACCGGGGTTCTTCGACCACGGGGCGAACGGCTACGCAGATTCGCTCCGCATGATGTATTCGTTTGATTTCGATGGCATCCCAACGCCGCCACCGGCCGATAGCTACCTTGGTGTCAAGCTTCTGGGCTCAACGCCGTTTCCGCGCGGCATTGATTCATTGGCGGATCTCACACGAAGATCTTCGTTCTATAATGCATGGGGGTTCAGGCGAACCAGCCCACCGAGTGCTTATTTCTCACCGCTCAGCGACGCAGAGAACATTGGTGGGGCGCGGAGCAGATACGACAGGCTTGCGTCCTCGATGGATTCGGCGTTCATAAGTCCGCTGAGATTATCTGCTGGGAACTTTACAACACTCCTCTCCACAGGCCCCTTTGAGACGCTCAATCCCGGCGACTCCCTCAGTGTGGTCTTCGGTATCATCTGCGCGAGGAAGTTTGGGACACAGCCGGCCAACCTCGACACACGCGAGCAGAGAAGAACCCTGTATACAAATGCGAGCTTTGCCCAGCAGGCATACGATGGAGAGGACGTAAACGGAAACAATATTCTCGATCCTGGCGAAGACCTTGATGGGAACGGCCGGCTGGATCACTTCCGACTTCCCCAACCACCGCGCCCGCCGAAGGTGAGGCTGGAGCTGGCAAATCAGTCCGTGGCGCTGTACTGGGACAAGGCAACGTCGGAAGGCTCACTGGATCCCATTACACGTGAGTATGATTTTGAAGGATACCGCATCTATCGATCGAACCCCGGTTCCGACTTTACAGCGCCCGAAGAGCTTATGCTGACGATGTCTCTTGTCGGGGAGTTCGACATTCCCAACAACACCATTGGCTACAACACCGGTTTCAACGCCATAGCGCTTCCACAGTCAAAGCGATTTCCCGACGATACTGTGGATTACTGGTACAAGTTCCCCCCCGAAGCGACAAATCTGACACACTTGAACGGCTGGCAGTACCTCTATGGTGTTGCAGCATTCGACAGAGGTGATACAGCGACAGGCATTATCTCGCTTCAGAGCAAAACAGAAATCCGTCGTGCAATTGCGGGTACAGACACGGTGTTGTATGCGTCGAAGGCTGTCGGCGTGTACCCGAACCCGTACTACGTGAACGCGGTGTGGGATGGGTCCGGAGAACGGAACAGGAAGATCTATTTCTACAACCTTCCTCCTCGATGCGAAATACGCATCTACACACTCGCAGGAGATGTTGTTGACGACATCCTACACGACGCAACAACCTACGATGGTAACGACATTGAATGGTTCCAGAGGTTCGGCGGCGTGGGTGTTCCGGCACAATTCTCCGGCGGAGAGCATGCCTGGGATCTGATCACAAAGTTCGATCAGGCAATTGCAACGGGGCTCTATTTGTTTAGTGTACGAGACAATGATACAGGCGACATCAGGACGGGAAAGTTCCTGGTGATCAAATAACGGTTCACCCTTATCGGAAGGAGCTACTCATGAAAGGATTTCTACTATTCACAGGCGCAGTCTTGTTGTTCGTTCTGCAGTCGACTGCACAGATACCCCATGTGATGGTGCGACAATTGAATCAGGTTCCATTGGATTCTTTGTTACTTGCGGACACTTTGCAGAATACGCAGCCGACACGCTGGACGCTGCAACGCGCCCCTGCGCCATACTATAATGACACAGCCAAGGTCACAGCACTGTGCGTTGTACCTGCCAAGGTTCTGACGTTTACTGCGGCAGGGTTTACCATGTTGTTGTACGACACGGGGACGGTAAACAACTGGGGTGCTATTTTCGTAAGGGGCAACTCGCCGACAGATTCCGCCCAGCTCATCCTGGATGGGTTCCTGAATGTGGAGGCGGGCGACATCATTGAGATGACAGGTCTCGTGACTGACTTTCCTCTCACCTCCATGAACAGTGTCACGCAGTTCCAGCCGATTGCCGGAATCCCGATCAACATTGTCGGCAGCGCGCCGGTCCCGCCCTTTATCAGGAAGAATGTAGGGGATTTCTATCGTGGTATCTTCCCGGCGCCGGGACAGGCAGTCCGCTACAGCACAGGTGAACCGTTCGAGGGAATGCTTGTGGAGCTCGTGGACCTGACGGTCGATGCTCGCGTGAACGCTCCCCGCGGCACGTTCAGCGCGGTGGATGATAATGGTGACCAGATTACAATGTACGATGCATCGCGGTTCTTCACACTCGGCCACGGCGGCACTACTCCTTTCCCCGGGGACAGCATTTGGGCTCTGGAGTATCCGACAGTAGGAACAAAGATTGACACAATTCGCGGATACATTACAACCGTCTCCGGGGGTGAAAACCCGCGTGGCTACCGGATTGCACCTATATACAGGGGCAATGTAGTAAAGGGCATAGTCCTCCCAAGCATTACCACTCATCGACGTAATCCAATTGTAGTTCCGCCGGACAGTACGCCGCGGATTAGCTGTCGTGTGACAAGACAACCCGGCGGTTTCCCGATCAACGCTGTTGACCTGTTATATAGTCTGAATAATGGATCGTTTGTTACATCGCCGATGACGTTCCAGGGAAGCGATACGACGTACAACGCGGTGATTCCGCAGCAGGTCACAAACACATTCGTACATTACTTCATCCAGGCGACCGATTCCGCTGGCAACCGTGCAAGGCTTGCAAGCTCCGCGTTCGGTGGAGCATCTTCGGATACATCTCAAGGATTCTTTTTCTATACAGTCTTGAACCGACCTCTCACCATTCAGGACATTCAGTACACGCCCTTTACAAATGGCCGGAGCGGGTACCTTGGCGCCGTGGTGTCAATTCCCGGTGTTGTCACAGCCGACACCGGGCATATCGGTATTGC